>Ga0209212_1000614_pt1 | contig 67385 bp, 70 predicted proteins | sample RifGroC2_FD_183996 | JGI IMG/M metagenome (GOLD analysis project Ga0209212, IMG submission 183996) | Groundwater microbial communities from Rifle, Colorado, USA - Groundwater C2 (SPAdes) (version 2) | ecosystem: Environmental > Aquatic > Deep subsurface > Groundwater | place: Rifle, Colorado...
AAAGGAGGTCAGTGAACGTCCCGCCGATGTCAACGCCGACGCGATACATAAAGCCGAGAATCGAAGATCGAGGATTGAGGATGGATTAACTCGCTATCCTCGATCCTCTATCCTCCATCCTCTATCCTCCATCCTCTATCCTCCATCCTCTATCCTCCATCCTCTATCCTCCATCCTCCATCCTCCATCCTCCATCCTCCATCCTCCATCGTCTCTGTCCTCAAGGCCGTTATCGATTGGATCGCCTACTGGGTGAACAGCTCTAGGAGCCGCTGTGTTTGATGGTTAGCCGCCGGACGGAGCAACGGAAGCTTGACGCCAGCCTCGCGGTAGCGCTGGACCCGTTTCTTGACCTCGTCGGGCGTCCCGCTTGCGGTCATTCCTTCGACATAGGAGTCAGGGACAGCCTTGATCAAGCCTTCCATGCCGCCTTTAGCATAGGCCTTCTCGAAGATCGGGATGTCTTCTTTCCTGATGTAAGGTTCGCCGACGCGCATCTTGGGACCGGCGATAAAGGGAAGCTGGATAGGCCACCTCCCAGCGGACCTCGTCGAGCGCTTTTTTGTGATTGTCCTCCACGGAACAATTGATGAGCTGAGCCACCTCGAACTTCGACCAGTCCCTGCCCGCCGCTTCAGCCGCGTCCTTGATGATCTTGAGCGCGTTCTCGGTGTACTCCGGTGAGCAGACGGCGTTGAGCACAACGCCGTCACCAATCTGGCCGGCAAGGCGCAGCCCCGTTTTGCTGGTGGCAGGGACGTAGAGCGGAATATAGTTGCGCGCCGGCTTCCACGCCAGTCCCACGTTGTCGAAGTTCACGTACTTGCCGTGATAGGAGACCTTCTCGCCGGTGAGCAGCAGCCGCATCGACTCGATATATTCTTTAAGTACTTCAGCGGGAGTGGCGTTCAACTCGGTGGCAAGTGAGTGGACCCTGGCGTGGCTCTTGGTGCAGGCCCCCGGGGCGAGAGTCATGCGGCCGCCGGTCAACTCGTCCAGGCTCGCCAGCGTTTGAGCCATTACGACAGGGCCGCGCAGGCGCACGATCTGGGTTGAGCCTAGGACCAATCGTTTGGTCGCAAGTCCGATAGCCGCCAGCGCGGTGACGGAATCGCGCATAAGCTCGATGGTCTCGGAAAAGAAACCCATCTCATAGCCGCGCTCTTCCGCCTGCTGCATCAAGCCCGCTATTTCTCTCGCGTTGGTGAACTTGCCGTATCCTAATGCAAATCCTACTCTTGCCATGCTATTTCCCCCAAAGCTGTTTATAAAACCCTGCGGTCTCAAGCTCCTTTATGAAGCGGTCGTCATAGAAGGTCTCAGGGCTCGCGTTCTTGGCCTTGGGGTTCCTCGCCGACACCTGATTCAGCACTTCCTGGATGCCTTCCGGCGTATTGTAAGGAATCTTATCCACGTAATCCAAGGCGTACTGATAAACGGCATCGACAATCTTAGGCTCCGTGGCGCGGGCATATCGTCTGATCGCGCGGCGGGCGAGTTCCGGATCCTTGTGCATGCGATAGACACCCTCCGAGTAGCCCTTCAGGAAGCGCCGGACCAGGTCCTCGTTGGCGTTAATAAAAGAGCGGCGCGCCATCCATGCATCGTGAGGAAAATAGATCCCGGCCGTCCCCATGTTGACCAAAACCCGCGCACCGGCTTCCTGAGCCCGGACGTTAGCCGGACTCGAGAACGGCGCGGCCATAATCAAGCGAGTCTTCAAGCCGGCGGCGGCGGCAAAGAGATCTCCGGTTTGAATCATGGTCACATCGCGCCCGGGTTCGAGCCCATGCTTGCGCAAGACGTAACGCATCGTGAAGTCCGTGGAAGAGCCGAAGCGCGTCACGCCGACCGGTTTGCCGCGCAGGTCCTCGATCGTTTTGATCTCAGGCAGGGCCATGATGTAGAAGGCCGGCACTTTGGCGAGCGACCCTACCATGACAAAGTCTCCCCCGGACAGGGTCGCTTCTACCGCGGCGTTTCCGCCGGCGCCGGCAAAGGAGACGTCGCCTCCAAGCATCGACTGGACCATCAACGACGCCGAGCCAATCAAGACCAGATGAGAATCGATATTATACTTGTCGAAGAGCGCTGCCTCTTGTGCCACCCAAAGGCCGGCGAAGATCCCGCTAATGGCTGTATAGCCCGTTGCCAGTCGATCCTTGGCCGCAGCGGGCATCGTGAAAACCGCTGTGAATAGGAATGCGAGAAATAATAGAACAATTCGTCTCTTCATGTTTCTCTCCTCTCGTCAAACAATAAAGAAGATAGCTAACCCTAAAGAAGGTCCGGTGTCAACTCAAGCTCAGGCCCTGGTAGTGGTTCAATTTGGAAAAAAAGGAGAGGGAGTGTCATTCTGAGCCGAAGCAAAGCGGAGGCGAAAAATCTCGCTAACCCCCTGACACTCCGTCAGATTCTTCGGCCTGCGGCCTCAGAATGACAGTCTTGGATGTTTCGTTCAGAAGAGAACCGAACGAAACTGCACCATTACCCAAGCTCTACGTTGAAAAGTGTGGTGGTATGGCCGCCAGTTTGACATCAAAGTTTTGTATATGATACTCGCTCTAAGGATGGAGGGCATCTCATGGGACGGATTTTAATCAAAAACGGCATCGTGATCACCATGGACCCGCGCCGCCGGATCATCAAGAACGGCGCCGTGGCGATCGAGAACGACCGGATTGTAGATATTGGAAAGAGCGATGCGCTCAAAGGCTTTCAGGCCGAGAAGGTTTTCGATGCCACAGACCGGATCATCATGCCCGGTCTGGTGGACGCGCACATTCACAACGTGCAGATGCTATCCCGTGGTCTGGGCGATGACGTGGACCTTATCGCCTGGTGCTACGACCGGATCTACCCTTACGAGGTTTTGCTAAACCAAAGTGACGAGTACACTTATTTAAGCGCCATCCTCTGCTGCGCCGAGATGATCCGGACCGGAACAACCACCGGCTCCGACCCGGGCGGCTACAAAATGGAAAATGTAGCGAGGGCCTTTGTTGAAAGCGGCATGCGCGGCATCGTGTCGTGGTCAGGAATGGACCAGTGGAGCCAGGACCGCCCTCTGCCTGACGGACTTTTGGGCAAGCTCTCGACCGATGAGACGATGAAGGCCGAAGAAAAGCTGGTGCGCGACTGGCATGGAAAAGAGAACGGCCGCATCCGGGCCTCCTACGCCCTCAGGGTCGAGCCGAATGTCACCGACGAGCTTTATCGCCGGATAAAGCAGGCCGCGGAACGAGACGGCGTGCTGGTCCAAATGCACGCCGCGGTAAACAAAGACCAGGTTGAATGGGTGCGGCGCAAAACCGGGATGACCACGATCGCCTACATGAACAAGCTCGGCGTGCTCCAGCCGAACTGGCTCCTGACGCATATGGCCGTGCTGACCGACGAAGAAGTGAAGATGCTCAAGAGCCACGACACGAAAATCTGCCACAACCCCGGCGCGACGCTTCATGGGGCCTATGGCGCTGCGGTCATCGGGAAATTTCCTGAGATGCTGGAGATGGGCATCACCGTCGCGATGGGGTGCGATTCCAGCGCGGCGAACAACAGCCTGGATATGTTCCGCACCATGTACGAGGTCGCTACGGTCCATAAGGAGATTCGCCTCATTCCGGATCTGATCCCGCCGGAAAAGGCGTTGGAGATGGCGACTACCGACGGGGCGCGGGCGCTGCAGTGGGAAAAAGAGATCGGCTCTCTGGAAAAGGGCAAGAAGGCCGACGTCATCATCGTCGAGACCCGACGGTCCAACTGGATCCCGATGCACGATTTCTCAATCGTGCCGAACCTGGTTTACTCCGGCGAGGGAGCAGACGTGGAGACTTCGATCATCGACGGCAAAATCGTCATGGAGAAGCGCAAGATCTTGACTATCGATGTGGAGCGCGTGCTGAGCCGGGCGCAGGAGGCCGCGTCGAAGATCGTGGCGAAACTGCCTTACAAGATCGAGCCTAGGTGGCCGGTGGAGTAATCAACAATGTGACTTGAGCTACGAGGCAAAACTCCGAATGCTCCCGGCCTAGTAAAATTCGATTGACGGAGAATTGAATCGAATCTTGCTCCAAGAAAAGGGCGACATCAAAATACCAGGCGCGACCTCGCAATGCCGGGAACAAATTTTAGTCGCAGAAGTTAGACCTTACGGCAGCGCGTTTCCACGTTTCCGGAATTCCGGAAATGTAGAAGTCCCGCGTTATGCTGAACGGCGAGCCGCTACCGCCCCGTTTCGTATCGAAGAACGAGCTTGAGGCGATCATTTCGCCGAGGCGATCGCCAAGGCGGGCACCTACATCGTCACGCTCAAGAGCAAAGGAGAGGCGCAGCCCGAGTCCCATCGGGTCCCTCTCGTGGTGGGCTTTAAGCCATAGCGAGTTGCGTTATCGAGGCCGCTGGGTCACTCAGACTTCGACGAGTCAACAATGATAGTCGAGTCGTAGAAGTCTGACCCTGCTGCTTCTTCCGTTAAGATGACTCCTTTGATTTCGAGTCGCCGAACAATGCTTGCCAATTGTCATCTAGTTCTCGCATTACCGATGGCTGTTCGATCTTAAAGTGCGAACAAAATCCTAAGAAGATATTACTCATGACCCAAAAATTGTGAGGAAGAGCAATATCAACGAGGGTGTCGGAAGGTCCACCTCTGAGTTTTGGGCCCTTCTCATCCCAAGTTTCAACGTAGCGGGAAATCGCCCATGAATCAGAGTGCTCGATGCTCGAATAGAATTTATATCCTACGTTGTAGTGGTAGAGCTGCTTGGCTTTCTCAGCTTTAGTCTTGATGGAAACCTTCTCCCACTCTGCTGCGAGCTTTTGAATCTTCTCCCAGTCTAATTGTTCCAAGTCCTTTGGCATAGCTCGCCCGCCATTCTGCACATATTTCTTTTGCTTGCAATGACCGTGCGCAATAAACGCGCTTGCTCGTGCAACAGAATCTTCTGCAAGTATGTAATAAAAATTAATCATAAGATTAATATTGCTCCGAAGAAGAGTAAGTGCATCTTCACCGAATCCGCGGCAACACAACTCCAAAATTGCCTCGAAGGTCTTTTCCGCCTTTACAAACATCGCCGATACCGCAAGGTCGAGATCCTTATCGGCAACATCTCCCCGCAATCTTAGCTTGTCACGGTATTTTTCTAGTACGGTCAATATAGACTTTGTGAGCGTATCGTTTGCGTCAAACTCGCGCTGGAATCTCTTTATCCGTTCCGCTTTGTCAACATTCGGCATGTGTCTGTTCCTCCAATTTTAAGGATGTGACGCTTTGTTTAAAATAGAAGTCCCTTCCAGGTGGACTCTTCGCAACACCCGCTAGTGCACCACACACCTAGAGCAGCAAATTAGTCGCTGGCGTTCAGGCTTTGTAGGATTTCGAGAAACAGATCATTCATGCCCAACTTGAATGCTATAAGCGCAATCGCAAGTTCTGTAGAAGTTATTGTTGCGTCTATCAGCTGTGTGTAGAACCGCCGCTTCTCCAGGCTGAGTACCCCGCTGGTATTAAACTTCAGATTCTCTGGTCGTCCGCCATAGATTTCCATTATGTGGGGGTACTGACTGTGCACATAGCCAGAAAATGTCTCATACACGTTTCTAACCTTTCTCATAGAATCGCTGAAGTTCAGTTGTTCTTCGAAAATTCTCGCTTCAGCACTGTGAATTTTCCGGGACGCTACAGGGTGAGCTTCTTTTTCATCGGTCGTCGCCTCAGTTGCTAAGAAATGTTCAATGAACCTTTCGATTTTGCTACTTATCATTGGATAGTTCTCAAGGACAAAAAATATTTCAGACAAAGCTTCATTTATGCACCTAACAATTGTCCCGCCGTCTATCAGTAGTCCGTGCTCGTATAGCACGGGCAAGGCATGAAGACTGCTTACAGCACGTATGGCTTTTAAGTAAGCAACATGTTTGACTGCAACCTCTTTGTAAACAAAGTTTTGTCCGTCCCAGACGGGTCGATCTAGAGTACCTCCTATTCTGCTTAACCAGTCTTCAAGCCGTTTGATTCTCTGGTTTGTGTCCATGTTGTTGGGGATTTCCGGGGGATTTCCAGGGACAGTATACTTCATTTCTTCTTCTCACCTTTTGGCCAGGCCGCTGGGGGGCTTTTAATTTGTGCCCGCGCGCAGAAGCTCTCCTCCCTTTTTTAGCCAGAACGGGATTGAACGACGCCTCAATACAACCCTATGGGAACTCAAAACCCTCGCGTTCTTTTACCTTCTCCTCCATCAGAGCTTTAAGCAACCGCCCTTTTGTGCCTGCTATCCCGGCCATGCTCTGAATATACTCGTCCGTAATCGGCTTAATGACTATCTCCCCATCCCTTTCGTAGAGGCAGACTTGCGTTCCCTTCTTGATGCCGAACTTCTTTCGAAGAGCAGATGGAATAACTATCTGACCTTTGGCCGATACCTCTGCCTTATACATAAGAACCTTCTCAGTACATTCTAGTGGGCACAGGTTCCCCTGCCTACAACCTATTTGACGAGGCTGGAAGTCCTCCTGACATTAGTACTAACCCGCCTTCATCTCAACTGCCCCTCGCTCAAACACCTATCGTTTATGGAAAAGATTCCAGACCATCGCCGCAATAAAACCCAGGACATACCAGATTGCAAATACTACCCCTACCAGCATTGCTGCCGTCCCGAAATCAAAAGGTCTGATGGTGTATGGGGGTCTTATAAAATGTAGTCTGAAAATAAGATCAATAAAAACCTGCGCCCAGCCAACCCACACCAGGAATGACCAAAACACGTGCAATAAACCGACGACTACTCCGAAAACCAACCCGACAAGATATTTATTCGCTCTCATAAGTCCCCTCCTTTGGTTTTGTCCCTACCGGCGGAGAAAATGTACCGGGAGTCTTTTTTCGGTCCAGCAGCGCATTCAAGACGATCGCTGGCGCGCGCACGGGCCCGACGGCCGCTGCAAACTCAAATGCCGGTTTCTGATCAACGGCCCGCGCGTGGATCACCGGCTGCCGGCAGCTTGGCTACTGTCTTGCCGCGAAGTCCCGCATCGACAAGCCGCGCAAGGAAATCGGCCAATGGCACGATATTCTGCCGCACACTTGCCTCTTCGAGAGCGGCCATGTAGGCGTCGCGCCGTTCCAGCGGCACCACTGTCCAGGGGTATCCGCCCGCTGCCAGCATCACGTTCATGAGGAACCTACCGATACGCCCATTGCCATCCATATAGGGGTGAATGTAGACGAAGATGAAGTGGCCGAGCACGACCCGCACCGACGGCTCGGCCTCGTGCGTCAGCATCTCAAAAAACACCGGCATGGCATCGCGCACCGCCTCGCGGTTAGGCGGAACATGCATCGAGCCCCGGATGAAAACAGGCCCATTGCGGTAACCGGCAAGGTCGGCCGCCCGCAGCAATCCCGCGGTCACGCTCGGCGCGAACAACTCACGGTACCAGGCGCGGTGATCCTCATCGGCAACGGCTCCTGGATTTTCGCCGCGCAGCACCCTCCGCAGGCTCTTCTGCACTGCCCGATAGGCGAGCCAGTAGCCGCGCGCGGCAAGCGCATTGCGATGCTCGCGGTCTTGCTTATTTGCGTCAGGGTTCCAGTTGCCGCGGCGGACCCGATCGATCAGCGCCGGGCTGACGCGGTAGCCTTCGATTGACAGCGAGTGATAGGCGTCGGTGACATAGACCTCCTCCACGTGCTTGAGATAGGCGTCGATATTCTTCGGTCGTCCGGGCGACGAGGGAAAACTGTCGATCACTGCCCCGCGCATTTGCTGCCACATGAGGCGTATGCGGCCCGCGTAGGGGGACGCCTCGCGCCTCGGCAGCACAAAATCAATCCTGCTTTTGAACGGGTCCTGTTCGCGCACGGTATAACCGGCAGCGCGCATGGTCTTCAGGATGTCATCGGCGATCCGGTCGCGTCCGATGTTGCGGAACCCTCCCGCAAGCCGTCCGGCGATCTTGCTGCGCCCGCCCTCCAGAAGGCGGTCCAGCACTTCCGAAGCATCGCGGATGGTCGCAAGGGCCGCGCGTGCGTCAGTGGGATTGTTGTCGAAGAATCCGGGCGAACTGGCTATCAGGGCCGTGGGCAGCGAGAACAGCCGCAGCCCCTCCCTCTCTTCGGTATCCTTTGCGTCAGGTAGAGCGGCGCGAACATCGAACAGTGAAGTGCCGTAGGGCAACGCCGTGGCCTTGTTGCCGCCGCTGGGAGAGCGCACCACAAGCTGCGGCGGCACGGCCCAGTTGCCGGCGTGCAGGGACAGGGAGTGCTCCGGTGACAGGCACCAGTCGCTGCCAAAGCGCTCGCGCAGATAGGCGGCCGAGAAGGCCCAGAAGGAGGCATACCAGGCTGTGCTCTCATCGACGGCCTCGTCCGGGCGCGCGGCTATATACCAGCCCTTCATGACCTCTTGCAGGAAGCCGTTCTTGAGCAGGCGCTCCCGGTGCACCCGTTTGAGGTCGGCGGCCCGGATGGCGGCGACACCCCGGTCCTGAAGCGCCCTCAGGGCTTCAAGGGATTCGACCAGTTTCTCCTGCGGTGTCGCCATGAGCGTGTCCTATCATTAGGTTTTGGCGCTGCGCGTTTGTTAGGTTTTCGCGTTATTCCCTCATTAGGTTATTATGTTGTACCATTTTTAGGTTATCGTGTCGAGCTAGGATTAGGTTTTTGTGCAGGGCGGGCACGGTGCCAGATGCCAGCGGCCGCAGGCGAAGAACCTCACGAACGCTCGGCGCTGTTGCGTGCTCCGCGAAAAGGTTCCTGACACCCCTTTGCCACCACTCACGGCTTTGTCCCTACCGCGCAGTGGAATGGCTCGGCAATTTGGAAGATACGTTCCTCAACCGGATGACTTGTCTCTGGCGCCATCTTAAACTCTCCGGTCGCATTTTATATCAATCCTCCTGGCAGAAAAAGAACCGTATCAACACTAAAAGTCAGAAAAGATTCGAGGCAGGGTGCGCTCGATCCATTGAAGCCCTCCACTCCTTTGCGATAAGGAGAAAGAAACGTCACAATGGACAAGCGCATCAATCGCCTGCTTCTGGCCACGGCTATGTTGGCGACCTTCTTTTCCGGAACGGCCAACAGGATCTTCAACATCTCCATGCCGACACTGGCCAGCAGCCTGGGAACCGACCTGATCGGCATCTCCTGGGCGTTGCTCGCCTACCAGTTTTCCAGCATCGGCCTCTCGCTCATCTTTGGCCGGCTCAGCGATCTCTGGGGTAGAGAAAAGGTCTTTAGCGCGGGGTTTGCCGTCTTTTCCCTGGGCTCGCTTCTCTGCGGCCTGTCGCAAAACATATGGCAGCTCATCCTGTTTCGCTTTCTCCAGGGAGTGGGCGGGTCGATGCTACAGTCTTCCAGCCGGGCTCTGGCCGCCGAGGCCGTGCCCGAAGAACTGGCAGGCAGGGCCCAGGGTTACATGACCACCGCTCACCATATTGGATTTTTGCTGGGTCCTACCATCGGCGGACTCATGATCGACTATCTTCACTGGCGTTGGACCTTTTTCTTTATTGTTCCCATCGGGATCATCGGGGCCTTGCTGACTATCGGGGGCTTTAAGAGCCGCACGATATCCGTCCAGCGCCGCGCTGTAGACTACGTCGGAGCTCTCTTGCTCTTTACCACGACCACCACGCTGGTTTTGCTCATCGACCGCCATGCGGTAGAGATCATCGGAGCGGGAACGAAAGGCGCTCTGGCAGCCATCTTTCTCGCTTCTCTCTCGGGCCTCCTGGTTCACGAGGCAAAGACACCGAGCCCGTTCGTCGACCTCGCTCTGTTCAAAAACCGCATGTTCACCCTAAGCACCTTGAGCCTCCTGATCGTGGCCATGTGCTATAGCGTTACCACTCTCCTCCTCCCCTTTTACCTCCAGGAAGTCCTTCAGCTATCTCCATCCTTTATTGGATTTGTCTTCATGGCCCCGGCCATCATGACCATCTCCCTGGCGCCGCTCAGCGGCTACATGACCGACCGGCTGGGACCGCGCTTGCCGGCAAGTCTTGGCGTCGCCTTTATGACCGTCTCCTTTCTGGTCGGGGGATTTTTTCAACCGAATTCCCACTGGCTGCTCCCGACGCTCATGATCGGACTGGGGGGGATCACTAATGGAATCTTCAACCCGGCCAACTCCGTGGGCATGATCGCATTGGTGCCCAGAGAGCATAGAGGGTTCGCCTCCGCGGCAAACCACGTGACATTCGGCCTGGGAAACGTGTTAGGCGTGGCCGTCGGCGGCTTCCTGATGACGGCTGCTTTCGAGCATCATACCGGGCTTTCGGGAGCAAGCCCCGCGACAGCAGATCCGGCGGGATTCGTCGCTGCGCTCAACACCACCTTCCTCGTAATAATGGGTTTGAGCCTCATCGCCATTGTGACATCGGCGACGAGAGGCGACAGAGATTCAAATAAGAAGATCCTTATCTCGACCGGCGCTTAAATTGCCGGCGGCGATAGCGCCGTTTCACTACGCTTCAGGCTTTTTTCGCCTCATTCCCCCTTGCACCATCCTGTACTCGAACAGCCGGCATTCGAGGGGGCCGTTGAAAAGCGGCGTGCGCTTCGATGCGGCGAGCCGGATGAGTTTCGGCAGGCGCATGTCGGCGCTGAGAATGTAGGCCCGCCAGCCGCTGAATTTTTTCTTCAGCACGTCCCCCAGCTTCGGGTAGAGCTCCGCCAGTTCCTGCAGCTCGCCGAGGCGCACGCCGTAAGGCGGGTTGGTGACGATGATGCCTTCCTTTGCCGGCGCGGAGATTTCCAGGATATTCGCCTGCTTCAGGCTCACCACTTCCTTCAAGCCGGCAGCCGCAAGGTTGGCGCGGGCCGATTGCAACGCCTCGCCGGAGAGATCGCTGCCGTAAATGGAAAGCGGGCCCCCGGGTTTTTGCCGGGCCGCGCTTTGCTGCAATAGCTCCCGCCAGCGGCGCGCAGCAAAATTTTTCAGTTTCTCGAAAGCGAAACGGCGTCCTAAACCGGGCGCGATATCGAGGGCGATTTGCGCCGCTTCCAGCAGGAACGTGCCGCTGCCGCACATGGGATCGAGCAGCGCAGTGCCGGGCACCCATCCGGCCAGGCGCAAGACCCCGGCGGCGAGATTTTCCCTGAGCGGTGCCTCTCCCGCAGATATGCGCTTCCCCCGCTTGAACAAGGGGTCCCCCGTGGTGTCGAGATAAAGGGTAAAGCCGCGATCTGTGAGATAGCCCTGGATGCGCACATCGGGCCGCCGGGTGTCCACGCTGGGACGGCGGCCCGAGAGCCGGCGGAATTTATCGCAGACCGCGTCCTTGATTTTGAGGGTAACAAAACCGAGACTCCTGAGAGGACTCCTGGTGGCCGTAACGTTGACCCGTATGGTGAGAGCCGGTTCAAACCAGTCGTTCCATTGCAGCGCGTAAGTGGTGCGGTAAATATCGTCCTCGCTGCGGTAATGGTCCGTCGCCACCTGCCACAGAATGCGGCTCGCGATGCGGCTTTCCAGATTGGCACGGTAACACAGGGGAAAATCACCGCGGAACTCGACTCCACCCCCTACGGCATGGATGTTTTCCGCTTTCCGTTGTTGCAGCTCCTCTGCCAGGAGCTGTTCCAGACCGCGCGGGCAAGTGGCAAAAAATTTTTCCATTGAGGATGGTCATATAACATGATCGCCTTTCAGACAATTGGTATAAGCCGGCTCTCATGCTTACGGAACCCGCGGATCTCGGTCGAGTGCTAGAAGATGCGGTGAGATATCTTGAGGAAAAGAGAAAAAACTACTGGCTTTTGCGGCTGCGCCTATTAATACGCGTAAGCAATCACCCCTTCTTTTGATTTCACTTCAGCCAATTCAAAGTATAACCTGAAGTCTCTGGACCAGATGCTCATGTCTTTCTTCGAGTAAGGGGGCTTGCCTGCAAAGGCTTTTGGCTGAACACCAATAAGGGTGACCGCAGTGATGGCGGGCTCTATGTAATTCCAGTTGACTGATGCCATTTCCTTTCCTTTTCCTCCCTCTTTGACCTCCATACTGGCATAGCCAGTTGAGCTGTAGCCTTGAAGGGCCGTGATCGGTGTTGTGAGTTGAACTCGAGTCAACACCTCCGTTGCGGATTGGAGTCCTTTATTCCGGGTCATCACCGCAATCCACAAGTGAGATGCAAATTCCTTCTTAAATTTTTCCATTTCACCCTTGCCCTCGGGCCCTCCGAACTGCCTTGCAACGCTGGTTAAGACAGGCTCAAGATTCGCAGGAGTAAGGGCAAAGACCTGAGTGTCGAAGGCGACTCGTGTGATATTTGGCACCTGGATTTCCAGAATTTGTAAGGCCTGACGGGAGTTGACATAAGCCCGATAACCAAAGAATAAGACCATGACCAGGCCTATCACAAGCAAGGCGGTGGTTTTTCCACTAATGTCCCTGGGAATTTCCATCGTGCTTCCTCCTTTTTGACTAACCCTAAAAAATCAAGTTTTGACCGCCAGCCCTAGATCTCAGTTACCGCAAGGCCTTAAGGGCGACAATCCTCTTTGGTTATAAATACCATATTGCCGGCTCCTATTCCATGACCTCACGAGCCACGGTTTTCATAGTTTTTTCATCCTTCATCCCTTTGCCTGTTGCCTAATGCCTATCACCTCAAAAGCGCTGCGCAGAGCGGCGCAACGGGCCATGAGACTTGGCGTTAGGCCGGGAAAAGAAAAGGGTCGGGAGTCTTTTTGTTCCACTATCTGTGTTGTTCAAGCCAGTCAAGAATGGCGCGAATGCTGCCGGTAGCGAGAGCAATGCTGGTATCCGACGCGCCATAATAGAGATGGATGGTGTCGCCATCAGGCGCAAGAGTATACCCGCATGGAAAGACGACGTTGTCCACATCTCCACGTTGCTCGTACGGCTCCTGCGGACCAAAGATCCACTCGTTACTGCGTTTGAGGCAAACTGTTGGTGTTTGCAAATCGAACAGAGCTATTCCCAGTCGGTAAATCGAGCCGGCCGCCGTCTGGCGCACACCGTGGTAAATCACCAGCCAACCCTGCGGGGTTTCGATGGGTGGGGGCGAGAGGCCGATCTTGTTCGCATCCCACCACGCGCCTTTGCGCGCCTCCAGCATCAGCTTGTGGCTGCCCCAGTGGCGCAGGTCGGGCGAATATGAGATCCACATGTGGGCGCGCGGAGCACTGACGGGGCGATGGATCAAAGCCCAGTAGCCGCCGATACGATGAGGAAACAGGGCCGCATCTTTATCTTCCGGCGACATGATTATACCGTAGCGCTCGAAGGTGTGGAAATCTTGAGTGAGCGCCAGAGAAACGCCCGGGCCGTCGCGTGTGAAAGCGGTATAGACAACGGCATACTTGCTCAATTCGGGGAGGTAGGTGATGCGTGGGTCTTCAATGCCCCACACTTCTTCTGGGAAGTGTTCTGGGTCAGGCATTAACGTGGGCTGAAGGTCAATCTTCCAGTTATCTATGCCATTGGCGGAGCGGGCAACACAAAAGTGGGAATGGCCGCGCCGGTCCTCCACGCGGCACAACAGCAGGGTGGTTCCATCTGGCAGCAACGTGGCGCCTGGGTTAAACACGCTATTGGCCGGATAGGGCCAATCGGCCACGGTCAAGATGGGATTGAGCTTATGACGGCAAAAGATCTCGGAGTGTTGATTGCTCATGGAGATGGCACCTCTACAGATAGCACGGTGTTCTCAGCCAGGCGCAGCTCCAGCAAGGCCTGGAGAAAGGCCAGCGTAGACTCCGCGCCCTGATTCTCATTCGCGCGGTCGGGATGCAGACCGTCTCGACAACCGCCTGTCATCGGGTCGTAGATGGGAAGGTTCAGGTCGTTGCGCCCGAGGAACCATTCGAAGGCACGTCGGGCTTCCTTGCGCCAGCGCTTGTCTCCCGTGATCCGGTCTGCTTCGAGGCAGGCGGATACCATGGCTTGAGCCTCCACCGGCTGTTGATCGAACCGGGCACGCTTACCGCCGCGCTGATAAAAGCCGTTGGATCCGATGGGGACAAAATGACCCCCAGCCTCTTCAGCGCGCTGCAAGTCGGCCAGCCAACTGAGTGACTCCAGTCCGGCCTCGGTCATGCCGCTATCCGGAATCGATTGACCGCACATGAGCAGCGCATGCGGCAGCGCGGCGTTGCAATAGGTCAGCCCAGCTTCGTACCAGCGCCATTCGTTCGAGCGATTCCTTTGATACAGCGCCAGCAGACGCCCGGCCAATTCCTCTCGGACCTGGCTGGCCCGGCGGTCACCGGCATACCGCCTTAGATACTCGTGGATGCCGATGAGCGCAAAGGCCCAGGCCCGGGGGCTGGTCGTATCAAGAATGGCGGGCAAGGCCTGCTCGAACAACCGGCCCGCCATGCTGGGAAGAGCCGGCGTGCTAGAGCGGCCCAACACGGTGCCCAACGCCCACAACGTGCGGCCGTGGCTGTCGTCTGAACCGCTATCTTCCAGCCAGTGGCGTTGGTAATCCATAAAGTTGCGAAAGCGTCCGGTCTCGGTATTGAAGGCATACCAGACGAAGGCGAGATAGCGGGAAGTCAATTCGAGCGCCTCGCCGCTGCCCAGTGCCTCCAGGAGCGCGCTCACCATCAACGCGCGGGCGTTGTCATCGGTGGTGTAGCCTTCGCGATAGTTGGGTACGGTGAACAGGGCGTGTTGCAGCATGCCGGTCTCATCCGTCATGTGGCGCAAGTGATCGAGTTTGAGCGGGGGCAGTTCGCCCGGACGTTCGTCGAGCGCTTTGACCGTGAAGCCGGGGGGGGTGAAATGCCGGCGTTCGGCGCGGGCGCGGTCAAAACTCTCCATGTAGCGTCGCGCCACCTGCGGCCAGGTCATCGCCCGGCCAAATAGATAGGCGCGCTTGCGCATGGCGTGGCGCCTGGCCTCGTTGTCCAACAGGTCAATCACTTGCTCGGCCAACGCCGCCGGATCACGAAACGGCACCAGCGCTCCCCGTTCTTCGGCCAGCATCTCTTCTGCATACCAATAGGGTGTCGAAATCACTGCCTTGCCCGCTCCCAGCGTGTAGGCCAATGTGCCCGAAACGATCTGCGCCGGGTTGAGATAGGGCGTGATGTAAATGTCCGCCGCGCTGATGAACTCAACGAGTTCCTCCAAGCTGACAAATCGGTTGTAGAAGATCACGTGACCTTCCACACCTTTCTCCTGAGCCAGCCATTGCAGGGACAGCCGATACGTTTCGCCCTCGTGCTGAATCACGTGCGGATGGGTCGCACCGAGGATGATGTACACCACGTTCGGATGTCGGGCCAAAATAGTGGGCAGTGCGGCGATGACATTTTCGATCCCTTTGTCCGCCGAGAGCAGTCCGAAGCTGAGTAAGACGATCTTGCCCTCGACTCCAAACAGGTCCTTGTGAAAACTCGGGTCGACAAATGGCATATCGGGGATGCCGTGTGGGATCAGATCAATCTTCTCCGGCAGCACACGATAGACCTCAGCCAAGAATTCCGCGCCGCGCTTACTCATGACGACCAACCGATCCGAGAGGGCCGCGACCTCTTCCAACACCCTTCGCTGATCCGGGTCGGGCTCGCGCAGAATGGTGTGCAAGGTCGTGACGATGGGCATGCGCAGTTCACGTAAGAGGGCCAGGATGTGACTGCCCGCCCGCCCGCCAAAGATGCCATATTCGAATTGCAGGGATACGAGGTCTACGTTGTTGATGTTCAAGAAATCGGCGGCGCGGCGATAAGAGTCGATGTCTTTCTCCGTCAGCTCAAATCGAACGCGGCTCGGGTAGGCGTAGCCGGCCTCGATGTCGTTGACGGGCAGGGCAATGCAGGTTGTTCCGCCGTATTGGGCAGCGATGGCCTCACACAAGTCGGTGGTGAATGTGGCGATGCCGCACTGGCGTGGCAAGTAGTTGCCGATGAATCCAATGCGGTTGATTCTTGAATTGGTTGAGCCTCGTTTCATGACGAACATCTCCTTCCCGGCAGCCGCTATCCCCTTCTAGTTATTTCCTGTTCCATTAACGCAAAGAGGCGGTTACTCTAGGGACCGCCTCCGCCATATTCGGAAAAGATTGACCGAGTGTCTTCTATTTGGATGTTGGGCCGCCAGTCGTTACATTAGTGATTACTATACCAGACAGTTAGGATTAAGGATACCTTACTGACGAGCAAAAGTAGTAATCCCTCCCTCATCTCAATTGCCGCTTGAATTGCCAGCGGCGATAGCGCTGTTTCAATTGCCGATAGTGATAGGGGCCGAAGAAGAACAGATAGTTGGAATAAATAGCCAGCAGGTAGAACCGGTCCAGCCAGGAGCCTGACATAAAACGCAAGAGAACAAACGCGCCCGTCAACCAGGCAAGCCAGGCAATCTTGACCGGCAGCACGAGAAAGAGAAGAATCTGGTATTCGGGGTTGAGGGCCGCCGCCGCTAGAAAGAGCGTGGATTCGAGATCGCCGACGTACGCAATCGGGACCATAAAGACCAGGGAGAAACAAATCGTTAATAAGACCGAAATCAAAATATAAAAGGTGGTCTTGAACGCTCCCCACGTGCTTTCGATCCCGTCGACAATAAAGTAAAGGAACCAGAGGACAAAGAGAAACCAGAAGGGGCTTAGAGAAATCGGCAAGGCGAGAAAGGTGAGAAGTCTCCAGATCTCCCCTTGAAGCACCAACTCAGGTATGAGAGCCAACCTCCACGTCCAGCTCGGATCGGAATAAACCAGCACGAAGCCGATAAACTGAAGGCCGACCACAAAGCTGGCGATGTTGGACACGGCGAGCCATGGCAAGCGCCGTTCTAGTTTCTGGAGCCACTTGGCAGTCGTTCCATCAGACATGAGTGTGTCGGACCAGGGTTGCGCGCGGCGCTTCAAGGCCGGGACGGACTCGCGGCCAGGACGGGTTCGGGCATCTGGGTAACCGAGTCCCTGACGCTGTAAATGAGGATGCTCGAAGCGACCAGGATCAACCCCATCGCCACCATAAAACCGTCATAGCTCCCGGTCAGGTCGAACGCGATGCTTGCGATCATGGGGCCGCCGGCTGAACCAATCTGGTGGATGATAAAGCTCAGGCCCAGAATGACTCCCGCCATTCTGGGGCCGACGATCTCGTAAAACATCACGTTCTGGATGGCGACCGTGCCGAAAGTCGGGCCGACGGCCAGGGCTACGACTACGTAGAAGAAGATCTCATTCGGGATATCCAGGGCCAGGAGCAGCGTACCCACACCGCGCACTAAATATGTGAGACCGAGCATTCGCGCCCGCCCATAGCGGTCTGAAAGCCAGCCGAAGAGCAGCGCCGAGACAACGGCGGCGCCGCCAAAGACGCTGACGGCCTTAGCGCCGGTAGCCGGCTCAAAGCCCTTGCTCATGCTAAGCGCCACGAGATGGGCGATCTGAAAAAAGGCCACCCCGCAGGAGAAGCGCGCAGCGAAAAGAAGAATCATCGTCGGGTTGCGGAGGTACGGGAGGCAGGCCCCCCAACCGAGGCGGTCGTGCCGGGTGATCCGGGTCACGTCTGCATCGCGGGCGCCCAGCCACGCGAGCGGCAGCGCCAGCGCCACGAGCAGGGCGCTGGTTGCCAGAGCGGCCATGCGCCAGTCAAACGCCACGATCAGGAAGAAGAGCACGGGGGCGAAGACAAGCGGACTGAGCGGCGGGGCGGCCTGGATCATGCTTACAGCCAGCCCGCGGCTCCCGGCATCAAAATACTTCGAGACCAGAAGCGACATGATAACCAGGCCGCAGGCCCCCATCGCCATGCCGACCATGACACCGTATGAAAGCGATAGCTGCCACAGGTTCTGCGACAGGCCCATACCGAGGAAACCGGCGGCCATGAGGAGGATTCCGCCCAAGACCACCCGGCGCGCGCCGAAATCATCGGCGAGCTTCCCGAACAGGACAGCCCCCGCGCCCCAGCCAATCATGGCAACCATGTAAGGCACGGTCGCCATGGCGCGCGACCAGCCGAATTCAGCCTCGATGGGCGGAAGGAGCAGGCTGAACGAGCTCATGCCGGTCGACGTCATCATCACGACGGCAGAACAGAGCAGCAGGACGGATGTGCGAGATAGTTGCATAGGGAAAAAAGATTTGGGACGGTAAATCTTACGTCGCAAAAAGAGATGAGATCGGCGCCTTCCCGGGAATCTCGCCCACTTCTAACAGCATATCCATCTCAGCCTCGGCGAGTTTTCGCTCCGTGTCGGTGAAGGTGAACTCGATCCTGGGATAGCGGGCCGAAGCGAGCAGGGCTTCCCGATCGCCGCCGTAGCACTTGATGAACTCCGCGGCAATTTCATCCAGGTGACCTTCGCTGTAAGCGAAAGAGGTCCGGAAGGCTTTAAGCAATTTTTCCCGCAGCTCCGGATGTTCTTTCAGCAGAGGCTCGCGGACGGCAACCATATGCTTGATAATCTCTGAGAAACCGCGCAGCGCTTTCCATATCTCCCCATCCGTATAAAGACAGCGGGCCGCCGGATCTTTCTCTCCCCGGAAGAAAAACTGATCGAGGAGCACTACGGCATCGACCCTGCCGCCCTTTAAAACATCCAGAAGCTCCTCCTGTGGATGGGATTCCCAGCGGAGCGTCTTTTCATCCACGCCGAAATGGTGCTTCAACAGATAACGATGTATGGCATGGGCCCCCTGATGGGTAGCGATCAGACGGCCGGTGAGATCCCGAGGAGTCTTTATCGGGCCGTCTTTAAGAACGAAGATGCCGTTCCCTTTCATCGTCGATTTCCATTCCGTGGAAATCCCCATGATCGGCGCCCCTTCAAGCTTGCGGCGCAGGAAATTCGGCAGGTAGAGATTGGCGACCTGGACGTCACCTCTGATAAGCGCCTCCTCCTGCTCGTGGCTGGGTGGGTCCGGCAGTTCTATCACAGAGATCGTAAAACCGTCGGGCTTTACCATCCCCCTGGCCAGGGCGTAGTAAGTCCGAAACATGCAAAAGCGGTTGCGATAATGGGCGAAGGTTAAATGCATGAGGCTCCTCAAGACCGTTTCAGCTTTTCTCTTCTCTGGTTGCAGATATCGAGAGCCGCCAGGGCATAAACTTTAGCGCAGTTGATCATATTGTCGATGCCGACTCCCCGTCTCGTTCCTGACGGGGTATCCCATTCGGCCGGGGCCCGCGTCTCCGTGGGATCAACGAGGTGGGTGCCAAAACCCGGACCGTAAGTGATGGCGGGGACTCCGTACCGGGCAATTCGCGAGCCGTCGCTGGTGATGCCGTAGCGCTTCGGCGATGAGTACTCGACCGGTCTCCCAAAAACCTCACGGTGCGCCTTTTCCATCGCCTTGACTAAATACTCGTTCCTGGAGATTTCGTAACCATCCGTTGTGAGATAGAGTTCCACGCGGGTCCTGATCTCTTTGTCTCTCCTCCCCGCCCTGGCGCAGACCGACTCCAGCTCCCGCTGAATCTCCATTGGGGCCGTCCCCGGCAGCGTTTTCAGGATCACGTAGAGCTCTGTCAGCGGTTTTGTTCCCGGCTTGAAAGGGTTGCCTCCCTCGACGGCGCCGATCTGGATCGTGGGCAGCATGAACTTGTGCCGGTATTTCCGCTGATACTCCTTCTCCCATTCCTGAATCGCCTGCGCCACCCGGAAAGCCTGGAGGACAAACCTTTCCGCTTTTCCCTCGACCGTAACTTTCGCCCAAACCAGACCCGCATTGCCGATCTGCAGGTGCAGCCCGGTGGGCTCGCCGATGATGCACATATCCGCGGTGACGCCATGATCCATCATATGGCGCGCCCCGACACCGGCCCCGCGATAAGTCTTTCCCTGGAACCTTCCGACCTGGGCCTTCTCTATTTCTCCGACCACGCCCGAGATAATAATATCGCCTTTTAGGGCCACCCCCGCTTTTTGCAGCATCTCGACCGCCTCGATGTAGCAGGGAAAGGCGCACTTCATGTTGACCAGGCCGCGCCCGTAAACCCGGTCTTCCGTCACCACCGTCTCCTGCGGATTATCGAAATGATCCATATGGGCGCAGAACATCAATGTCGCTCCGCCCCCTGATCCTTTGAGCGTCCCGATGACGTTAGGCCTCCCCTCCTCCACTTCCTGATATTTGACCTCCATCCCCAACTTCTCCAATTCGCCCCCGAGATATTCAGCAACTTCCTTCTCTTCTCCTGTGATGCTGACGATATCAGCAAGGTTCCTGGCGAGCTCGATTAAGCGCTCGCGGTCCGGTTGCTCAAGAACTTTATCCCTCATGCTTCCCCTTTCTCCTCTTCAATCCAAACTATCTTATCTCTTTGGCGATTTTTTTTACGAACCCCTCCTGCACCAGCTCCTCCAGTAACGAATTGTCGTAGAACTCCTCAACCTTTCGGCCGCTCGGTTTATCCGTCGGCAAGCCATTTTGGACCGCGGCGGGGTCCGTCAGAGGCACCAAGGCCGTATTTTTGGCGAAATAGTCGTAGGTCTGAGACAGGATTTCCTGGTTGCTCAGCTTCGTATACTTCTGCAGCACCTGAATCGCGAAGCTCTTCTTCTGCTTATAGAGATGCAGGCCCTCGACGAATGCCATCAGAAATTTCTTGGCCACGGGCCGTTCCTGGGCAAGATAGGAACGCCTGGCAACAACGGTTGAGGTGGGATAGTTGACTTTCAGGCTGCCGAGGTCAGCCAGTATATTGAGTCCTCGCGATGCGGCGGCAAAAAGCGCCGGCGGTGCAAGCATCGTAGCTGACGCTGCGCCTGATTCGACGGCTGCGATTCTCACTACGTCCGGACCCGATTGAACCAACGTGACATTCCGGGTCCCCACTCCTAACTTCTCCATGGCGAACCGCACGGCGACTTCCTCAATGCCTCCGAGTCGTGCGATCGCTATTCTCTTTCCTTTGAGCTCTCCGGGCGAGTGAATGGTTTTACCCGTTACCAGGCCATAGGGCATAAGACCGTAGGAAGAGGCTAGAATAACGATCTCGGCGCCCTGAAGGATTGCCTGGATAGGAGACGATCCTCCGATGTGGGCAAAGCCGATCTCATTGGCTAACAGCCCTTGAATGTTTGTCGAACCCCCTGCGATGAAGATGAGTTCTGTGTTCAATCCATACTTTTTAAACAGCCCCGCCTCGTAGGCGACCCAGAAAGTCAAATTCTGCCCTGAAGTGCCCGAGTAACTGATGCGAACTGTCTGCGCATAACCGAATTGAGGAACAAACCCTAGCGCAAAGAAGATCATGACCATCACCAACCGCTTAAACATAGAAAGCCTCCTTGATGGAATCAAACATTGGAGTTTCAAACCACAGCGCCGGCAAATTCAATCCGTCATCCGAGCTTTAGCTACCTTTAGAACCCAACCGACGTACTGTCAAGGGCGCGGTAGTTGTTGACGATATTTAGCTTTTCGCTTAAAGTAAGGAGACGATGGTTCTCGGCTTGGATATTGATGGCGTGGTAGCGGATTTCCTCTCGCCTTTCCTGCGCGTTGTGGAAAAGAAAATCGGCAACGGGCCCATCCCGCCTGAGACTATCACGGATTTCAACTTTAAAGACCACCCCGTCCTGTCGGAAAAAATCGTGGACGAATGTATGGCGGCGGTTTCCTACGACCCCGGCTTTTGGCAGAGGCTTGCTCCGCTCCTATCCGCGGAACAATGGCAGAAACTCGACAATCTCGGCCGCAAGGAACAACTGGTTTTCATCACCCACCGCTACGTGCGCGAGACTTACGATATTCACGAAGTTACCTGTGATTGGCTCAAGCGGCACGGGGTCGGTAAGCCGGTCGTTTACTGCACCCAGGAGTCCAAATCAAAACTGGTCGATCACCTGGGGGTAAGTCTCTTCGTGGATGATCGGCACGAAAACTGCCGGGACGTGGCTGAAAATACTCGGGCCATGGTGATGATGCCGCACCGCCACTACAATCAGAGTTTCGACCACCCCAAAGTCAAAAGGATCCGAAACTTCAACGAACTTTTCTCCTATTTTCCTTGACAGGGCGCCTGCCTGAAACCCGCTTTTCCACGGCTTTGCCGTTCCTCTGCCGCAGCACCGGTCCGTTCCCCGAACCGAGAATCAAGCCGCCCCACTTTTTGGCCACCGCCATGCGCGTCTCCAAGCTCGGCTCGACAACCGGCGGAAACTTGTCGCGCCACTCCCACGGTCGGGTTGCGTCAAAGATCAGGCGCGAATTGAAACCCTTCTTATCCGGATCGATGGCCGGATCGAGCGGCCCGGACCAGGCGCGCCGGATGAGGTCGGTATCCCGTTCCGGGTCGCAGCGCGTGCACATCGCCCAGACGACATCCTGCAGATCGGTAACATCGATGTCGTCGTCCACCACCACGATATACCGTCCAAGGTAGGCGCCGGCATGGCACATGGCCGCGATCATGGCAGCCTGCTTTGCATGTCCCGGGTAGCGTTGTTTGATGCTTACGGCCAGAAGCAGCCGACAGCCGCCCGCCTCATGGCACCAGGCGCCCGTCACGTCCGGCACTCCGGCCTGTTCCAGCTTTTCCCACAATAGCGCGGCGCGCAGCAGGCCGCGGTATGCGGTGAATTCTGCCGGCGGCTTGTATGGGGGAGTCCCCACGATAATAGGGTTATTCCGATAGTAGAGGTTTTCAACCTCCATTACCGGCTCCTCACGCTGCGAGGAGGCGTAGTAGCCGGTCCACTCGCCGAAGGGCCCTTCCGGCGCCGTTTGATCCGGCCTGATGAAGCCCTCGACCGCGATCTCCGCAGTGGCTGGAATCGGTAAGCCCGTCGCCCGACCGCGCACGACCGGGATCGGCTCGCCCTTTAGCGCGCCGGCATAGTCGTATTCGCTGGTCCCCCATGCAACTTCAAGTGACGCAGCCATGAAAACCGCGGGGTCCTGACCGAAAACCATGACCACCGGCATCGCCTCTCCCTTGGCGAAATATTTGTCGCGCAGAACCCGCCCGTGCTTTCCCGGTGAGATATAAAGCGTCACCCGCTTTTTGTCGGCAATGGACGCTCGATAGCAGCCAAGGTTCACCCAGGGGCTATCGGGGTCTTTGATGACGTCGACCGTCCCGGTGCCGATGTAGCGTCCGCCGTCAAGCTCGTGCCACTTTGGAGTTGGAAAAATACTCAGATCTACGTCACGCTTGGAAACGACATTCTCCAAAATCGGTCCGTCTTTGACTTCTACCGGCGGGATAGCATTGGGAATCTCTTTCGAGCGCTTGCGCCAGATAGGGAGCAACTCTCTCCATGATTTCCCCGTCGGCATCCCCAGAAGGAGCGCTGTCCGGCTCGAGGAGCCGAGCGTGTTGCTGACAATCCGGAAACCGCGGGGATAATCCTTGATATCGTCGAACAGCACCGCCGGCCCGTTGATCTGGTGCTGTGCAAGATCGGTAATGCCTCCTATCTCTTCGTTCCAGTCCGCGCCGCGCACCAGGCGCAGCTCGCCCAATTCGTCCACCTGCTTTAAAAAGTCCCGGAGATCGGTATACGGCATCTGGTTTCTCCTTCCGTCAGTCGCTCGTGGCAATTCCTTTACGGAGTTTTAGCAAAGCTCTATAAGGAAAACATGTTTTGTGTCAACCCATTCGACACCCCGCCCACAGGGCGGGGCTTGCTCAGGGTTGACGGTGAGCAACATACGAACAACTTGCCTTCGAGCCCTGAGCCTCAGGCCGAAGGGACCCCGTGCACGGCTCGACTGCCTTCGACATGCTCAGGCCCTGAGTTCATCGAAGGGAGCTCACCGAAGTCAGCACGGGGCATGAGTCGAACCGTCAAGCAAAGTCCGGATCCTATAATGAAACGCTTCGGTACTCAGCGCCATTAAGGGGCTAATCTCCTCAAGAGGCGTCCCTCGCCCTCGATCAACTGGCGAATGCGCAGCATCTTTAGCGCCTCCCAGACCATGGCGATTGTGCTTGTTACAATGGGAACTCCGAGTTCCGCCTCCAGCACTTCTATGTGAGGGGCGGTGAAATGGGCGCAGGGAACGTAGACTCCGTCGCCCGGGTGGGCCCAAAAGGTCTCCTTGATATGTCGATAGGCCGTCGCCAGAGGGATGTCGTGGATTTCAACGACGTGCTTCCTAAGACCTCGTATCCCGGCCACCGTAAATCCCGAGCCTTCCAGAAAAGCCCGCACCCGCTCATTCTGATCGTCATGATAGGGAGAGGCCACGACAATGCGCTTAAGCCCAAGCTCCCGAAAAGCCTCCAGCGCAGCGGTCTGGCTGGTCGAGGTGGGAATGCCGGTTTGGTTCTGAATCCGCTCTATAATCTTTCGATCGGCGCCCGGGCCCAAATGGCGCACCATAGGGGCGCCCCCGATCGTTATGATGTCCACACCGCGCTGCTTGAGAAAATCAGCCGCCCTATCAATCTGCCCTAAGGATCGCTCCAGGTCTTCTTTTTTGAGGATCTCAATAGACAGGAAGCTCATGGCAAGAGTGACGCCTTCGGGGACCATACGGAAAAAATCCGACATGAAAGTTTCCGCTACCACCGCGGGGTAGATATGTCCGATCCTTGCGCGCCATCCGTACATAGGTGCAACCTCCTTCTTCCCTGAAAATTCCGCCCTTGTTCTTGGCTCCTAGCGATAGAGACTATCAATGTAGCCGGAGGCCTCGAGCTCCCGGACAAAGCGCGGCTCAATCAGATCCTCGGGCTTTACGTTTTTTGCTTTAGGGTTGCTTTGAGCCGTCACGTTAATGACCGTCTGCAACCCGGTGGCAGACGGGGCAGGAATCTTGAGAATGCTCTCGCGAAAATAGGAGTAAGTTTCGTGCAACCGGATAGGATCGTCAATCTTGCTAAAGCGCTGCAAAATCTTCTTTATCGGCTCCGGCCGGGTCTTAAAATAGCTTATGGCCTTTACATAGCCGCGTATAAAACGTCTCACGGTATCGCTCTGATCGCGCATGATAGTCCGGGTCGTCAGGATGCCGGTGTTGAAATAAGGGATGTTCAGCTTAGTTGAATCCAGAAGAACGTTAAGGTTGTACTGTTTGGCCGACAGACCGAACGGCGCATTGACGATGGTCCCGTCGATATGGCCCTTGATGAGGGCGGCTAGACGCGCGGCTTCGTCGCCGATCTGGAGAATTTTCACCTGTTTTTCCGGATTGATCTCCACGTGCTTCAGCATGAGACGGAGCGCAAAGTCGGCAGAGGCGCCATACTGGCTGATGGCAAGAGTTTTTCCTGAAAGCTGCGAAACGTTCTTGATATCCGATCTGGCAACCAGTTGGTAGGTCATCATGTCCTGAGATGAGGCGATATAAACCACCGGGCCGCCGGCTAAGTAGGCGCTGAGCCCGGGCGGGCCGGTCAGTTGTCCAAACTGCACATCGCCGGCTATTATTGCCTGGGTGTGAGTGGTTCCGCCGCGCATAAAAATGAGAGACGCCTGGAGCTTGTTCTCTTCGAACAGCCCCTCCTCTTTCATGATCCAGACAAGGCTCGACGGCGGATTGACGGCGCTATATCCTACATGGAGAGAGGTTATCTCTTTGCCCTGTGAAAGAACCGGGCTTGCCGAAATCATGAGCAGCATCAAGGCGATCACCGTGATTGATCCTGGGTTTAATCTTCTCATGGCGCCATTCCTTTCAGGTCCCAAATAATTGGGGCGATAATACCGTCTGACTGTTTTTTGCCTGCTCGTAAAGAGCGATTTCTATGCCACGAGTAAATGATACTCGTCCATTTGTCAATGAACGAATTGTAATAGCGATAAAACGCCCTTGATTCATCTGACCTGGACATGCTAGGAGCAGTTAAATTATCTGGACACGAGGAAAGCAGTTATATAACGGGTGAGACCGTTCATGTGAATGGCGGCTGGCTGATGCGGTGAGAAACAAAAGGAGATTGGAAAGATGTATGGTTGGCGCGCAAAAGTGGGGCACGTAGCCCCGTCCCGGGGCGATGTCCTGGTCTATGAGTTTTATCGGATGCTCCCCGAGGGGTTCATGCTGCTAAACAGCACCGGAACCATTCGACAGCTCGTGGACGCCGATTTCGACAGGCAGCTCCGGCGCATTGAAGAAGCAACGGTCGATCTGGCCGCGAACAAATGCGACTCGATCATTATCGGCGGCTCCCCGCTCTTCACCAAAATGGGCTACGGCAGCGATACCGCTATGGGAAAGAAATTGACCGAGAATTTGGGAATCCCGGTGGCCGCGGGGATCACGGGCGAGATCGAGGCGCTAAAGACCATGGGAATTAAAAAGGTGGTGGTGGCCACGCCGCACGAGGATGAGCTCAATCAAAGGATGAAGAAGTTCCTGGAGGCTTCGGGTTTTGCGGTGCTCAAGATCGAGGGATACGGCGTCCGGGAAAACTCCAAGATCGCCGAACTGCCGGTGCACGCCTCTTATAAAATCGCCAAAAGGCTCTATGAAAAGGCCCCGGACGCGGACGGGATTTTCATCCCCTGTCCGCGCTGGCCGACTATTGGAGACGTGGAACTCCTGGAGCGCGAAATCGGCAAGCCGGTGGTGACCAGCTGCCAGGCATACATCTGGCACGCGCTGAAACTGGCTAACGTCAAAGAAAGGATAAGCGGATTCGGCCGGCTCATGGCCAGCCTGGCTTGACTTGTCCTGATACATCGGGGAAAATCTTTTCTGATAGGCGACTACCGCACGAAAAGAGGGTGAAAACATGGCGGGTAGAAACAAGCAGACGGCTTTAAAAATTATCAGTCGGATGCCGGATGATGCCTCTCTTGAGGACATCATGTATGAGCTGTACTTCCGTCAGCGCGTGGACCGTGGCCTTCGCGAACTCCAAGAGGGCAAGACGCTGTCGCACCAAGAAGTGAAGCGGAGTCTGGCCAAGTGGCTTCAATCCGCTGGTCGGTAGGCGCTGGAGAAGATCTTCGGGAGGTCGTCGAGTATATCGCTCGAGACTCAGCCACATATGCGGCGGCGATGGCGGGCCGCATTGTCACAGCCGTTGAGAAGCTTCGACATCATCCAAGACTAGGGCGCATGGTGCCTGAATACCAGGACCCGACTATCCGTGAACTCATCGTTGGAAACTACCGCGTCGTTTATCGGCTTCGTGGAGAGCGGATCGGGATCGTTGCGGTTGTTCATGGGAGCCAAGACATCCTGAGGCACCTGACGGGTAGGCCATGGGAGTTCTGATAACAGGAACTTGCTTTTGCGGGTTGGCCGCAGCGAACTCAGATTCCCTGCCCGCTTCCCGGCGCGAGCGCCCTTTAAGGAACTCGGAGCGCCCGCCGGACTGGCCCGACACGGCTTGCCACATTGTCCTGGGGAAGGAGAGTATCCGATAATGACGTGTTACGTCAACCTGAGCCTGGCCCGAAGGTAGGGCTGGACATCTGCCCCCAACTGGGGTAAGAGGCTTTTAAATCAACTGGCTATATGACGGGCCAAAAGTAATTTCTTTTATCTCTCTAGATGAAATTCGTCCAATGGGACACAGCGAGATTTTTCACGTCAGGGAGCTTGCCCCACCCCTGGCCTGACGCACTAGCACAAAAAAAGGGACATGGGCCGAACGGGATCAGGAATGATGCTTACAGTGCCCCCTCTGGCTATGGAGACGGCATGAAGCCTTTATCCATCCACTCGCTGAGATCAGCGCCGAACCATTCTGTTGGGAGTTCTCTTCCCAGACCCTGCTTCTTGCAGGCCTCATAAATCAGCGCGCCGGCAGCGGCAAACTGGATTCCCACACCGGTATTGCTTTTGTAAAAGATGATCTGCCGGTCGGTCGTGCGCCCCGGATGCTGGCCGGTCAGGACTTCTCCCAGTTCGCAAATCTTCTCCCATCCGAATTTCCCTTCCTCGATCAAATCGAGAAGCTCCCGTTGCTGGTTCGTGACAGCGGTCTCTTTATTATTGAGCACGATGAAGTCGCTTCGGATCATCGTCGTTGAGTCGGCCTCCGTGCGACGGTGCACGCCGTCGGTGTTGGCGATGGTCGTCACCATCTGCCCCGGCTCAAGCCAATTCCCATCAAAGACCGCCTGGCTTGAGTTCGTAGCGGACATAACGATATCCGCTCCTTTGACCACAGCCTCGGGACTACTTACTGGTTGGATCTCGACGTTCAACAACTCCGTCATTTCCTCCGCGAACCTTTCCCGATGCTCTCTTGTTGGGCTATAAACTCTGACCCGCTCGATATCTCGAACACAACAGATGGCTTCCAGGTTTCGCCGCGCCTCGTTCCCTGAGCCGAACAGGCCAACCACTTTGGAGCCTTTTCTAGACAAGGCCCGGTGGGCGACTCCGGTAGTCGCTCCCACCCGTATAGCCGACAGGCTAAAATCGTGGATCAGCGCCAGGGGTTCTCCGGTCTCCAGGCTAAATAGAAGCACGAAGCCCCAGCTTCGCTTCATGGGCGACGGGAAATCCATCCTCTTGCTTCCCGCGACGACCCTTTCCTGCACGATAGTCGAATCATAGCGCAGCGCCGCCACTCCCGAACTTGGAACTGCTCCGGGAATGATGTTCGCCATATATCCCGGTTTATCGAGATCGGGCGGAACCTTGTACCGTACTCGCGGGCGGCTAACGGCTATTCCTCGCCCCTCCTCCGCGAATGCGCGCTCCATCGCCGCGATACATTCATCCATCTTGAGGACTTGTCTGACTTCTGGGTCGCTGATCAAAAGCATAGGTCTCTCCCGCCCTCGGCCTTTATCTTTTATAGAGCGCCTTATAGAAACCTTTCTGGTCCAATTCTCGCACGAAATTCTCATCCACGATATCCGAGACGTGAATCTCTTTGCCTTTTTCAATTCCCGGAGTCATTGCAATGGCTGTCTCCATGCCGGCGTGATTGAGATATGGAATCTCGGGCACCCACTCCTTATACGCTTCATAGCTCTTTTCCAAAATCAAAGGCTCAATCCCCCGCAGGTATTTTGCCATGACTTTGAGCGTAGCTTCTTTTTGTTGGTGGAAAACAGACAGGGCCACAGAGTACGCCCGTATGAACTTCCTAAAAGTATCTGGAGATTTTTTGATAATTGTACGCGTTGAAATCACGGCTGTGTTCTGATGCTCCAGACCGGACTTGGAAAGGTCCATAAGCTCGCGGTAGCCAAGCTGGCCTGCTCTTATCGTAAATGGAGGCTGGAGAGTGGCAGCCTGAATTGAGTTCCCGGCCAGAGCGCCCATGAGAGAGGGGATGTCTCCGATTTGTATTAAGACAACGTCTTTTCCCAGCTGAAGTCCCCATTTTTTCAACGCAAAGCTGGCGGAAAAGTCATAGAGGCCTCCGAAGCGGGTAATCCCCATCTTCTTTCCTTTTAGATCCTGGGGTACCCGGATCTCAGGCACAGCGTAGATGGAAACATTGATTTTGTTAACGGCGCCGGCTATGGCCACAGGATCGCTCCCGCGTGCGTAGGCCGCAACCACACTGGCCACCCCGGCCAAGGAAAGCTGGATCTCCCCCGATAGCATTGCTGCCATCACACGATTCGCGGAGTTGATGTAGATGAGGTTGACCTTAAGACCTTCTTTCTCAAATAGACCCAGCTCGTTCCCGATCCAAAAGGGAGCACCCGATGGGACCAGGGCAGAGTAACTCGCATCGAAAACCTCCGGACTTTTACTCTGCGAGAAAATCCTTACTGGAGAGGCTAATTGCAAGAGAAAGCTAAGGGATAGGAGGAAGAATCTAAAAGCCCAAGAAAGCTTTAGAGAACAAAGCGGAGATGGAAATGATAAGAATTTGTTTTGCGGTACAACCACCGAGAACTCCGAAATTGCCTCCGTGACCGCGCGCCGGGCCCGGTTCAAGATCCCGATGCAATTACCAAAGACGACGGACTAGCCAGGGATCGTGATTTTGGGGCGGAGAGTATCCGATAATGACGTGTTACGTCAACAAGATAAGACAAAAAACCGGCGGGCTGGAAACTCTAGAGAAGTTCTCGTAGCTCGGTTTCGTCGAAGCCCAGAATCTTCTTCTTCCCTTTGATCACCACGGGTCTCTTGAGGAGGTTCTGCTCTTTGAGGATGAGCTTGATCGCTTCCTCCTTCGACGGGGGCTTCTGCTTCATGTTCCTTTCCCGATAGAGAGAGTTCCTGGAGTTGAGAAAGCCGGTAATCGGGCCATCCCCGATGATTTCTCTGAGCTCGTTCTCGCTCAAAGGATTCTTTCCGTACTCTCTCTCTTCCAGCCTCGCCCCTTTTGCCTGCAAGAAACTTCTTGCTTTGCGGCAGGTGGTTCAGCCGGCCTTGTAGTAGAACCTGATGCTGTCAGCCATTTTCGCCCACCAATCTAAGTGATAAGAATTTGAGCCTTGGCCACTGAGAACTCAATAGTCGTCTCCATGATCACGGCTCCTCCCCGAAATTTGTCCTTAAGGACGCATCTCGCAGACCACATCTACCAGCGCCGGCTTTCCGTCCTTCACGACCCGAAGCGCCTCGCTGAGCACCTTCGGCAACTCTCCGGGGACCGTGATCGGCCCCGTGCTCCAGATACCAAAGGAGCGCGCCGTCGTGGCGAAGTCCACGGCGGGCTCTTCGATACGGATCCCGTAGATCTTGTTCTCGACCGGCCTTCCCCTGAGCTGGGCCATCCGCTCCTGATGTTCCTCGTCGTTGTAGTAGGAGCGGTTGCTGAAAACCACGATGAGAAGCGGGATGCTGTAATGCGAGGCCGTCCAAAGCCCGCTGAGCGTAAAAAGGAGGTCTCCATCGGGCTGGAAATCAACGCAGATCTTTCCCCTGTTTTTCAGCGCAAGGGCGGCCCCCAATGACGCCGGAAGGCCGTAACCCAAGCCCCCCCCTTTGTACTTGCCTAAGATCTGGTTGAATTTGCCGGCGTCAAGGTAGAGGTTCTCCGCGCCGTAGCGAGTGCTGTTCGTGTAGACCCAGTCCTCGTTTTTGAGAACAGTGTTAAGCTCGGTAAAGAGCCGGCTTAAGGCAATGGGTTTGTTATCCCAATTGGCCTTGGTCTGTTCGTCCCGCGCTTTGTTTCGTCCGTCATGGATTTTCAGCCACTCGGCCCTTCTCTTCCCGACCTCCACGTTGATCTTCGCGAGTGTTTTTTGCTCCTCCCGCAGCCGCCGAACCAGCTCGGGCAAAAAGACCGAGGTATCGGCCAGCATGGAGAGATCGGCCTGGCGCAGCTTGTTGAACTCGTGTGACCACGCACGCACCAAAAGATCATCGAGGGCGACATTGATAATCTTGGCCTGAGACGGAAGCAGGTTGACGGTCCCACGCTGGCCCTTCTCCTGGACCCGTCTTGAGACGGAACCTTCCAGGTCCGGAACGTCCAGAGCCAGAACCAGATCGGCCTGCGGCAGGGCTGTTCTTTCCATACCCGTCAGGTTGAGCGGATGTTGGCAGGGAAAATTAAACCGGCCGTTTTGATCGAAGACGGGGATGGCGAGAAGCTCGGCAAGATCTCTCAAGCTCCTGAAACCCGCTTCATTCCTCCCCACCCAATCCGTTATGATCACCGGTCTTTTGGCCTCGAGAAGCCACCGAACTGTTTTCTCAAGACCTTCCTCGGGGGCCTGCACCGGAAGAGGCGCCGGATAACGATCCAGGGAAGGAAGGTAAGTATCGCCGCCGAGCTTTTTTTCCTGGACGTCCGCATCGTAGCAAACATAGACAGGCCCCATGGGGTCCGTCGTGGCCAGCCGATAGGCGCGAATGAAAGATTCAGGGATAGCTTCGACGCTGGCCGGCTGGTCATCCCATTTCACGAAGTCCCGGACGAGATTCCCCTGCACGACCGCAGTATGAACCCAATCGATCCGGGGCCGGCGATGCGCCGTGTCGATCGGACCCGTTCCGCCCAGAACGATGACAGGGAGACGATCACACCAGGCGTTGTATATGGCCATAGAAGCATGCTGAAGTCCGACAACGTTATGGACCGCCGCCGCCATCGGTTTTCCTCTGGCCCTGGCATAGCCGTGGGCGACGCCGACGGCGATCTCCTCATGGGGGCAGAGGATTACCTCCGGCATGAGATTGCCGCCGTAATTAATCAAGGAGTCATGCAGGCCGCGATACGAAGATCCCGGATTCAAGGATACATATTCGATCTCAAAAGCCTTGAGCATATCCACAATGACATCCGACCCCCACTCGGGCCTGGGTTTTTCGGCAACGCGCGCTGTTTTACTCATCATTTGCCCCTTGGTTCAATGTTTCCCTGATTTGGGAACCGCGTTTATTTTATTCGGAAGATCTCTCGATACTCATTGGCGTATTGCTTCAGGTTATTCTCAACCTCGTCTGGAACAGATTTTAGTTTGAGCCTTGACTGATCCATTTTGGCGACGAGAGGTTCCACATCCTTCCTCGATGGGGTCCGCTGAGCTCCCCGCACGACCTGCTGGCCTTCCTTTGAGAGAACGAAATCAATGAAGAGCTTGGCCGCGTTGGGGTTCTTTGCCTTGGCGCCGAGACCAATCCCGCCCACCTCCACGACAATAGGGTTTAAAGTATCGACCCATTCTATGGGCGCACCCTCCTTTTTCATTGTCTCTATGCGGAAATCATAGACCCAGCCCAGGGGCATCTCTCCCGCCACCACGAGCTGGGCGATCAAGGCATGGCCGCTGCGGAACTGAGGTTCCTGTTGCGCCAACTGCTTCATGTAACGACCGGCTTTCTCCCTGCCCCAGACTTTTACCAGGGTGCCATACCAGGTGTAGTCTCGTTGATCCATCAATATCTTTCCTTTCCACCTGGGGTCCAGAAGATCGGGGTAATCCTTCGGTGCGTCCCTTGCCGAGACGAGTTTAGTGTTATAGGCAACCACAATGTTGTTGTGATAAACCCCGGTCCACAGGCCCTTAGGATCTTTGAAGTCGTCAAGGAAGGCTTCCCTTTCAGGCGACATGTAGGGAGCAAAGATATTTCTCTTTACCAAAGCGTCCATTCCCAAAACGGTGACCACGTCAAAATCCCACTTCCCTGCCAAAGTCTCGGTAATAACGCGGTTGATCATCTGCGCGGTTCCAACTCGAATATAGTTGACTTTGACAAAGGGATATTTTTTCTCAAAGGCATCCACCAGGGGTTTTGCCGTATCAATCGCCATGGCGGTATACCAGATCAGGGCCCCTTCCTTCTTTGCTGCCGCGCTGAGCTTCGCCTCATACACCGACTGGCCCCAAGCCGGGGTCCCTATGAAGCAGGCAACAAAAAACACCAGGATAAAGCCGATCCTTCCGTGGCTCGACTGTAATCTTCTTGACACCCTTTTTATGCGCTTGAGCATTTCAATTTACCCCTTTCCATTGTGCTTCGAGTTACCGGCCCTCCCTGCTTCGCGCCGCTCGGAAACTTAAGCTAAATGATAGAGTTTGTTTTTGTGGTCCGGCCTCTCAGAACTCGCCTAACGACCCTGGGCCAGGCCACGTCCGGGGACGCAAAGCGGCTCTCGGAGGGGGCGGGCCCGTCCAGGATCACCATTCTTGGGCGGAGGCTATCCGATGAGGCACTCTTAGGTCAAGCTGGGGTAAGCTTCCAGGTGAATCCGGCCATTTTCTCCGGCTTTTTGATTCAAGCCGGGAAAATTTACTTCTCGAAGGTCGCCTTTAGAATCGGTTCGAGCTCGCCTTTCTCGTGCATCTCGTGAAGGATGTCACACCCGCCGACGAACTTGCCGTTAATAAAGACCTGCGGGATCGTGGGCCAGTTGGAATAACGTTTGACCCCGTCCCGGATCTGGGGATCCGCGAGGACATCCTCGGTGTCAAACGGAAACCCATAAGATTTCAGGATATCTACCGTATGAGCCGAAAAGCCGCACTGGGGAGAATCCGGAGTCCCCTTCATGTAGAGAAGGATCTTGCTTTTCTTAACCCTCTCGTCAATCGTCGCCAATACTTCATCCGCCATAAGCACCTCTCCTTTCCTTTATGGTCTCAAGAGCCCAGATGCCGCCACTGCTCCGGGGTATAGGTTTTCAAAGCCAGGGCATGGATGCGTTCACTACCCAGCGCCTCCCTGAGGGCGCCATAGACCATCTGATGCTGGTCCACCAGCCCTTTCCCTCCAAAGGACGCGGAGACTACCACAACCTGGAAGTGGTCCCCGCCACCAGTGTAATCCTGGACCTCAACGGTGGAGCCGGGCAGCGCCTTCTCCAGGGTCGACTTAATCTCATCTGGGCTAATCATTTCAAATAGAGAATATCCACTCTGATGGTGTCTTTCAAGGGGTCGCCGAATCGTACTTATTAAAATCAGGCTTGCGGGTCAAAATCCGTCCGGCATTTCTTCATCATCGCACGCAAATCCTGCCGCAGTTCATCAATCGTCGGACGGCCCACATACCAGTAGCCGCAATAGATGTTGTGGACCGTAAGATCGGGCATCAAGGAAAAGGTGTACGGGATGGCAGTCTCACCCCGCGACTTGGAGCTCTCGACCATGTCGAGCTGCTTGATCACAACGCGATCTTTATCGCTTAAAAACGGAAAACCAGCCCCCAGCCCCGTCCTAAAGGCGGCATTGACCTCCGGCGGATCAACGCTGATGACCGCCAGCTTGCAATAGTTCACCGCCAACTCCTTCTGGAAGTCAGTCAACAGGCGCAACTGCGCCTGGCACTTGGGTCACCAGTAGCCGCGGTAAAAAACGACCATCAGCGGAAATTTTCCGGCTATCTCGGAGAGCTTAACTCTTTGCCCCTCATGGTCCGGCATTTCCAGATCCGGGAAGCGTTTGCCTATGACTTGGTTCACGATACCCCTGCTTTTCCTTCACCAATTATTTTAATTGACGAACTTTGACCTTTTGCTCTATGCTCTCGGCAAGGAGGACCACGATGAATTGGATAACCTGTGTTCGGCGGGCCGTTGGCGTTCTACTAGTCCTTCCCGTATTGGTTCTGGTTTTCAACCCCATGCTGGAGGTCCTGCGCAGGGCTACCCCCAATAACCTGCTCATCATAGCGATGATCGCCGTTTACATCGCCCTCTGCATCTGGGGTCTGCTGGCCTGGCGCAATAGACTAAAGAAGTAATTATGGGTATCTCTTTCCCATTTCAGAGAAAAAGCCCTCTTTCTCTAATTCCTGGAGCAAACTCAAGTCTACGAATTGCTCCGGTCTGGCGTTTTTCGCCTGGGGCAATTTGCCCCCGATCTCATCAATAAGGAACTGAATGCCCTTGAGCGTAGGGTAGGGCTTTTTGGCAACATTCCTTATAAACCACGTGTAGGTCGCCTCAAGCACATCCGGGTCATTGCTGCGCATGTATTTGGCCGAGACCCTCTTCGTTTCTTCTTTGTTATGATGGATATAATGGAGCGCTTCAACGTATCCCTTCAGGGCCGCCTTGATTGTCTCGCGATTGCTCTTGATAAAGGAACGGGAGGTAGCGAAGCCGTTGCCCTGGACCTCAATACCCATTTCGCTCATGTCATAAATATCGACGAAACCCAGCTTTCTTGCCCGGGGAATTTCCGAAGGAGTGAGAACGGTAGCATCGATCCTACCGCTTTCCATCCCGGCCAACCGCTCCGTCGTGGCGCCGGCAACCACAACAGCCACGTCTCTATTGGGCTCCAGATTGAACCGGCGCAGCAAGATGAGCGCGGCATTGTGCGATGCCGAACCGAACCCGCTTACGCCCAGCCTTTTATCCTTGAGCTGCTCGACCTTGGCGACCGCAGGCTTCGTGACAACCGAATAGTAGTAGGTATTCTCTGAAGAGGCGATGAGCACCACATCGTGCCCTTGCAGACCGGGCTGCACCAGCGTACCAATATTGACGATGGGGGGATCACCTGCAACCAGCGCCTGGGTAGCCAGCTGCCCTCCCCTAAAGAAAATGAGCTCCGCGTCCAGACCGTACCTCTTAAAAAGGCCGGCATCTTTCGCCACCCAGATGTGAATCTGGTTGTACGAGATGGCGGGATAGCCGATTTTAATTTTTTTGAGTTCCTGACCTTCGAGGATCGCCGCAGTCGGGAACAACAGGAAAACAACAAAAATAACGATGCGCTGCTGGTACGCCTTCATTTCAGAATGCCTCCAACCCCGGATAGGATCTTTGCCTTTGAAGAGATTAACGGCCCTTCTTTTTTGCGGCCTTCTCTAACGCTTCCTTGAGCTCCGCATTTTCCTTTTCCAGATTGAGCTTTTCGTTAGCGACCTTTCCTAGATTGGACTCCAGGTCGCCGGTCTTTTTCTGCGTCTCGGCGATCTTGGCCTGAGCCGCAGTCAGTTCTTTTTCCACCTCCGGCAGCCTGGCAGCATTCGGACCCCAGATGCCGTAGCCAAGAAGGAGCCCTACGACCAGAGCCGCAGCCGCGATGGTAATCCAGTAAGAGTTTTTCATCCCAATACCTCCCTTGGTTGTCTAAGCTGCAATAAATTACCGTATTTTTATAGGAAATCGGCCCTTTCGTCAATGAAATTTCTTTCAGACCGCTGAAAAGGGCCCATCTGTGGCGTTCCGCTCGCCCGCCTCGCTCCAACGTACTTCCCAAGTACGCCTCCGCTCGTCGGTTCTTCGCGCGCCTTGCATCTGGGACCCTTTTGACCGGTCTGGCAGCAGTGTTTTTCAAGACGCCGGTTTAAGCCAGTCACGGGCGTCAAAAGTTTTTCCCGTTACCTCGCGGGATTCAGCACCGGCCAGATAGAGAAAGACTCCCGTAATATCTTCCGGCACCGGGAGGGTCAGCGGGTCTTCATCCGGATAGGCTTGCGCACGCATTTCTGTCCTGGTGCCGCCGGGGTTCACGGCATTGACCCGGATGTTCCACTCTTTCACCTCATCCGCCAAAACCTGGGTAAACCCCTCAACTCCGAACTTGGAAGCAGCATACGCCCCCCATCTTGCCTTCCCGACACGCCCAACTCCTGAGGAAAGGTTGATAATCGATCCTTCCTTTTGTGGGATCATAATTTTTAAAACCTCCCGGGTCACAAGAAAAAGCGCTGTGAGGTTAACCTTCACAACCTCTTCCCAGGAAGATAACGGATAGCGCACTATCGGCTCTCGCGGCCCAAGGATGCTGGCGTTGTTAACCAAAACATGGATTGCACCGTAGACTCGGCGCACCTCCCGGACAATACGTTTCACCTCCCCCACTTTGGAAATGTCAGCCGCGCACCAGCCAACTTCCCCACCGTCGGAGCGGATCTCGGCCGCCGCTTTTTTTAAGTTGGCCGCCTTCCGCGCGCAGATGAACACCTTCGCCCCTTCGCGCGCGTAGGCCATAGCAATCGCCTTGCCGATGCCTCGGCTCCCGCCGGTGATCAGCGCCACCTTGCCCTCTAGCATACCCACGACAATTCTCATTCTCTCCGTACCCCCTTTTTAGCACTTGTCTTCCAGGCATGTCGAGGTATGATGAGCAGATAAGAGTTACTGTCGTGCTTCAAGACAAACTTGTTGCTAAGGCCAAGAAAATGTTCAGAAAAAAAACGCTGTTCATTTATGCTTGCGGAGATATGAAGATGCCTTCATCTCATTCATCCAAACCTGGAACACTATTGGCAGCCGCAGCTGCATGTGTCTTGCTGGCGGCATCCCAGGCGAGCGCAACGGAAACCAAGGAACAGTATATAGCTGCCGGTATTTTTGAAACTGGATTGCTCCCGGAAATGCCGGAAGATGTCAATTGCCCCGGGATAACTTCCGGTTTTGCCGATCGCTACAATCGTTCCGGGACATTGAGGAGTGAATACTCCCCTTGGCTTTCTCATGCAGGGGTTGATTGGGGTTTACCGGAAGGCACTCCGATCGTGGCAATTGCCGATGGCCAGGTCATTGCCAGACAAGCGGACGCGCCCGGAAGCGCAACCGGCAACCAGGTCATCATCAGGCATCAGGCCAGGCCGGACGACATCAGCGCCAGTTACGTCCATTTATCCGGCTTCAACGTCGACGCAAATCAGGAGGTGGAACGAGGTCAGGTCATCGGATTTGTCGGAAAAACCGGGAAAGGGGTCACTTATCCGCACTTGCATTTGAATGTTTATGGCAGGGCGCTGGTCCGGCTTGGCGACAGAAAATTAAGATATCGGTATGACTTTCTCCAGTTCCTTTCGGGAGACATGACACCCATCGATCCCGTCAAGAAACGCAATCAGAAGGTGAAGGTCTCCTATATCGACCAGTTTGGGAAAGTGCATCCGCCAGAGACTAAAGTTATCTGGCCGTTCATTTGTCAGGTAAAGGGATAGGAAATTCCGGTAGTGTTATGAGCAGGGTCAGCTCACGGTGACCTCTGAAAAGAAGGAGGAGAGATGAGACAAAAAACTGCTGCAGGGCTGTTTGCGGGTCTGCTGGGGTTCGCCCTCATGAGTTTTCCTTTAGCCGTGCTGGGCCAGATCTCGCCCCAAGCGGGGGAGGCCGCAAAGAAAGAGGGCGAGGTCATGCTTTACGGCGCCGTCCCGGTGCGGATTTCGAAGCCCCTGGGAGATCTCTTTGAAAAAAAATATGGCATCAAGCTCAAGCACTGGCGCGGCGATGCCACGGAGCTCATCAATCGTGCCCTCACAGAGACGCGGGCCGGTCAGAACTACTTTGACGTTATCCTGGGCAATGAGGGGGTCATGGCGTCAATCGACGAACAGGGATTACTCGGTGTATTTGCTCCGCCGGCGGCCAGGGGATTTCCGACTCAGTTTCGGCAGCCTGAGCAGAGAATGACCCCATGGCGGGTCCTACCCTACGGGATTAACTTCAACACCCAGCTCCTAAGGCCCGATACCGCGCCCAAGACATGGGAGGCGCTCCTCGATCCCAAATGGAAAAAGGCATTTGCCATGTCCCACCCGGGAATCCACGTCACCACCTTGCAGTTCGTCCTCAGCCTGGAAAAACTCTTGGGGGCGAAATGGCTCGCGGTAGTCGAGGGCTGGGCGAAGCAGGGGCCGCGCCTGGAGCGGAGTCTGGCCCAAGTGGCTCAGGTGCTTGTCACCGGTGAGGTTCCGGTCGCGATCAGCTATATCAAGGACAAGTTTCAGCACGCCGGACCGATCGATTATGTGAGAATGAACCGCTATCTCGCCTCGGTGAGTTTCGTAGGCATCAACTCCAAAGCGCCTCATCCCAACGCTGCGCGCCTGTTCGCGGACTTCTTCCTCGGGCCGGATGCGCAGCGGATCTTCGGCGACATGGGAGAATATGTCATTAACCCGGAGGTCGAGCACCGCTTTAAGAAGGATGTGAAAGATAACCAGATCGTGGTCATGAGACTGCCGACAAAAGAGGAGCTGGATAGCTGGAGCAAAAAGTTCCGCGAGTTATTCGGATAGTACGGGATCTATCGCGGTTCTGCCTCCAGTTGTTTTTTCAGTCGGTACGGATCAGAGGGGACGTAGGGATACCCTGTTCCTCGATTTTTCCATCATGAAGCCGATTGCGGCAAACTGACAAGGAGAGAAACATTTATGCTGACAGCCGAAGATCTGAAAGGAGTCCTGGCGATGATGCCGGCCTTTACCACGGCCGAGGGTTCTTCTCCTAATGCCACGGATACTGTTGACACGGCAGCGCTGGAGGCGGCCGTGGATAAAATCATTCGCGACGGCGTCGATGCTATCGCAGCCATGGGCAGCTTCGGGGAGTTCCATACCCTTCTATGGGAAGAGAAAAAGAAGCTCACAGAGGCCACAATCGCGGCCGCGCGCAAGCGCGTGCCGGTTTTCATCGGCTGCAGCAGTACAAATCCCAGGGAAACGATGAGGCTGGTGAAGTTTGCCGAGCAGGCGGGCGCCGATGGCGTGCTCTGCGCAGTGCCGTTTTACTTTCCTTCCACGGTTGACAATGCGGTGCAATTTTATCTCGATTTAGCGGATACCTTTCCCAAGCTCGGTATCGCCGTCTATCACAATCCCCCGCTGCACCGAGTGACGCTTCCAGTGTCGGCGTTCGAGAAGCTGGTGACCCGTCCCAATATCGTTGCTATGAAGGACAGCCATCGGACCCCGGCAGCGTTTATGGAGCTGATGAAGATCGTCAAGGGCAAGATCAGCGTCTTTTGCAATCAGAACCAGTGTTACCCCTATATGATGTTTGGGGCCGTCGGCTGCTGGTCGATCTCAGCGTGGATGGGGCCTTGGCCGCTACTCCACATGCGTGATGCGTGCTTTGCCGGTGATTGGGAGGCCGCGAAAGAGATTTGTCTAGATCTCAATGCGCGTTACAAGACGCCCGGAAGGCCTGGGGATCTCTTCTGGCGGGAAAATGTGCATAAACTGGAGATCAACGAAGCGGGCTATTGCGTAGCGGGGCCGTTGCGTCCACCTTTCCGTAATGTTCCTCCGGAAATTATCGAACACGCCAAGCAGCAGGCGGAGGAATGGAAAAAACTCTGCGCGAAGTACCCCGCTAAAAAAGCTGTGGCGGCGTGAGGCAAGCGGGAGAAACAAGGATGAATTAGGCGCGAAGGGCACCGGGATGGAGGGGGACGCCGCCCGGCTCAAAAGCAGGGGGGGCCCTTAGGTCTATGGGAAGAGTCCCATGAACCGGTTCCCGCCGGTGATTAAAGCCACTTTCCCTTCCAAAAGAGACAGGGTTTTTCCCTCGCCCATGCTCCCGTTCTCTTGACTACGATGTATATGACGATGTATAAAAAACATCAAGAGGTTTGCCATGAGTAAAATGATCCGGAAGCAAGTTTATATTGAACCTGAGCAGGAGACGCTGCTCAAGCGCCTTTCCAGAGAACAGGGGCTTACTGAGGCTGAATTGATTCGCTCAGGCATTGTTAAGCTGTCCTCTCGAAGCAATGTCGTAAGGGACATCACGTTTTGGGAAGAAGAAAAGAGGTTCATCCGTTCCTTGATGAAAAGGGGGCCCCTGAAAGGCAAGCGCCGATGGACGCGTGAAGACCTCTATGAGCGATAAAGTTCTGGTTGATACCAACGTTTTGATCTACGCCTATGACCGCTCCGCGCCTGTTAAACAAAAAAGAGCCCTTGAAGTTCTCGACAGGCTAGTAGCCACATCATTGGGTGTTTTGAGTACTCAGGTTCTGGGGGAGTTTTTCGTTACTGTAACAAGGAAGCTAACCGAACCGTTGCCTGCCGATGAGGCTGAAAGTCGGGTCCATAACCTTGTCCGAGCCTGGCCAGTCATAGAAGTAACTGGCATGATTATACTGGAGGCCGCTCGCGGAGTCCGGGCGCACCATTTTTCGTACTGGAACGCACAGATATGGGCGACTGCCAAACTTAACCAAATTCCAGTAATTTTTAGCGAGGATTTCTCGGACGGACAGACCACGGAAGGAATTCGCTTTATGAACCCCTTTAGCGCGAAATTTCAGTTATCCAGCGTGTGAATTCGTAGGGTGCGGAGGATTGAAGAAGAACTACAAAAGAGCCAAGAGCGGACTTGCCCCTCCGCTCTGTGTAGAGAAGCTAGAACGATCAATCGGTACGAGTTTGCGGCCCAAGAAGGGCGGCCGGTAGAAGGGCAAGAAAAGGAAATGAAGTATACTGTCCCCAGAAATTCTCCAAAAATAGCAAGAAGGCAAGCCTGGCCCTCTAGTCTCTAGTCATGGACCGTGTGAAATGGATTGAAACAACCTTGCGCCGGGCACTTGCCCCGAGCCATCTCGCCGTTGAGGACGAAAGTGAAAAGCACGCCGGCCACGCGGGTGCGGCAGCCGGCGGCGGCCACTTTCGGGTCCTCATCGTCTCGGAATCCTTCCGCGGCCAAGACCCCGTCGCCCGCCATTCCGCCGTGTACGCAGCGCTCGGCACCGCGATGAAATCCGAGATCCACGCCCTGGCGCTGCGGACGCTGACCCAGGAAGAGTGGGAGCGGAACCCGCGCGGAGCGTGAGAACATGAGGTGTGGAACGTACAGTTTTAAAAGCCTCCTTACCGCAACCGGCAGCAAATGCCCATACACCCCCGCAAATCGAATTTAGGCTAACAGACTGCGTCGTTATCGGATACTCCGCCCTCCAAAACGGCAGGGACCCGCTCCTACTCCCTACTGGATCTCTCCCCTCTCACGGCGGGCCGGTGCGTGGTCGTCGGGACGATTTGGGACTTTTCAGTGGCCATGCCTTAAAAGAGAATTCCGATCCCTTGCCATTTTATCTGTCCTATACCATAGTCGGATGTAATATCCCTGCATGAAAAGCTACCAGAGAATCTTTGTTTTCCTTCTCCTTGTCCTGCTCCTGACGATCATTATAAGCCCGTGGGCGGCTTTTTTTTCGGATTCCTTCATGGAGAGCCGCCCTTCTTTCTCCCACATCTTTGGCCGCCTGTTCATGGTCCTGGGGGCCGGCCTTTTTTTTCTCTGCCGTCCCCTGCTCAAGATCGACTCGTTAAGTCAACTGGGTCTCAAGCCTGCCGGACAATGGCACTGCGACTTTGCCAGAGGCGCTCTCATCGCATTGGCATCGGTCATCGCGGTTGCGTCCCTGATGTCTCTGCTGCACGTTTTCACCCCCTTTTTTCGTCTCTCATTGTCCGTCGCCTTGGAACGCTCCTTGAAAGCGCTCCTCACCGCTCTTACCGTCGGCGTGCTGGAGGAGATCTTCTTTCGCGGGGTGATTTTTAAGGGGCTCCTGGAAGACTGCAAGCCGCCGGCCGCCTTTGCGTGCTCAAGCCTGTTTTATGCCGCGATCCATTTCATCAAACCCGCTGAGGAATTTTCCCTCGCCGGGATCGACCCCTGGGCGGGAATGCGCTACCTCGCCGCAGCCTTCCAGCCTTTTCTCGCTCCCGCCTCGCTCTTTCCCGGACTCTTCGGCCTCTTTCTTATCGGACTGGTCTTGAGCTACGCGTTTTTCCGCACCGGCTCGCTTTATCTTTCCATGGGACTTCACGCGGGATGGGTCTTCGGAATCAAAACTATTCGGGTTTACGGAGACTTCAGACGCGAAGATCTCGGCTGGCTCTTCGGCTCTCTCGATCCAAAACTCGTCAGCGGCGTCGCCGTCTGGATCATCATTCTAGCCGTTGGGCTGGTTATCCACTGGATCACACGCCACCGGCAAAACTTGAGGATAGAAGATCGAAGATAGAAGATCGCGATCCTCGATCCTCCATCCGCCGTCCTCCATCCTCTATCCTCTACCTCCTGCGGTCCGCCTCTTCCAACAGCGGTTTTACCTGTTGCAGGATGCGCTCCGCCATTAACTGGTAACCCGCGCCATTAGGATGGATGGAGTCACTCTTCAGTCTCGCATCGGAGAGGATCCCTTTGAGGACCTCCGGAATATATAACGCGCCCCGTTTTCCGGCGATTTCCTTATAGACGGGACCGTACTCATCGGTAAAAAGACCGAGCCTCATACCTACCAGGGCCACCATCGCTCCGCGATCCTGGATGCGTCCGACTATCTCCTCAAGGTTTTTTCTGGTCTCGCCTACAGCTAGCTGACGCATGAAATCGTTGCCTCCGAACAGGACGATCACCAAGCGGGGGTTCCGGCCCAGCACATCCTGGTCCAACCGGGCCAAACCGTCTGCTGACGTATCTCCCCTTCTCCCCGCGTTGACAACGGAGACGCGGAGCTGCCGCGCCAGAATGGATGGGTAGTCCCCCCCATTTCCAGCCCCTACCCCTTCGGTCAGACTGTCGCCAAAACAGACAATGTTTTCTCCGCGAGACTGGAGATTACGAATGTCTTTGAGAGCTCCGCCACTATCACAGGCTGATGAGAGGAGAGCGACAAGGAGGAAAATCCAGAGGAGCCGAGCCATAAGAAGAGAAAATCACCCTTGCCCCATAACGACGCAGTGATCCGGATGCGCCAGAGCGAAGACCTTTTGTCCCAGCTCGTAGCGCCGAGAGGAAGGAGCGATGACGCGCAGCGTTAGACGATCGACGGGGAGCTCGACTACGTAGTCGAAGGTATCTCCGAAGTAGGTGCGCCGCCGGATGACGCCGGAAAACAGATTGTATCCCTTTTGCTGCCATTCCTGGGCCTCCGAAGCGCTGCCGACGAGAGAGATATTATGGGGCCGGAGACAGAGAGAGATTTCTGCTTCTTGTGGATAGCTCTCCTGCGCGGCAGCCTGCACGACAAGGCCCTCCCCCAGAACCAACTTCCCGCTATGATCCAACCGCCCTCTCAGAATATTGGTCCGCCCAATAAACTCGGCCACAAAACTGGTCCTGGGCCGCTCGAAGATCTCCTCCGGGGTGCCGACCTGAATCACCCTCCCCTGGTGCATGACCGCAATCCGGTCCGAGGTCACCATCGCCTCGGCTTGATCGTGGGTGACATAAACAGTGGTGATGCGGAATTCCTCGTGCAGGCGCCGGATCTCAAAGCGCATCTCCTCCCGCAGGTTGGCGTCCAGATTGCTAAGCGGTTCGTCGAGCAGCAGGATCTGGGGCTCGACCACCAGGGCGCGCGCCAACGCAACCCTTTGCTGCTGGCCGCCTGACAGCTCTGCGGGATACCGCCCCCTCAACGTCTCCAGATGAACCAACTGCAGCAGCCTCTCCACCTTCTTCTCGCTTTCATTGCTGGAGAGTTTCTTGAATTTCAGCCCATAGGCGACATTCTGAAATACCGTCATATGGGGCCACACCGCATAGCTCTGAAAGATCATCGACATGTTGCGCCGCTCCGGCGGGACCAAAAGCGATGGAGACGAGATCACCTGTTGATTGACCTGGATCTCGCCTTGCTCCGGCTGCAAGAAGCCGGCAATCAGCCTGAGCGTGGTGGTCTTACCACAACCCGAAGGACCCAGCAGGGAGACAAATTCCCCATCTCCGATCTCGAGGTCGAGATCTTTTACGGCGGCCGTCTCGGCGAATTTCTTGGTCAAACCCTTGAGCGAAACTATAGCCATGACCTATTCCCTCGTAGCCAGGATCTCTCCCCTCGCCGCCCACTGAACAGCAAGAATGACTAGAAACGAGACCAGCAACAACAGAATCCCCAACACGGCGATCACCCCGATCTGCCCCTCCTCTTTGAGGTCAAAGATCACTACCGAAACGACCTTCGACTTGGGCGTAAAGAGCAGAATCGACGCGCTGAGTTCCCGGATCACCCCGATGAAGATAAAACACCAGGTCGCGATCAGGCCGGCCCGGGCAAGCGGGGCTGTCACGTCTCTCAAAACCCCCAATCGATTGGCCCCGAGGATGCGACCCGCATCCTCAAGCTCCGGATGGATGCTCTTAAACGTTGTCTCCGCCTGAGAAAAACCGATGGGCATCTCCTTGGTGAGATAGGCGATAAAAAGAATCCAGATCGTCCCGTAGAGGACAAAGGGCGGCCGGGCGTAGGCGAGGAACAGGCCGACGGCCAGGACGATCCCCGGCACTACTAACGGCGCCAGGGCAAAAAAAGTCAGATAGCGCGCGCCCCATAAAAGCTGGCGATTGGTAATATAGGCGATCAACGCAGCGACCACGGTCCCTACCGTGGCGGTGAGGATTCCGAGCTTGAAGGTATTGAGAATCGCGGCTTGGGTATCGCCGTACTGGAAGAAGGCAAACTTGAAATTCTCCAGCGTGAAGTTATCCCACGTGAGAGGCTGAGCCCAAGCCTTTGCCAGGGCCGCTTTCAACAGAATCCAATAGGGAAGAAAAACGGAAAGGGCGATGATTCCCAAGACCAGGGCAAAAACCGGCAGCCGAAAGATCCCCAACTGGACCAGCCGCCTCTGCCCCCCTTTTCCGCCGACAGTGCTGTAGCCGCGCCGACCCAGGATCTTTTTCTGCAGCGCGATCAGCAGCATGGTCGCCACGAGCAGCGGGACCGAAAAGGCCGCAGCCAAATCCAGCCTTGGCGGGTATTGGAAAAGCGCCCAGATCTGGGTCGTGATCGTGTGCAGGCCGGCCGGGAGGCCCAGGATCGCGGGCGCGCCGAAAAGGGAGAGCGAGTGGAGAAAGGCGAGAATAAAACCTCCCACCAGCGCCGGGGCTGTCAGGGGCAGGGTCACGGTTAAGGCGACTCTTAACTTGCTCGCCCCCAAAATGTTCGCCGCGTCCTCCAGATCTGACGAGATCAACTCGCAGACATTGGCGATCATGGAAAAAACATAAGGGAAGCTGTAGAGGGCCATGACAAAGATCAGCCCCTCCATGGTAAATATATTGAAAAGGGCCTCTTCCGAGCCCGTAAGGGAGCGGTAGAGTTTGTTGAGCAGACCCGCGTTAGGCCCTGCCAGAAGCGTCCAGGCAAAGGCGCCGAGGAATGGCGGGGTCACAAAAGAGGCCATCACCAGGGCGCGTACCATTTTTTTGCACGGGAGATCGGTTCGGGTCACCAGCCAGCCCAAAAGCGAGCCGATCAGAACCGCGATGACGCCGACCCAGAAAGAGATGATCAGAGTGTTCCAGATCGCTTTGAGAAAGGCGCTTTCGGTGAATACCTGAGAATAGCCCGTGAGGGTGAAACCCTCTTCACCCTTGAGGCTGGCGACAAAAATCCAGCCCAAGGGGAGAACCATCAGGAAAACCAGGAATAGAGCGGCCCCGACCCAAACAGGCAGCGTTGGGTCCAGCGCTTTAAAGCCGCGCCAAGAGCCCGCTCGCAATCGCCCTACCGCTTCCACACCGGAAAACCGCATGAGCCTGAATCGGCTTTAGGCGCCGAAGAACTCGACGAACTTTTTCTTTATCTCCGCGTTTTTCTTTTCTAACTCCGCTGGATCCGCGGCTAAAAGCTTAAGATCCTTAAGCTGGGGCTTATCCTTGGGATACGTCACCCCGGGGTGCCCTGTGTACAGCCCTTCTTTATCCGCCAACATTTGCTGCGCCTCTTTGGTGAAAATAAAATCGGTAAACAGCTTGGAGGCATTCGGGTGCGGCGCATCCTTGGCTATCGCTGTTGGCGAAACAACAAGCGGGACCCCCTCCTTAGGATAGATGATCTTTATAGGATTCCCCTGCTTCATAGTCTTATAATAAAAATACTCGGCGCCATTGGCCCCAACGGCTCGTTCCCCGGACGCAACAACGCCGGCCGGATCGTTCGCTGACTGGACCACGTGCAGCTTGTTGTTAGCCAATTCCTTAAAGTAGTCCCAACCGTACAGATTCACCAGCGCCAGCACATGGGTCATAATAATGCCGCTATATCCGGGATGTGCCGTCACCATCTTCCCTCTCCACTTCGGATCCAAGAGCTCTTTCCAGCTCTTCGGCGCCTCCTTTTCAGAAACGATCTTGGGATTGTGGGCAATGACGGAGAGGGTGGCCCGCATGCCGTAGTAAAACCCCTCCTTGTCCTTGAACCCTTCGGGAAAGCCTTCCACCCCCTTAGGGATATATTTCATCAGCAACCCCTTATCTTTTAGGAGAACAAAATGGCCGCCGTCAGAGGTGTGGCTGACATCGACATTCTTGATTCCTGCTGACGCCTCCTGCATCACTCTCTGGAGCACCCTCTGCGACCCCGAACGGTGGACCTCAACCTCGATCCCCTTATATTTGTTCATAAAAAGATGCGCCAACGCAGTCGATGACGGGAGAGCCAGTGAGGTATACCAAGCAACCTTCCCCTCCCTTTTCGCCGCCTCGATCATTGCCGCATCCTGGGCAGAGGAGACGGCGCCCCACGAACACAATGAGATCACCAGGAGAAAACTGAAAAGCTTTTTCATGATCCTTCCTCCTATTCTTGAATTTTTAGTCTAACGCACTTTCCCGACTCCGCGTCAAGCTCTGTCGTTACACGCCGGAAGGCTTGTTCCCCTCGAATGTCAACTTACTTAACACGTTTGTATTAGTTTGGCGCGAGAAGGCTTGCCAGCCCCTCGACCGACGGCAGCTCTTCCAAACTGCGCAATACAGCGATCAGCCGCTCCACATTTTCCCGCGGCAAAGCCAGCGCCGCGTTAGCGCGAAATTTTTCTTCAATCTCCGCAGGGACAAGCGGAGATTCAAGCCCGCCTCTCGGGTAGGCCTGGTTCTCCTCCAGGACTGTCCCGTCCCTCAGCTTGACCCTGACATGGCCTGAGAAATGGCGCGGATAGTCGATTGCCGGATCGAGTTCATAGCGAACTTTCGCCGCCAGCGCGAGCACCTCGGGATCGCCAATCGCTTTATCTGAAAATTCCTCGAGACCTGCCCTGCCCCGGGCGAGCATCACCGCGATGCTATAGGGCAGACTGAACTTCGCGCCGTAAGAGCTGGAAGGTCTTTGCTTCTCTTTCAAAGGTTCCCAGAGCCGGTCGACCGACCCCTTAGCGGTGCGGCAGGCGATCTCTTCGACCTCCTCAGGCCGTATAGCATACTTCTGTCTTAACCTCAGAGCGCAATCCATATAGGGATGAGAGATCGAGCCGCAAGGATAGGATTTAAAGACGATGCGGGGAATCTCCCAGCTTTTACCTAACTCGCCCAGCCGCTCGAAGCGATATTCATTGTCCCCGCCAAAGGCTCGATAAAAACCGTGACGCCCTTCAAAAACCGAGGCCGGGCCGCGAAATCCTCGCTGCGCAAGGAGCGCTGCGATCACGCCGCCATGAGCGGACCAGCCGGGATGGAGTCTCTTAGTCCACGTGCCGTCCGCGAGATACTCGATGATGCCCGAGCTCTGACTGCCGCAAATACCAAAGGCGTTCACCCACTGCGACAACTCCAGGCCGTACAGTTTGCCTGCCGCCGAGGCGGCGCCGAAAGTAGCGCAAAGAGCAGTTGGGTGGAATCCGCGGGCATGAAACCTGCCCGGAGCCGCCAAACCCACCTTGCACATCACCTCAATCCCCGCCACCGCCGCCTCCAGCACCTTTCTCCCGCTGGCCCCGACCGCCTCGCCCACAGCCAGAGCCGTAATCGCCCCACAACAGCCTGTGTGGACGATGGCTTCCTCCAAGGTATCATCGTAGTCCAGGCCGTGAGCCAACGTCCCGTTGGCCAAGACGGCATTGGCCGCAGCGACCTTGTGCGAAGTTCCAATCAACCGGCTCTCGCCTGCTCCCCCAAGGGCGCGCGCCACATCGAGGACCATATGGCCGAAATCCATCGTGGAGGAGGCCAGCGCAATGCCAAGCGTATCGAGAAAGATGCTTTTCGCCTTAGCCCTTACCTCTGGAGGAACGTCCTCAAGGCTGAGCCCGTGGACAAACACCCCTACCTTTTTTGAATACCTGTCCACTTCTTACTCCTGGACCTTATTGCCTTTTTTTTGACTTTCAGGCCCACAGTGCTACGTCCGGCAACAGCCCTGATGAGGGGCAGGATGCTTCGCTGCCTGTCCAGATTCGCGACCAGCTCGATCGCATCTTCCATACTCTCATGGGAGAGGACCAGACCGGCGCAGTCACGAAATTTTTCTCCCAGCTCCCCCCAGTTCATCGGTTTGAGCGGGTGGCCCCTGGCCACGTCCGCCCTGCCCTCGACAGTTTTTCCTCCCTTGAGCTTGATCCGGATACGGGAGCGCACCTGATCATAACCGAGGGCCTCGAGCTCCTGATCTACGTAAAGCGTTACCCGCTTCATGAGCTCCACGACTTTGGGATCCCGCACTTTTCTATCCGTAAACTGGGCGATTCCCGCCTTGCGTTCCAAAACTCCTACCGCCATGCAGAACGGGATGCTGAATTTACCCTCCAGCGCGGTCTTGGGCATTGGATAGATCAGGGCGTTCGGGACGTTCGAGTTGGTCCCGACCTCGATGGATTCGATATCGCCGCCGTGAAGGTCATGCATCTTAACCAAATCCAGAATAAGATCCTGGGCGGGATGGGAGAGAGAGCCGGACGGATAAGGCTTGATAGAGATCCCCGGTTCCTGCATGAAGTAAGGATGGCCCAGGCAGCCGACGATTTTGGTCTCGTCGTAGCCACCGGCCATGGCATTGAAAAAGCCTCTCTTGGCTTCCAGGATATTTACAGCGGAGGTGAATCCCTTCTCGGCTAATTGTGCAGCGGTCACGCCATTCTCAGCCGCGCGCCCGGCGTGAAGGGGTTTGGTCATGGTCCCGAAGTTCTCCCTGAGCCCGGAAGCCATGCTGGCTGCAATGCCCAAAGTGCGCGCTAATGGCTCCTCTTTCAGGCCCAAAAGTTTACCCACTGCCATCGCCGCCCCGAGACCGCCGATGGTCGCCGTCGAGTGAAATCCCGATTGATAGTGGCGCGGGTTGATGGCATCGGCAATGCGACATTCCACCTCGACTCCCAAGATATAGGCAAGCAGAAAGTCCTGACCGGAAATCTGCTCTTTCTCCCCCACCGCCAGCACAGCAGAGAGGACAGGAACCGTAGGGTGAGTGAGCAGTCCGTAGACAGACTCCTTGGAGGTGGAGAGCTGGGTATCATCATAGTCCATGGCATGGCCCGAGGCGCCGTTCGCCAGAGCCGCTTTTGCCGATGGCGCCAGGAAACCGGCGCCCACAACCATGGCCTCCCCCCTGCCGCCGATCTGGCGGACATGGCCCTGGAGAATGCGGGAGCCTTTTTCCGTCGAGCCGGCCAGGGTGACACCCAAGCCGTCCAAAATAAAACCCTGGGCCAGGCGAATCACCTCTGGCTGGATATCCCGGTAACGGGTCCTGGATACAAAACCCACAACCTCTTGGGTGAGTCCCATCGTCCTCTCCTTAACCGCTTCGTTTTGTTCGGAACAAGAGCGATAACACTATTGACCTATTTTTTCCACACCTATTTTTTCCACCCCTTGACACATTCCGAGGACTACGTTAATCTTTTGCCTACGTAGCATCTGGACACCTTATTCAGAGTGGTGGAGGGATTGGCCCTTCGAAGCCACAGCAACCGGTCCCGTCGATAAGATGGGGCGCTGGTGCTAATTCCCACTCCCAGCAATTAGCGGCTGGGGGAAAGATAAGGTGAGGGTAAACCTCTTCTTATCAATGAGAAGAGGTTTTTTTTTGGCTTTTAACCGATGAGCATACGACTTACCCCTGAGCAGATTGAGCGCTACAGCCGCCAAATCATGATCCCTGACCTCGGCGGCAGAGGACAGATCCGTCTGCGCCGGGGAAAAGTCCTGATCATCGGCTCCGGAGGTTTAGGATGCCCCGCAGCCTTTTATCTCACGGCAGCCGGGATCGGGACGTTGGGCCTTGTGGATGGCGATCGCGTGGAGCTTTCCAACCTTCAGCGGCAGATCCTTCATTCGACCGTGGATGTTGGCCGGGAAAAGGTGGCGTCGGCCAAGGAAAAACTCAATCGCCTTAACCCGGAGGTGGAGATCTGTAACTATCCGGTGCGCTTCGATGAGAAAAACGCCGCGGAGATCGCCGCCCCCTATGATTTCATCATTGACGGGAGCGATAATTTTGCCACAAAGTTCCTTGTGAACGATATCGCGGTGTCTCTAGGAAAGCCCTTCTCCCATGCCGGGATTGTGCGCCTGCAGGGCCAGACCATGACCGTGATCCCGCACCAGAGCGCGTGTTACCGCTGCCTTTTTAAAGAACCTCCGGCTCCAGGCGAGATTCTGAATTGCCAGCAGGCAGGCATCCTCGGAGCTATCGCCGGGACTATCGGTTCGATTCAGGCCACGGAAGCGATCAAATATTTTGCCGGAATGGAAGAGGAGCTCCTGGTGGACCGGTTGCTAATGTATGACGCCAAGGCAATGAAGTTCCGTATCGTCGACGTCAAGAAAAATCCACGGTGCGGCGCCTGTGGAGGGAAAACGTTGAACTCGTTAATCGTGTAATGGTTATTCGTATACTCGTGCGAATAACTAATCAACAAATAACGAATAACAAGCGAGGGAATAAGAGGGAGAAAAACCAATGAGTTTTGTCCAAGGGCTTAAATGCAGAGAATGCGGCCAGGAGTACCCCAAGGAACCGCTCCACGTGTGCGAGACCTGTTTCGGTCCCCTGGAGATCGTGTACGATTATGACCGCATCAAAAAATCCATCAGCCGTGAAAAGATCCTCTCACGGCCGAATAATCTCTGGCGCTATCGGGAGCTTCTGCCGATCGACGGTGAGCCGCGTGCCGGACTCTATTCAGGTTTTACCCCCCTCGTCCGCGCCCACAGACTGGGTGAGGTCCTCGGAGTCAAGGAGCTCTACCTCAAAGACGACTCGGTAAACCATCCCACTTTTTCGTACAAGGACCGCGTCGTATCCGTGGCCATCTCCAAGGCCATCGAGTTTGGCTTCGACACGGTCTCTTGCGCCTCCACGGGCAACCTTGCCAACTCGGTCGCCGCCCACGCCGCCAAGGCCGGGCTGAACTGCTACGTCTTTATCCCCGACGGGTTGGAGCAGGGGAAGATCATCGGCTCGGCGATCTATGGCCCGCGCACGATCTCGATAAAGGGAAACTACGATGACGTCAACCGGCTCTGCAGCGAGATCGCCGACAAGTACGGCTGGGCCTTTGTCAATGTCAACTTGAGGCCCTACTATGCCGAGGGGGCCAAGACCCACGGTTTCGAGATCGCGGAACAGCTGGGATGGAAACTCCCGCGCCATCTCGTGGTCGCCTCCGCCGGAGGGACCATCCTTCCCAAGCTGGCCAAGGCATTCAAGGAACTCAAGCGGGTGGGGCTGATTGAGGACGGAGAGTGCAAGATCTACGCGGCGCAGGCGGCCGGCTGTGACCCTATGATCCAGGCGCTCAAAAAAGGGACGGATCTCATCAGCCCGGTGAAACCCAATACCATCGCGAGCTCTATTGCCATCGGCAATCCGGCCGACGGCTACTACGTGCTCCAGGCAGTGCGGGAATCGGGAGGATGGGGAGAGAGCGTTACCGACGAAGAGATCCTCGACGCCATCAAACTCCTCGCCCGCACGGAAGGAATCTTTACCGAGCCGGCAGGCGGAACTGAGGTGGCGGTAGCGAAGAAACTCATCCAGCAAGGAAGAATACCGCGCGACGAATCCATCGTTATCAGCATTACCGGGAACGGGTATAAGACCCTCGAAGTGGTCGCCCACAGCGTGGAGAAACCCTTCCGAATCCATGCGCATCTAAAAGACTTCGACGAGCTTTACCTTCAGCTCACCCAGCCCTCTTCTGGAAAAGCCCTGGCCGGCGAAGGCTAAAAAGCGCGCCTTGAAAGGTTCACATGGAAGGTTTACACTACGATTTTAGATTCGGGATTTTAGATTTCGGCAATCCAAAATTGAAACAGGAGGTTGGATTATGATGGTGCGTGTTCGCGTCCCTACCCCGCTGCGCAAATTGACCAACGGTGTCGATGAGGTAAACGCTCAAGGCAACAACGTGCGTGCCCTGGTAGAGGATCTGGAGCGTAATTTTCCGGGGATCAAGGAGAGGATCTGTGACGAATCGGGAAAAATCCGCAGGTTTGTGAACGTCTATGTCAACGGGGATGACATCCGCTTTCTCCAAAACCTGGAGACCTCCCTCAAGGAGGGAGACAACATATCAATCGTCCCGGCTATCGCAGGAGGGGTATAGGATCCCTCCCGTTTCCAGTTCTTTATGGTTAAGTCAATCCCTGCCCACTGGCTAGCCGCCGAAAGGGCCAGAGAACCCAAGTCCGTGAATTCCATCCTTGATCTGGTCGGGGATACTCCCCTTCTGCAGATCCACAAGATAGCGAGCGGAATTTCTCCCGGAGTCAGGATCTTTGCCAAACTGGAAGGCTGCAATCCGGGGGGCTCCGTCAAGGACCGAGCCGCTTTAAGGATGATCCAGGAAGGGATCCGTTTGGGGGAACTGAAAGAGGGGAAAACCATCATCGACTCGACCTCAGGAAATACCGGCATCGCGCTGGCGCTCTGCGGGACAGTTTTGGGTTATCCTGTTGAGCTGGTCATGCCCTCCAACGTCAGCACAGAACGGAAGCGAATCATCAAAGCCTTCGGCGCTGAGGTCATCTACAGTGATCCTTTAGAAGGGTCGGATGGGGCGATCCGCCTGTGCCGCAAAATTCTGGAAGAAAACCCGGAAAAATACTTTAAACCGGATCAGTACTTCAACCCCCTGAATCCCCAGGCCCACTATGAAACAACCGGCCCGGAGATCTATCGTCAGACCAATGGCGAGGTCACGCATTTCATTGCCGGGATCGGGACGAGCGGCACCGTCATGGGTACGGGCCGTTATCTCAAAGAGAAAAACCCCAGGATTCGAGTCATAGCTGTCGAACCGGATGACGCCCTGCACGGCCTGGAAGGACTAAAACACATGGCGAGCTCGATCGTTCCGGGTATTTATCACGAAGAAAAATTGGATGAAAAAATTGCCGTCGCTACCGAAGACGCCTATGCCATGGTCTATCGACTCAGTCAGGAAGAAGGCGTCCTGGTGGGGCAATCCTCCGGGGCGGCCATGTACGCCGCCCTGCAGGTCGCCCGCAAGCTCAGATCCGGGACTGTGGTAACCGTCTTCCCTGACTTTGGGGACAAATATCTCACCACCAACCTATGGATAGGCTGGCGTGATAAAATGTCAGTCGGAAATTTGCAATTTTCTATCTGAATGGCGCAAAGATGAAGTCCCAAAAGGAAAAGGTCTGTGAAAGGGTCTATTTGACCTTTCCCAAGGAGCTGGTCAAGGAGCCCATCGTCTGCTTGCTGGCAAAGAAATTCGACATCCTCTTTACCATCCGGGGATCAACGGTCACCTCAGAGATGGGCTTGATGGCGCTGGAAATCGACGGCGAACGGGGAGAGGTGGACAGAGCCATTCAGTGGCTCAAAGAAAAAGGCATGATCGTTGAGCCTATCGAAAAAAACGTAATCGAGTAACCTACTACCAGCGTAACTCTTTTTTCCAAAAAACAGGCTGCGTGCCGGGCCAAGAAACGAGCATAACGAGGCGCGAGCCCCGAGGCGACTGAGGCGTACTTGGTGGAGTACGCCGCAAGGAGAACGAGAGGCGATAAACGAAGTTAGGCGAAGTTTATTGGTCTGGCACTACTGGGTCATGCCCGAGATCGAGAGAATTAACACCCCCCCTTCGTGAGCCGGACCCCCGAGAAGAAAATTGCCGCGGTTGCGTATCCTCACGGTAGTATCCAAGAGGGGCTTTTCACCATCTTGCAGACGCACTTTCAAGGCGAGCCGGTTATTGCGGTATTCCTGTGGGATGACCAAGAGGGAACGTCCTCCAGGGATCTCGAAAACCACGGGGGCCTGCCAGGGTACCTTCTGGACATCTTCCTTGAGCAAGCGATAGGAGCGATATTTGATCACTTCAAGCTGGTTCTTCATCTTGGAGAGCTGAGGGTCGAAATTGTCGCTTTCATTGCTCGCGAGGATGGTGCCGATCCTCAACTGGACCGCTGAAGGAGTTTTCTCCGCGGCGTCAAGATCGCCCACCGAAAAAATTAGCCAGAGGCTAAAAGGAAGGCTCAGCGGGAGCAGATTTCTTAGACGATTCATCCTCATCTTCCTGATTCTCATACAGCCAGATAACCGTTGTCTTGGTCTTGGACTCGCGGAACACGGCCACGTTAAAGCCGTGACCGTCGATGGAGTCTACCGCGGTCGTATTGCCCCGATTCGATCCCCCACGCCACCCCGGAAGAAACTGCTCCAAGGAAACAATTCCCAGCAGGAGAACAATCGCCACCGGGATCGCCCAGGCTAATCTCTCAGGATAGAGAGCAGGGCGGAGCCAATCCCAGAGGCGTGCAGTCCACGGCTTTTTTTCCAGGATCCTCCGACGCACCCCATCCCAGAAGGGGCCAAAGGCAACCCCGGATGCCCGACCTTCAAGAACGCTCTTGAGGGAGGCTTGCAGCCGTTCCAATTGCTCCTTCTCGGCAAGACACGAAGGGCATCCCTGCGCGTGCATCCGGATCCGTTCGGCCTCCGAGCGGTTCAGCTCTTCATCCAAAAAAGCCCCGAGCGACTTTCTTACGTTTTCGCAATCCATCATCATATAAAGGGGGCCAGTTTTTCTTGCAACTTCTTGCGCGCGTAATGGAGCCGGCTCATCACGGTTCCTTCCGAACAGCCTAAAATGCGACCCATATCTTTGTAGGAGAGACCTTCAACCGCTCTCATTACAATGACCGCTTTATGATCAGGAGTCAATTCGTTGATAGCCGCGAGCAGACGCTCTCCCAGTTCCTTGCTCTGAAGATCCACATAGGGGTCGTTGGCTAATTCCGTCCCTTCCCCTTTGTCCGTCAGGTCATCCATTGTTTCTCGATATTCCGTGGCGCTTCGCTTCTGACGCCTCTGGAAATCAATCGACAAATTCACCGCGATCCGGTAAAGCCAGGTGTAAAAGGCGGCCCCGCCCTTGAAGCCCTTGATGTTTTTGTAGGCACGAAAGAAGGTTTCCTGGGCTACTTCCATGGCATCCTCGCGATGATTCAATATCCCCACGACCACCAAAAAGACCTTGCGGTGATATCTTGCAACCAGCTCCTGGAAAGCCTCACTCTCTCCCTCCTGGCACTTCCGGACAAGCTCCCAGTCGCTAAGTTCCACAATGGTCCTTGTTCAATTGGACGTCGAAAAACAACCTTTATTCAAATCGGCAAATAACTACTAGCAAAACCTTGAATTTTCCGCGAATTACCCTAAGATACTATTACTTTCCGCGATGTTCGGACCAAGCCGAAGGGCCTAACCTTAACACAGAAAGACTCGATGCTGGTTCAATGCCCCAGTTGCCATACGACTTACAAGGTTTCTGATAGCCTCATTACGACGCCTAATCCAACATTCCGCTGTTCCCGCTGTAAACATATCTTTGTTTTGGGACTAAAAATCGAGCCGGCTCCAGTTGGCGAGACGACTGCCGCTCCGGCAATGCCTCCCTCGCAGGGGGAAGAGCCGGAGTTGAGCTTCTCCTCCACCCCTCCTGAAAAAACGGAGATAACGAAAGAAGCAAGCAGGCAGGTCCCTGAGTCCCGAGAAGCCGAACAGCCTCCGGAGGCGGAAAGCATGACACAGGCACAAGCCAAGCCTTCAGAATCCCCGACCAGTACATCGCCGCCGCCGCCCGAAGCGATCCCGGCTCCCAGTCCGGTGCTGGCTGAGCCGCAACTGACTCCCGATATCGAGCGGTCGTTACCCCTGGCGCAAGAGAAAGATGATAGCTGGTCTATCGCCCCCAGCCCTACCCAGAGCGAGGAGCCCTTCACTATGCCGGAAGAAAAACCATCCTTGCAGATGGACAGTCTCTCCGAGTCAGCGCCCGACTTTGGAGCAGACTGGCAAGAGCCCTATCCAATACTGGATGAAAGAGACCCCGATTCTGCGCTAGACCCTTATCGGGACCGGCCGCTCTCAACCGTCCCCTACATCAGCCTGTTCGGCGCCCTCTTGCTCATTTTTTCCTTGCTGACGCTTATGTACCAGGCCCAACCGAAGAGTATCGAAGCCGCCCTTAAGGGCATCCCCTGGTTGGGGCCCACAATTCTCAAAAACAACCATTTACAGCACGGGATATCGCTACAAGCGCTGCGTCCGAGCTTTGAGACGATCCAGGGCAATCGCGAGGTCTTCGTCCTTTCAGGCATAGCGGTCAACCGCAATAATATTAGCGTACGTGAGGTCCGAGTCGAAGGGCATATCTTCAACGCGGAGGGAAAAGAAATAGATCGCCAGACCATCTCGGTGGGAAATGCGCTCTCCTCGAAAATCATAAGAGACCTGACGGCCCAGGAGATTTCTATCCTGCAGAGGCTGAATCCCCAGAAGAGATTTGAGATCCCTCCGGATGAGTCCGCCGGTTTTGTCGTTGTATTTCTGAAACCGAGGGCTGAAGTCAAAAACTTTAGTTGTCGGGTCGCAGCAGTAGAGGGGGGGGTTTAAGACGGGCCTTTCTTATTCTTTTCCTTTTCTTCTCCCTCTTTCGGAGTAACGTCAATTTCGTCCGGCTCTTTTATGGATTTGCGGAAATTTCGTATTCCTTTACCGAGGCCCTCGCCGAGGTCGGGAAGCTTGCGACCGAAGAGGACAAGGACAAGCACTAAGATGATCAGGAGTTCCCAAATTCCGAGGCCGAACATAAATCCTCCAACAGTCGTATTTTAGTCCACCCCCGCCCGCGATTGCAACCAACGAAATGAATCACCCTCTCTCCCATTAGTTACTACCGCCGCCGCCCTCCCCGACGAGAAAGAACGGCGCCCAGGCGAATGGGTGGGCAAAGTAGGCAGTATTCCCTTTCGCACTGGACATCAGTGCTAACATCCCCTGCCGTAGCGCTTCCGAGCGTGCAACGGTCTTGTCCCGAGCATAGCGGCGAAACACCTCGATCATGAGAGCTTGTGTTGCCCGGTCATCCACGCCCCAGTGCGACACCAATAGAGACGGCGTCCCAGTAAAGAAGAAGGCGCGCACCAAGCCGGACAATCCCTCGCTACTCCCATCCGCGGCCGCAGTGTTGCAGGCCGAGAGAATCACCCAGTAGGCGTTAGCGAGCTTGAGACTCAAGATATCCTCCAAACCTAGGAGTCCGTTATCCTTTTCGCTGGGCCTCTCCGGCGGCGTCAGCACCAAAGCTGGCTCCTTGAGGCCGCTCACCTCCCCAGCGATGAGGCCATGCGTGGCAAAGGAGACTACTCGCGCCTTACCCAGACGGCCAGAGCTATTCAGACTCATCACCATAGGCTTAGTAGCTTGCTTATCCAGGTAGAGCACTTTGCCCGGATCGGCCCCCAGCGCCTTGGCTATCGCAATAAGCTCATCTCTAGTACCAGGCAAGCGGTCCAACTGCCGGATTTCATCTACAGAAACATTTGTCCCGCGCGACGCCAGCATCGTCCCGCCGCGCCGTGTGCCTCTCCCCCGAAGGGCCGGATCACCAAAACCGATGAATGGCTCCACATCCGTGGAGCTGGACCGCGCGATCTGGCGCAGCGCCCGTAGCGAAGTCGCAGACGGCAAGACCGTGATCGCATAATCTTTTGCCAGCCAGGACAACTTAGCGTAGTCGGCAAGCTGTGCGACCGAGGGGCTGAGCTTCTTCTCGTAAAGGTCGACCAGAGTCCGGTACGGCTCTCCCTCCGCACGTGTCACTAAAGCCCCGAATGGGATCGGTAGCAGCAACTCATCGGGCACAAAGATCATGTGTTTCACACCGGAGAGTTGGTCCCGAAACGGCGCAATCAGGAGTTTGAATAGCTCGTGCGATCCAGCAACATCAAATGGGAGCAGTTCTCCAACGGCAAGATTGGGATTCGCGCTCTGGTCGAGGCTCGCCCTGACACGAGCGGCCAGCTTACTTAAATCAGCCCTCTTAATCTCGATGTCCTTATAGACGACCTCCTTTCCCCGACGTACCAGCCACACCAGCAGCCGATCATTGAGCGTGAAGAGACTGAGTAGCGCCTCATCAGCGCGGAGTATCTTGTTCAGCGCTGTCACGTCAATTGGCTCGGGCGACGCAAGCTCGGCGTATTTTGGAAATGCCTTGTTTAAACGCTTGACCGCATCGGTCAACTCGCGCTCGAGCTTCTGCGTCTCCTTCTGAAGAGCCTCCAAACGCTGCGCGTTGCGCTGCTGTGTGGGCTTACCGTATTCCTCGATCAACTGTTTCCCCGCCACTTGACGCTGGTTTCTCAGCTCTTGCACTTGCCTCGCCAGACTGGCAGTCGCGGGATCGCCAGCCGCGACTCGGGCGCTCGACCTGGCAAGCGCCGCTTGAGCCGTGCCAGACCGCACTTGCTCAGCTACCACGAACGCGTCCTTTTCTGCGGATCCAGGGCTTGGGTCGAGCTTCGGCTCCTGCGCGATATTGGCAAGCAGTCCGGCGTAGTATTGAAGCGCAGCGCGTCCGGTCTTCAACAGACCACCCAATGCCTCTTCATCCAGCTCGACATTTACTCGTGCTATGGCGAGCTGGATGCGCCGTGCGCACTCATACAGCGGCCGGGCTGGAACAAGTTTCCGTTGCTGAGCCAGCATGTACGCCAGGTTGTTGAGGCTGTCGGCCACATTCGGGTGCTCAGGCCCTAAGGCCTTCTCTGAAATCGCCAGTGAGCGACGATGGAGCGGCTCTGCCTGGGCATACTGACCCTGGGTTTCGTAGAGTCCAGCCAGGTTGTTGAGGCTTGTGGCCACATTCGGGTGCTCCGGCCCTAAAACCTTCTCCCAGATCGCCAGTGACCTTCGATGGAGCGGCTCGGCCTCAGCGTACTTACCCTGGGCGCGGTAGAGCTCCGCCAGGTTGTTGAGGCTTTGGGCCACATCCGGGTGCTCAGGCCCTAAAACCTTCTCCCGGATCGCCAACGAGCGCCGATAAAGCGGCTCGGCCTCAGCGTACTTACCCTGGGCGCGGTAGAGCGCCGCCAGGTTGTTGAGGCTTGTGGCCACATTCTGGTGCTCAGGCCCTAAAACCTTCTCCCGGATCGCCAACGAGCGCCGAAAGAGCGGCTCGGCCTCAGCGTACTTACCCTGGTCACGGTAGAGCAGCGCCAGGTTGTTGAGGCTTGTGGCCACATCCGGGTGCTCAGGCCCTAAAACCTTCTCCCAGATCGCCAGTGAGCGCCGATAAAGCGGCTCGGCCTCAGCGTACTTACCCTGGTCACGGTAGAGCGCCGCCAGGTTGTTGAGGCTTGTGGCCACATTCGGGTGCTCAGGCCCTAAAACCTTCTCCCGGATCGCCAACGAGCGCCGATAAAGCGGCTCGGCCTCAGCGTACTTACCCTGGTCACGGTAGAGCGCCGCCAGGTTGTTGAGGCTTTGGGCCACATTCGGGTGCTCAGGCCCTAAAACCTTCTCCCAGATCGCTCGTGAGCGCCGATAAAGCGGCTCGGCCTCAACGTACTTACGCTGGTCACGGTAGAGCAGCGCCAGGTTGTTGAGGCTTGTGGCCACATTCGGGTGCTCAGGCCCTAAAACCTTCTCCCAGATCGCTCGTGAGCGCCGATAAAGCGGCTCGGCCTCAACGTACTTACCCTGGTCACGGTAGAGCTCCGCCAGGTTGTTGAGGCTTGTGGCCACATTCGGGTGCTCAGGCCCTAAAACCTTCTCAACGATCGCCAGTGAGCGCCGAAAGAGCGGCTCGGCCTGGGAAAATTTCCCCGCTTCGTATAAAGCGAGAGCCTCTTCATTCAGCCGCCTAGCTTCAGCGGCGGATTGAGCCAGAGCTCTCGACGGCACGACAACGAGAACCAGCAGAAGAAACCATATAAAGCTTGCCAGGAGTCGAGAGAAAGTTCGCCTTCTATAAGAACACTTGCGGTTCGCGGTCATTTTTCCACCTCCCTCCTGGATAGGAAAGGTTTCCGCCTTCTATCTTCTATTGAGACAGGTCAAGCGACACTACACCATCCAAATCGCCCATTGCAATTACCCTAATGATGTATCTCCGCTTAGACCCAGTTCTCCACGCGGAGGCCCGCCACCCGCTTGAACTCTTTTTCGTTATTAGTGACCAATCGCACACCGAGACTGAGCGCATGAGCGGCAATGAGCAAGTCCATCGCGCCTATCGCGCGGCCGGTCTTTTCGAGCATAGCCCTGATCCTACCGTAGGCTTCGGTTGCTTGCCGGTCAAATGCCGCCACGTGAAGGGGTGAAATAAACTGCTCCAAGGCTTCGTGATTTTGCTTGGGCTGGGCGCTCTTGGCAGCGCCATACTCCAGTTCAGCCAGGGTAATGGCTGAGATGCCGATCTCCCCGACAGGAAATAAGCCAAAGCGTCGGAGCACTGGCTCCGGGCGTCGTTTGATGATGTAGATGCAGATGTTGGTATCGAGCATGACTTTCATAGGAAGGCCCTATCCCTCCTCTGTACCCGCGGCTGCTTTCGACCACGCTTCATGAAGTCATCCGTGAATCTTTGCAGGCTCTCAATGAGGGGGCTCCAAGACTTCTTTTTGGGGCGAAGCACCAGTGATGCTCCCCTCCTTTGAATCTCTACTTCCTCACCTTCCATCTGAAACTCCTTTGGTATCCTCACAGCCTGACTGTTGCCGCTACGAAAGATCTTAGCAGTTTTCATCGTTTCCTCCGTATATACGGCAGGATATACAATGGGTGGTGGCCCTGTCAAGGCAGGATACTCTGGACACGGCAGCTTCCCGTCCCGGTTTGCAACTATGGGTTTGCTCCACGACCGGCCCTGGAGTAATATAGGGCCGTGGTTTCTCTGCGTACCTCGCTTGTCCCCTTTTTTATTATCTCTCTAGTCCTCCATATGGGTCTGCTCTTTTTCTCCCGGCCCAGCCTACCGGGAAAAGGGATGGCGGTCGAGCAGATCCCCATATCCCTGCTGCCCGAATTTAAAGAAAAGGGCGCAGAGCCCTCCGAGACGGTAAAGGAAGCTCCGACGCGGCCCTCCAGAACCCCTGCGCAGGTGGCGAGAAAATCCACTCCAGTACCTGCGGAGACGGGAAAGCGTACACAGGAGTTCTCCAGACAGGAGCTGTCCAGACAGGATCTCTCCAAAGACGAAAGATTGACAGGACCGGAGCAGCAGGAACGGGGAAGATACACGATCGTCCAGCGGCCTCTCCCTACCTTAAAAGAGCTTCTACCGCCTGCGATCTGGTCTCCCTCCATTGAGCAGCCGAACAACAGAGAAGGGCCTGTCCGCTTAGATACGAGAGAGCCTAAATACGTTTCCTACTTTACCAGCATCAAACGGGCCATCGAACATGTATGGGAATACCCGGAGTCGGCCCTACGGTTGGGGCTGCAGGGAAAACTCGTGATGGAATTTACGATCTCAGGGGATGGCCGCCTGGAAGGGACGCGTCTGATTCGTTCTTCCGGTTTTTCCGTTCTGGATCAGGAGGCGGCGCGCGCCGTGCAGGCCGCCGCTCCGTTTCACGCGATCCCGCCCTGGATCGGCAAAAGCCGTCTGGAGGTGGTTGCCAGCTTCGAGTATCACGACAACCGGCTAAAGTACGGGTATGTACCCTAACAATTTTTAATTCTTGATTTTGAATTTTGAGTTATTCAGAAGTTCTGACAACTCATAACTAAAAATTCAAAACTCAAAACTGAGCTGGCTTTTTGCCTATTCTTTAGCCGGTTCCCACCGAAGCACAGGTTTTCTTGCCGCGCGCGCCTCGTCCAGTCGTCCCACCGGCGTAGTATAAGGAGCGCCTTTCACCAGGTCTGGGTGCTCTTTAGCCTCCCGGGCAATGGAGTTCATGGCGTCGGCAAAGGCATCGAGGATTTCCCGGTTCTCGGTCTCCGTCGGCTCGATCATGAGCGCCCCGGATACCACTAGTGGAAAGTAAATGGTGGGAGGATGAAAGCCGTAATCTAATAATCGTTTGGCGATGTCCAGAGTGGCAACTCCATGTCTCTGCTGAAGACGATCGGTAAAGACGCATTCATGCATGCAGGGCTCCGGGTAAGCAAGCTGATAAGCGCCTTCGAGTTTTTTTCTCAGATAGTTGGCATTGAGCAGCGCCATCCGGCTCGCCTCCTCCAGCCCGTCGGATCCCAGGGAAATAATGTAGGCATAGGCCCGCACCAGAATACCGAAATTCCCAAAGAAGGAACGCACCCGGCCCACAGATTTGGCAAAGTCTTCCCGGAGCACGAAGCTCCCGTCTTTCTTAAGGATGCGGGGCACGGGGAGAAAGTCGCGGAGAAAGCTCTTCACTCCCACAGGACCCGCGCCCGGGCCGCCCCCACCATGAGGGGTGGAGAAGGTCTTGTGGAGATTGATATGCAGCACGTCCACTCCCATGTCCCCCGGCTTGGCTATCCCCATCAAAGCATTCAGATTGGCCCCGTCGAGGTAGACCAGACCGCCCTTCTTATGCACCACCTCGGCAATCTCCTGGATGTTCTTCTCGAAGATGCCCAGGGTATTCGGGTTCGTGAGCATCAAGGCCGCAACCTCTTCGTCCATAACCTCAGCCACCTTCGCAGCCTCTACCATTCCCCGATTACTGGAAGAGATCTGGACTACCTCATAGCCACAAAGAGTCGAGCTGGCAGGATTAGTGCCGTGAGCCGTGTCCGGAACAATGATTTTTCTGCGCGGATTGCCCCGCTCCCTCAGGCAGGCGCGGATGACCATCAGTCCTGTCAGTTCTCCCTGGGCTCCGGCTGCCGGCTGCAAGGTGACGTGAGCCATACCGCTGATCTCAGCCAGCATCTCCTCAAGCTCATAGAGCAATTCGAGCGCCCCCTGAATCAGCTCAGGAGGAGCCAGCGGATGAAGCGAGGAAAAGCCCGGCAGGCGCGCTACCACCTCGTTTACCTTGGGGTTATACTTCATGGTGCAAGAACCCAAGGGGTAGAATTGGCTTTCGATGGCGTAGTTAAGATGCGAGAGCCGCGTGAAATGGCGCAGCACCTCCAGCTCTCCCAGCTCCGGGAAGCCGGGGATGTCATCGCGAAGCAGCTCGGAGGGAATTTTTTCCCCACCTTCCCCTTTTTCCTCGGGCCAGAAAAAGCCGCTCCTCCCCGGCGAGCCGCTTTCAAAGATCAAAGGGGGAGCAGAGCGTCGAAGATCAGTCCCCGGAGAATGTTCTGACAAGGCGCTCGATCTCCTCTCCCTCGTTCATCTCGGTCACACAGACAAGCAGGCAATCTTGCAGTTCAGGATACCAGGGGGCCAGGGAAATGCCGGGAATTATCTTTTCCGCGGCAAAGCGGGACTGGCTCCGGGCCAATCCTTTCGACCTTAAGACAAACTCATTAAAAAAAGGGCCGGTAAAGGCAGGCGCCAGCCCCGCATCCTTTACCAGACGCCCTTGGGCATCGTGCGCCCGGCACACATTGACCTCGGCCAGGCGGCGCATCCCGCTCTTGCCAAGAGTGGCCATAAAAACCGTTGCCGCCAGGGCACAGAGAGTTTGACTGGTGCAAATGTTCGATGTCGCCTTCTCGCGCCGGATGTGCTGCTCGCGGGTGGAAAGGGTCAGGACAAAACCCCGACGTCCCTCGTGATCGACCGTCTCTCCGGCTAGCCTCCCCGGCAGGCTGCGGACAAATTTCTTCCGGCAGGTGAAAAACCCGAATCCCGGTCCTCCCAGAGACATCGGGACGCCCAAACTCTGCCCTTCCCCCACGGCGATATCGGCGCCCCAGGCTCCCGGCGGTTTGAGGAGCGCCAAAGAAAGCGGCTCGGTCGTAACCGTAACAAAAAGGGCCCCGGAGCGAGCACAGGCCTCCTGGATGGGCGCAAGCTCTTCGATCACGCCGAAGAAATTGGGATAACCCACAACGACACACATGGCCTTCTCATCCACCTCTCTTGCCAGGAATTCCGCATCCGTTCCCCCGTTGCGATCAAAAGGAATCTCGACCAGTTCGGTGTCTTCGAGATTTCTGAGATAGGTCGAGACAACTGCTCGATATTGTGGATGAAGCGAGCGTGAAACGAAAACCCTACGCCGGCTTTCCGATTGAATCCGCCGCGCCATCAGGATCGCCTCGGCGGTCGCAGACGCGCCGTCGTAGAGCCCGGCGTTAGATACCTCCATTCCGGTCAGCTGACACATAAGGGTTTGAAACTCATACATGGCCTGAAGCGTCCCTTGACTGACCTCGGGCTGGTAGGGGGTGTAAGAAGTTGAAAACTCTGAGCGGGAGATTACCGCGTCCACGGTGCTGGGGATGGCATGGTGGTAAATGCCGCCGCCGAGAAAAAAGGTCCAGCCTTCGGGGGTGGCATTTTTCGCGGCGAGGGCCGCCATGCGCTTCTTTACCTTCACTTCGGTCAAGCCCGAGGCGAGGGAAATGGCGGCGCGCTCCCTGAGAGATTGGGGGATATGATCAAAGAGCTGCTCGATCCGGCTCAAACCGATAGTCCGGAGCATCTGCTCCTTATCCGAGGCGGTATGAGGGGTATAGCGCATGAAAACTTTTATTCCTCGTCTTCGCTTTCTTCTTCCCCATCCTCCTCCGCTTTTTGCTGTTCCACGTACTCCGCATACTCTTCCGCGCTCATGAGATCTTTGAGGTCATCTTTGTCGGTCATCTCCACCTTGATCAGCCACCCGTCCCCGTAGGGATCATCGTTGATCGTTTCCGGGCTATCCGGCAGGGTATCATTCACTTCGACGACCGTGCCGCTTACGGGCGCATAGATATCCGAAACCGCCTTCACCGACTCCACGGCGCCAAAGGGATCATCTTTGACGATCTTCTCCCCCACCTCCGGGAGCTCCACGTACACGACGTCGCCGAGCTCCTGCTCGGCGTACTCGGTGATCCCGATAATAGCGACCTGGTCCTCCACCAGCACCCACTCATGTTCTTTGGTAAATTTTAATCCTTCAGGATACTCCATCGCTCTCCTCCTTATGACTATTTCCTAATCAGCTCACCGATGATAGAAGGGCAAAGCAACAATTCGAGCTCCCACTCTCCGACCTCTTATCTCCACTTCCACGTCGTTTCCGACATCCGCCTCCTGCGCGCGCACATAGCCTAACGCGATCGACTTACCGAGGGTCGGAGATTTCGTTCCGCTGGTCACCTGACCTATGAGATCATCTCGTTTGAGAATCGGATATTGGCTGCGAGCGATGCCCGGCCCGGTCATCTCTAACCCGACGAGTTTACGCTTCACCCCTGCTTGCTTCTGTTTGAGCAGGGCCTCTTTCCCCAGAAAAGATCCTTTGGAAAATTTGGTAACCCATTCCAGGCCCGCCTCCAGAGGAGTCGTGTTATCGTCCAACTCGTGCCCGTAGAGGGGATAACCCTTCTCCAGTCGCAGCGTATCCCTGGCCCCGAGACCGGCAGGCTGAAGCCCGAGATCGCTTCCCGCATCTATAAGGTTGCTCCACAGCCTCTCGCCCAGGTCGGGATCGCAGTAAAGCTCAAAACCGTCCTCCCCCGTATATCCGGTTCGGGCCACCAGGCAGTGGCTTCCCGAGACCGCGCCGAAGGAAAAGTGAAACGACTTTATCTCTGCCAGGCGCAGAGGGGTCAGACGCTGCAAAATCTTCTCGGCCAGGGGCCCCTGGATGGCCAACTGAACATAACGGCAACTGGTGTCTCGAACCTCCGCCTCGCCCTGTGATTTTCCTAGAATCCACTGAAAATCTTTATCCGTATTAGCCGCATTGACGCAGATCAGAAAATGGTCCGCTTCCAGCCGATAGACTACGATGTCGTCGATCGCTCCGCCATTTTCGTTGAGCAACAGATTATACTGCGCCTGACCGATTTTTATCCGGGCGACGTCGTTGGCCGTGAGTCTCTGACAGAGATCCAAGGCATGGGGGCCGGATAATTCGACTTCCCCCATGTGGCTGACGTCGAACAGGCCGGCCCGCTGCCGCACCGCTAAATGCTCCTCTATAACCCCACAGTACTGGACGGGCATCTCCCAACCCGCAAACTCGACTATCTTCGCCCCGTGACTTCGGTGCAGCCGGTAGAGAGCGGTTCTCTTGAGCCTTTGGACCTGAGGTGTGGTTGCCGTTTTCACCCGACTCGGCTCAACCTTCTCGCTGCAGAGACTCCTTCGCCGCCCTCAAGGTATTGAAGAGCAGCATGCAGATCGTCATCGGACCGACTCCGCCGGGGACAGGCGAGATCCAGGAGGCGCGCTCTTTGGCGCTCTCGAACTCGACATCGCCTGCGAACTTACCGCTGGGGAGTCGATTGCTCCCGACGTCGATCACCACCGCGCCCGGCTTGATCCAATCACCGCGGACCAATCCTGCCTTACCGATGGCAACGATTAAAATGTCAGCC
>Ga0209212_1000616_pt1 | contig 67328 bp, 70 predicted proteins | sample RifGroC2_FD_183996 | JGI IMG/M metagenome (GOLD analysis project Ga0209212, IMG submission 183996) | Groundwater microbial communities from Rifle, Colorado, USA - Groundwater C2 (SPAdes) (version 2) | ecosystem: Environmental > Aquatic > Deep subsurface > Groundwater | place: Rifle, Colorado...
CCGGCCGTATCCGCCGAAGAGATGGGGCGGCGTCGTACAGGAATCGCTCGTGCCGTAAACGCGCCTGTTCACGCAAAGCTGGTAGTGACCCGTTGAGCAGAACTCGCACCAACCGCACGAGAGGTACGGCTCTACGACAATTCGGTCTCCGAGAGCCACCTGGTACCGCCTGGCGGCCTCCTCTCCGATCTCCTGGACGAACCCCACCATCTCATGCCCGAGGATTACAGGATAGGGCGGGTTCCAGACCGATGTCCCTATGTACTTCTTGGGTTCCGAGCCGCAAATCCCCACCATCTCGACCCGAAGGAGCAGGTCCCTTGGCCCGACATCTGGAAGCGGAAACTCCCAGGTCTCCATCTGCTGGGGTTTGACGACGACCACCGACTTTGTTGTCCCTGCCATCGGGAGTGCCTCCCTCTACGAGATAACCTATAAAATGTCATGCCGGACCCCGGATCTGGTCCGGGGCGGGCTCTGATCCGGCTCCAGTGTAATTAATTCTGGATTCCGGCTTTCGTCGGAATGACGACTTTGACATATGGATCCGGACTAGCACCACGGTGGCTGGGGCAGCGCCTCGATATCCGTCACGACGTCCACCACCACCGGCCGGTCGGCCTTCAGGGCCTGCTCCAGGGCGCTCCGGAGGTCGCCGGGCCGCTCGACCCGCAGCCCCAGGCAGCCCATGTCCTCCGCGATCCGCGCGAAGTTCGTTTCCCGAAATACCCAGAGCCCGCGTCCCTTCGCCTCGGGGTTTCCGCCATAGGAGGCGTCGACAACGCCCTTCACCTGCTGGAGCGACCGGTTATTGTTAACCGCCACCACCACGTTGATGCCCATCCGGGCGGCCGTCTCCAGTTCCGAAAGGTAGTAATAGAAACCACCGTCGCCCGTGAAGCAGAGCACCGGCCTGTCGGGCAGGGCGCACTTGGCTCCGATCGACGCCGGGAAGGCCCATCCCAGCGTGCCCGCGCAGCGGATGTACCTCTGCCCGGGCTTGGTGAAATCGATCATGGTTGAACTCCAGATCGCCGCGTGGCCCGTGTCGGACACAATGACCCCCTCGGGCGGCAGGATCTCGCCGATCTCCTTGCAGAGTCGCTCCGGCCGGATGGGTGTTGCATCCGAGCTGAGCAGAGGCTCCGCTTCGGAGCGCCACTCGCCGACCAGTTGCCGTATGTGCCCCAGCCAGCCTTTCTCCCCGGCCTTTGTTTCGACAGCATCGATCAATCTGCGAAGGGTTGCCCTGGCGTCCCCGCACAGCCCCGCCTTCGCCGGATAGTTCCGTCCGATCTCGGCCGGATCGATATCCAGTTGCACCACGGTTGTGCCGGGGCGGGGGATCCTCCAGTTGGCGGTCGTATGTCCGCCGGCGCGGGAGCCGATGAAGAAGACGAGATCCGCATCGGCTACGGTCCTGTTTGCACACCGGCAGGAGTAGGCGCCGATCACTCCGACGGACAGCGGATGATGGTCGGGGATGGTCCCTTTTCCGCTGAGCGAGGTGGCCACGGGCGTGGAGAGTTTTTCGGCAAGCTCGACCACTTCCGACCAGGCCCGGGAAGCCGCCACTCCTCCCCCGGCCACGATGATCGGTTTTTTCGCCTCCAGGAGAAGTCCGGCCGCTTTTGCGACCGCGTCCGGGTCCGCCTCGGTGCGATAGGCCGGACAACGGCTGAACTGATCTTCGAAGAGCAGCTCGAAATCCATCGGCTCCTGAACCATGGCTTCCCCATGCCGCCCCGAGATCTCCAGGTGAACCGGTCCGGGTGCGCCGGAGGTGGCCATTCGGAACGCTTGGCGGAGCAAATCGGGGAGGCGGCGAGGGTGATCTACGCGGGCGTTGAACTTGGTGATCGGCCCGAACATGGGAAAATCCTCGGCCACCTGATAGAGGTGTTTGTATCTGGAGTCGGGGTGGGGGCCGCCGCTGATGGCGATGACCGGCGAGGAAGCGAGGTGCGCATCCCTGATGCCTGCGGCCAGGTTGGCCGAGCCGACCGACTGGGCCAGGCAGACGCCCGGCCTGCCCGAAGCCCTGGCGTAGCCATCGGCCATGTAGCCGGCTGCCGTCTCGCCGTGGGTCAGTATCCGCGTTACCCCGGTGTCGTCCATTGCGGCCATGGCATCCGGCAGTATCGCGGGTACAAAGAACACGTGGGTGACTCCATATCCCCGCAGGGCTTCCGCGAACCAACGGGATCCTGTCATTATTGGCACAGTACGAACCTCCAGCTATTGAATCGGCAAGAATCTGCTTTCCCGTGGGGGAGGATACGGGGGCAGGTTTTTTGTGTCAAGGAGATTTTAGGGTCATTCAGATCCTACGAGCGAGATGAAGCCTGTCGGGAACGGGGCAACGACGTCGAGGATCACTCGCTGTCTGCTTCACCGAAGACCAGCGCCTGGAATGTGGAAAACTGCGATCCCTCCTTCCAGGCTTCAGTTGGAAGTCCCGCCTTCATGGCGAGGTGATCGAGCATCTCATCCCTCCCCCAGCCCTGTTCCGGGGCGACCTGGGGGAGAAACACCGCCGACCGTCCCCTTTTATTGAGGAGTACGCCGTCCCGTCCGACGACAATCGCTCCAGGGCCGGAGACCGGTTGCATCGGGGTGAGGACGGAGATCTCGATCTCCAGATCGGGCAGCTCTTTCAGGGTGACGGGAGCAAAACGGGGATCTTCGAAGGCCGCCTGGAGGGCCATCGCGCCGACAAGATTGGCAAGCGGCCGGTCCGGGGTCATCCGGCCGATACAGCCGCGCAGATTACCCCGCTTCTTCAGCGTGACAAAGACCCCGCGGGTTTCCAGCGCGGCGGGACCGAAGCCTCGAGGCAGGGGAACCGTCTGCGTCGTCAGGTAGCCGGTGATCGTCTCCCGGGCGAAGGCGAGGAGGGCCTTCTTGTCGGTCGGAGAAAGGGTCTGACCGGCGGCTGCCGGCATCTCCGCCGCCGTATTGCCCTTTTCCAAACCGGCGGTAAAGACCACCGCCCCATAACCGACGACGCGTTCACGATCGCCGATGGCGATGTCTCCGGAGTGGGCGTAGCTCACGACCTTTCCGCCTGTCGCCCCGAGGGCCTTCGCGGCTTCCATCGCGGCCATGATCGGGGCTTCGCCGCAGGCGCAGGTGTCGAGGCCTCTGATGCGGCGGGCCATCTGCGTCTGAATGGTGTCGCGGAGCATCGTCGGGTCGAGCGACGCGGCGGCGGCGAGCGTTTTGCGGTCCACCATTTCGGCGTCCGCCGCCGAGGGATAGTGGGAGAGGTCTGAGCTTGCGACGATAAGCGCCCTTTTCCCCTTCAATACTTTGGCCAGGGCGGCGCCGAAGCGGGTGTAGAGAGCGATGTCCGCGGCGCCGACGATCGCCGGGACGATCTTTGCCTGGGGGAAGAGGACCTGGATGAAGGGGATCTGGACCTCTATGGAGTGCTCGCGTACGTGCGGGGCTTTGTCCGCCTTGCAGTCCGGGCTGGCGGCAATGAGCGCCGCGACAACCTTCTCATCCACCGGCACGGTCCCCAGGGGGGTCCGAAAACCGGCGCCCGGGTAGATGGCGATCTTCCGGAGGTCAGGCGCCGTGTGGTTGGTTCCGAAGATGACGACCACCTCATACGCCCCGCTGCGGACCTGGTTGTAGCCGTCGGCGCAGATCTGGGCGGAGTAGATGTAACCGGCGTGGGGGACAACGATGGCGAGCGGCGTTAGCGCCTGCGCAGGCGCGGCGTTCTGCATGAATTTTTCGATCGCGGATTTCAGGACAGCCGCCGATTCCGGGTAGAATTTTCCGGCCACGACGGGGGGGCGGATCTCCCCTCCCTCCTTCCCGGTCTCGCGGGCCACGGTGAGTCCAAGGTTGACGACGGCGAACGGCATACCCAATTGTATGAAACTCATGACGGATCTCCTTTCAGGTCCAGAAGCCCGGCATCTTCGCGCGGCAGAATGCGCAAAGGCCTTTCAACAAACCATCGTAAGGGATGCCCTGCCAAAGGGCGCAGTTTTGGATAGTATAGGAAGGAGTCTTGAAGGTGTCAATGGAAAAGGAAGAAAAGGAGGTTTCAGGCACTCCTGCTGGGGTGCTTCCGACAGATATTCTCCCGACGGCCTGGACCTGGAATCGGCCATGGAGATGCTCAAGAAGCGGTACGCCAAAGGCGAACCGACCAAGGAGGAGTTCGAACTGATGAAAAGAGACATCCTGAGCGGATGCGGGAGAAGCTGATCTGGAAAGGGTATTTGAAAATCCGCCGTTCAACGAATGGACGAAGTAGGATAGTGCGGAGAAAGCGGGGTTATTTTATCGGGGACTTCTGTCCCCATGACCGGGGTTCTCTTCAGAAGCAGGAAGGGGATCGCCCACATCACCCACGCCGGGTTCTCCGCTTTGGGTTTCCGGTTCGCTTTCGTCTTTTGATTGTTTGGCCTCTGCACGGCGGGCCGCCTTGTCTTTTTGCTTCTGTTGCCGGGCGATTTCCCTCTGCCGCTTCTCGAAGGTGAATTTTGTTCTTGCCATTGTTTGCCACCCTTTGCCTTTCGTGCAATCCGGAATCACTGCGAATGAAAAAAAGAGGCGCCCCGGCGCTATTCTCACACGCCGGGGCGCCTCATCGGTCATGACGTAAAACTACACGGGTTTTACGTTTTCTGCGGCCGGGCCTTTCTGGCCCTGCGCAACATCAAAACTGACGCGCTGGCCCTCGGCTAACGTCTTGAAACCGCTGGCCTGAATGGCGCTGAAATGGACAAACAGGTCCCCGCCGCCGTCTTTCTCGATAAACCCGAAGCCCTTCTGCTCATTGAACCACTTCACTGTACCTTCTGACATGATTTGCATCCTCCTTTCTCAATATTTCTCAAAGTCGGATGAACACGATGACAGAAAGAAAAAACCGCCAGACTCTTTAAGAGCATAGCGGCCGCCTCTGCACTTCAAAATGTCTTTATCCAACTCTTGCCACACCCTACCCGACCAAATCGACTAAAGTGTACGTAGCGAATATACATGAGGTGATGGAGGTAAGTCAAGGAATATTTTGATATCGCCTCACAAGGCTTCATTCCAGTCTGATGGGGCTTGGATTCTTCTTTCTTTTTGCACGGATTTCAGCGATAATTGGTACCAAAGAGGTGGATGAATGAAAGACGAAGCAAAGACAAAAAGGCGACGGATGGAAAGGGTCTCGACCCCACGCCGAAAGCGGCCCGCTTCGAGTAAATATGGCACCGGACGGAATCCGTCGGCGGAAGCCGACCGGCAGGCCGGGTCGATTCTGACTTCCGTCCTGGAATCCACCGCCGACGGGATTCTGGTTGTCGATAATAACGGGAAGGTGATCCTCTTTAATAAAAAATTCCTCTCGCTGTGGCGTATTCCGGAAGCGCTTGCGGCAAAGCAGGATGACAAACTTTTGCTGGAGTATGTGCTGAATCAACTCAAGGATCCGGAAAGTTTTATTGAACAGGTGAAGAAACTGTATTCGCAGCCGGAAGCGGAAAGTTATGACGTTCTGGAATTCATTGACGGTCGCGTCTTTGAGCGATTTTCTCAGCCTCAGACATTGGGAAACGATATCACCGGGAGGGTGTGGAGTTTTCGTGACGTAACGGATCGCCGGCGGGCGGAGGAGGAGCAGCGCCTGAGCCGGGAGACCGCAGAGCGGCTGGCCAAGGAGATGGCCATCATCGCCGAAATCGGGCGGCTGATCGGCTCCACACTGGACATTCATGAAGTGTATGAACGGTTCGCCGCCGAAGCGAAAAAATTGATACCCTTTGACAGGCTTTCATTGAACGTGAGAAACCCGTATGATGACACTATCGAGATCGCCTACGTTTCGGGATCGGATGTCCCTTTACGAATGCTGGGAGATGCCACCCCTCGCAGAGGGACGATGACCGAAGAGGTCCTGCGTTTGCGGACCGGTATGCTCATTCAACCTGAAAACACCCCTGAGGACATTGCCGGGATCATCAGCCGTTTCCCCGCTCTCTCCCCCAATTTTCAAGCGAGTTTGCTTTCGTTCTTGAGTGTTCCCTTGGTCTACCGGGACGAGGCGGTCGGCGTCCTGCACTTCAGGTCGAAAAAAACGCGAGCCTATACCGAGCAGGATCTCCGCCTTGCGGAGAGGATCGGAGCGCAGATCGCCGGGGCGATCGCCAACGCGGAGCTGTTTATCAGCATCAAGAAGGCTGATAGCTCTCTGCGGGAGAGCGAGGGGAGGTTCCGCGCCCTGATCGAGCAGGCGGCGGTTGGAGTGGCCGAGATCGAAATGGGTACGGGCCGTTTCTACACGGTGAACCGTCGTCTTTGCGAGATGGTCGGCAGGACGGAGGAGGAGCTGCTTGCCACCACCTTCCTGGCGATCACGCATCCGGAGGATCTCGATCTGCACAAGGAGAAAACTGCGCTGCTGGTGGCCGGGAAGATCGGGCACTACACCCTGGAGAAGCGCTACCTCCGGAGTGACGGGGAGATCATCTGGGTGAACATCACGGTGTCGCCGCTCTGGAGACCGGGGGAAATCCCCGGGCGTAACATGGTTGTGGTTGAGGACATCACCGAGCGCAAGCGGGTGCGGGAAGAAAACGAACGTCATTCCAGGCAACTGGCCGCGTTGCATGAAACGAGCGTAGAGCTGATGGCCGAGCTGGATCTCACTACAGTTCTCCAATTTATCACCCGGCGCGCGTTGGATCTGATCGGCGGCACAAACTGCCACTGCTACCTCTACCGGCAGGAAGGGGATCTGATGGAACGGGTGGCAAGCGCGGGCCGGGAACTGACGCCCGAAAAAAAGATACGGCAACGAAACGAGGGCTTTGTCGGCCATGTCTGGGCGACGGGCGTCCCGCTTTTGGTCAATGACTACCGCTCCTGGCCGGGGCGAAAAAGGGAGTATGACGATCTTCCCTCCAGGGCATTGGTGGGGGCGCCCATTCGCTGGGGTGATGAGTTGCTCGGCATTATCGATACGATGGCCTATCTGCCGCACCAATACACCCAGACGGACCTGGATATTCTTGACATGTTCGCTGCTCAGGCCGCGATCGCCATCCGGAATGCAAGACTCTACAATAAAATCGAACAGGTCTCCATTACCGACGAATTGACGGGCTTATTAAACCGGAGAGGATTTTCCCAGTTCGGTGAACGTGAATTCGAACGCTCGCTGCGTTTCAATCGTCCCCTTGCAGCTCTGATGCTCGATATCGACCACTTCAAGGGGATCAACGACACTCACGGCCATTCCGCCGGCGATCAGGTTCTACGGGCGCTGGCTGATTGCTTTCACCGGAACAAGCGCGGGATCGATGTCGAGGGCCGCTATGGCGGCGAGGAGTTCGTCCTCCTCCTGCCGGAAACCTTTCTTCCGGGTGCCGGTCAAATTGCCGAGCGCCTCCGCCAATCGGTAGCCGACCTCTCCATCCCTGTTTGCCGGGCGAACTGCGATACATCATCGGTCAATCTCCGCATTACCGTGAGCGTCGGTGTTGCCCAGATGTCGACGGATATTCCGAGTCTGGATGCCCTGATTGACCGTGCCGATCAGGCCCTGTACCGCGCGAAGGGTTCGGGGCGCAATTGTGTCGTCGTTTGGGAGTAGTAAGACAATCTCGATTCACTCCTCGTTTCTGACAGAAACGAAAATCTTGTATAACAACGTGATCAGCATGAGTCCCAGAGCCCAGACGCCGATCGTTATGGCTGTTTCCGGTCCCGTGGGGGTGTAGTCGGTGATCGTCTCCATGGGGGAGGGGACGAAACCCGTCACCACCAGCCCGAGTCCTTTCTCGATCCAGAGCGACAAAAACACGCCGACACAGGCCAAAGCCAGAAGGGATTCGTTCTTTCGTGCACGGGGGATGATCAGCAGGACGAGAGCCGCCACGGCGGTCGCTGCCGACACTGCCATCCATCGGGCAATCGTGTGATGGCCGTTCAGCCCCGCGAAGAGATACGTCAGGTGGTGCATGTGCCCGGGGATCTGGCTGTAGAAGACGGTGAAGAGCTCCGCCAGGACAAAGAAGATGCTTGTGGCCAAGGCATAGGTCACGATCTTGGCCAGGGTCTGTATCGCCTTGTCTCCGGCGTCAAACCGGCCGAACCGTCTCAGGATCAGGCACAGCAGGATCAGCAGGGCCGGTCCTGAAGCGAAGGCGGAGGCGAGAAAGCGGGGCGCCATGATCGCTGTGAGCCAGAAGCCCCTTCCAGGCAGACCCGAGTAGATGAAAGCCGTGACGGTATGGATGCTGACGGCCCAGGGGATGGAGAGAACAATGAGCGGCTTCACCCAGGCCGGCGGCGGGACGCCTTTCTTGTCGCTCTCAAGGACCGTCCAGCCGGTGACGATATTCAATAAAAGATAACCGCTCAGAACGATCACATCCCAGAACAGGACGGATCGCGGTGAAGGGTAGAGAAGGAGATTGACGGCCCGGTCGGGACGACCGAGGTCGACGAAGACAAAAGTGATGCACATTGTCACGGCGGAGACGGCCAGAAATTCTCCGAGGATGGTGATCTTTCCGAATGCCTTGAAGTCGTGGAGATAGTAAGGCAGGACCAGCATCACCGCCGATGCCGCGATCCCGACAAGGAAGGTGAACTGGGCGATATAGAGCCCCCACGAGACGTCCCGGCTCATCCCGGTGATCCCCAGACCGTAATCGAGCTGCCTTAGGTAGAAGAAAAAACCGACAGCAACCAGGAGCAGCAGAAATGCCACCCAGATTCCGTATCCGCGCGATCCTCTCAAAGCTTTTTCGAGCACGGCAGCCTCACAAAATATAATAGACCCGAGGTCCTGTTCCCAGTTCCGGTCTTCGCCTAAGAGACAGGCATTTGTCAAGAATGAGCCGGACGTCCGAACGGGGATCTTCCTGATCGCCGAACGCCAGTGCCTTATCCTTGCAGGCGATGACGCAGGCGGGAAGGATCCCCCGGGCGAGCCTCTCCTCGCAGAAGTTGCATTTTTCCACCACTCCCTTGGTCCGCGTCGGAAACGCCGGATTGATCTTACGGACGAATGGGCGGGGATCGCGCCAGTTCATGCTTCGGGATCCGTAGGGGCAGGCGGCCATGCAGAACCGGCATCCGATGCAGCGGTGATAGTCCATCATCACGATCCCGTCCGCCCTCTTGAAGGTCGCCTGCGTCGGACAGACCCGCACGCAGGGCGGGTTCTCGCAGTGGTTGCAGAGAACCGGGACGGGAAGCTTCGTGATCGACTCCGGAAGCCGGGGGTGGGTCTCCGCGGGAAAGACATGTTCCACCTTTTCGAGGCTTATCCAGTGGATATCATCCTTTGGGTTTCTAAAATCGGGTACGTTGTGTTCCAGATGGCAGGCGGCGATGCAATCGGTGCAATCGGGTCGGCACTTTCTCGGTTCGACCGTCATCGCCCAGCGTTTGGCCTTCAGTGCCGGAAGAGGTCCCTGAACCGCTGGGGATGAACTGCCCGCGGTCGGGGTTCCGGCTTGATCGAAAGCGAGCGAGGGCAGGAAGGGAAGGGCGAGGCCGACGGCCGAAAATCCCGCTATTTTCAGGAACTCTCTACGAGTGGGCGCCATCAGCGGACCTCCTCGGGGATGATGTGACAGCTCCAGCAGGCGGGTTTGGCCCCGGAATAATCGTGGCATCGGTCGCAAAATTTGTCCTTGTTGCTGTGACAATTCAGGCAGGTCCCCGTAAGGCTGATTTGATGGATCCGGCCGTCCGCTGCCGTGTAGGTCCGCTTCCCTTCCCGGACGACGTCGTCCCGCCAGGCGGCAAGGAGTTTCATGTGGCTGGCTCGCATATAGGTCGTCGACTCGATGCAGCGTTTTTCCTTGAGCCGCTCTATGGCGGGGGAACGGCCTTTCCCCTGCCGTACCAGAGAGGGAAGGTGGCCGCGATCAGGAAGGCCACGATCCCGGCGATGACCATGCCCCGGTTGTAGAGTTTCATCGGCGCTCTTTCCTCGGGCAGGCTGCTGAAAAATGCCCATCTGCGGCGTTTCCCTCATCCTTCGCCATTCAACGTACCAATGGGTACGCCTCATGGCTCAGGATTTCGGGGGCCTTGCATCTGGACATTTTTGAGCAGCCTGCAAAAAAGTTAACCTGTCAGCGGCTCCCCGCGCAGATCCGTCGTCCGCTCCTTTTCCCCCTTCATGACAAGGGCGTTTGCAAGCAGCTCGTGAACCCCCGTGACCGTCACCCCCGGCACCCAGTAGTCCATGAGCGACGTCAGCGTCGCCCTGTCGATGGCGCACATGCACGCCAGGCGGTTCACCCCATGCTTTTCCTTTACCTGTTTCACCGCCATGGCCCTGGGCATCCCGCCGCGCATCCGCATTTCCATGTTCTCGTCGTTTCCGAGCCCCGCCCCTCCGCCGCAGCAGAGGGTCTTCTCCCGGATCGTGTCCTCGGCCATCTCGTGGAAATGGTTGCAGACATGGCTGATGATATAACGGGGCTCTTCGAAGAGTCCCATTGCACGGGCGGGGTTGCAGGAGTCGTGGAATGTCACCCGGAGATGATCGTTCCGGGACGGATCGAGTTTGAGCTTCCCGTTCCGGATGAGGTCGGCGGTGAATTCGGCGATGTGCACCATTTTCGTCGCCCGGGCGTTTTCAAAACGCGTCCCGGTGATCGGCGAAACCGGCTCTTCGAGAAAATCGGCGGGGCCGTTCATCGTGTCCATGTACTGGTGGAGGACCCGCCACATATGGCCGCACTCGCCCCCGAGGATCCACTTCACCCCGAGGCGCTTCGCCTCCGCGTAGATCTTGGCGTTGAGGCGCTTGATCATTTCGTGGGAGGTGAACAGGCCGAAGTTCCCCCCCTCGGAGGCGTAGGTGCTGAAGGTGTAGTTCAGGCCGATCTCGTGGAAGAGCATCATGTATCCCATGCACGTATACGTCCCCGGGTCGGCGAAGTAGTCGCCCGAAGGCGTGACGAAGAGGATATCCGCCCCTTTCTTGTTGAGAGGGAGATCGACCCGCACGCCGGTGCGGTCCGCGATGTCGTCGGCCATGAATTCGAGCATGTCCTTGACGCCGCCTGGCTGGATGCCGAGGTGGTTTCCCGTACGGAAGCAGTTCGCCACCGGTTCCATGACCCAGTTGATGTTGCAGCCGACGAGGTTGAGGAGCTCCCGCCCAATCATCGTGATCTCCGCCTGGTCGATTCCGTAGGGGCAAAAGACGGAGCACCTCCGGCACTCGGTGCACTGGTAGAAGTAATAGAACCATTCCTTGAGGACGTCGATCGTCAGGTCGCGGGCGCCCGCAAGCCTACCGAAGCGCTTTCCCGACTCGGTGAAATAGCGCCGGTAGACGCTGCGCAGGAGCTCCGCCCGCAGGACGGGCATGTTCTTCGGATCGCCCGAGCCGATGTAGAAGTGACACTTGTCCGCGCAGGCGCCGCACCGGACGCAGAGATCCATGAACAGGCGAAACGACCGGTACTTCTCCAGACGCTCGCGCATCCCCTCCAGGATGATCGATTGCCAGTTCTCCGGGAGCTTCCAGTCCGCGTCGGAGGGCTGCCACGCCCGCGGGTTCGGGAGGCCCAGGGCGGCCAGACTCTTGGCGCCGCCGCTGTAGCTCCATGTTCCCGGCCGAAAGACGGTGGGGGTCTCCATCCACGGCGTCTCCGGCGGTGCGTACCGGATCGCGATCAGCTCGTCGGGTTTGGGGGTCTTGGCAGGAGACATCGCTACTCTTTCTCCACCGGCAGTCCGGCCAGCTTCATCTTTTCCCTGAACTCGTCCTCGTATTCCTCGTAGGTGTGGACCTTGACGGGGGCGTTCCAGGGGTTGAGATGGCGATTCATACGGTTGTCGTTGGCGAGGTTTCGTGTCGGGCTCAGGAAGATCCCCCCCATGTGCATCAGCTTGCCGAAGGGAAACCAGGCCAGAAGCGTGAAAACGTAGCACAGGTGAATAGTGAGAACCGGACCGATTCCCTTGGGGATAGCTGGGGCAAAGGTGACCCACCCCAGGGCCAGGTTCTTCACCTGGAGAAGATCGGCGGGGAAGAAGTGCCGCATCATCAGGCCCGTGGTCACGATACTCAGGAGCAACATGAGCGCGAAGTAATCGGTGACAAGGGAGATGTAGCGCAGTTGGGGGACGGCCACCCGGCGGAGAAACAGAAACGTCAGCCCCGCGAGGACGGCGGCGTCGGTGAAGTAGAGGGTCGGGACGCCGATCTCGAAGAAGCCGTCGATTGCCGAGAGGCCCTTGATCCAGGGGGCGATCGGCTCGATGAAGAAGCGCAGGTGTCGAAGCACAATGACCAACAGCGACCAGTGAAAGAGAAGCCCGAAAAACCAGAGCCATTTGGCGCTGCCGTAAACGGGCCTTTGCCCCACGATCGCCACGGCGGTGTTCCTGAAGAGCGACCGGAAAAGGAGGACCTCCAGCGCCATTCGCCCGATCACGCCCGCTATACCGGAAGGACTCTCCAGAGGAGCGCATTTGATCCAGGGAAGGGACGCCTGCTGCCCGCAGGTGGTCGTGATGCGGAAGGGAACAGGGACCTTGGCCCACTTAACGATGCGATACGCAAAACCGATGAGAAACGTTGCAAAAGCCGCGTAAGGAAAGACCACCGTCAGCAGAGTGGATAGGTTGGCGCTAACGGTAATTCCTATGGCAAGCAGGGTCAGGATCAGGACGGCGATCAGGGAGGCAATAATGTTCATGATGGATGTTCCGCCTGTAACGTTTGTGATGCTTGTCTTCATCCGAACGATCCATCCCGCTGGTAGCCGGACGAGGTACACGCGTATACACATTTGCAGATATGTTGTCAAGATATAGAATGGTTCCGATCGACGGCCCGCTCGTCGCAGATCCCAGCGGACCGCTGACGCGTATCGACGATGTGCGCCTTGCCGATTTTTTTCAGGACGTACGCCTTCGCCTCAAAGAGGGCTTTATTGGCCTTCCCCTGATAGGTTCCCGCCTTGGGTTTCGCCACCTCGGTGGGAATGGTCTTTTTGGCTCCCTTCCACGCATTAAGCCCGCCATCGAGGATGGCGACATTTTCAACGCCTCTGTAAAGGAGCGTCCAGGCCACCCGCGTAAGGTTCGCCTGATCGGTCGTCGAATCGGTGTTGCCGACGACAACCACGTGAGAGGCGGCCGTGATCCCCGCCGATCCGATCGCGTCGAAGAGGTCGTCATCTTCGGGGAGTTCATTGTCGAGGCCCTGTTTCTTCACGTCCCAGGTCCCATAGAATATGTTGATGGAATTCGGAATATTTCCCTCCTTGTACTCCTCCACCTTGCGGATATCGATGATGACGAGCTTGGAGTCGTTGAGGTTTTTCTCCAGCCACTCGCCCGAAACGACCGGCGCGATATCTCTCGCCAGTGCGCAAAGCGGCAATGCAAACACAAACGATAGCACCAGGTACATCAGTTTCATAAAAAAACGACTGCAGCTATGAACGCTGTGTACTGCCCACCCCTCGGTCAAAAACATTCCAGGGGGAACAAGATGCATTGGTTATCGTGCACCTCCCGATTCAGTGATCGCAGATATTGCTTCCCGTCTTCAGAGCACAGGTGAGGTAATCGGCAACCACCTTCGCAGGGACCTCCTGCGAGGCGCCTGTGACCACACGAATGCCCTTGCCGAGGAAAAGTTCCTGCGCCCGCGAACCCATGCCGCCGGCGATGATCACATCGGCCCCCTGCTCCTGCAGCCAGGTAGGCAGGAGGCCGGGCTCATGGGGCGGCGGGACAAGCATCGTCGTTTTCAGGATCGTTTTGTTGTCCGTATCCACATCGAATAAGGCGAACTGCTCGCAATGGCCAAAGTGCGCACACAAACTGCCTGCTGCCGTGGGAACGGCAATCTTCAATGATTTCATATTTCCCTCCGTTATCGGTTGGGCCGACTGGGTCCCGGGCTTTCCAAGAGGTTCCCTTCCCTCCTGCAACTGTAAAACCGGCTTGATCGCACGGATAAAGGCCTCGGCGGATTCTCCCTGCCTCGTGTGATAGACAAACGGTTTCCCTTCGTCGGACGTCCCGACGATCTGTGGATCCATCGGGATCCGGCCGAGGAAGGGGACACCCATCTGCCGGGCCATGGTCTCCCCGCCACCGCTCTTGAAGACCTCGATCACTGTCCCGCAGTGCGGGCAGACCAGACCGCTCATATTCTCAAGAACCCCCAGGACGGGGATCTTGAGCTGGCGACAGAAATTGATGGACTTCCGCACGTCCTGAAGGGAGAGGTCCTGGGGCGTCGTGACAATCACGGCGCCGTCGCTGTCAGGGATGAGCTGCGCGACCGACAGGGGTTCATCGCCCGTCCCCGGCGGAAAGTCGACCACCAGATAGTCCAGTTCGCCCCATTGCACGTCCGCCAGAAGCTGCTTGATGACACCCATCTTCATCGGCCCCCTCCAGATGACCGCCTCGTCGGCATAGCCGAGGGCAAAACCGAGGGAAATGACCTTGACACCGTAGGGGCTCTCCAGGGGGAGGATCCCATCCCGGTCCCCCGCTTTCAAAAGCTCCCCTTTCATGTTCAGGAGCATCGGCACACTGGGGCCGTGAAAATCGACGTCCAGAAGCCCCGTCTTCCAGCCTTCCATGGCCAAGGCCACGGCAAGATTTACGGCGACGGTGCTCTTCCCCACTCCGCCTTTTCCCGACAGAACCAGGATCTTGCGTTTGATCCTGGAGAGGCGACGGACCAGCGCCTCATCCTCAGTGAACATCTTGAGTCTCTTATCGGCTGCCTGCCCACCGGCCGCGTCGCAACTGCTCTTTGTTTCGCCACAATTCATCTCTCTTCCAGCCTCCACAGTGTTATATGATACCTGATCCGCCGTCGATCATGGCGTCGTTAGAATAAATAGCGCCGGAGGCGGAGACAATCCCGCACTCACGGGTGAATAATCATAATCCATGCCAGGAAAGCATTGCCGGGGGGAAACATGTAATCTTCATTGAATACGGATAGATGAGAAAAAAACGGCTTGGCTGAAGAAACACAAAAGAGCATTTATGCAACCCTCAGCACTGGATTTCGTCGCAGAAATACGACGAGGATGGGAACATCGATCGTTTATAGACGTTCATAGGTGTGGTATGCAGTTACGGGTTATCAAACGGCAATTGCGATGTTTCCGCTCAAACGGCGCCGTCTGTGACGAACTGTCCTATTTCGTCCAAATCAATGGTTTGGGATTAGCGCTGTTTGTTCGGATAAATTCTTCGCTTCACCGCACCGTTTCCCTCTCCGCTTTTGATTTGAAATGGACATGCAGAGTTTCGGGAATGCTGATCAGCAGGGGCATCCGGATAAGCAGGTCGATGCCCACAAAGAAGATGAAGATGTACTGCGGTCCGATTTTGTCCCAGATGATCCCCGCGAAGAGCGCCAAAACGGCGCTTGTAACCATCTTGAAAAACCGGGTGATGCCGATCCATCTTCCCATCTGTTCGGGAGGGACCATCTCTCTTTCTATGGCGCCCCCGATCGGTCCACCGATGAAGTAAAAGCCCTGCAGGATGCCGGCGATGACCAGCAGCAACGGCGACGGCGCCAGAATAAGCATCAGGTTGGAAAGCCAAAAGAGCGGGATGGTGATGTAGAGAACCCTCTTTCTGCCAACCCGATCCGCCAGCCGGCCCAACGGAATGGCGAAGAGGATGGATGACAGCGCCGACCCGGTCACCATTGCCCCCAGGATGAATTCGTTTCCTCCTTTGATCTGGTGGGCGAATACCTGGGTGAACGGGAAGACCATCCCCAGCGGCAACTGGGAGACGGAGGCAATGACCAGCCATTTCTTCAGATCCTTGCTGCCCTTGAGCACTTGCGAGATATCCTTCAACAGGTGTGGCCTATGGCTGCCCGCCTTCACCCACTTTTGTTCCGACAACCGTGTCATCACAATCACGAACGTGCCGATTGTAACCAGGAGACCTAAAAAGAATAATGGCCGGATGCCGCCTGTGTTGACGCCGCCGTAGAGGGTGACCAACCACACGGCGAGCATCGGTCCAGCCATTCCCAGAAGGCCCGCTGCGACCGTTTCACAGATCATCATGCCGGTGGCCCGGTCCCGGTTGACCAGGCAGTTGCCGCAGATGGTGGCGCAACTGTGGATGCTGGTCGAAGATCCCAGCCAGTATCCCGCCATGGCAAAGATGGTCACCTCCCAGCTCTGCGCCAATCCGTAGGTCAGGTAGGAGACGGCCAGAAAACCGATGCCGATGAGGTAGATCCGTTTCGGTCCGATGCGGTCGATGAACCAGCCGGTAAAAGGTCCGCAGAAACCGGCGATGATCATGCCGATGCTGTTGACGATGCCCAACTGGGTCCCGGTCGCTCCGAGCGCCACGATATAGATGGACAGGTAGGGAAAGACCATCTGGTAGGCGAGCTTGTCGAGCGAGGTGCGTAAAACGGTGATTTTCCAGTCCGGGTGCTGCCGTTTCAGAAAGGCAAGGCCGCTGCCAAGAACGGCCGGCAGCGACCCGGCCGTTGGTTTAGTATGATCGTTCAATAGATATTCCTTTCATCGTATGCAATAAGATTTGAAACATAAATGTTTGCAGGGCTGTTCTTAATTCTTTCGGGTGAATCGATCTGAGCGATTTTGCCCTGTTCGTAGACGATGATTTTGTCTGAGATCGCGACTGCTTTAGGAAGAATTGCAGCACCATAAAGAATGTTCTGCAAGACCGTCATGTGGGGAAAAAGCGCCAGATCTTGAAACACGTAACCGAAAGGCCGCTCCTGCGGAGGAAGATTCGTGCCGGTAGAACTGTCAAAGTACACGCTGTCATCGAGACTCAATTGTCCGTTATCGGGCTTTAACAGACCGGCGATCAACTGGAGGGTCATGGATTTGCCCGCACCCGAAAAACCAAAGAGGACAGCCAGTTCGTTGCCGATCTGCCACTCTATATCAAGGGCAAAGCCATTGACCTTCTTATGAAGCCTTACACGCAGCCCCATCAGATAATCCTTTTTGTGTACCGGTTTGCGATGTATAAAAAGGCGCCGGACATCGCGGTCATCAGGAGAACCATCAAATGGGCCTGCGACCAATCGCCGCTGCCGGCGAGGCTATAAATCGCAAGGGGCATCGTGTCGGTCCGGCCCGGCAGATTCCCCGCAAGCATGAGCGTTGCACCAAATTCACCCATTGCACGGGCAAATGACAGCACCGTACCTGCAACAATACCGCGCTTTGCGAGAGGAAGAATGACTTTCAATGCCGTATCGAAATCGGAATGCCCAAGGGTGTAAGAGGCGTTGATAAGGTTCTTGTCAACAGACTCAATGGCAGTCCTGGTGGTTTTTATCATCAGAGGAAGGGCCACTATATAGGAAGCAAGGACGGCCGCATACCAGGTAAACATGATGCTCCACCCTGTCCATTCATAGATAAGCCCGCCGATGAAGCCGTTTCTGCCGAAGAGCAGGATAAGATAGTAGCCTGTGACTGTGGGAGGAAGAACCAATGGCAGCGTGCAGAGCACATCGAGCAGTTCCTTGCCCCTGAAGTCTCTTCGCGCAAGAAAATAAGCTACGGGTATCCCTGTAAGTATGATCAACGCTGTTGAGACAGCCGCTACCTGGAGCGAGAGACGCACCGAAAAAAGAACTGAGATTTCCATTGATGTCCTATTTGTTAGACCTAAAACCGTGCTTCTGTAAGATTTTCTTGCCTTCCGGCGATAGCACCAGAGCAATGAAAGCTTTTGCGTCTGCCTCGCTCTTTGTCCTCTTGATGACGGCGATAGGGTAAAGAACCGGCTTATGGCTGGCTTCGGGAGCGATGGTGATGATCTTTATTTCTTTTGATCTCGCGGCCGCATCCGTAGCATACACAACGCCGGCGTCCACTTCGCCCCGCGCAACGTAATCGAGCGCCTGCCTTACGTTTTTAAAGACGCACTTTGTTCCATATTTGGACTCGTAGAGTCCGCCTATATCCTCGAATGCATTCTTCAGGCTTATCGCCGCCGACACGGTAATGTCTTTCGGCGCCCCGGCAAATGCACTGAGCGGGACAGCCAAACAAAGAAAAGCGGTAATCAAACAACGTCTGCCTGATTTTCTCATGACATATAGTCTACAGTTTCTTATCGCCTCTCCGCAAATAACGGTTTTCGTTGGCTAACTGATTATATTCAGGGCACATTATTCTCCACCTTTGTCCCCGCAGATAAGCTTCGACTTCTCGCATCATATTGTTACTGCATAGGGGTCAGAATGCAGGTCTACTTACAACAGGTCCCCGGCGCATTACACGGCGGGCTCCCGTCACGCTCCTCCCGACCGCAGCAGGTCTTTCCGCCCCGATCCCCGATAATTCCCTCCAGCCGGGACGTCACTCCTTTCGACAGGACCCTCTTCAGCGAAGCACCGCCACAGTTCTTGCACATCCTGTCCGACGCCCCGCCGTAAATTCCTTCGATAAATTCGGACAGGCGTCCACAACTCAGACATTCATATTCGTAGATAGGCATTTTTCTCCCCTTTTCTTCTTCTATTTTTTATGCTTCTTGGCCGCCTCGACGATGTCGAGGATCGTTGTCATCCGGTCCTTCGGGGTTTGACAGGAGAAGCGCTCCCATGCCTCCGGCATCAGGGTTTTGCGCAGGTATTCCTCAACCGGAAAGCCGGCATGCCAGCAGCGGACGACCTGACGGCAGGGGAGATCCCCGGCCTCCCGTTCGCAGTAGGAAAACGGCACCTCCCCGCCCAAACGCGGGCACCTCATGGTCCATTCACGATAGGGTTTCATCTTTTCTCCCGCCGATCCTTTCTCCGCAGCCGTCAATATTTATTTCGCATCTGTTTATATATCGTGTTTAACGATCGAATACAATCAGCCGAGGGCATAGATCACATTTCTCCATACGGCCCGGATGTCGACGGAAATCGCGCCGCCGGTATACTCCACCACCGTGGTTTTCATGATCTGTGCCCTTGTCACCGCCGGATCATACCGGATCCTTCCGACCATTCGGACGCCCCGCTGCGCGGTTTCCCATTCGATCCGGTCGGCCATTTCGGGGTTGATATCCCACTTGTTGATACAGAGCATCAGAGGGATTCGGAAATGATCGGTGAGATCCACGACGCGCTGTACATCGTGAAGACCCGAACAGGTCGGCTCAGTCACCGCGACCACGAGATCGGCCCCTGTAATGGAGGCGATGACGGGGCACCCGATGCCGGGGGAACCGTCGGCGATCAGCAGATTGAATCCCTCTTTTTCCGCGATGCCTCGCGCCTCGCGGCGCAACAGGCTGACCAGCTTCCCGCTGTTGGCCTGGGCGATGCCGAGGCGCGCATGGACCATGGGCCCGTAGATCGTCGACGATATGAACCATTGTCCGCTGACGACCGGTTCAAATCGGATCGCCTCTGCCGGGCAGAGGCGGGCGCAAAGGCCGCAACCCTCGCAGGAAATCGGATCCACCGCAAACCGGCTTTGCCCATCGGAACCGGCAAAAGACGACACCGCTGCGAAGCGGCACACCTCCTGACATTTGCCGCATCCGGTGCACAGATCATCCAGGATGGCGGCCTTTTTTCCCCCGGAGAACTCCTCCCGGCGATCGATCCGCGGATTGAGCACCAGGTGCAGATCCGCCGCATCCACATCGCAGTCAATCAGGATCTTCCGTTCGGCCAGCGCAGCAAAAGCCGCGACCAGACTGGTCTTTCCCGTACCGCCCTTGCCGCTGATTACAACAACCTCTTTCATGCAGCACGCCACCTGTTTCCCTGATCCGCCCTGTCCCGCCCTTCGTTAACCAGGGCCGCGATGCGCCGGTAACATCGATCGAACATCTCCCGGTACCCCGGCAGCTTCGAGAGGTCGATATCTCCCCGGGCATAGCTCTCCGCAATCCGCCGGTCATCGGGAATGGACAACAGTATCTCGATCCTCTCGCGTTCACAGTAGGAACGGACCCCCTCGTCTCCCGCGTCGCAACGGTTCAAGGCCACGGAGAAGGGCCTCGCAAGCGCCCGCACCATCTCGACCGCCAGCGTCAGGTCATTGAGGCCGAAGGGAGTCGGCTCCGTCACCAGCATGACAAAGTCCGTCCCCCGGACCGACTCCACAACGGGGCAGGACGTCCCCGGCGGCGAATCGATGATGCAGACGCCCGTGGTTTCACCCTGCACCCGCACCTGGCGGATGACTGCCGGGGTCATTACCTCGCTCACATTCAACCGTCCCTGAACAAAACGGATGCCTTGGCTGACACTCTCTTCAACCAACCCGATCGGATGCTCCTCCTCGACAATCGCCTTTTCCGGACATAACAGAAAGCAGGCGCCGCAGCCGTGACAGAGCTCATTGAAGACCAGGACCCACCCCCCCATCACGGTCAGTGCATGATATTCACAAACATCGGCGCAGACGCCGCAACCGTTGCACCATTGCTCGAGCACCTTTGGCTGGGGAATGGTCACCGGACGAGATCCGGTGATTTCCGGCTTGAGGAAAAGGTGGCAGTTCGGCTCCTCGACGTCGCAATCGAGGAGGGTGACCGGTTGACCCAAAGATACGATGGTCAGGGCAAGATTGACGGCAATCGTCGTCTTCCCCGTCCCGCCCTTTCCGCTGGCAACGGCGATCTTCAACGCACACTCCTTTTATTGAAAAAGAAGCGCCGGCAAGGGGATGAAAGGGGGTTACGCATAACCCTTGCCGGCGTTTCAACGGGTTCCTACTACTCGGATTTATTCCCCGACGCCAGGGTTTCCATACGCGCCTGAAGTTCTTTCAGGCCGTTTTCCAGATATTGAGCCTGTCCCTTTAAGACATCCAATTCATTCTGCGGCGTCTCCGGCTGCGCGGAAAAGGGCATCCCGACGGGAATCGGATTCCCGGCAAACCACTGCCACCCCGGGATGCCGGTTGCAAAGAAGCGGTTGCGCCGCCCCCGGCCGCCGCGCCCCCCGAAAACAGCGACGCCCGCGCCGTAACCGGGATTCGAAAATGCCGGCACCCCATATCCGGCGCAGAAACCCGCGCCCCAACCTGTCCTGGGCCCCATTCCCATGGGACCTGTTCTATCTCCACCTGGCATAGTACTAACCTCCTTTACTGCTTTTATACGTTTTCAGAAGTTGCAGCGCCATTGCCGCCGGCGCCAACAATGAGAAGAACACATCCCACATTGTCACGCCATTTCCTTTGCCGCGACCTGTCCGCCGGCCTTCCGAATCCGATCCGGCATCCACGATCCTCTGCAGAAATCCGGCACCGCGATCCTGCGACACGCCCGATTCTCTTGCCGCACCTGCTCTTCTCATTGTGCGGCCACCCAAACCGCGTCCTGTCCCAGGTCCCATTCCCCGGGGACCCATCCCATCGCCTCTTGGCATTCGATCACCTCCCTATCTCGTCCCCCACAAACAGGAAGATTCTGAACCTGCTTGTGGATGACCGCTTCAGGGATTCAAATCCCCTGGTTTAAAACCCATGTCCCTTGGCCGTAGGCGCCTTCACTTCCTGCAGGCGCCCCTCCTTCCACGCAGTCAATGCATCGCGGACCGTCAGGGTGTCGCCCCCGAACTGAAAAACCCGTATGGAAACCGCCTCCAAAGCCCTAAATGCGTTGGGTCCCACATTGCCGGTCAGGAGGATATCAACGGACTTATTGGCCATCTGTCGCGCCGCTTGAATACCAGCCCCCTGAGCCGCGTTCATATTCTGACTGTTTTCCAAAACTTCCACATTCGTCTCCTCCGTATCCGTGATCACAAAATACCTTGCCCTGCCAAAAACGCGGTCGACCGGACTGTTGAGATCCTCTCCACTGGCTGTAATCGCTACTCTCATCTTTTACCGTCCTTTTCCTTTGGTTTGCTGTCTCAAAGAAGGCTTGAATCACCCTCGTCCTCCCCCATCGTCGCCCTTCACCTTGTCGGGCAATCGGCAGACGCGCCGCCGCGCCGCCACCTTTTCCTGCCCCGCACGCGGCTCGCCCCCGGGCCAAAACCGGGCAGAATGAAGCGGGCATCGGAAAGGCTGCCGTCCAGATAAGCCCCGATAACCTCTTCGATGGACCCGCGCAGACAGGGGATCACCTTCACACCGGATGCTCGAATCATCCTTTCCAGGGGCCGGGAAATGGCGCCGCACAACAGCACCTCGACCCCAAGCGCTTCGAGTTGATTCACCCTCTCCGGCAAAATTCGTGTTTCAAAGGGCATGAACGATCTGTTTTTAACCTCATCCCCCATCACATTAAAAACCAGAAGACGACTGGAGAAATCGCAAACCGTTGAAACCGTATTTTCCCAGACTGTCACCGCGACTTTCATGATCCACCCTCTGCTGCTCTCATATCAAGAATAGTGCCAAAAGCCCGTGAACAGGCCGGAAAGATCATATCAACAATTATAATGGTATCTTACATGCTTTGAAAAGAAAAAATGACCGGCGGCGTGGTCGCAAATGACAACAGCGGCGGCAGATGAGAGGATGCAATTATGCGACTCCCTCGGAGGAAATCTACCAAGACGGCAGCGCTAATAAATGCGTATGAATATAAATATTATTGGTTATTCCTCCGGCTAAGCCGGAATTTTGATGTTCAATGCTTTGATCTTGCGGAAGAGGGTGCTCTTGTGAATGCCGAGGGCCTTCGCCGTTTTGATGCGGTTCCATTGGTGCCGACGCAGCATGTTCGTGATGAAGACCGCTTCCAGGTCTTTCATGTTCATGGTCTCGTTTCTGCCGGAGGACTCCATGCCGCGGTACAGGCAAAGGTTTTCCGGCAGGTGATGCGGCTCGATCAACCCCGATTTGCAGAGGATAAAGGCGTGCTCGATAACATTCTGAAGTTCCCGGACATTCCCCGGGTAGTCATAGGAGACGAGACAGGCCAGGGCCTCGCCGGACAATCCGGCGATCACCTTTTTTTGCAGCACATTGAAATGGTGGATGAAATGGTCCGCCAGCAACGGGATGTCCTCCATCCGGTCCCGCAGCGGCGGCAATTCCATTCGGATCACATGGATGCGGTAATAGAGGTCTTCGCGGAATTTTCCCTCTTTGACGAGTTCCTGCAGACGCCTGTTGGTCGCGGCGATGATCCGGACATCGGACGGGACGGTCTCCACCGAACCCAGCGGTTCGTAGGTCTTTTCCTGGAGCACCCGTAGCAGCCGGACCTGGAGGGCCGGTGATATATCCCCGATTTCATCCAGGAAGAGGGTCCCCCGTTCGGCCAGCCGGAAGCGACCCGGCTTGTCCTTCTTGGCATCCGTAAAGGCCCCGGCCTTGTAACCGAAAAGCTCGGATTCCAGCAACGTATCCGGAAGGGCTCCGCAATTCACTGCGATGAACGGCTGTTTCTTTCGCGGACTCAAATGATGGATGGCCCGGGCGAACAGCTCCTTGCCGGTGCCGCTTTCCCCCTCCAGAAGAACCGTACTGGCGCTGCCGGCCACATCGGGCAGGATGTCGAACAATTGATGCATTCGGTGGTTCTTCGAGATGATGTCTTCGAAGGAGTACCGTTCGGCAATCGCCTTCCGGAGTTTCTCCTCGACGCTGATGTCCCGGAACGTCTCCACAGCCCCGATGATCCGGCCTTGCTCATCTTTGAGAAGAGCCGTGGAAATGCTGATCGGAAGGCGACTTCCTGCGGCATCCACAATATGGACGGTCCGGTTGACGATGGATTTTCCCGATTGAATGGTTTTGCGGAGTATGCAGCCTTTTTCGCAGACATCCGCCTTGAGCACGTCCTTGCAGTGCTGGCCGACCGCATCTTCGCGGAGGACGCCGGTAATCTGCTCTGCCGCCCGGTTGAAAGAGGTGATGCGCCAGTTGTCGTCGATGGTAAATACGCCGTCGGCAATCGAATCCAGGATGATGTCTTTTTCCATACGGCCTTTATAACATATTTACCCGCCAACTTGAAATGCAAACCTCGGTGGGAATAGCACACCGGTCACCATCCATGTTCACCGGCAATGTTTTTTATAGTACCGGTGATGGAAACCGCACGTTCTCTTCACCCGGCTAATTCCCCCGCGGGTACGGCCAGGGCGGCGCCTTCGCTACTCCGGAGTTCCCGGGTGGAATCTTCCCTCCGGCGGCCGGCCGCGTTTGCCGGCGGCCAGACGGATCGACCCCGTCGGACAGACCTCGATGCAGGTTCCGCAGGCGAAGCAGTCCGGAATCATCCTGTCCCGTTTCAGAATCGCCCCCATCACCGTCGATGGGCAGGCCTTTTCGCAGGAGCGACAACCGATGCATGTCTCGTGATTCACGACGATCCTGAACAGGCTGACTTTCTCTATGAGCCAGCCGACGAGTCCGAATGGGCAGAAGAACTGACACCAGGGACGGTAAACGAAGAGTGCGGCGATCAGAATAAGGCCGAGAAATATCCCCCCTCCGATGCCGATTGCCGCCGGTTTGTAGATCTTGAAGGGATCGATCTGCTCGATCAGATCGGTCGCCCAGACAAAGGCGGCCATGGTAAAGATCAAAAAAATGCGATCCGGATCGCATTGGTCCAGAGGAACGGCGGGCGGTATTGCCTCATGATTCCCCCCGTATCGCGGTGATTTCGATTCAGGCGGAAGATCAGGTCCTGGAGCGTTCCCGCCTGGCATCCCCAGGAGCAGATGAATTTATTGGCGAGAAAGACCAGCAGAAGGAAAATCATCAAGGCGATCATCCGGGGCGGGAAGATGACCCCCTTGGCGCCGAAAAGGACAATGGCATCCTTGATCGTTCCCATGGGGCCGGGATCCGATCCGAGGATGACCCCGAAGAGTACAGCGGCGGCGAGATAGAGCCTCCTGCGCAGGCCAGGGGTGATCTTTCTGCGGCGCATCAGCACAAAGACGCCGACAAGAAAGAGAACCCACAGGCCGAACTTCAGAGGGATCTTCACCCAGTTTTTCGATTCGTATTCCGCTTCCAGCGTCCAGCCAGTTCGATCCAGTCGTGGCGCACCACCCGGTTTTTCTCCGTTATAATCCGTTCAGACATGGTCTATTCCTCCTCCTTGCCGTAGAGATGCCCCCCGATCATTTTCGCAAGCGTTTCGGCCTTCGCAAGGATCTCCTTCCGGGGGCCGATCGACATCGCCTTCCGGGGGCAGGCCTCGATGCAGGCCGGCGTCTTGTTCTCATTCAGCAGATCGTTGCAGAGGTCGCATTTGTACATGACGCCGTTTCCCACCAGGGTCGGGAGGACCTTGAGATAAACCCCGACGCCCGACTGGCGCTGGGGGATCTCCCAGGGGCAAACCGTCTTGCACTTGGCGCCGCCGAAACAGGCCTCCTGATCGATGACAACGGCCCCGTTCTCAAACTTGTGGTTCGCGGCGAACGGGCAGAGAGTCGCGCAGGCGGGATTGTCGCAGTGCATGCACCTTCTCGGAATGAATACGGTCTTCTTCTGTCCTTCGACATCGGCCTCCGCCTTCTGGACGAAGATCAGGTTATAGGGAGTCAGGCGGTTGAAAACCCCCTTCTTGCTTTTGCCGCAGCCGGGGCTCAATGCCCGTCGGCAGCGCGGACACCGGATCGGTTTTTCCGCCTTCATCGAAACATAACCGCCTTCGATCTTCAGGATCTTCCCGTTGACGAGGACATCGGCGACCTTCCGGTGCGCCGCCTCGATGATCCTGCCGAACGTCTGCCGCGAAATGTTCATCCGGGAGGCCGCCTGCTCTTGGTACAACCCTTCGAGGTCGGCCAGGCGGATTGCCTCGTGTTCGTCGAGGGTTAAAAGCACGACTCCGCAAGATGAAGGCGTCGCCCCCTCCGGCTGGAAACACGTCTTCCCCGGCATGGCGCCGATCTGTCGGCAGCACTTCGGTCTCGGCATAATCACCCTCCACATCAGGTTTCAGGATGAGATGCCTTGTTCCGTTTCTACCTCACAGTTCTCCCCCATCTGTTCGGCCATCGGGCAGGGTTTCTTCTTGAAAAACTCGAAGTAGAGCAGCGGCACGGCAATCAGGGTAAGAACGGTTGCCGCTACTGCCCTGAAAGCGTCACCGACGGTGTGTTATAAGGTGCGAAATATGGGATCAAGGCATCGTTCATGATCGCCAAGATGGTTCGTCTCCGAATCGAATCATAGGTTTCTTCATATCGACCATGGCATTGACGATCAACTCGACCAGGCCGCCGTAATAGAGACGGCTGCGCTCCTCCGCATGATAGTAGTTGATGATGTCCCGGATGGCGCCTTTGCAGTTCGAGCAGGGGGCGCAGACATATTTAGGTGCCTCCCGGGGTTCCCCTTCGAAGGCATTGAGGATCTGCAGGAACTTCTTGCGCGAGCCGACCAGATTTCTCCATTGTGCAAAATTGTATCCCGACATGATGGCAAAACCCGAACCGCCGCCGCAGCAGTAATTCTCCACCCCATGGGGCGTCATTTCCCGGAATCCCGGGGCGATCTTTCTGAGGATGCGCCTTTGAGGTTCCACGATTCCCATGGACCGTACCATGTTGCAGGGATCGTGCAGTGTTACGGGAAAATCGTTCCTGAGGGGATCAAACTGCAATTTTCCGCTCCGGACGATCTCCTCAAGCGTGACCATGGCCGATTCGCGCGGGAGATTGAGATCTCCCGTCAACAGCCGGTCGGCGATGACGGTCAACGCTTTATGCGCATGACCGCATTCGCCCATGACGATTTTTTTAACCTTCAGCCTTCGGGCGATGTCGGCATGCCTGACGGCGACGCGGGAAAATTGCACATCATCATACCATAACCCGTAGTTTACGGCATCGTAACCAACGGCCTCCGAGGACAAGGTCCAGGAAAGTCCGGCCGCTTGAAAAATGGTAGCAAAGGCTCCGACATTTTCCGGCCAGGCGAGCATCTCGCCTGCATTGTGGATCAGCAGGATATCCGCGCCTTCCACGTCCCAGGGGATCTCGACTTTATAACCCGTGATCTCTTCCATCTCTTCCTGGATGAATTCGACGCTGTCCTTCGCGGCAAGGGGGTTCATGCCGGTAGAAGAGCCGACCCGCAGATGCTGAACCGTTCCTTTATCGTGGAGCTCCTTGGGGGCGATGCCCATTTCCTGAGAGAAGAGCTTGCGGATTTCGTGCGTGATGAGCCCATTGTCCACGCCGATGGGGCAGACCGTGGCGCATCGCCGGCAGAGCGTACAGCGATAGGACAGCTCGGCAAGACGGGCGATCGTCGTCCAGTTCAGATCGATATCGCCGGTCAGTTTGGCGGTGATTTTTCCACCCGGCTTGAGATATTTTTTATAAATCCGCCGCAGGACCTCGGCCCGGAACATGGGTCGGTAGATATCCTTCCGTCCGCTCATTTCATAGACGGGGCAGGCATTGGAACAGGTCTGGCATTTGGCGCAGTGTTCCATCGAAAGCATCAGGGGCTGAAGAAAGGTCCAGTTGTTTTCCTTTTCAAAGAGCTTTTTCAAGCCGGATAGAAACCGGAGAACCAACGCTTCCTCCTCTTCCTTGTTCGCAGGCTTGGGGATGCCGATCGCAATCGTGTCGTCCAGCGAGGTTTCCAGGTGCTTGACCTTTTCCGGGTTCAGGGGGGGAATGGTCACCTGATTGAAATCCTCATAGGGTGCAGGCAAAGGCGAAAGTTCGCCCGGTTCGATGTGACACAAACAGTCGGACGGTTTGGACAGGTTGGATGGCTTCATTTGGTTGTTCATTTCTCCTTGGGTGCTGAAGATGCGATGTCACGCCAGGATTTTCGTCCGTCCGCATCAACGTGATTTGCCCTCCAGGTCGGTTTCAGTTCCAGGTTCTCCATGATGGCGGCTTCGATCCTCCCGCCCCGGCGGTTCTGGGCGTCGTCCCATTTTACCTTGTGATAAAGGAAATATTTCATGAACATATGAGACATATGGGTCAGGGGGATATAGGCTGCCAGAAGCGAAGCCGACACGATGGCCACCCCGCCGGCGATGCTTTGACCCGGTGCGTAGCCGTTCAGTGGAAGTCCTCCCGTCAGCAGGCCGAACGCATAGGCCTTTGCGCCCACCAGAAGCGGATCGGTGAACACAGCGGCGGCAAGGGCGGAAACGAAAAAAAGGAAGATGAATAGAATATTGAAATAATCGGAGAAAGACGAGTAATTTCGGAGTTCCGGTTCGGTCCACCGTTTGGAGAGAAGCCCCAGGCTGCCGATATTTCCCAGGACCAGACCGGTCCATCCCGTAACAACAATAAGCCCGTCCAGAAGGGACTTGATGGTGCCGCCGGGGGCAGCGGGGTAATCGCTCCCCAGAATGACAAGGGCGTGAACAACCAGTAAGCCGGAGGTGGCGATCATCAGGTAAAGTCCGAAATGAAAGGGGAAGGAGATCCGCCAAAGGCTCCTGTTTTCTTTCCACAACCCCCTGATGAACAGAATTTCCGGCAGCATGTAGCGAAGCTCATTGAACAGCGATCGTTTGTGGGTCTTTTCCCACCAGTTCACCTCCTCCAGATAGGAGCCGCCGTAAGCCGCCCTGGCGGCCGTTTCGTGCTGAACAGGGTAGAGTTCCCAGCGGACATGAATGGGAAGGGTGATTTGCCGGTAGATGCGATAGGCGGTCGCAAGGATGAACACAAAAATGCACAGATAAGACAATAGATAAAATCCCATAAAAAACGTTGCCTTATTTGATGAGCGAATGGACGAGGTTCATGATCTCTTCCTGGTTGATAGGCTTGGAAACAAACCCCTCCGGGGCCGGTACCTGATGGCGGGACGAGATGAATTTTTTAAAGTCCTCGGAGACCCCGGTGACAATAATGATCGGGATATGTTTCCACCGGTCGTCCGTTTTCATCTCGCGAAAAAACCTGATCCCGGATTTCTCAGGCATGGAGATATCCAGCGTAATCAGATCCGGAGGTCCTGCCTGCACCTTTTGCATCGCCTCCTCGCCATCCTTTGCCTGCAGGGTTTCGTACCCTTGATCTCCAAGCAATGTGGAAAGGTAGGTCCGAATATCCGGCTCGTCATCCACGATCAAAATCCGTTTCGGGTTGGGCATAAATCCCTCCTTGATCAAACGTTGGGTGCTTTTGTCCCTGTAGTCGGAGGTTTCCGCGGAAGTTTTACGATCATGCGGGTCCCTTTATTCAGTTCCGACTCTATTTTTATTTCCCCGCCATGGGCCTGGGCGATTTTATTGGAGATAAAAAGACCAAGTCCCGTTCCGCTTCCTCTTTTCGAAGAGAAAAAGAGGGTAAAGGCGCGTTCTCGGGTTTCCTGATCCATCCCGATGCCGTTGTCTTCCACTTCAAATTCGATGTACTCCGGATAGCCCTTCAAGCCAATTCGCACCTGATGGGCGTTTTTCTTCTTGTCCACCCGGCAGGCATCGATGGCGTTTTCAACGAGGTTGACCAGCAGGGACCGGATCGCTTTGGAATCGGCCTCGAAATCTCCAGGATTTCGGTCAATTTCCCAACGGAAGTCGATTCCTATTTCCGCTGCTTTGCCCCGCATCACTTCACAGACCTCTTCCGCCACCGCAAGAGCCGGAATCCTTTCCAAGTCCGGCACCCGGTCCTTGGCGTAATAGAGCAGGTCCAGCACCATCCGCCGAATCCGGGTAATATTCCGCTCCACCATCTTCCAACCTTGTTCGAAGCGCGCCCGATCGTTTTTCGCCAGTCCCGTATTGACCAGGTACACCCCGCCGTCGAGACTCGTCAGGAGCCCCTTGATTCCATGGGAGATGGAGCTAATGATCAACCCAAGAGAGGTAAGCTGTGATTGGAGCTGGCGAATCTGGGTGATGTTGGTGCCCATCTCGATGACGTTCTTGATCTGCCCTTCCGCATTGCGCACGGGGGCCGTATACACCAGAACGTTAACGTGGTCCCCTTTTTGGGAAGTCATCACTTCCTCGGACTGGTGGATCTGGCCGTCTCCAAAAGTTTGCTTCACAATGCAGGGAACGCACGGCTCCGTCCGGTGCATGTACGTTTGATGACATTTTGCCCCCGGCAAAGCCCCGAAATCTTCCCGGAGCCGCCGATTCGCTTCCACGATCCTTAGGTCGGAATCCTGAATCGAAATGTAACAGGGCACTTCTTCAAAAAGTTGGCGGTATCGTTCCCGGCTGTCCCGAATTTGATTCTGCAGGAGTTTGATTTCGGTGATGTCCGTTGCCATTTTCATGACGTGGATTATTTCACCGGCTTCGTTGGTAATTGCTGTGGTGTATATGAGCAGGAAGATTTCATTTCCCAAGTGGTTGATGAATTTCTCTTCAATCCCGTGAGGTAACCCATCCCGGAAGGTGCGCTCCGCCGGACAGTGCTCGCAGCGCTCCGACCGGTGCTGATTGATCTGAAAGCAGTACCGCCCCTCACAATCTCCAAAGTCTTGGCGAAAGCGCTCGTTCGCCTCGACGATCCGAAGATCCCGATCCAGGATCGTCAGGTAGGCCGGCATCATTTCGAAGTAGTTTTTATAGGGATTATCGATCATCAAACACCTTTTCCCCTGCGTCCTTACGCGTTCCCATGGGGATGTTTCAGCTCGAGAATCATCCGAACACTGGTCAACAGGGTATCTTCGTTGACCGGTTTATCCAAGTACCCTTCCGGCGGAGCGACGGGACGCTCGTAAATGAGGCGTCGCAACTCCGGCTTTCCCGTAATGATGCAGACTCTTGTGGAGGTGATCTCCGGATTGTTCCGGATCTCCTCGAATACGTACCCGCCGTTTCTCCCCGGCATTGACAGGTCGAGCGTCACCAGGTCGGGTTTTTCCCGGACCGTCAATGCCAGCGCCTGCTCGCCATCGACTGCCTGAATCACCGTAGCCCCCTGATCTTCCAAAACCGCGGCCAGGAAGGTCAGGATATCCGGCTCATCGTCCACCACCAGGATCTTGAATCCCGCCAGCGGCAGGGCGACCGCCGGGATCGGCACTTCCACCGGAACGACCACCTTTTCCGGGATCATCATGGCATTGGCGGCCAGGTTGACCAGTTGGGTCACCTTCATGCCCAATTTGTAATGCCTGATCACGTCGCTTAAACCGTCCACGCAATTGTGGCAGGAAGTGACCACCGTTTTGGCCTCCGTGGCCGTGAGTTGATCCGCCTTGATTTTGGCCGATTTCAGGCGCTGGGGGGTATATTCCGACATGGACATCGCCCCGCCCCCACCGGTGCAGCAAAAATTCTCCGCACAGTTCGGATACATCTCCCGAAAATCGGGCACCAGGAGGTTCAACAGTTCCCGTGGTTCCTCATAGAACCCGCAGCTTCGGGCATTGTTGCAGGAATCGTGGAAGGTCACTACCTCCTTGTTTTTTGTTTTATCCACCCGTATCCAGCCTTCTTTGATGTAACGGAGCATCGTCAGAACCGAGCTTTCGATCACAAAGGGCACCGCCTTTCCCGACCAGTTCGGCCCTTCACACCGGGTAGAGCGGTATCCGTGCCCGCATTCGGATAATACCAGTTTTTTACCCCGCAGTTTGATCACTCTGTCGTAGACCCGTTGAGCCACTGCCGCACCCAGCTCATCGTCACCCGAGAAGAGACCGAAATTGGTCATGTCCCATCCTTCGCTGGGCATGGTCCAATTCTCTCCGGCAATGTAGAAAATGCGGGCCGCATCGGAAATCGTCCGGGGGTCGTATTTCACCTCCCGGGGATTGATCGCATAAACGATTTCGGCATCCATCTTATCGATGGGAATCCGGGCTGCGGGATCTTTGAATTCGTTCTCCAATTCGTCGGACAGCCATTCGAGGGTCTCCAGGTAGTCCTGGGGCAGAACCCCCATCTGGTTTCCCACTTCCCATTGGTCTTTGCTGACGATAGCCACGCCCTCCGGCATGATTCCGACGGAAACGAGCGCCCCCCGGGCCATTCGGTTGAGCGTGGCAAAATCAACCCCCATAGGACAATTCAAGGAACATCTTCGACAGTTGGTACATTTCCCGAAAACGATATCCTTCAGTTTTTCCAGGTCCGCATCGGTGCGGATGTCCTCGGCATGAACCCACCAGGGGAAAATCCTCCCCGTCCAGTCAAAGTTGCGCTTGAAAATCTTCCGAATCTGATCCGCCTTATGAGCCGGTGCATAGGTCGGATCGTCGGGGTTGGCAAGGACGTAATGACATGAATCCGTGCACATGCCGCAATGAACGCAGCCAACCAGAGAACCCACCATCTGGCGGGTTAGCTTCCTGCCCATTCTCTCAACAACCTTGTCCGCTTTACGGGATCTTGCGTTTTGGGCCATCCGTGACTCCTGAATCAATTTCATTCTTTCATCTGTTGGTCGGTTTCGGCTGAGTAACCCGCTTCAGAGGATACACGCCGCGGTAACCCATGGTCCTCCCGAAATAGAAGCGGGTAAACGGATAATAGAGATAGTGGGAGATCTTACTGAAGGGTACATAGACCAAAAAGAAGGCGGTCATGATGAAATAGACCATCAACAGGCCTTCCCCCAGATCCGGGCGGTTCGGGGCTGCAAAGATGGAAACGAAACTCCAAACCGTCAGCAGGGCCAGGGAAAAATAGTCGTCCGGAGTACTGATCAGCCGCATCGCCGGATTACTGAGACGGCGGAACATTCGGTAGCAACCGATAGCGCATGCCGCTGCAAACAGGATCTGGAGAAGGCGGACAACGATCATGGGTCTAATCAGACCGGGTGCATACGGAATGACAATAGACATGCCGATATTGGCCGCCATAGTGAGATGGAAGACCACGAATTGAATATAGAAAAAAGACATGCGGCGGGTGCTCTCCATGGACCAGGGCATGGCAATATTCGCCCAGGAATAGACAATCCCCTTGAACGAAGAGGCATCCCTGTTTTCGGAAGGCGCCTGCCGATCCCGGGATGCTTTGAATTTCAACAGCCAACGGATACGCAAAATATAGACAAGAGCCATGAAGCTCATGGCCATCAACTGCAAATCATCGGAAACAAAACGAAGGGATTCGCTCATCCTATCCTCTCATCTTCTGCAGATGTTCTTGGAAAACGTTCAATTCCCGGGAGTCGCGAAGGCAGAAAACAACCTCCTCAAGTTCGGCCGCTTTTTCCAAGAACTCCCTAACGGCGCCCATGGTGACGCGGGCGCAGACCTCCAGCGGAATCCCATAGAATCCCGCTCCCATGGCCGGAAAGGCGATTCTCCGCAGTTTATACTCTTCCGCCTTCCGGAGAGCGTTCAGCATGGTTTTCCTCAGTTTTTCCTCGCTATCCTCTTCCTGGAACCGGGGACCGACAGCGTGCAGGATGTACCGGGCTTTAAGGTTTTCCCCGCTGGTGGCGACGACATCGGTAACGTTGGCGCTGCCGAACTTTTTCAACGCCTCCTGTACTTTTGGCCCCCCCTGGGTGGAAATCGCCGTGCCGAATCCGGCTCCCAGTGTTAAATCCGGCCGGGCGTAATATGCGATCCCATCCATATTCTCTATGTCGGTGATGAATCCGACCATCAAGCGGATTATCTTCTCATTAACCCTTAATTCATTCGACATACGCAAACTTTCTTTTTGCATCAATGAATCGCATGACCGCGAATGACAAGGATCACGGTCCCTCAATCCCGATCCCCTCTCGGTTACATTTCATTATGAGTCCAAGGGATAGGATGTTTCCTTAAGTTTCCGGTTCCCCTGGTAGTATGACCGCGGACTTATAAAGGCGGCCGTGCGGAAGCCCCACTCTCGCTGGAGCCGGGCATCGCACGGCCATGTCTGTTGTGTTCGTAACGTCTCGTTAGACGCAGCCCGTCGGTTTCGCAAGGCCCGCGAGCTTGCACGCCCCCTTGGCCGGCCCCGTGGGGAAGAGCTCGTAGAGTTTCTTCATATCGACGCCGCAATCCTTGCAGATCTTGCGGATCATGGGTGCGATACCGAACTGCTGATAATAGTTGCGCAGATAGTTGATCAGCTTCCAGTGCTCCTCCGTCAACTGTCCTTCGATATCCTCCGCGCTTGCGTAGGCCTGGGCGAATTCTTCGCTCCACTTGTCCAGTTCCTGAAGGAATCCGTCTTCATCCACTTCGTACGTTTTGCCTGCCAATTCGATGATGGGCATTTTTCATTCTCCTTTACCGATTATTATTGTGTTACCCTTCCCTCAGCGAGGGGGTTAAGCTCGTTTTTGAGCATGATATCTCCTTGCTGCGCCAATCAAGGCCGGCGCCCATTGCGGCGTTCCTAAAGCGTGGACATGGGTGAAACCGGCAAGGATGTTCTTCCGGGTCATGCCCTCCCTTTTTCCGTCCAGACCCATTCCCCGCCTGACATGGAAGGCGGTCCGTTCGGCGCCCTCCCCGCGGGAGAGGATCCGGCAGTAGTGAAACTCATGACCGTTCAACCGCGTGCCGACGGGGTAAAAAGGGTTTTCCCCATCCACCTCCAGGACCGTGTACCCATGTCCCTGGGGGCGTTTTTCCACGCCGAACGAAACGCTCAGGGCGCCGACCATGGGGTAATTCGCTTCGCCGACGGTGAGGGATTCACCCAGATAGATGAAACCCCCGCATTCGGCATAGATCGGAAGGCCGCTTTCGGCGGCATCACGAAGAGAACGGCGGAAGCCTTCGTTTTCGGCGAGGCGTGCCGCCTGCGTCTCGGGAAAACCGCCGCCGATGTACAGTGCATCGACGTCGGGAAAGTTTCTCTCCTCGAGGGCACTGATTTCTACAACCTCGGCGCCTCCCTCGGCCAGAGCCTCGATGTTTTCGTGATAGTAGAACTGAAAGGCCGCGTCCCGAATCACGCCGATCCGAACCCTTTCCGAGGCGATTGCGATTGTCGGGGTCGCATTTCGATCCGTTACCATGCTCCAGGGCGGGGCTTCATGGGCGACACGCATCAGCCCGTCAATATCCAAAAACCTATCGGCAATATCGCCCGCCGCGTCCAGGGCCTTCCGGGCCCGGTCGTGTTCCTGGGGTGGAATCAGCCCCAGATGCCTCTCCGGAAAGGGGAGGTGTTCCATTCGCGGGACAACGCCCAGCACGGGGATATGACAGTATGCCTCGATGGACCTCTGCACCATTGCTGCATGGCGCTTGCCTCCCACGCGATTGAGTATCGTGCCCCGGATGTTCACCGCCGGATCGAGCGTTTGACACCCCAAAACCATCGCCCCCGTCGTCCGGGTGACCTTGTCACAGTCGACCACCAGAACGACGGGGGAGTGGAGCAGTTTTGCCAGCTCTGCCGTGCTGTACTCTCCCTCCGAATTCATCCCGTCATAGAGACCGCGGTTCCCCTCGATCAGGGAAAGGGAATCCTCCGGCGCCCGGCGTGAGAAAGAGCGAACCGCCGCTTCCCGGCCGATCAGGAAGGTGTCCAGGTTGTAACAGGGGGCTCCGGCCGCCAGGGAGAGCCAGGCGGCGTCGATATAGTCGGGCCCCTTCTTGAAGGTCACAAGACCGACCCCCCGTCTGCGGAGGGCTACGGTCAAGGCCACGGAAATTGTGGTCTTCCCCGCGCCGCCCCGGAGGGCGGCCAGGACCAGACGGGATCGTGTCGCATTCATCCGGCGGCGCCTGCGCAGAGCATGCCCCTCATTCCTTGGGAAAGAATTCCGCTAGCATGAGGTAGGTTGAACTGCCGCTCGACCAGTACCTGAGCACCTCATCATCGAGCAGCTCCTTGACGACGGTCTGTATCGCTTGCCGGTCCTCATCGGGGAACCACCGGACGACCTCCCTGATATAAAACATCTTCTTGTCGCCCATCGATTTCTGGCGGAATCCGTCCAGGACTTTCGCTTTCAAGTCATCGCTCATGGCTAACTCCATTTGAACAGCGTCGATGAATGGAAGGATTCCGTAGCCATATCGAAATCATCGATGTGCTTGTCCGTGAACGGGATGCCGGTCAGGGAGAAGAACCGTTCCCATCCGACCCGTTCGATCCATTCCCCGACCCGTTCATGCTTCCTGGCGTGGCTGGCGTAGACCTCGATGATGTTCTTCACGGCATCGACGACTTCCGGCCAGCGCGGCGGGTTGTTCGGGAGGAAGGGGATCGCCAGTTTGGAAAACGAGGGTGCGCTGCGGGCGTTCGAGACCTTTCCCCCCACCCAGATGGAGATCCCATCGTTGTCGGGGTCGGCGAGGGGCATGGCCGGGCAGACGGTGTAACAGTTGCCGCAGTACATGCATTTCTCGTCGTTTACAGTGACGGTCTTGTTTTTCATATCCCCGCGAATGGCGCCCGTGGGGCAGGAGGCCACCGTGCTCGGTATTTCGCAGACGTTCGGAACACGCGTGTTGTCCACCTTGGGAACCGTCCGATGGATGCCGAGGATCGCGATGTCCGAGCAGTGGACGGCGCCGCACATATTCAGGCAGCAAGCCAGGGCGATCCGCACATGGTTGGGAAGTTTCATCGTGGTGAAATAGTCGTAGATCTCGTCCATCAGCGCCTTGACCGGCCCGGAGGCGTCCGTCGCCGGCGTATGGCAGTGCACCCATCCCTGGGTGTGGACGACATTCGAGATGGCGTGTCCCGTACCGCCGACGGGGTAGCCCTTGCTTTCGAGTTCGGCCAGCAGCGGGGCCACCTTGTCCTTGTCGGCCAGGAGAAACTCGATGTTGTGGCGGCTCGTGAAGCGCAGGTAGCCGTCGCAGTACTTTTCGGCGATCGCGCAGATCTCCCGGATATGATCGGTCGACACGAGGCGCGGCGAACCGGCGCGGACCGAATAGAGCTTCTCGCCCGAATCCGCCGTGTGCACCAGGACGCCCGGTTGGGGGATTTCATGATAGCGCCATTTCCCGTAATTGCGGGCAATCACAGGGGGCAACATGGTTTTGTAATCGGGGGGGCCGATATCCGTCTTTGCCATGTTACTTCACCTCCTTTTTGATATCTTCGGGCCAGAAGAAGACGTAGGGGTTTGTCCTCGGGGCCTTGACCATTTGCGGTACCGCGGGCAATCCCACCGCACGCAGGAAAACCCTCATCCCCAGACGCTTGATGAGCTCGCCGAGCCTCTCCCGCGATTTGCCGTATTCGTCCCACCAGTCCTGGATCCGGAGGATCAGGTCTTTCAGCTCCTCATAGGGCGGCTCCAGCTTCATGAACGGTACGATGACCCAGGAAAGGAGAGCCCCCTGCAAAATCGGCGCTTTGCCGCCGATAAGGATGGTAGCGCCCCTCTCTCCACCTTGCCGCAGTGCCTTCGACATCAGATTGATGCAGTGCATGCACCGGGTACAGTCCCCGTTGTCGATTTTCAGTCTTTTCCCGTCCCACTCCATGCACTTCGTGGGGCAGAGATCACAGACCTCCTTCTGGATATCGAGTCCGGATGCGGCGTATGCTTCCACCTCTCCCTGGTCGATGCGGATATCCCCTTTCCAGGTGCCGATGACGGCAAAATCCGCGCGGGCGATGGAGGCGACACAGTCGTTCGGGCAGCCCGAAACCTTGATCTTGAATTTATACGGGAACATCGGGCGGTGCATCTTGTCCTGGTAAGTCATGGTGATGTCGTAACAGATATCGAGAGAGTCGACACAGGCCCATTCGCACCGTCCCGGTCCCACGCAGGCGCTCGGAGTCCGCAGTGCGGAACCGGAGCCGCCGAGGTCGTAGCCGGCTTCTGTAAGATCGTCGAAACAGGGCTGGATGTGATCTGTCGTTGTTCCCAAAAGGATGGCATCCCCGGTGGAGCCGTGCATGTTGGTCAGACCGCTGCCGTGCTTGTCCCAGACATCGCAAAGACGGCGGAGCGCATCGGTCTTATAGAACCAACCCGTGGGGTGGTTGACGCGCATCGTGTGGAAGGCCTGAACATTTGGGAACAGGTCGGGACGGTCCGAGTAGCGCCCGATCACGCCGGAACCGTAACCTTTGACACCGACAATGCCGCCGTGTTTCCAGTGACCGATCTTGTCTTTGTAGGAGAGCTCCAACTGTCCCAGCAGATCCTCCGCCATGGGATTTTTTTCGGCCGCCTCCTTCATGTCCTTGACGAAACTCGGCCATTTCCCCCTTTCCAGTTGATCCAGAAGGGGCGTCTCTCTCTTTGCCATAAACCGTACCTCCTTATAGGATGAATTCAAACGTATAGACATGTATAGCAGAGGGTTTGTATTATAGCAATGAAAAAATTAAAAATCTTTCCCGTGAATTGCCGGGAGGCTTCTACCATACATCTTCTCTGTTGTAAAGCGGCCGGCCCGGTAAGGGCCCGGTTAGATTCCCAGGATTTTATGGCAGGATTTGCACGGTTCCGGAGGTTCCGGAAAGGCGCTCGCCTCGGGGCTTCTCAACCTTGGGCTGTCCAGGAGCGAGAAGTATAAATCCCTATAGGTCTTTTCTCGTTCCCGAAAACGGTTTCTAAACGCATCATAATTGCTGCCGTTCCATATCGTAGAGAAAGGTTCTCTGAAGATGTTTCCGAAACTGACCTGGTCCGTCCTGTATTCCTTCTCACAGAAGATACGTTTAAAAGGCGACGGCAGAGGCGGGTAGAGATAGACGCAGGGGGAAACCTCTCCCTCAGCGGAGATGTAAAGGCTTCCGAACGGGTTCTCGGCGCACACAGGCACATCGATGGCAGACAGGTTTGGTCTCTTGATGCGTATCTTCAACTTGCGCGCATTGATCTCCGCCTGCTTAACAAGCTCTTCATATTGGTTCCTGACATTCCCCCAGACAAAGACCCTCTGTGTTTCCTGCCAGATATTAATCGTATGACAAATATTGGTAAGAATGACTTCCTCAAGGCCCGCTTCTTTCGTAAAAGAGGGAACCGAAGGAACCTCATGGATGTTGTCTTTGACCATGAGAAAGATGAGGTGCATTTTAGGTCTAAGGAGCCCTCGGTGTTTTTGCTCTTCCTGAAACAGACGAATGGCGTAAAGAACCTCTGGAAGGTGGGAGTTGACCCGGATGGCATCGTGCGTTTCCGGGGTTGTTCCCGCGATCGAGAAACCCACAAAATCTATGCCCGCTTCGATGAGTTCGGAGACGCGATTCTTTGTCAATCCCATGCCGCTGGTGACGAAACCCACCTTGGACCCCTCCTTCTTGACCAGCCTGATGCATTCGGAAAGATCTTTATGGAGCAGGGATTCGCCCCAACCCTCGAGGACAACGGTTTCAACGTCCTTCAGGTGAGGAAGGATTTTTTTGAAATCCTCAAAAGGCATGTCCTGGAATTGCCAATCGGAATTTTCCGAGCGGATGCACATCTTGCACAGGAGAGGACAGCGGGTGGTCAATTCGATCTGCCATGTCGAGAAGGGTCTTCTTTTGCTTTTTTGCAGAAACCTGCCGAACAGTTTTTCTATCATGGCTTCAATCACCTCATAGTCCGCGGAGAAGCATCTCCAGAAGTCCTTTTCTTGGCGGATGGTACAGGCAAAAGTCATGGGGGAGAAAGGCTTCGCCTCCCCACTTCGCTTTAAAGAACGTGACCCCGGGGTTGACGCCCAGCCCCAGGTTGATATATTTTTTCCCCTCCGCGGCGGCCTGCCGCATGACAGCCGAAAGCAGAAGATCCGAGGCCCCCGGGATATAACGGGTTTCAGATCTGAAGTTAAACATGTACACGGCATAGTTCCTTGGCTTGAATTCGGCAACGTCGAAGGCAACGAGCCCCCCGTCGCCGGTTCTCGCCTCGAAGATCAATGCCGTCCTTGAGGACAAGAGATAGGCGTCGATTCTCTGAAAGATGAACCGGGTTGCCTCATCCAATCGATGTCCCTTCAGGAACCCCTCAATCATTTGTTTGTGTTCCCGATCAAAACTGTGGCTTTCCTTTACGGAAAGCTCTCTTCCCGCCCGCCTTAACATATTCTTCGATTTTTGCGAAACGGATACGGTCGACAGGTCCAGGCGATAGTAATGGTCTATGGGGGGATGAAGGTCATTTTGGAGGGAAGGGGGAATTGCAGGCGCGATCAGAGCGACGCTTTCCGGGTTAAAACGTCTGACGGCATCGTCGAGGGCCTTTTCCAGACGTTTCTCTTCAAAGGATGCATTTAGAGGATATCCAACGAGAATGAGATGCCCTTTCTTCGCATAAACGAGAAACTCTCCAAAGAGAAACGGTTCCGCCTGTGTAATCGGGGTGACGTATTGGGGAATATGTTCAGGCACATACGCGTGATGTTCGATATAGTCCTCTTGCACGGTCGTGATCATGGTTCTTCCTGAATCATCCTGTATCCCTCGGCGAGAAACATTTTTTTGATCCCGGGGATGTGGCCGACCCCTACAAAGGCGCTTGTTCGGCCTTTTTCGAAGGCGCTTTTTATTCCTCGGAAAAAAATGGGATCGCGCTTTCCGATGATGGACTCGCAGCGGGTCGGGAATTCTCCCGTAACCGAAAGGTATTTCTGTAAATGCCCTTCGAGGAAAATCTTTGAGAACCGCTCTCGGTGAGCGCTCCAATACTTGAATCGATTGAAGTAATTCACAATTCTTTCAAAAGGAATTCCATCCAGGGCTTCGAGCTGGTCCTCGATCGTTTCCAGGAATGCGATTTGTTTTCCTAGCTCACGGGCGATATGAAAGGCTTCCACATCCATGGAATGTTTCCAGTTCAAAAAGGCGGACCACGTCGTGAAAAAAGCCATCCAGGGGCGGACTCCCCGTACGTGTTGTTCAAGAAAACCGGAAGTCTTTACATTCATGAGATCCAAAAAGGAACCCGCCATGGTGGCCTGTACCGATCGATCGGCCAGTTGCCGGTTGATCTCCCGGATGACGGCGGGTTCAAGGGCATCGTATACAGAGGGAGTGCCCTCTCCACGCGCGCCGTACCGGGCAACCGTGGCCATGCTCTCCCGATCGAGAGGTCCCTCAAAAATGACGGTTTCGGACTCCTGGACCAGCCTGGTCAACGCCTTCCGGAAACTGATCGGGGAAAAGTGGGCCGTTCCGACGAGAAAGGAGTCCCTGCCGTTTTTCCCCACCCGCCAAACCGTCTGCAAGCGCTTTTCCTTCCAGGGGAATAGGTTCATCGACCCCTCGCTACGTTTTTCGTATAGCCAAATGTGCCCATGAGTGCATCGGTCAGCGAGAACTTCCTCGCCGCCCCATATCGGCTCTCGCAGAACTCGTACGCGAGGAATGGCTTCCCGCCCCATTTCTCCTTGAATCTTCGGATTCCTTCATTCACTCCCAGTCCTAAATTGATCGTGTTTTTCCCGTGTTCCCGCGTCAAGTTGATCATTTCGAGAAAAAGCAGATCAGAGGCATGGGGCGCATAATGTTTTTTTGAATGCGAACCCAGGATGTAGGCGGAGAAATCCTTTGCCCCAAGTTCGACGACGGTGAAGGCGCAGAGTCTCCCCTTGTTATCACGCGCGTTGAGCATCCAAGCGCTCGATGAGCGGCCGACATAATCGGGCATGGCGCGGTAGAGTTCTCTCACTCGATCGGGCAATTTTCCCCTCTTTATAAGTTCTGAGATCAGCGCCTCATGTTCCTTACCAATAGAGTGTCCCCTCTCGATGATCAATTTTTCTGAGGCTTTATCGACCGCCCGCTGGAGGGAAGGCTTAATTTTGGTCTGCTCAATGTCGAGCGTATAGTATTGATCCGTTTGTCTTTCCTTGCAGGAGTCCGTGAGGGGAGAAGGTACCTCCGGTCCGATGAACCATAGGACCTCGGGTCGAAATGTCTCAACGGTCTGTTCTAAAATCCTCTCACACCTTCCCTGGGAAAAATTCCCTTCAAGCGGATATCCCACAAGAATGAGCCAGTTGTCCTTTACAAAACCAAGATAATCCTCTGCGAGGAAAGGATCGCCTTTCGAGATCAGGGTCATGAGGCTCACGATGTGCTCAGGAACATAAGCCTTTGTCAGGATATAGGCTTCCTCTGCAGAGGTTATCATTTTCCCCCCTGTTACCCGTAATTTTTTTATTGCAATAAAAAAATTGCCCTGCTATACATGTCTATACGTTTGGCAGTATACTCTATTCGATCAAGATATGCCACAACGTGTTTAAAGTTTCTATATTGCCGTAAAATCTTTTATTATGAAGGGAGGTATGGATTATGGCAGAGAAAAATAACGGTATCAACTGGTCTGTTCTGTGGAAAAGCGACGATTGGATGTCCGTCTGGATCGGGTTTTTCATCCTGATTTTCTTCCTGGCGGGGGCGACGATGTCGCTGCCCAAATGGAAATGGGTCGGGGATGGGTCCTTCCAGGACAAGATCGCCGGGTATGCCAAAAAAGTGGATTCCGCAGCCATGGACGCCGAGGCGAAGGCTGAACCCGCTTTGAAGGAACAAGCAGTGGCGCTTAAAGCGGCCCTGGATGCCAAGGACCGCAAGGCGATCGGCGCAGCCGCCGGCAAAATGGAAGCGGCCGCGAAGGAGGTAAAGGACAAGGATTTCAAAAAGAAGGCCGCAAAGCTGTCTGCCGACATCAAGGGTGACGCAGGGGCGACCGTGGGAAAAGTCTTCGGAGGTGAAAACCTCATGAAGGTGCTCTACCTGTTTATCGGATTCGCGATCCTCGGCGTCATCGGTATGGCCTTCATGGGACTGCCGGTAGGCAAGTTTATCGCTGGTTTTCCCATCGTCTTTATCCTCTCGGCCCTTGCCTATTTCGTTTCCGAAAACGACATCGTCAAATATTACGGTCTGGAAGTCGTCTTCTGGTCCCTGATCTTCGGTCTTCTGATCAGCAACACCGTAGGCGTGCCCGCGTGGTTGAAAACGGCCATCAAGACGGAATATTTTATCAAGATCGGTCTGGTCCTCCTCGGCGCCGAGGTCCTCTTCGGCACCATCGCCAAGGTGGGCGCCTATGGAATGGTTCAGTCCATTCTGGTTATCGGGCTCGTCTTCTACTTTTGTCTCTGGTTCGCCCGCAAAGTGGGTCTTGACGATGAGTTTGCGTCCATTATCGGAACATCCGTCTCGATCTGCGGCGTCTCGGCCGCAATCGCCGCCGGCGGCGCCGTCCAGGGCGATTCCAAGAAGGTCAGCCACACCATCTCCCTGGTTTTGCTGTGTGCTATTCCCATGTTGATCCTCATGCCCATTATTGCCAAGTCTGTCGGTATGTCTCCGGCCGTTGCCGGGGCGTGGCTCGGCGGGACCATCGACACGACGGGTGCCGTTGTGGCCGCGGGCGCGATCGCCGGGCCCGAGGCTATGGGTGTGGCCGTCGTCGTCAAGATGGCCCAGAACGTCCTGATCGGTGTGGCCGCGTTCCTCCTGGCCCTCTGGTTTGCCTTCAAAGGGCAGGCGGCAGGGGGGGCGAAGCCGAGCCTCATGGATATCTGGACCCGTTTCCCCAAGTTCGTCCTCGGGTTCATCGTTGCTTCCATCGTCTTTTCCTTTTTCATGACTGAAGCTCAGGCGAAAGCCGTAACGGGGACTACCACGGGGCTCCGGGGCTGGTGGTTCACGCTGGCGTTCCTCTGCATCGGTCTGGAGACCAAATTCAGCGAGCTCATTGCGATGGGCGGCGGAAAGCCGGCCTTTGTGTTTCTCACCGCCCAAGCGTTCAACATCGTCTTGACGCTCATCCTGGCCTACCTGATCTTCGGAGGCGTCCTCTTCCCGGTGCCGACTTTCTGAGCAGCGTAGGGAAGTGATCATACGGAACGTGCCGGACCTTGTCGAAGGCTTTTGGCTTTCGATAGGTCCGGCACAGTGAATGTCTGACGGAAGCGTATCTACGACCGGGAGCGCAACCCGCAAGCCCCGCCTTGCAGGCGGGGTTAAGGGGCGCAATAGAAGACAGATCTCTTCCTTACCGGGAAGCCCCGCCCTGTGCGCGGCGAGCCTGAATTGTGACATCCGGAGTTTATTGGGGTGCGGATTCATCCTCGATGATATATTGAATCTTCAGGTCGAGATCCGGGCGCAGGGAATTGTATACGGAGCAGTACTTCTCCCGGGAAAGGGCAATGGCGCGGTCGATCCGTTGGGGGTCCAGGTTGTGACCGGTCAGGTGGAGGGTCATCTCTACTGCCTTGAAGTACTGGGGCGGGTCGGGATTCCGCTCCCCCGTGATGTCGATCCGAAGACCTCTGATATCCATCCGCATCTTCTTGAGAATCGATACGATGTCGATCGCCATGCAGCCGCCCAGGGACATCAGAAGGGCCTCCGTCGGCTTGCAGCCCCATTGGGAGTCGGCGTCGAAATCGAGCTCATAACCCTGCGGCGTCGTCCCTGAGAAGATCAGGTCTCGGCTCCAGATAAGCTGCGCTTTTGTCGAGGGGGTGATTTTCGCCTTGTACCCCTGGAGTTCTTCCTTCACACCATCCTTTTCATCCGACATGATGACCACCGTATCCTTTGAGCAGGCCGAGTTTGATCGCCTCTTCTTTCATGTAGCGCGCCTCCCGATCATTCGGTTCCCGCCAGGGGCGGCGAACGGTGCCGCAATCGATCCCTTTCAGCTTGAGAAAGGTGTAACATCCCGCCGGACGGAATCCGCCGGCAGATTGAATCTTTCGCTCCGCAATGACTAGGTTTTGCAGCTCGCCGGACTTCTTCCAATCGTGGGCTTCCAGTGCCCGATAGAGGGCGACGGTCAGCTCGGGAAAGGCGTTTGCGGTTCCCGAGATGCATCCCTTGATGCCGATATTGTATGCCGGCTGCATCAGCCCTACCGAACCGCTCATGCAGGCGAAGTCCGGATTCACACGGGTCGCCGCCTGATTGAACTCTCCGAGCAGCGTGAAGCTGCCGCTGGAATCCTTCATTCCAAGGACTCCGACCGCCACTAACTTGGCCAACAATTCGGATGTCAGAGTGTAGCCGCTTGTTCGTGGATTGTTATAGATGAAGGTAGGCACACGGACCGATGCTGCGATATCGGCGAAATGACGGACGATCTGGCTCTCATCGTATGCGTCCGCTCCGGAATAATAGTAGGGAGCAACGGCTGCCACCGCCGCCGAGCCGAGTTCCTCGGCGTGTTTTGCCAGCTCGATCGTCGCCCGCGTGGATGCTTCGCCGACATGGGTGATGATCGGGAGGCGGCCTTTCACCTCATCGTGGATGATTTCCGCCACCCTTTTCCTCTCTTCGATGGTCATCAGGACCGCGCTGCCGTAAGAGCCGTTTATGAAAAAGCCGTGGACCCTTTCGCTCATCAGGTAGCGGATCACATTGCGAATCCCTGTTTCATAAACATCGCCCTCTTCCGTAAAGCTTGTGATGACCGGCGGGTAGATCCCTTCGAAACATTTGGTCATATTGTTCCTTTACTCAACCCAGCAGACTCGAATAATCCAGTTCAAAGACCGCCGAGTCGCTGATCTTCAACCGTACCCGGTCCCCGCGAAAGATGCCGCGACTGAAGCGTACCGGTTTGCCGTTCTGGTCGAACGTCACACCTACAACGGCCAAAAAAAGGGGGACATGTGGATTCCCGAGCAGTTTCTTTTCTTTTTTGGAAATGATCGGAGCTTCGATCCAGATATCGCTTCGGGACAGGCGGATATCGCACTGCTCCTGAAACAAACGATTCAGGGATTGCGATTCGAGATCCTCTTTCATGAGGTTTTCGCAGAGGTTCGCGGGCATGAAGGCGGTTTGCAGGACCATCGGCTCGCCTTTTACAATCCTCAACCGCTGGATCTTTAAAGCGCGGGCAGATTTGGCAAGCTTCAGGGCCGCAGCGACCTCCTCGCTGGGATCGATCAGCTCTTTCAGGATAAGTTTCGTCTCAACCTCCAGACCTTGCGCCTTCATTTTTTCTGTAAAGCTCAGAATCTGGGACGTTTGATGCAATATCTTCGGGAACGCTACGAAACTGCCTTTACCGGGCACACGAAAGATCCGTTCCCGATCCGCGAGCTGATCCATCGCTTTGCGCACCGTGCTCCGACTCGTCTGCCATTGCGCGCACAACTCTTTCTCCGAGGGGAGGCGATCATAAGGCTTCAGTTGATTCGCTTGAATCTGCGCAGTTAAAGCTTCAATGATCTGGCGGTGCTTTGTGAGGTAACTATTTTCGGGGTATTCCATGGTCTTCATCCTTGAATTCAGATTGTTGCCACCATCCCCAGCAGTGGCAAACTGTATTTATTGGCAAATTTACCTATACGCAAGAGGGTTTGTCAAGGTGTTTTATGTTCGAAAAGGGTTGGATTGATTTCCTTGTATAGTGGATCATATGAAGTCCTGACGGTGTATGAGGATGCGGCAGTGTGTGTGATACACCCGAAGAGAAAAAAGACCCCCCGCAGCCCAAAATCAAAGGGTTTTAAGGGGATCTTTTTTCTCTTTTTCGGTGCCTTACATTTTCGGATGCACTTGTTTCATGGATGGAGTGAAGTGGCATCCGCCGCAATCGCTCATACCCCTCGTGTTTTCGAGCGTGCTCCCTTTATCGTGGCAGCTCCTGCAAGCCTGCGCGGCGGCCGAAAGGGGGTACGCCATCTTGAAGGCGCCGTCGGCATATTTGTTGAGCGCTTCCGCCGTGTGCTTTGCAACTGAAGCGGTGAGCCAGCCGCAGCGTTCGGACCGCTCTTTGGAAAAGGATTTGAACTTTGACGCCTTGCACCATTTGGACACGGAAACGTGACAGAGATTGGAGCCGGAGACCGATTTGATAATCTCATATTTGGGATTCTTCGGTCTGTAATCCGGGAGCGCCGTCTGCTCATACCAAAGGAAGACATCCTGGATGATGGCATAGGCCGCTTCCCTCGGTTTCTTATCCATGCCGCCCGTGACTAAAAATATGGCGCTGGCCGCCCCATTCAATGACCCGCACAGGGATGCCACGTCTGCCATTCCTCCCTGCCCTACAACAAGCAAGGTCGAGGGCATCATCGTATAGGGAAAGCCGATCTCTTTCCTCAGCGGAGCGACAATCGATTCGAATACCCCATAGGAACATGCCCCCTTGTAGAATCCGGCGTAAGCCGCTTCCGCCACTGCCGCCGGGTCGAGTTTTTTATAGGGCCAGGGAAGATCGGGTATTTTGGTCTGCTCCCCCGCACCGATGGCACTGTTGGCCATGGAAAGAGTCAACCCGGCAAATCCGGTCCCCATCGCCGCCATTCCCGCTTTTTTCATCAGATCTCTTCGTGATAATCCCATTTTTTCCTCCTTAGGTGAAATAAGTGACGTACATGTATAGACATGTATAGCATAGAAATTTTGCGGTTGCAAGAAAAAAGAGCGGATATGATTTTGTTTGGAAAAAGGTAAAAAAATAGATATAGATTACTTCTTGGTTTTCCCTGACCTTTCATACAGGGAGAAATACGAAGACGGGGTGTCAGTGAACAACGGTCATACTTTTTGCGAGGCGGAAAAACTGCCGAAAAGACCCTGCGCCCTTCTCTGGGACGAATCGCTCCTCTGGGGGTTGATGGCCTGGCGGGCGCTCAAGGAGGCGGGACTGCCCTTTGACCTCCTCCGCTCGGAGGATATCCGGGCGGGGGGGCTCGCCGATTACCGGATGATCTTTGTTCCGGGCGGCTGGGCGTCGAACAAGCTCAGCGCCCTCGGAGATGCGGGCATGGAGGAGATCCGCCGTTTTGTCGCAGGCGGCGGCGCTTACCTCGGGATCTGCGGCGGTGCGGGGATGGCCACGGAAAAAGGACTGGATCTCCTGCCGGTCAAGAGAAAGTCTTCAGGAGACAGGGTCCCCAGCTTCAGCGGCCCTATCCGTCTGTCCTGCGCCGACTACGAGATCTGGCGAGATATCCATACACCTGTTTTCTGTCTCTGGTGGCCGTCGCAGTTCCAGGTCGAGGATCCGAAGGTCGAGATACTGGCCAGATATGAAGAAGCACAGGCGGACGCCTTCAGTGCGGATATCAATGTCGCCGACGGGGGGATCATCGGCTGGTCTGAGCTGGAGCAGCGCTACGGGATTCTTTTAAACCCGGCGCGACTGCGCGGTGCGCCGGTGGTCGTAGAGGGGCGCTTCGGCCGCGGGAGGGTGATCCTGTCGCTGGTTCATTTCGATACGCCCGGCGACCCAAACGGCGCCATCGTTTTGCGAAATCTCTGGGGTCCTCCATCTTCATGCCATCCTTCCGAGCCCCCACTGGGCATGAAGTGTCAGTCGCATCGGTTCTTCAAGGATGTTCCGAACAACATCATAGACCTGATCGAAGAAATCCACACATTCGTCACCGAGCTGATCGCTACAGGTGGGAGAAATTTCCTGTGGTATCGGCGAAATCCGTTTCTTCTCCAATGGCGACGGGGCGTTCGTGGCCTTGAATATTCCACACTGGGCGCAATGGTTGGGGAGATAAAAAAACGTCTCGGCAACCCCGGCGATTCGTGTCAAGACGACCGGTTGGCGTTTTCGGAAAGGATCGATCTATCGCGCTGGGAAGAGGAGCTGAAGGAAATCCGGAAGCAGATCGTCCCCTTTTGTGAAAAGGCAAAGCGCCTGCTGATCGAGGAGAGGCTCTATATGATGAACGCTTCACTATCTCCCGTGGAGTGCGCGGATAAAGAGATCAGCCGTCTGAGGAAGGAACTCTTCGGATCGGCGATGAGTCATGGAGGCCGGTTCAAGCGCCTCATCGATCCCATCGACCGCTTGCTGTATGATCTGATCAAGGAGGAATGAAGCCTTGCTAATCGATCGCTTCTTTCCCCTTCGGTGTCAGCCAACAGGCATCGTAAGGATCACCGGCCACGGTTCCTCCCAATCCGATTTCGGCCAGACCTTTGTGACAGAGAGTATCGAGCAAGGCCTTGTCCGCTTTGGTGTGGCAGATCATGTCGATCCATGTGGCGCGTTTGTAAGCGCCTCCGCTGTATTGATTGTTCGAGATTCTGCAGAGCATCGCCTTCTCTTCCGGGGTCAATTCCATTTCTTCCTCCAGGTCAGTCGATCGAATCGTGCTTTTTCCCGTGCCTTTTTAGCCGGTTTCATCACAGAGCGGCGCTCAAACCCCGTATGCCTTGTAGCAGGTTTGGCAGAGTTCGGACAGGGGGGGGGGCCTTTTCGGCGCAACGTCTTTGAGCATTGAAGCGCTGATATTGGATAACATATCCACGAGCTGAACTGGATCCGTTTCAGCCTTCTTTCGCTCTTGAAAGATTTCTCTAAACTGTCTGTAGGACTCCTTGCCCCAGACCGAAAGGAAATCTTCTCCCCGGATGTTTCCAAAAGAGGTCTGCGGAACATGGCCCTCTCGATTCATGAAAATCCTGCGAATGTCGCCTTTTTTCGGAATCATAAGATAAGGGCAAGGCGCCACGGCGCCATCCGCCGAGAAGAATGCCCTGACATAGGGCTTGTGCTCACAGACAAGCTTCTCTTTGACCTTCAACGGAGAGGTGTGAACCGGGAGGTTCAGCTCTTTCCCCAGCCTATGGATCTCAGCGATGCTTTGCTCAAAGATGGCGGTAGGGGACTCGTGATAGAAGGCGCGCAGGATGTTGCATCGTTCATCCGGCAGGTAATCGAGGTTATGGAAGGCCACCCCATCCACACCCATTTTTGCCGCAAGAGGAACGAGCCCGGGAAGATCCTTCATATTCATTCGTGTCATGGGGAAAGAGAGTTTGACTTTTGGTATATCGGACCCGAGGGAGTTTCTTAAACGGAGGAATCCTTCAACCTGCTCCAGAATCCTCTTAAAATCGGACCCTGCGACCAGGGCTGCTTGCATCTCATGGGTGGCCGCCTCCAGGAAGACCACCATCAGATCCAGACCTGTGGACAACAATTGACCGGAAAGGGTCTCGTTTAAATGCGTGCCATTGGTGGAAAGGCCGGTCAAACACCCTTTTCCCTTGGCCAGGCGAAGCATGGAAAAGATATGCTCATTTTCCAGCGGATCCCCCCATCCGTAAAAAGAGACCCATTGGGTAAGATGAAAATGCCGGCCTATCTTTTCAAACGTCTCCATGGACATATTCTGGAATATCCATTGCTCCCCGAAAATCTCGCGCGGGCAGACCCGGCATTCCAGGGCGCTGTATGTGGAGGCCTCAATCTGGAATGCCTCAAAGTCCCGATGTGTTTTGGTGAAAATGTTTGCCAGTCTGGTGAACATGGGCTCCTAAGAAATGAGCGATTTCACTGCTTTGTCGTCAAAAGACAGATATTCTCCATTTATGCCGTCGGCCGCCTTCGATGCCAGAAAGAGGATCAGTTTCGCCGGCTCATCCGGCGACTGCAAAATGCCCTCCTCTTTAAGCCGCTCAAACATATCGGTCCCAATCGCTTGCGTTCCGGCCTTTCTTATCTCCTCCTGCATGCGTGTATCCATAACGCCGGGATGAATGCAATTGACCTGGATGTTGTACTCTTTAAGTTCGCGCGACAGCTGCTTCGTGAATTGGATGAGCCCTGCCTTTGCAACCATGTATGGGGTCAAATTCGGTCTTAGCGTCATCGTGGTGGCCACATTGATGATTTTCCCCTCTTTTTTTTCCATCATGGTCGGGAGAGCGGCCTTTGAGCAAAGGAATGCCGAAGTCAGATTGACCCTCAAGGCCGCTTCCCAGTCCGACAAGGAGGTGCTGTGAATCGGTCCGATGGGACCTCTTGTCCCGGCGTTGTTGACCAGGATATCCACCGTACCGTGAGTCTCCAAGGTCCTTTCGATCAGGTGTTTCACCTGATCTTCGTCGGAGATATCCGCGGGGATGGCGATGGCATCCCTTCTCAAGGCTCGCAGTTGTTCGGCCAGTTGGTCGATTTCCTCCTTGCCCCTTGCCGCAAGGACGATCTTCGCTCCTTGTCTGCCGAAGGCCAGAGCGACGGAACGGCCCAATCCCCTGCCCGCTCCGGTGATGATTGCGACTTTATCTTTCAATTTCATAACTTAGCCCGATAATCCGCCATAATACAGGCGGATAGCCCTTTGCTTTTTTCGTCGCTTAGGATAAGAACTGCCTTCTTGCATGTCAAGGAGATTTATCGGGAGGGCCTGTGATAATTTACTCTCGGGATTGATTGACGTCCTGATTGCGTTCGAAGCGCTGCTCGCTGACACGCGATCCCCACTGCTCGCCTTCCTGCTGGGAAACGAGGCGAAAACCGAAAGTTTCGTAGAGGTGACGGGCCGCATCGAGGCCCGCGAAGGTCCATAAGCCGATCCGCTGGTAGGCGTGCCGGTCGCAGAAGGCGACGGCCTCCGTCATGAGACGCCGGCCCCAGCCGCTGCCTTTGAGTTCCGGAGAGACGATGAACCAGCGGAGGTGCGCCCCCTCGTTTGCCGCCTTCGAGCCGTCGATGGCAATCGCCCCTTCCACTCGATCGCCGCTGGATAGTGTCCAGAAGCCATCGCGCCCCTTTTCAAAGCGGCAGAGGAATTCCGCGAGTTCCTTCGCTACCTTGGATTCGAAGAAAAGGCCGAATCCCCAGTGACGGTGGTAATATTCCGCATGCATTTCGGCGACGCGGCCGATCGCCCCCGGGCGATAACCGCCGATTTCGACCTGCATCTGCGCCCCTCCCTTTTGGATTAGCTGGCTAACTCCTTCCAAGTTGCGCTAAGATCTTGCCGCTTCAAGCAGCGGCGAACCGGTCGCCCCGTTTGAGCCCCCTTTGTGCAGCGAAGGCGGGAGCGTCCTGTTTTCCCGCCTCGGTCCGAACCTTGCCGATACGGATCGCACCGTTTCCGGCTACGATCGTGAGCCCCTCTTCATCCGTTGCGGTGATCTCCCCCGGCCGGGCGGAGGGGGCGGCATCGCTGCGGCGTGCCTCGAAGAAGCGGACCTTTTCGCCGTTATAATACGAGTACGCCCCCGGCTGGGGATCGCAGCCCCGGATAAGGTTGTAGACCTCTTCCACAGACCGTTCCCAGTCGATCCGGGCGACCTTGTCATTGCAGAGCGGCTCATAGGTGGCGATGCTTTCGTCCTGGACGAAACGGGGCGCCCGCCCTGCCTTGATGAGAGCGACGGACTCCGCCATCGCTTCGATTCCGAGGGGAAAAAGTCGGTTGAAGTAGATCGATCCGGTCGTATCCTCCTTGCCGATGGGGACCCGCTTCTGCAGAAGGATCGGCCCTGTGTCGATTCCGGCGTCCGCCCAGAAGATCGTAAGCCCCGTTTCCCTATCTCCCATGATCAAGGCCCAGTTGATTGCGCTCCCGCCGCGGTGACGGGGGAGGAGCGAGGGATGGTAGCAGATCGCCCCTTGTGAAGGGGTTTTGATCAAATCATGCGGAATGATGTCGGTGACGAAGGCCATGATTAACAGATCGGCCTTCAATGCCCCAAAGGCTCGGAGGGTCTCGGGGGATTTGTAACTTTCCGGACGATATACAGGGATCCCCCGCCCATCGGCGGCGATCTGCAGGGAGTCGGGCTTTGCCCCGGCTTTGCCCTGGGGGAGCCAGGCGGCGATCACTTCCTCGCCGCGGTCCGTTAGGGTTTCCAAAACCTTGGCGCCGAAGGGGGCCTGTCCCATGATGGCGATGCGCATACGGTTCTCCTTATCATCTAGTTTAAACAGTTTCGGCATTTTCGGCAACCGTTTGCCGGATACGGGTCCGGTCCTTTTCCGTCAGGAGGCAGCCCGCAAGACACTTCTCGGCGCATTGGCCGTTGCAGGGTTCGGTATGGACCGTAACCGTCGCCTGACGGAAGCGATCCTTGATCCGCCGAACCAGGTCCTGGTTGAGGGCATGGGCGGTTTCGACGTACATCTTCCCGTCGACCTGGATGTGGACCTCGATAAACCGGAAGTGTCCGGCCTTGCGGGTGCGCAGTTGGTGAAAGCCGTGGACCAGCGGCAACTGAGAGCGAATCAGCCGGCGGATTTCCTCCTCCTCCTCGGGGGGAAGCGTCTCGTCCATCAGACCACCTGCCGACTGCCGGGTCAGGTCCCACGCCGCTTTAAGGATGAGGCCGGCGACGCCGATAGCCGCGACAGGGTCAAGCCAATGAAAATGGAGTCCCGGGAAGAGAAGCTCTCCACCCCAGATTACGGCGAGGCTGACCGTGACGCCCGCCGAGGTGTAAACGTCGGTCCGCAGGTGCCAGCCGTCGGCGATGAGGGCGACCGAATCCGTTTCCTTCCCCACCTTGAACAGCATCCGGGCAACGACGGTGTTGGCGGCGGCGGAGAAAAGCATGACGATGACGCCCCAGCCGACGGTCTCCACCGGCTGCGGTTCAAGAATCTTTTGTATAGCCTCCCAGATGATCCAGACCGCCGCAACGAAGATCAGTAGGGCCTCGACGGTCCCGGAGATATTTTCGATCTTTCCATGGCCGAAAGGGTGCTTCCCGTCGGCCGGCAGGCTGGAGGTTTTTACCGAGAAGAGGGCAATAACGGCGGCAATCAGGTCGACTCCGGAATGGATTGCCTCCGAGATGACCGAAACCGACCCGATCCCAATGCCTACGATCAGCTTCATGGCGACAAGCGTCGTGTTGGAAACAACCGAGAGGAGTGCGACCCTTTCTTTGCGGTATTGAGCATCCATTGATTCGATGATACTATGATATACTTTTTTTTTACAAGAATTTACTTGACAGAAATGTTTTCGTGGGTATAATGTCTACTAATACGGTATGGATAGTGGAGACGAATACGGGGTCCTTTGATGAAATTGTCGACACGGGGGCGCTACGGGGTGCGGTTGATGTTCGATCTTGCCCTCCATTATGGGGACGGCCCGATCTTCCTGAAGGACATCGCCGAACGCCAGGCGATCTCGGCGAAGTATCTCTGGCAGCTGATCAACCCGTTGAAGACGACGAGGCTCATCACCTCCACGCGGGGTGCGCACGGCGGTTATATCCTGGGGAGGACGCCGGAGAGCATCTCCCTGAAGGAGATCCTCGATGTCCTGGAGGGTTCCCTGTGCCTTGTCGACTGTGTTGACAACCCCTCGATCTGCGATCGCGCTCCGTCCTGTGTCTCGAAGGACATCTGGGAGGAGGTGTCGAAAGGCATGCGGCAGACTCTGGAGAACATCACGCTGGCCGAGATGGTCAAACGACAGAAGGAGAAGAGAGATGCGGAAAAAAGACAATAATTTGCTTAACATTATGATGTGCATGTGTTATTACACCGGACGGGGAGGTCTGTTCATGTGAAGCTCTTTTATGTACATCCATGAATAAGGCAACCCGCTGATCGGTGAAGAAGCAGCGGGTTTTTTGTTTCATACCAATAGGATCACTCTTACATCCCTATAGGGGAAGGAGACAATATCATGTTAAAAAAAGGAATCGAAACCCTGTCGTTGCACGCCGGACAGGAGAGCCCCGATCCGACGACGGGGGCGCGGGCGGTGCCCATTTACCAGACCACATCCTATGTGTTCAAGGATACGGGGCATGCGGCAGGCCTGTTTGCCCTCCAGCAGTTCGGGAATATCTATACGCGGATCATGAACCCGACGAACGATGTCTTTGAAAGGCGGATCGCCGCGATCGAAGGGGGAACGGGCGCCCTGGCGGTCTCCTCCGGGCAGGCTGCGGAGACGCTGGCCATCCTGAACATCACCCGGGTGGGGGATGAGATTGTCTCCGCGGACAACCTCTACGGCGGGACCTATCAGTTGTTTCATTACACGCTTCCCAAGCTGGGGCGGACGGTGAAGTTCGTCGATTCGACGAAGCCGGAGGCGTTCAAGAAGGCGATCACGGAAAAGACGAGGGCTATCTACGCCGAGACGATCGGCAATCCCAAACTCGATATTCCTGATTTTGAAGCGATCGCAAAGATCGCCCACGAGGCGGGGGTCCCCTTTATTGTGGACAATACCGTCGGCGTGGGCCTCGTGAAACCGATCGATTACGGGGCCGATATCCTGGCCACGTCGGCGACGAAGTTCATCGGCGGTCATGGCACCTCGATCGGCGGCATCATCGTCGATGCGGGGAAATTCAACTGGGGAAACGGCAAGTTTCCCGAGTTTACCGAACCGGACCCGAGCTACCACGGCCTGAAATTCTGGGAGGTCTTCGGGAATTTCCCCGATATGGGGAATATCGCCTTCATCATCAAAGCGAGGGTGCAACTGTTGCGCGATATCGGGGCGTGTCTGAGCCCGTTCAACGCATTTCTCTTTCTCCAGGGGTTGGAGACGCTGCCGCTCCGGCAGCGACAGCATTCGGACAATGCTTTGGAGATCGCGAGATTCCTGAAGGGTCATCCTTCTGTCGCCTGGGTCAATTATCCCGGCCTGCCGGATCATCCCAGTCATGCCCTGGCGGCGAAGCACCTTGGCCGTCATTTTGGGGCGCTGGTGGGTTTCGGGATCAAGGGGGGGCTGGAAGCGGGAAAGAAGTTCATTGAATCGGTTCGGCTCCTTTCACACCTGGCCAATATCGGCGATGCGAAGAGTCTCGTCATCCATCCGGCCTCGACGACCCACTCGCAGCTCACCAGGGAAGAGCAAGCCGTGACGGGTGTGACGGAGGATTTCATCAGGCTCTCGATCGGCCTGGAAAATACGGAGGATATCAAGGAAGACATCGACCAGGCCTTGAGAAAAACGACGACGAAAGGAAGCGAATCATGAAGATCTATGAAGATATCACAAAAACAATCGGCAACACCCCGCTTGTTCGCCTCAAAAGGATGACCCAGGGATGCGCGGCCGACGTGGTCGTCAAGCTGGAGTCGTTCAACCCCCTTTCCAGCGTGAAGGATAGGATCGGCGTTGCCATGATTGACGATGCCGAGAACAAAGGACTGCTGAAGGAAGGGTCGGTGATCATCGAGCCGACGAGCGGGAACACGGGGATTTCTCTCGCCTTTGTGGCGGCGGCGAGAGGTTACCGCCTGATCCTCACCATGCCGGATACGATGAGCATCGAGCGGCGGCAGCTCTTGGAGATCTTCGGCGCCGAGCTGGTCTTGACGCCGGGGGCCGAGGGGATGAAGGGCGCCATCCGGAAGGCCGAGGAACTGGTTGCAGCTACCCCCGGGGCGTTCATGCCCCAGCAGTTCAACAACCCGGCGAACCCGGAGATCCACCGGCGAACAACGGCCGAGGAGATCTGGGCCGACACGGACGGCCGGGCGGACATCCTGGTCGCCGGTATAGGGACCGGCGGAACCCTGACCGGCGTTGCCGAAGTGATCAAGGCGAGGAAGCCCGGCTTCAAGGCCATCGCCGTCGAGCCGGAGGCGTCGCCCGTGCTCTCGGGGGGGCAGCCCGGACCGCATAAGATCCAGGGGATTGGGGCGGGGTTTGTCCCCGGCGTACTCAACCGGGGGATTATCGACGAAATCATCCTCGTGGCCAATGACAATGCGGGGATCATCGCCCGCCGCCTTGCCCGGGAGGAGGGTATTTTCGTCGGGATATCAAGCGGCGCCGCCCTCTGGGCCGGTTTGGAGGTAGCCAAGAGGCCGGAAAACACGGGGAAACTCATTGTGGTCATCCTCCCTGACACCGGGGAGCGTTATCTCTCGACCTGGCTGTTCAAGGAAGCGTAAAAAGGATATGAAAGCTACACTGAAAACCGAATCAATGAAGACAGCGTCGGGTGACTTAAGTTGCTCCCTCGGCGTCGTCGAGACCAAGTATTTCATATTCGCCGAGCCGCCCGCGGCGCTGAAGCTGGAAAGCGGCGAAGCCCTGGGATCTGTGACACTGGCCTACGAAACCTACGGCGTGTTGAATAAGGAGAAATCCAATGCAATCCTGGTGCTGCACGCGCTCTCCGGAGACGCCCACGCAGCCGGGTTTCACAGGGGAGAAGCGAGCCCCGGCTGGTGGGACGCGATGATCGGGCCGGGGAAACCATTTGATACGGACCGGTATTTCGTGATCTGTTCAAACGTCATCGGGGGGTGCAAGGGGAGTACGGGACCTTCCTCGATCGATTCCGGGACGGGAAAACCTTACGCCCTGGAATTTCCCTTCGTCACGATCGCCGACATGGTCCAAGCCCAGCGGCGCCTGATCGACTTTTTGGGAATCGAAAAGCTGCTCTGCGTGGCGGGAGGGTCGATGGGCGGGATGCAGGCGCTCCAGTGGGTAGCCTCCTATCCGGAGCGGGTCCGGTCCGCCATTCCCATCGCCACGGCGCTGAAGCATTCGCCGCAGCAGATCGCCTTCAATGAGGTGGGCCGGCAGTCCATCATGGCCGATCCGGCCTGGCGGGAAGGCAATTATTACGACACAGGCCAACCGGAGAGAGGGCTTGCCGTGGCCCGGATGATCGGCCATATCACCTTCATGAGTGACCTGTCGATGGAGGAGAAATTCTCCCGAAGACTCAAGAACGACCGTTTCAGCTTTAATTTCGGTGCGGACTTCGAGGTGGAAGGGTATCTTCATTACCGGGGGGCGAATTTCGTCAAGCGCTTTGACGCGAATTCCTATCTTTACATTACCAAGGCGATGGACTATTTCGATCTCTCCGGGGGAAAGCTGATCAACGGCCGGGCTCTCGACACCCGGTTTCTTGTTATCTCCTTTAAGTCTGACTGGCTCTATCCCGCCTATCAGTCCCAGGAGATCGTCCGTCAGCTGAAGCAAAAACAGGTCGATGCGACTTACTGCGAGTTGAAATCGACTTACGGCCACGATGCTTTTTTGGTGGAATTAGAGGGGCAGACAACACTGATCCACCATTTTTTAGAGAAGACGTATAGCGGCGAGAGGAACGGGAATGGAAATCATCGCTAACGGCATCCGTCCGGATCATCAGGTCATTTTCGATATGATCGATCCGGAGTCGCGCATTCTGGATCTCGGCTGCGGGACGGGCGACCTGCTCCACCTCCTGGCAGGGGATAAGGATGCCCGCGTGCAGGGGATCGAGCTGGACGAGAAGGCCATCTACGAGTGCGTCAGAAAAGGGCTCTCCGTCTGTCAGAGCGACATCGAAAGCGGTCTTGCGGAATATCCCGACGGCTCGTTCGACTACGTGATCCTCAACCAGAGCCTCCAGGAGATCCGGAAGGTTTTTTTCATCCTCCGGGAGGCGCTGCGGGTGGGCAGCAAGGTGATTGTCGGATTTCCAAATTTTGCCTACATCAACGCCCGCATCTGTCTGTGCTTTGGCGGAAAGGCGCCCATGACGCCGTCGCTTCCCTACCGCTGGTACGACACCCCCAACTTGCGATTCCTGAGCATAAGCGATTTCCTTGATTTCTGCGCCGAGAAGGGGTTTGCTGTGGAGAAGGCCTGCTTTCTGAACGGGCAAAAAACGATCACCTTCTGGCCCAACCTCAGGGCGCTGGGCGCGATCTTTCTTCTTTCCTGGGGGAGGGGCATAAACCATTGATTCAGGAGCGACCCCCAGGACAATGGCGGAGGACGAGATGAAAAGAAGTGCGGTGGCCCTGCTGTCGGGAGGGCTGGACAGCATGCTGGCGGTAACGATGATGGTCGAGCAGGGGATCGAACTCACGGCGGTCCACTTCACCAGTCCTTTCTGCAACTGCTCATCGCGCAATACCGGTTGTGGGAATCAGGCCCGCCGGGCCGCCGAAACGTTCGGCGTCCCGATCCGAGTGGTCGTCAAGGGGATGGATTACCTGCGGGTCGTCGAAAAGGCCCCCCACGGCTACGGCCGGGGGATGAATCCCTGCATCGACTGTCGGATCTACATGCTGCGTAAGGTCGCCGGAATGATGGAGGAACTCGGGGCCTCCTTTGTCGTCACCGGCGAGGTGCTGGGCCAGCGTCCCATGTCTCAGCATAGGCAGGCAATAGATGTCATCGATAGAGAAAGCGGCCTCGCGGGGCGGATCCTCCGCCCTTTGTCGGCGCATCATTTCCCGCCGACGCATCCGGAAGTGGAAGGAATCGTGGATCGTGCCCGGCTTCTCTCGATTTCGGGCCGGTCGCGGAAGCCCCAGATAGCGCTAGCCCAGCAGCTCGGCGTTCGGGATTATCCCTGTCCTGCGGGGGGATGCCTCCTTACCGATCCGGAGATTGCGGCACGCCTGCGCGATCTGTTTGCCCATGTCCCCGGATACACCCACCGGGATCTCGTCCTTTTGACCATCGGCCGCCATTTCCGCCTGAATCCCTCCCTGCGGGTCGTTCTGGGACGGACCCAGGAGGAGAACGAGAGGCTCCTTGCCCTGGCCGCTGCGGGGGACACCGTCTTCATGCCGGAGGATTTCCGTGGCCCGACGGCCCTGGCTGCAGGCGATCTCGATCCTGATGCGGAGAAGACGATCGGGAAAATGATCCCGGCCTACAGCCAGGATGATCTCGAGGCGTGTTCGATCCGGAAAGAGGTCATCGGCGGCGGTTCTTCCACTTTTGACGCGGGACGGAAAGGCTCGAGAGAGGAATTTGTCGCCATGAGAATAGGGCGAAATTAAAATGCATCCGATCTATATGGATTATGCGGCGACGACGCCGACGGATAAAAAGGTGATCGAGGCGATGCTGCCCTACTTCGGGGAAGTGTGCGGAAATCCATCCAGCCTCCACGCCTTCGGCCAGGAGGCTAAAGCCGCCGTTGAGGGGGTCCGGAAGCGGATCGCTTCATTCTTGGGCGCCGAACCGGCGGAGATCGTATTCACCAGCGGCGGCACGGAGAGCGACAATTTCGCGATCAAGGGGGTCGCCTATGCGAACCGGAAGAAGGGCGACCACATCATCACTACCGGCATCGAACACCATGCCGTCCTGGAAACCTGCCGGTTTCTGGGGCAGGAGGGGTTCGCGGTGACCACCCTTCCCGTGGACATGGACGGCCTGGTCGACCCTGCCGCCGTGGCCGGCGCGATCACCGACAAAACCATCCTCATCTCGGTCATGCACGCCAACAATGAGATCGGGACCATCCAGCCGATCGCCGAGATCGGAGCGATGGCGAGGGAGAAGGGGATCGCCTTCCATACGGACGCCGTTCAGACCTTCGGACATCTCCCGTTTACGGCCGACGAACTTAATTGCGATCTCCTCAGCGCCTCGGCCCACAAGCTCTACGGGCCCAAAGGGGTGGGGCTGCTGTACATCCGCCAGGGGACGCGGATAGGCCCTTTCATTCACGGCGGCGAGCAGGAAAACGGCCGCCGGGCCTCCACGCTCAATGTGCCGGGAATCGTCGGTTTCGGGAAGGCGGTGGAACTGGCGGGAGCGTCGCTTGTCGAAGAGGCGGCAAGGCTGACCGCGATGAGGGACCGCTTCATCCGAGGCGTATTCGACCGGCTCGACGGGATACGCCTGAACGGCCATCCCACCCGGCGGCTCCCCAACAACATCAACATTTCGCTAACATCCGTGGAAGGGGAGGGGCTGATCCTCAGCCTCGACATGATGGGGATCGCCTGTTCCACAGGCTCGGCCTGTTCTTCCTCCAGCGTGGAAAAGTCGCATGTCCTTACCGCCATTGGTCTGCCGAACGAATTTTCTCACGGTTCGCTCCGGTTCAGTCTAGGCAGATATACGAAGGAGAGCGACATCGATACGGTCCTGGAGACGTTGCCGCAGGTCGTCGGGCGGTTGAGGGCCCTATCGCCGCATCGGAGAAATTAGGGACGGAGCCCCTATTTTCCTGTGGTAAAATAGGGGCTCCGTCCCCATTTTTTATGGGAAGGCGTGATGAAAAAGGTGGCCGTTGCCATGAGCGGCGGCGTCGATTCCGCGGTCGCGGCGCTGCTTCTTAAAAAGAGCGGCCATGATGTGGTTGGGGTGACCATGTGCCTCGGTGTGGCCCCGGCCCCGGGGGGGCGGGTGAAGTGCTGCGGCCCTCAGGAGATCGAGGACGCGCGGAGTGTTTGCCATGCGCTCGGGATCCGCCATTATGTGGTTGACTTTGCAGCTGATCTGGAGGAGAAGGTCATCCGGCCTTTTGTCGAGGAGTATTGCCGGGGAAGGACCCCCAATCCCTGCGTGGCCTGCAACCGGTGGATCAAGTTCGGATCGCTCCTGGAGAAGGCGCTGGCCTGGGGCTTCGATGGGATAGCCACGGGGCATTATGCCGCAGTCGAGGAGAAAAACGGCCGGTACCGGATGAAAATCCCGAAGGACCGCCGGAAGGACCAGACCTACTTTCTCCATGCGGTGCCGAAGGAGGCCCTGGCGAAGGTGCTTTTCCCATTGGCCGGATACACCAAGGACGAAGTGCGGGGCATCGCGGAGGGGTCGGGCCTGCCCCTCTTCGACAAGCCGGAGAGTCAGGATATCTGCTTCATCCCGGCCGAGGGGCATGGCGCCTTTCTCCGGAGCCGGGGGGCCGGGATCGAACCGGGCGAGATCGTCGATCGCCGGGGGCGGGTGATCGGGCGGCACGGGGGGATCGCCTGTTACACCATCGGGCAGCGGACCGGCCTCGGTATCGCTTCGCCAGTGCCCCTGTACGTTCTGACTATCGACGCCGCGCGAAACCGCCTGGTCGTGGGGGAGAAGAGAGAGCTCTTGTCGGAGGGCCTGACGGCGGACCAGGTCAATTGTCTGGTCGACGCCTTTCCGGAGGAGGCCTGGGCCAAGATCCGTTACGCCCACCGGGCGGCAAGATGCCGTATTTCACAAAATGGGGATCGCCTGACGGTCCGGTTCGCGGAGCCGCAGGAGGCCGTTTCCCAGGGACAGTCCGTTGTCCTGTACGACGACGAGACCGTTCTGGGCGGAGGGATCATTCGGGAGGTATTTGGTGGAACTCGTTGAAAAAATTCATCGGCTGAAGAAAGAGCGCAAGGCGGTCATCCTTGCGCACAACTACCAGTTGCCCGAGGTTCAGGACATTGCCGATTTCGTGGGCGATTCCCTGGAGCTGAGCATCAAGGCCTCGCAGACGGACGCGGCGGTGATCGTCTTTTGCGGTGTACATTTCATGGCGGAGACGGCCAAAATTCTCTCACCGACAAAGACCGTGCTCCTGCCGGACAAGAAAGCCGGCTGCCCCATGGCGGACATGATCACAGCCGAGCAGCTCCGCACTATGAAAGCGGAGCATCCCGGGGCCAAGGTCCTCTGCTATGTGAACACATCGGCCGAGGTCAAGGCGGAGTGCGATCTGTGTTGCACGTCGGCGAACGCCGTCCGGATGGTCCAGGAGGCCCTCAAGGATGCCGGGGAGATCATCTTTGTCCCCGACCGGTATCTGGCTGCCTTTGTCGCCGGAAAGACCGGGTGCGATTTCATCACCTGGCCGGGATTCTGCCCCACTCACGCGAAGATCATGCCGGAGCATGTCACGGCCGCGCGGGCCCTCCATCCGGGAGCCGTCGTGATGGTCCATCCGGAGTGCCGCCCCGAAGTCGCCGCGCTGGCCGACATGACGATCTCTACCGGCGGGATGAGCCGTTATGCCAGGGAAACGGCGGCCCGGGAGATCATCGTCGGTACGGAGCCGGGGATCATACACCGCTTGAAGAAAGAGAATCCGGACAAGATCTTTTATCCGATCTTGGAATCCATCATCTGCCCAAACATGAAACGGACGAGTCTGGAGAAGATCCTCTGGTCGCTCGAGGATATGGAGCATGCCATCGAGGTGCCGGAGGAGATCGCCGCGCGCGCGCGGCGGTGCATCGAAGCGATGTTGAAGGTCGGCCGCTGAAGGGAGTGCCGTATATGGAAAACAGGAAGAGTGTCGAGGCATTGCATATCGATCGCGAGGGGAGCGAGATGAGGACGCAGTGGGCGGCCCGCGAGTTTCCTCTGACGATCATGCTCAACGGCGAACAGCTTGTCACGGTCCTGTGCTCCCCCGGCGAACTGGATGCCTTGTCTGTCGGGTTCCTCTTTTCTGAAGGGATCATAAAGGGAAAGGATGAGATCACCGGGCTCGCGCTCGACGACGAGTTGGGGATCATCCGGATCCGCACGGCCACGGACAAGACCGATAATGGCAAGCTCTTCATGAAGCGGGTCCTCACCACCGGCTGCGGGCGGGGGATGGCTTTTTACAGTTACGCCGACCTGGATCGCAAAAAGAAAGTCCAGTCGGATCTGCGGGTGATCCCGGCGGATGTGCTGGCCTTGAGCAAGGAATTTCAGAGCGCCTCCGAGCTCTACCGGACCACGCGAGGGGTCCACAGTGCAGCCCTCTGCGACGCCTCGAAGATCCTGGTCTTTGCGGAAGATATCGGGAGGCACAACGCCGTCGACAAGGTCCTCGGCCGCTGTCTTCTGGAGGGTATTGCCGTTTCCGACCGGATCCTAATGACGAGCGGGAGGATCTCGTCGGAGATCCTCTTCAAGACGGCGGGGAGCGGAATCCCGGTCCTGATCTCCAAGTCGGCGCCGACGGACATGGGGGTCGACCTGGCGCGGGAGTTGGGGATCACCCTGATCGGTTACGTCCGCGGGGGGGGGATGAATGTCTACGCCGGAGAGGAACGAATCGATATCCTGCGGCGGGAGCCAACCGCGGTGATTGAGGATCCCGCGGCGGCGATGGATGATATGAATTCAAAGGAAGAGGATTAAGGCCATGAAAGGGACAATCATTGCCGTCTGCCGGAGTGAGAAAACGGGCACCCGCAAGCAGCCGTGCGGAGAAGGGATATTCATCGAAAATTATGGTATGAAGGAAGATGCGCACGCGTCGCAGGGCATTGCCCGGCAGGTGAGCCTGCTTGCCGTGGAGAGCATCGCCAAGATGAAGACACTCGGGCTGGAACTCAATCCCGGTGATTTTGCCGAGAACCTGACGATTGAAGGCTTGGAATTGTTTTCCCTTCCCGTTGGGACGAGGCTTCGGGCTGGAGGAGAGGCGATCCTCGAAGTCAGTCAGATCGGAAAGACCTGTCACAGCGGCTGCGCCATCTTTAAAGCGGTGGGCGCCTGTATCATGCCGAAAGAGGGGGTCTTCGCACGGGTGATCCGGGGCGGGAGGGTTGTCGATGGAGACGCAGTACAAATAATGGAAAGAAGAGGGGATGATGAAAACCACGGATAAGAAACCGGTCCATTTTCCCGGAAAGACACAAGAAGACGATTTCTCGGGATTGGTGGAAGCCCTTTGCTGTCTGAAGAACGGTTCCACCGCCGGGTTGAAGAAGCGATGGCAGGAGCAGGAGCTGCCATCCCGGCAGGTGATCGGCGAGGTGATCGAGTCGCTCCGCTCCGTCCTTTTCCCGGGGTACTTCGGCTTCTCCGAGCTCAATGCGGAAAGCCTCCGGTTCCATGTCGGCTCGACTCTGGACCACATCCGGCGGGATCTTCAGGAACAGATCAAAAGGGGACTCTGCTTCTCCTGTGAAGAAGGGCCGGAGTGTCTGCCCTTCTGCGACCAAAGGGCGCGCGAGCTGACCGGAGAATTCCTCCGGGGGCTGCCGAAAGTACAGCGGCTGCTGGCCCTGGACGTCCAGGCTTCCTATGAGGGCGACCCGGCGGCCGCAAATCAGGACGAGGTGATCTTCTGCTACCCGGGGCTCGTGGCGATCACGAATTATCGGCTGGCCCACGAACTGCGCCTCCTCGGCGTGCCCATCATTCCCCGGATCATCACCGAGGCGGCCCATAGCGCGACGGGGATCGACATCAACCCAGGCGCGGTGATCGGGGAGCGCTTCTTCATCGATCACGGCACCGGGGTGGTCATCGGGGAGACCTGCATCATCGGCAGCCGGGTCCGGCTCTACCAGGGGGTCACGCTCGGGGCGAAGAGCTTTCAGCTGGATGAGGAGGGAAACCCCGTCCGGGGGATCGACCGGCATCCAATCGTGGAGGACGATGTGACCATTTACTCCGGCGCCACGATCCTCGGTCGGGTGACGATCGGACGGGGCTCGGTGATCGGCGGGAATGTCTGGCTGGTCCATAGCGTGCCGCCGGGGAGCCGGATCACCCAGGCGCATATCCGCGAGGATGATTTCGAGCGCGGTGCAGGGATATGAAATCGGATAAGGGATGTGGATGAAGAAGGGTAAGAGTTACAAATCTCTTTACTTTCCCGCCTGGACCATTGTGGCCGCCGTGCTGACCCTCCTTCTTGTCATCGCCTTTTCCACTTACCGGAACATGAGCAGAGAGAAGGGGCGAATGGAAGAGTCCCTTCTCAGGGAAGGTCAGGTGATCATCCGGGCCATCGAGGCAGGCGTCCGCGCCGACTCTCCTTCAACCCCCCCCGATCCCCGGCATCTTCAGAAACTGGTGGAAGAGGTTTCCCGCGAGCCGGAAGTCGCAACCATTGTCATTTTCGATAAAGAGGGGAACATCGCAGCGACAAGCCGCCCGGCGGATCAGGCCCCGGAGAAAATCAGAGGAGTTCCGTCTCTCCAGCTCCTGCTGAGGGAAAGGGGGATGGTCACACGCTACCGCGAGCAGCCGGACTCGGCGCAAGCCTTCGAGATCATCCAGCCGTTCCGTCCCTTTTCGTACCAGAGTCCACCCATATTGCGCCGTGAGTCGGAGACAAAATCGGCGTTGCAGGAAGGGCCGCTGCGCCGATGGGCCGAAGACAAGATGATTGCCTTGAGCCTCCGTCTGGCGACCTTTGAGATGGCCCGCCGGGAAGATCGGCGCCATACCCTGCTGATGGCGGCGATCCTGGTGGCGCTGGGGACCGGGGCGCTTTACTTCATTTTCATCGTTCAGAACTACTACCTTGTGGACCGCACCCTGGACCGGATGAAGACCTACACCGAAAACGTGGTGGAAAGCATGGCCGACGGTCTGATATCCATCGACCGGGATGGGAAAATCGTCACCCTGAACCGGCAGGCAGCTGCGATTCTCGGCGCCGACCGGGAACGCCTGGAGGGAACGAAGATCACCTCTGTCCTGGGCGAAGGGATCGATCAGATTCTTGGCTCCACGGAGGGACAGTCGTTGGTGCGGGACAGGGAGATAGATATCCATAAGGGTGAGAATGGCAGGATTCCTCTAAGCCTCAGTGTGGCGCCGCTTCGAGACGAGAAGGGACAGGAGATGGGGTCGGTGCTCCTGATCAAAGATCTCAGGGAGATACGCGATCTGCAGGAGAAGGTGCACCGCAGCGAGCGCCTGGCCTCGCTCGGGCGGCTCGCCGCCGGAGTGGCGCATGAGATTCGCAATCCCTTGAGCTCCATCAAAGGGTTTGCCCAGTATTTCGTGAAGCGTTTCAGCGGGCGCGATGAGGAAAGGGGATATGCCTCGGTCATGGTCAAGGAGGTCGATCGGCTCAACCGCGTAATCACCGACCTTCTTGACTTTGCCGGATCGAAAGATCCCCGCCGCGAGCCGCAATCGCTGGAGACGATCGCCGATCAGGCGTTGAAACTCCTGGCCCCCGATTTTGAGGCCCGCAAGGTGGAGGTTATCAAGGAGTATGAGTCCGATCTGCCGGCGGTCTCGGTGGACCGGGACCGGATCTCCCAGGTCTTTATCAACCTCCTGCTCAACGCCCTCGAATCCATGGAAGCGGGAGGGGAGATCCGCATCGGCCTTCGCCGGAGCGGCCCTCCGCCGGTGGTCGAGGCATCGATTGCCGATACGGGGGCCGGGATTCCGGAGGGCGACCTGGAGAAGGTCTTTGAGCCGTTCTTCAGCAGGAAGAAAAAGGGAACCGGTCTGGGGTTGGCGATCGTCCATCAGATCATCGAAAGTCACAAGGGAGACATCCGGGTGGAAAGCCGGCCGGGAAGGGGGACGGCTTTCCGGATACGCCTGCCGCTGGATGGAAACGGAGCGACATGAATGAAAAACCGAAAGTGTTAGTCGTTGATGACGAAGCGAGTCATCGGATCATGCTCCGGGCGGTCCTGAAGGAGGATGGCTACGAGGTGACGGAAGCGGCCGACGGCACGGAAGCCGTTCGGGCCGTGGAGAAAGAGCCCTTCGACATCATCCTCCTGGACATCCGCATGACGACCATGGACGGGATCGAGGCGCTGAGCGAGATCCGGAAAATCAGCCCCCTCGTGCCCGTCCTGATCATGACGGCCTACGCCTCGGTAAAAACCGCCGTTGAAGCGCTCAAGGCGGGGGCCTTCGACTACATGACCAAGCCCCTCGACATCGAGGAAGTGAAGGTCCTGATCGAAAAGGCACTGGAGCATTATCATCTCCGTGCGGAGAACCTCGCTCTCAAGGAGCGCCTGGGCGACCGTTTCGATTTTTCCCGGATCATCGGCCGGAGCGGGAAGATGAAAATCCTTCTCGACACGCTGGCCATGGTGGCGCCCTCCGACGCCACGGTGCTCATCATGGGGGAAAGCGGGACGGGGAAGGAGGTGGCGGCCAATGCCATCCATCACAACTCTCCCCGCGCCGGGCAGCCGTTTATCAAGGTCTCCTGCGCCGCCCTTCCGGAGACGCTTTTAGAGAGCGAGCTTTTCGGGCATGAAAAGGGCGCCTTCACCGGTGCGGTTTCCCGCCGCGAGGGAAGGTTTCAGCTCGCCCACCGGGGGACGATCTTCCTCGATGAAGTGGGGGAGATGAGTCCGGCCATCCAGACGAAGCTTCTGCGCGTCCTCCAGGAAAAGGAGTTCGAACCGTTGGGGAGCGCCCGGACGATCAAGGTAGATATCCGGGTGATCGCCGCCACGAACAAGGATCTGACGAAAGAGGTCAAGGAGGGCCGCTTCCGGGAGGACCTCT
>Ga0209212_1000617_pt1 | contig 67295 bp, 38 predicted proteins | sample RifGroC2_FD_183996 | JGI IMG/M metagenome (GOLD analysis project Ga0209212, IMG submission 183996) | Groundwater microbial communities from Rifle, Colorado, USA - Groundwater C2 (SPAdes) (version 2) | ecosystem: Environmental > Aquatic > Deep subsurface > Groundwater | place: Rifle, Colorado...
GTAAGTTATGTAAATATTGCGCTTGCCTTTTTGCGCCGCCAGGGCGTATTCGACGATCTTCTCCCTGAATTTGCTCGAAAACTGCGCGCGGAATATATTGGGAATAATGGCCTTGCGCTTGCAGACCGCCATGCAGGCGGCGCAGCCGATGCATTTTTTAGTGTCGATCCAGGAGTAAAAGCCTATGTGGATAGCGTCGACAGGACAGTGTTTGAGACAGCTTTTGCATTTTTTGCACACGAAAAACGGTATGATGAAGGGTTTAGCGGCGATATGCTGGGCGAGTTTTCCGCCGCGCGACGCGCAGCCCATGGCGAGCTGCTTGATGGCGCCGCCGAAGCCGGCGAGCATGTGGCCCTTGAAGTGGCTTAAAACGATGATCTGCTTTTTAGACGCGATCGGGCCTGCGATCTTGCAGGTTTTGAAATGCTTGCCGTCTATCGGCACTTCGGTAAAATCCTCGCCCATTTCGCCGTCGGCAATGACGACCGGCAGTCTTGTAAAGCCGTGGGCGAGTGCGAGCTCGATGTGATTGTGCCGCAGCATGCGCGCGCCGCTATAGATGGCGTTAGTCTCGATAAATTCGGATCTTATATTTTCCTGCTCGAGGTGATCGATTATGCCGTCGTAATATTGAGGCGCAATGAAAGCGTCATTGCCTTTTTCGCCGAAATGAACCTTAAGCGGAATTTCTTTCTCCAGTTCAATCTTTTCAGCCGAAACGACCGTTTTTAAAAGTTCGGCCGACGCCGCTTTTATCTCGTCGAGTTTTGAATATGAATCTATCGGGTTAAAATACACTTTCGTCATTTTTGAATTTTTGCCTTTCCCGCCGCCGCATTAAACTCTTCAAAAGTTTTATTTTCAGACAGAATGGTGAGCTTATCGCAGCAAGCCTGAATGTCTTTTATGAACATCCTGTAATTTCTTTCAGGCATATATTACCTCTGCTAAGATATATTTTCTGATTTCTTCCCGGAGCGAGTTTTTGATAACAAGGTCTATCCTAACTTTTAATGAATCTTCGAGAAGTATTTTAAGGTCCATGTAATTGTCGAAAGTTTCTCCGCCTTCATAAAAATCCACCAGCAAATCAAGATCGCTCTTCTCATTCTGCCGGTTTTTGGCGTAAGAACCAAAGACACCTATTTCTTTGACTTTATATCTGGTTTTTATCTCATTCTTTTTAGACGATAAAAAAACGCTAACCTCATTAAGTGTAGTCACTTAATACCTCGCTATTAAAATTTAATTCCTTTAATTCCTTAACATTTATAACCTTTTTGATTGATTACTTTTCATTTTAACATATTTTCTTGCTGTTTTCAAGCATTAAGGGTTATGAATCTATCCGTTTAAAATATAATTTTGACATTCTTACGCCTTTCCTTTCTTCGCGGAAAGCCTTTTGCCCATTTAAAACGCTTTATCGGAATCTATCGTGTACTGAAAGGAACGGACCTTCGCGAAATGCTCCCCTCTGAAAATGGCAAATCAATTTTCAGGCTTATCGATTTTTTTGATCATTTTATCGAAATCCGATTCGAACAATCTGTCCTGGGCTATGCGATATTTTTCAAATTCGCTTTCTGCAAAAGCTTTTGCGATCTCCTGCGTAACTTTGCCTGGATTTTCGAGAATATCGCGTTCATTAAACCTTAAAAATGCGTTTAATTTTTTCGCCCAGTCTTCCATCGTCATTGGAATGTTCCGCGCCGCTTGATCTTCTGCATAATCAAGATACATCGTGACAATGCGGTCAAGCGATTTCAGTTCTTTTTCGGTCAGATAATTTTTAGCAACTGCGACGTCGGTCTTAAAAATTTTTCCGTCCGGCGAATTTTTCCAGGTAGTGAGGCCCATGTGATCTTTTTTACTGTCGGCCCTTTCCATAATAAGTTCAGCTGCCGTATGGCCGTGAATGGCGAAGTGCAGTTTATTCTGGACGGCCGCGAAAAAAGTTCGGGTCGTTTCGCAATCACGGTTGTAATCCATCGCGGTAGAATAAATATCGGTGATCTTCTGGTAGAATTTTCGCTCGCTCGCCCTGATTTCGCGGATTTCCTCGAGCAGATCGTCAAAATATTCCTTATTAAAAAACGACCCGTTTTTCAGCCGTTCTTTATCGAGTACATAACCGCGTATCGCAAAATTCCTCAATACGCCGGTCGCCCACTGCCGAAACTGCGTCGCCCTGTATGAATTCACTCTGTAACCAACAGATATGATGGCGTCGAGATTATAAAATTCTATTTCCCTGTTTACCTTTCTGCCGCCTTCATTTTGAACTATCCGGAATTTCCGGATAGTTGAAACTTCGCTAAGTTCGGCTTGTTTGTATATATTTATAAGATGTTCATTGACGGTTTTTACCGTAACATCAAATAATGCGGCAATCAATTTCTGCGTGAGCCATACGGTTTCTTCCGCGACGCGGACCTCGATGGCGTTTTCGCCGGCCTGATTCGTAAAAATTAAAAACTCGGCTGTACTGTTGCGTATTTGAAGTTTTTTTGACTTATTCAAATTAACTCCTTATAAAATTTTATCGTCTTTTAAAATTTCTGATGTGTTAAACCTATAGAAAGTAAGCATACAATTATGCCGCACCCATAACAAGTATATTATACCACTGGTTTGGTTTGGCTGGCTACAAATATTTGAAAAAGATTCTGAAAACATTATATATATTTAATACAAAAATAGAGTAATTAATTTTTCTATGTTAGCGCCATAAAGGGTCATCTGGCAAATAATTTTAACTGGCGCCTTATAATTTGAACGCCGGGTTAAAATATACCCTGCATATAAAAGCAACTTTATAATTTTCCAATATATTTTCATTTGATTTTTTAGTTAAAAGAGAGTAAACTTTATCTATTCAAAAAGCCCCCTATGAAAAATTATTAATCATGATATCAAGGTAACTTAAAAAAATTAAAAATAGGTGATATAATGCAGTCAAGAATTGTTCAAATGTCCGTTCTGATCGTCCTCGCCGCGGCCGCGATCGTCTGTTATGTTATGTTTTCGCCGGACCTGAAAGCGGCGATCGAAAAAGAAGACATTTCGGCAGTCAAAAAGATGATCAAAAACGGCGCCGATGTTAATGCTAAAAACCAGTACGGCTTCACTCCGCTTCATCTCGCCGCAAAATACGGCGACTACGCTCTGGCTAAAATGCTCGTCGATAAAAAAGCCGACGTCAATGCGAAGTCTTTCGACAGCGCTCTTCTGGCAGGCCGCACGCCGCTGCATTTCGCGGCCGGAAAAGACGGCAATATGCCGATCGTGAACCTTCTGCTCGAAAATAATGCCGATATCGAAGCGGAAGATAAATTCGGGCTTACCGCGCTTCACCACGCCGCAATGTCGAACTCCGGCGATATGCTGGCGGCGCTGCTTGAAAAGGGAGTTAACGTGGCGAAAGGCGCGAAGGATAAGAAAACGGCGCTTCACTTCGCCGTCAGTAAAAAGTCTCTTCGCGCGGCGGAAATACTCATAAAAAAAGGCGCGCCGGTGAACGCCAAAGATTCCGCCGGCTTCACTGCGCTCCATACGGCCGTGATAAACGACGACAGGGAAATGATCACGCTGCTTATGGATAAAGGCGCGAAGGCGGACGAGACGGATAACAACGGCGATACCGCACTGCATATCGCCGTAGCCAAGGAAAAAAACGACGCGGCTGAAGAACTTTTAAAAAGAGGCGCGCCGGTCAATTTTCCAAACGCTGCAGGCCGGACGCCTCTTTTCGACGCCGTATTCCATAAGGACGAAACATTCTGCAAACTGCTGCTCGGATACGGCGCGGACCCTGAATTTAAAGACCAGAGAGGCGATACGCCGATCTCCGAACTGGAAACGTTTAATAAACCCGCGATGCTGGAACTGCTCAGAAAAAAAAGAGCGAAGTCCGGCGATCCGGCTAAAGATGCGGCTGACGATAAGGAAAAAGACATGCTCATTAAGAAAACCAGAGAAAAGTTTTTAAAAGAGATCAATAAGCAGGATCAATAGAATAGCAAACAATATCCCCGAATATACCAAAGCAACGCAATGCCATTAAGGCAGCCGGCAGCTCTACTTATATTCAACTTTATCCGACGTCCTGTAAAACCTTCCGTCCGCGCCGCGGCATTCGATCAGAATATCGAGCTTATCGCCCTTCGCCGGCTTAAAATATTCGCCTTTCGAGTTGACGAAATCAGAAGTTTCGTGAAGCGTAAATCCGTTTCTGTAGAGCGTACAGCGCGGATAACAAATATAATCGGCGGCCGGGTCGCCTTTCGGATTGGCCGTCATCTTAACCGAATTGAAATCGAGTTCGGAATTATTGGTCACGCGGAATGTAAAACCGTCGAATACCTTGAACTGTTTTTCGAACGCGACTGAAACGGAATTGAGCGAACTCACCTCGTACCTGTACGAAAACACGAATAAAACCGCGATCACGATCACGGCGAAAAAATTTAAGATCGCCTTCAGGTTGTTTTTAATAAGATCGTTCATAAATCTATTTATGTCCTTTCGTTTTTCTTCTTTTATTTCTTTTCTTTAATTTCTATTCTATTATTTGTCTTCTTTCATTTCTATTCTATTATTTTATTTCATTTCTTTATAATTCTATTTTTCACTATCAGCCGCGCCTCCGGCTGCTTCAAAAGTTGCGATCTGCGCCACGGCGAGCGATATCAGGCAGTAGCCGCAGAAGAAATAAAAACCGCTCAGAAGCCAGGCGTCGGTGAATTTATCGGCGCCGAACGCGAGGTAGGCCAGTATTATGCTCGCCGTGAAAACATCCGCCATGGACCATTTGCCGATCGCCTTAAGCGCAGCTTTATATCTTTGCCCGCCGCCGTTGGAGTTGACGGCGAGATAACACAATATTATCTTCAGCGCCGGCACGATAACGCTGAAAAGCAATATCAGCAAGGCCGGCAGCAAATAGCCGCCGTCGAATAATCTGGATATGGTTTCAATAATGCCCTTGGACTGGAATTTAAGAATGCTCGTTCCGCCAATCACCGGGATATCTCCCGACGCCTTGATGGCCAGCAGCGGCGCGAAAAGGCCCGCCGCCAGGAAAACCGCGGAGACTAAGATAACGCGTTTGGCCGCGCCGCGAAGCGTCGAAAAACCGCCGCCCGCGATATATGCGACGGCGGATATCGCGCAGTAAAACAGAAAAAGAAATGAAAGCGTTTCGTAAAATTTCGCCTGCGCGTTTATGTCGAGCAGGAAACTGATCTTATTAAAATACGCCGGATAGACGCCCTTAACGAGCTCCTGCATATTGAGTTTGATCGTGTCGAGCACGCCGAGCCGCGAGCAGTAAAGCGAAAAATACCCGGCTGAAAGCGAGGCGAAATAAACGGCCGCGAAAGCCGAACCGATGAGTGCGGCGGCCGGAAAGACCGCGCAGGCCGACAGAAATAATATCTTGAATTTCCATGTCAGGAAAAAATAATACATAAATCGCCGCTTTATAATAAAAAATAAACTATTTATTTATTTATTAATCGTGTGATTTGTTTATTAATTGATTTATCGTTATATCGTTTGATTAATTTATTGATTAATTAATTAATATTAAGATCACCAAAAACTATTCGGCCGCCCGGTCATCTTTCCGCGAAATACATCGCCATCGCGCCCTTGCCTTTGATCTCGACCGAGCCGCGGCTTTCGCATTTATAGCGATTCTTCAAAAGTTTATAGGTCGATTCGGAAATATTGACCTTGCCGGGCGCGCCGTTGGATTCCATGCGGCTTGCGATATTCACCGAATCGCCCCAGATGTCGTAAACCATTTTTCTGCGGCCGATGACGCCCGCGATGACGGGCCCCGAGTGCACGCCGATTCTGATTTCGAGCGCGAGGTTGTTTTTGTCTCCGAGCCTTCCGGCGATATAATCGCGCATTTCAAGCGCCATTTCGACGGCGTCGAACGGATTGGTCTCGCTGGATTCGGGAACGCCCGCCACCGCCATATACGCGTCGCCGATCGTTTTAATCTTTTCGACCTTATGCTTGTCGCACAGGCCGTCGAAGTGAGCGAAAACCTCGTTCAGCTCGCGGATCAGCTTCTGCGGCGTAGAACTTTCAGATAAATTAGTGAACCCCTTGAAATCGGTAAATATGATAGTCGCCATGGCGTATTCTTCCGCTATGGTCTGTTCCGGATTGTCCTTGAGGCGCCGCGCGATCTTTTCAGGCAGGATATTTCTGATAAGAGTCTCGCTCTTTTCCTTTTCAGCTTCGAGCAGCTTCGCCGCCTCCGCCAGTTCGCTCGTACGCTCGCTCACCTTGCGCTCGAGACCGGCGTTGGTTTCTTCCAGACTGCGCAGCGTTTCGCGAAGTTTTTTCGCCATCGAATTGGCCGCGGCGCCGATGAGCTCGAACTCGCCGCCCGCGCCGCCCGCGATGGGCTCTTCAAGCCGGCCGTCGCCGAATCTGTCAAGGCCGGCCGCGATGACGCGCAGCGGGTTTATAAAGTGACGCTTAATAAACGATGCGGATACGACCACTAAAATGAGCGTGAGGGCCAGCAGGAAATATAAATAATTGACGATATTTGTTTCGAACGCGCATGTGGTGCAGCCGTTTATCTTCTCAATAATCTCCGCGTGGCGCTTTTCCATGAGGTTGAGGGTTTTCATGAATTCATCGATATAGGTCGTATATTCGACCACTATGTCGATGCCGTTGAATTTGCCCCAGTGCTGATAGCTGTACTTTTTATTATACTCGGCCGGGATAGATGCGTCTTTGAACGTGGCGGTCTGCTCGTAATAAATTCCGCCCGATTCGCGGTTCACCCAATTGCTGATGAACTTTTCGGTCTTCTGCTTTTCACGTTCGGCCGGGCTCAGTTTTTTGACGAGTTCAAAAATATCGGTGCCTATAATCGATTTTTTATTGTGTGAAACCAGCACCAGCCGGGGCCCGTCGTAAACTGAAACGGTCACGTAAGAATATTTCGCCAGGCCCGAATCGGCGTTTTCGAAAAGTTTCTGGTATTCGGCGCTGCCGGCGCAAAAATCGATCAGCGCGCGCGCGTCTTTAACGCCCTTTAGTTCGGGACGCTCTTTTAGAAAATCGAGCTGCTGAAAGTATATCTTTTCGACCAGCGTTTTAATATAGCGCTCGCTCATGATCTTTATGTTCGAACTTACGATATCGCGCACGCCGCCGATCGACGAGCCCGTTATCTCGGTGATATTACTTTCGAGCTCCTTGTAGCTGATCTTTTCAAAAAAATAGTTGATAGCGTAATTCGCGGCAAAAACCGCCAGCAGCAGAACGATCAGCTTAAACTGGATCTTCTGGTAAAACCGCAGGCCGCTGAAACCGTCAAAATTTTCGTTCGAGTTCATAATTCCTTTCTTTTTTGCCCGTTAAATGCGACTGAAGCAAAACGGCGAAAATTTTCAGGCCGCTTTGCTTCAGTCAGTCAAATTATTTTAAATTATTTTAAATTAACGCCTGATTACTTTTTAACGAAAACCCTCATGTGATGACGGTATCCGTCGCAGAAGTCTTCGAGCGTCGTTACGGGAACGATCGAGCCGCACAGCGTTTTAGCGTGGAACCTGTAGCGGCCGGGGATCACGTTGACTATTTCCTGCGAGCAGGGAGCGACGCAGCCCGAGGCGCCGTTGCCTATGTTGTAATAAATGCGATAGTCGGTGTCGTTCGATATTACTACTTCGGAATCACGGAGGCCGCATATTCTTTCCTTATTGAAGCACGATGCTTCGCACGGCGGAACGTAGTAAGAGCGGCCGCAGTCTACGACGCGCGTCGGATAGGTTCTGTAAACTTCTTTTCTGCATGGAACATAGCTGGTTTTGTAAATATATTCCTGGTTTTTTACCGATATGTTCCAGCTGTAGTCGTTGCCTTTTTTGAATGTCTGGGAGCCTTTTTTAAATACTTCGCAGTAGTCGTAGGATTCGACTGTGTATGAGTATCTGGCCGGAGCTATGCATACGGTTTCGTCGCATAACGGGGCCACCGTGAATGAATGGCGTACTTCGCCGCTTTTGTTGAATTTAACGCTCAACCTGTGGTTGGTGTTATTATGTATAGTGATCCTTGCATCCATGCTCTGTTCATCCTTGACGATATCCAGGTCGCATTTCGGCGCTTTCACTACGACGTAGCAGTTGCAGCGGTCGTGGCGATAATCGTAGCGGTCGCATGCGTAAGCCGCTGAAAATAACAGCAGGCTGAATAAATTAACGTACACAAAAATCGTGAAGAGCTTTCTAAGGGACATACTTTACCTCCGATTATTTTGTGTTTATTGGGTTGGATGATGAACACTATTTTACATAAAAAGTGTAATTTAGTCAAGAAATAAATACGACCGCATTTATACGGTCGTATTTATAATGTATTTATTTTTATAATTTTTTCTTTTATAATTCTATGACAGCTTATAACTTATCCATGATATTTATCTTGACCTGATCAGCAGGCAGCAGTTCGTCGACGACTGCTTTTATGAATTTGGCGCGCGTCTCGCCCGATGCTATGCTTTCGAAGCTGAAGCCGCAGAATATAACGCTTTTATTTTTGATGCCGGCGATATCTTCAGTGCCGGCATATGTGAATATCTTTTCGGCGGAAGGCTGCGCCAGATTGAATATCGAAGGTTCAGAGACGTTGTTAGCGCCTTCGCCGCCGCCCAGCTCGAACTCGCCTAGCGTGCCGAACTTTCCGCTGCCGCTTATCTTATTCGAAGCGGAGTCCTGCAGGTAAAGCGCTCCAAGGCCGGATGTGAAAAATTTTGACAGGCCGTGATGCTGCTCGATGTTCTGCCCGTTTATGAACAGGCGTCCGCCGCCTTCGATAAAGCGCTGCAGTATTGATTCTTCATATTTCGATACGCAGCTGGCGTTCTTTGCGGCATACCACACGACGACGCCGTCTTTATAGCGGCCGAGGACCTCTTCATCGAGCTCGCCGTAAATGGCCGGCAGGTAAAGATCGTAATTGACGCCCGCCTGCGATAGCGCATGGGGATAGAATTTTGAATATATAAGATCGGACGCCGCATAGCCGGTATCGGGCACCACGAGAACGTTCGCGGTCGATTTAAAAACTGGTTTATGCGATATGAACGACGACCATGCGAATTTCTTCGAAAAATCAAGATTTTTATAGCCCAGCAGATAATCTTCGAACGGCGTCAGGTAGATCGAAATGCCGCGCGAAAGCGAAAGGCTCTGCGAGTGGCCTTCTGCGATGATAACCGGCGCCGCGCCGTCTTTAGAAGCCGGCCTCGTGAAAAATGAATTGGCGCTCGATATTATCTTTTCGCTGCCGGCCTTTCCATTTTTATAAAACACCGAGTATTGTACCGACGCGACCGCGACGCTGCCATTGAAAGGCCCTATGGCCGCTGTGAACGCCGCGCCGCCATTTTTGACCAGCGGCGTTTCGACGCATGATCTGTCTTTCGAAAGTTTCGAGCCGGCCGGGATATATTCAGCGGGCGGCGCCGCCTTATCGTTTATCGTCCATCTGATAACGCCTTCAGCTTCATCGGTGATGACGACCTGCTCATTGAACGACTCGAAATAATCGCCGCGCAGGTCGGGCCGCCCTATCATGTCGATGATATCGCCGCACAATTTCGCCGTGTCGGCGTCTTTCGAATAATTCTGCACTAGCTCACAGAAGTTATACAGGTCAGCGTAATCGGCGTCGGAATATTTCAGCGACTTAAGCCTGGCGAGCAGTATCGGATAGCTGAGCGCGTCGAAATTTTCGATCAGATGCTTCGATAGCGCGTCGATCTTTAGCGCGAGCGTTTCGATATTTGAAAGGTCGAACGCCGAGAACGTGCAGTTGGACCAGCCCTGCGAGCCCCCCTTGTACGAGCGGATATAATCTTCGACTATGACGGCTGAGAATTCTTTTTCGCCTATCTTCGGATTGGCGGCGAGCTTTGCCATAATGGCGTCATATGGGATACCGTCGGCGGGTGCGACCTCTTCGGATGCGATGTAAATTTTTGCGCTGTCTTTTACCTGATAGGCTATCTCGACCATCGCCATGAGGCACGCGTCCATTATGAGCAGGTCGAACTTTCTGCCGCCGTTGAGCTTTACGCCCTCAGCGAGCGCAGCTGTCAGTTTGAAGTTATCCAGATGATTGCCCGACGATTCGTCATATGAAATGCCCTTCACCGGCGAGAATCTGGCGTTCTGGAACTTCCAGCCCGAGCCGTGGTTCCATATTACCAGCGCGTATTTCTTCGCCGGATAATTTTTGACGCCCCACTTGATAAAATCTACCAGTACCGCCGGATCGCCCATGTCGACGCTTTCGCCCAGATTCGCTATTTCTTTCGAGCCTATCTTCGCGAAGTCTTCGTCTTTCTGGACGAAAAAGCGGCGCGCGCCGATCCAGTTGCCGTTGGATTCGTCGTATTCAGGCGAACGGTCGCACTGCACGATAATATTTACGCCGCGGCCCGAGCCGACGGTTTCCATTTCGTTGATATCCTTTATGCCGGCGCTTTCCAGGTCGTTGTCGGCGTTCATATAGACCATGAAGGTCCATTCTTTTTCTTTGTCACTGCCATTATCTTTGCCGCTGCCGCCGGCTTTTTCATCTTCTTTTTTATTAGTGCCGCCGTCAGCTGCCGCGTCATCGACGCTCACGGCCGAATCGGCGCCAGTATTCGCCGCGCCGTCAGTATCGCCGGAGGCCGTTCCGCCGTCCGAAAAATCAGTCGCGGTCGAGCCGCCGTCCGCGGCTACGGTCTGATTTCCGGCTTCAGCGTTATCTTTACCCGCAACCGGTTTTTTATTTTTATAGAGCGCTTCCTGCTCTTCGATCTTCGCCAGCAGCGAGTTGTAATCGGCTCCGCCTGACGCGTCCGCGGCGTTGGCCATGCGAAATTTAAGGTTTTCTTTCAGCTTATCAAATACCGGTTTGAATACAACGCGCTTGGCCGGATAGTTTTCGTTGATGGTTGATATATACGAATTGACATCTTCTCTACCCTGCGAAGCTATCAGGCCGTCGATGGCGTTGAGCAATCCGTCGAGCGACCTCTGGCGGCGCGCCGCGGCTTCGTCCGCCTTTACCCTGGCCTCTTCCGCTTTATCAACAGGCGCCTTTTTCAGCTTGGATTTAAGCGTCTGGGCGCGCGAATAATCGATAACATACTGATTGGTGAGCATGTTCAGATAATCGGCATTCGACATTGAAATATTTTTACCCCCAGCAGGAGCGTCCTGCGCATAAGCAGTTCCATCGGGACCGGTATATGAAAAAGTCGCCAGCACGGCCAATACCGCAACCAGGCACATTAAATTTTTAAAATATACTTTCCCCGGCCCCTCTTTTTTAATATGTTTAACGCATTCGCTTTTATTCATATCAACCGCCCCTTTATCTATTAATAAATAATTATCTTTATAAAATATCAAATCGCTGATATATCGCTATTCTTTTAAATATCACTATTTTTTTGAATTTATCTTAACTTTGAAGTATCATTAATATATCAATTTACTTTAACTTTGAATTTGAACTACTTACTTTATTTTTTTTCCTAAACTATTCTCTATTCTCTATTCTCTATTCTCTATTCTCTGTTAACTATTCTCTGTTTTTCGACGCTTTTTCGATCAGCGCGTCTATCGCCGCTTCGTATCCAGTTTCACTTGAATTTCCGTCCTGCAGTTTTTTAAACGACGGCTTGTTCTTCACGTCGCCAAGCATTTTTATCAGATCGGTTCTTTCGCCGGCCGGAAGGGTTTTTGCCATCTCTTCAAACTCGGCCGCGCCATTTTGCGTCGAAAGACTCGACATTATGTCGTTCGATAACGCTTCATACGCCGCCGCGCGCGCCGGTTCGCTTAAACCGCTTTCGCTTCCGAGACGCTTATAAGCCGCCGCCATATAGCGCGCGCTGGAAGCGATCGGGACGAAACTGTAATTGAATCTGTAAGTCGGTCTGCTGACCGCGAGCTGCTCGGATGATATTATTCCGAAGATGAATATCAGCGTTTTATATTCCATCGGAAACGCCGGAACCGTGAACGTATAATTATTGTCGGGGCCGATTATGAAATCGTCGCCGCTGTATGTGCCGTCTATCTTTATTTTAATGAGCCTGCCTATGAGCTGGTTGCCGCCTGAATCATCAGTGCGCTCGACCGCTATTTTGAACGCGTAGCCGCCGGTCTGCAATCCGCTCATCTGGACAGGATTTCCGCCGTTGGCCTTCTTAAGATACTCCGGGTCGACCGAAAAAACCGAATACAGCCCGCCGAACGCGTCGAGCGTGCCCGACTGGTTCACGACCGGAAGCGAGCCGTGCACGCTGCATTTGAATTTTAGCGCGCCCGCGAGTTTCGCGTCGTAGCCGAAACGCTTGCTGACGGCCTGATTGTTAACCGCGTTCGCGGTGAGCCAATCCAGATAAATATCTTTGAAATTCTTGTTTATGCCAAATGCCTTCAGCGTCGACATTATGCTCGCCACGCCGTGCTCGGGATTAGCGACCAGCGCCTGCGTGAATTTTTGCGACACGGCCAGATCATTCTTAGTGTAAACCGCCACCACCGTACGTATCAGATAATAACCGAACATGTAGATCGCGCCGTAATTCTGAATGCCCCTGTCCTGGCGCCACGCAATTAGCGATGTGTCCGGCATTTTGAAATATGCGTTTATCTGGCCTGGATGGCCGTAGTTATTGACGAACGCCGAATATTCAGACATCATTTCGCCGAGCCATGTTATTTCGCCGGCGTCATGGTGCCAGTGTATCGCGTGCTGGAATTCATGAGAGATCGTGCGGCAGAACCTTCTGAAGTTATCGTCGTCGTCGAAGCTGCCCTGCACCACGTCGAGATATATCATTTCGCGCTCGTTCGAATTAGGCACCTGCGCGCGCGGATACTCGTCGCCCGCGAAGAAATAACCCGCTACGTAAGCCGTCGTCTGTTCCATGCCGTCTTTTATGTCCATCAACAGCAGCGTGATGTGATTGTCGTTATCAATGCCGGGTTTCCACTCGAAACCGAAATTGGCGGTATTGTTGGGATAAATATTGTTGTCGAATTCGGCTACCAGACGGTCGAGATAATGCTCCGCTACATTGACGCCGCGCGCTTTGTAAATATAACAGCTCTTTCCGGTGCGCACGCAGTCGGCCGTTATCTGCTCATACTGGTTGCCGGCCATATTGCGCGTCATGAAATTGACGGCGTCGCCTTTTACATCGTAACGGAACTTGCCGTTGATATTAATGCGGCCGCGCGTTTTGAGCTCGCCGGAATCCAGCGCGCGCTTCTTATAAGACTTCGCCGCATACTTCTGGAACGAATCGAAAAAATCAGCCGCCTTTGCCGCACGCGCCTTCGCCTCTGACGATACGCCAAAATCGACGTTCATCGTGCCGATAGTGCCGTCGCCGCCTTCACCCGCACCGTCAGTATAATTAACCGAAAAAGCGAAGGCCTGACCGTAATTTAATAATATTATGAACGCCGGTATGACCAAAAAACTTAAAATTAAACGAACGCTTATATCTATTTTTATTTTCGCTTTCATATCCGCTCCTTAAAAATACGCTTTATAACTGACAAATCAGCCGGTAATCATTTGGTAATTAAATAAAATTCATATTTATGCATCAAAAATAATTATATGCATCAATTATATATAATAAATGCAGGTTTGTCAATTTTTGACTGATTTTTTGACTGATTTTTTCAAATAATCAACCATTATCAACTTATTTTTTTGTCAAATATTTATTAGATTTTTTTGATTTTCTGTTTTTTCTTGCATCTTTATTTTTTTTGATGAGGGGAGGTCAGAGGCCGATGGCCCCTGCCTCCCCTCAAACTCCCCTCCTACCCCTGTTCTTAAATCATCGCAGCTGCGCTGCGATGATTTGTTGTATCGCCTGAAAAGGCTGCTACGCAGCCTTTTCAGGCGGGCGGAGTTGGCTGCCTCTGTCGTGACTGCTGTCAGGTTTTTGCCAATTACTTATTTCCTGCCTGCTGTCTTTTAAGCAACAATTATGGAGATTATTGTATCATGGGCAAAGAAAATTGTTAAATTTAGGATGTTTTCCGTAAGCAGAGATATTGACATACTAAAAGTGCGATAATCGCCACGCAGCCGCGCGCATGCGCGCGGCTGCAAAACGCACAGACGACAAGACAGAAATTTTAGGCAGAAAAAGAAAAGAGAATAGTGTAGTGTAGTGTAGAATAAACGCAAAAGAATTAAAGGCAGGAAAGAAAAACCGCCGCAGCCCAGCCATAAAGCGTTAGGCAATTCAGGGATAGAGAGGGGGTTCGGGGGAGAGGAAGGCCGGGCGCCATGCCATCCGTGGCGCGCGCAGCACTAGCGCCTCAGGCGCGTCGGGCCTTGGCCTTTCCTCTCCCCCGAGAAAGAATTATTTTATAATTTATTTCCGCCGAAAGTGAGGCGCATGGAGTTGGCGATGGCCATGATAGCTACGCCGACGTCGGCGAAGACGGCTTCCCACATGGTGGCCATGCCGAACGCGCCGAATATGAGGAAGACGCCTTTGACGCCGAGGGCGAGGGCGATATTCTGGTAGACGACGGCGCGGGTTTGGGCGGCGATCTTGACGGCTTCGGCGATCATCGCCGGTGAATCGTTCATGAGCACTATATCGGCGGCTTCGATAGCGGCATCGGAGCCGAGGCCGCCCATTGCGAAGCCGATATCGGCGCGCGCTATGACTGGCGCGTCGTTGATGCCGTCGCCGGCGAATGCGATATGTCCGTCGGCTGCGTATTTTTTCTTGAAGTATTCGAGTTTTTCTACTTTTTCGTGCGGCAGCAGATCGGCGCAGAATTCGGATATTCCGGTAAGTTTCGCGACGTTCTCGGCGGTGATGTGGTTATCGCCGGTGAGCATGGCGGTTCTGATACCGTGTGTTTCGAGCCATTTGACGGTGTCGGCCGCGCCGGGTTTGATCTCGTCGGCGATGACGATATAGCCGGAGTATTTGCTGTTGACGACGACGTGCACGGTGGTGGCGGCGCCGACGCAGACGGCGTGTTCGATATTTTCGTCGTGCAGGAAGCGGTCGTGGCCGACGAAGACGTTAGCGCCGCCGATCCTGGCTTTAATGCCGACGCCGCGGAGTTCTTCGTATGATTCGATCGGCGGATCACCGGATGGCACGCCGTGTTCGGCGCGGGCTTTTTTGATAGCGGCTGCGATCGGGTGGCTCGAGTGGGTTTCCGCTATGGCGGCGTATTTCAATATTTCTTCTTTAGTGCCGCTTTCCAGGACGATATCGACGACGGCGAAATTACCGCGCGTGATGGTGCCGGTCTTATCGAATACGACGGCTTTAAGGTTATTAAGGGCTTCGAGGTGGTTAGCGCCCTTGATGAGGATACCGCGTCTGGACGCGTTTCCGATACCGCCGAAAAAGCCGAGCGGGATGGATATGACCAGTGCGCACGGGCAGCTGATGACAAGGAATATAAGGGCGCGCCGGAGCCACACGGAAAAATCGAGGCCGAAAGCGAGCCATGGAACAAGGCATAGCGCCAGGGCGGAAAAAACGACGGCGGGCGTGTAGTACCCGGCGAATTTAGTGATAAAGCGTTCGGTTTTAGCCTTTTTAGACGCGGACTCCTCGATGAGCGCGAGTATCTTCGCCGCGGTCGACTCGCCGAAAGGGCGTGTGACGCGGGCGGTGAGCAGGCCGTCGATATTGACGGAGCCGCCGAGGAGTTCGCAGCCGGGCGAAACGCGTTTCGGCATCGACTCGCCGGTAAGCGCGCTGGAGTCGATGGATGCCTCGCCTTCGGTGACGACGCAATCAAGCGCTATCTTTTCGCCGGGTTTGATCTGGATGGTATCGCCGGCGGCGGCGTCTTCGGGCGGGCGTTTAGCGAACGCGCCGTCTGAAAGCAGGTTGATATGATCGGGGCGCAGTCCCATGAGCGATCTTATGGAGCGCCGAGTGCGGGCGACCGAGTAATGTTCGAACACCTCGCCGACCTGAAAAAAAATGACAACGCCGACGGCCTCGTTGAAATCGCCGAGTGCGAAAGCGCCGATGGTAGCGGATGCCATCAGAAAGTTCTCGTCGAACAGTCTGCCGGATGCGATATTTTTAAAAGCGGCGATTATCAGGGGATAGGCGCCGCTGATATACGAAAGCAGGTAAAAGGCGAGCGCGTTTTTTTTATCAGTGAAGTAAAGCGCGGCGGCGAGGAAGAAAAGTCCGGCGGCGATACGTATGAGAAGGCTTTTAATTTCAGAGTATCCGTCAGATCCGTGTTCGTGTTCGTCTTCTTCATGGTCATGCGCGTGCGGCGAATGGCGGCTGGCGGGATCGGTGGCGACGGCCGGTTCGACGACGACGCCGTCTTCGATGGCAGAAACTATCGCCTGAATCTCTTCGGCGCCGATGGCGGCGGTTTCTTCGGCGGTAACGCTCAGGATGCCGCTTAGAAAATTAATGGAAGCGTTTTTAACGCCCGGGCGGGCGTTAATTTTTCCCTCGATCCTGGCGGCACATGCGGCGCAGTCGAGTCCTTTAAGGTAATAGTCGGTTTTGATCTGAGCACCCCGTAGCAATGTAAAATAATACGGGTAATTTTAACAGAAAAATCACTGAAATGCAACCTTTTAAGCAAAGATAAAATTTTTCATTTTTTACTTGATTAAAAGAAGCATATATAGTAAAATCAACTGACTCAAATTAGTGAACACTGATTGTCTTATAAATGAGACTGTGTTGTCGCGGGCTTATCAGGCAGTCCCGTTAATGATGCTGAAATATTCCCGCGGCTTTAAATATTGCGAAGTATTTGATAAAATCAGGCGGAGCTTTCATGGATAATATTGAATCTTTGGTTCTGGAAAATATAGGAGTAGCGGTTTACGCCTGCGACTCCGAGCTGAACCTGACTTATCTTAACGGCAGTTGCGCAGGACTGGCGGGCCTGAACGCCTCCGATGCGTCCGGCCGAAAGTGCTATGATGTATTCGGCGACGGGCACTGCTCCCAAATGCAGCCCTGCCCGGCTAAAATAGCGATGCAGAACCTGCAGCCGGCCGCATCGTCTGATATCAGTTATAAAACTCCGGCGGGCGTGCTGAAGCAGATCCGCAGAAGCGCCGTTCCGATAATAAACGGGGGCGTGGCCGACGGCGCGATAGTATATCTTCACGATACCGCAAACGACAACCGGCCGGAACAGATAAATATTGTCAAAAGTCATTTCGTCTCGAACCTGGGATACGAAATAAGAACGCCGATGACCAATATCATGGGATTTACAGAAATGCTCACCCAGACGAATCTTAACCCCGACCAGGCGAAACTGGCAGGCCACATCAAAACAAGCAGCGAGTCGCTGCTTTCGATCATCACTTCGCTTCTGGAATATTCGAGGTTAGAATCAGACGAGGCGACACTGGAATCGAACGAGTTCAGTTTCAAGCAGCTGATCTTCGAGGCCGTCAACCTTCTAATGGAAAAAGCCGTTCAAAAATCTTTAAAAATATATTATACTATCGACTCAAATCTTAAATACAATCTCCGCGGCGACGACGCGAAGTTAAAAATAGTACTTCTCAATTTGCTCGACAACGCCATAAAATTTTCGGCACAGGGCGAAATAAGGATCAGCCTGTCGGTTGAATCCGAAACCGCTGAAACCGCTCTTATAAAAGTCGAGATCAGCGATCAGGGCATCGGCGTGGCCAAAGAAAATCTCGACGGCATTTTCCTGCCGTTCTATCAGGTAGATAACGGCATAACGCGCGAACACCACGGCATCGGCCTTGGACTGACGCTCGCTGAACACTACGTCAAAATGATGGGCGGCGAAAAGATTCACGCGGAAAGCGCCGCCGGCTCAGGCAGCCGGTTTCACTTTTCAATTAATTTCACCAGAGCGGCATCGGCCAAAAAAAATGACGGCGGTGCATCTGCTGCGGCTGAAAAACAAAGTTACAGCATATGCCGTAAAATTCTGGTGGTAGAAGATAATTACCTCAACATCGAAGTCATATGCAGGCTTCTAAAGATATGTGAATGCGATTATCAGGTTGTTGAAAACGGATTGCAGGCCCTGGACACGATAAAAAGCGGCGGCCGGTTCGACGCGATCCTTATGGATATAAACCTGCCGGAAATCAGCGGCATAGAAACCGCGAAAATGATAAGGGCGCTGGGATGCGTCACTCCGATAATAGCCGTAACGGCTTACACCTCGGCCAACGACAAAATGCTGTGCCTGAACGCCGGAATGAACGATTACCTGATAAAACCAATAAATTTCAATCTGCTCGTCAACTCGATCAAAACGCATTGTTCCGGCTCGCCAGTAAAGTGACCGGATATAAATAAAGCAAAACCTGATGATAATATAAACAAAAACAGGGCCGGCCCGAAGGCGGTCCTGTTTTTGTTTGATTTCAACATAAATTCAAATGTTATTTCTTGAGTTCGAATGTAACGCGATAGCCTTTTCCGGTGCCGCTTTCGATAACGCTCAGCTTTCCTTCTTTTAAAAGCCAGCCGAGCGCCATTCCAAGTTTTTCGGATTCCATGCCGGCGGACTCATTTTCAAAAATAACCTTTTTGATCTGCTTGAATCCGGTGGCGCCGTTATCGTTGAGATGATTCCATACTTTTCCGGCTAACGAACCTATCAATGTATCCATTTAGAACCTCCGATAAATATTAATTGCAAATAAATGTAAGCAAGTTTTATGCCGTAATTTTCATCCCATTTTACGGGGAATCACATGACTTCATGCCCAAAAAAAGAACACTTCACATCACAAGTGATTAGTTTATGAACAACTCACTGTTTAAAATTTTATGCTTTCCAACAACCGGAAAAGCACTCAATACGCAACAAATCGGAGGCTTTTCGTTACAATTCAAGATATGCTGTATTTTTCGATTTTAGTTCTGAGAGTATTGCGGTTAATGCCCAAAAACTTTGATGTTTTGACCTGATTGCCTTTGAATTTTTTAAGAACGCCGGCGATCAGTATTTTTTCCAGCTGATTGATGACTTCGTCGTAAAAATCTGTTTTTTCTATATTGCCCATCGCCGAAAGTTTTACGGTTATAAGCTGCGAAGTGAGAGCTTCGATCTTAGAAAGCAGTTCTTCTTCCTGCCCCTGCGTACCGGCCGTTTCAGTTTCATCCTGAATTTCGCCGGCCGCATTGGGATCGGGGGTTTCAGTCTTGAGCGATTCTAAAGCCGGTATTTTTGACTGCGATTGGGAATCCGCGGCGGGCTGAGACGAAGCGAGGCGCCGCCCCTCGTATCTGGCGACGATCTCGGCCGGAATGTGTTCCAAAAGCAGCGTGTTGTCACGGCATATAGCGACCGCGCTTTCAACGACGTTTTTAAGTTCGCGGATATTACCTGGCCAGTCGTATTTGAAGAAAAACTCCATAACTTCGGGAGAAACGCTCAGTATCTTTTTGTTGAGTTCCTTATTGTAGGTCTCGATGAAATAATCGGCAAGGCTTTTTATATCCTCTCGTCTTTCGCGCAGAGACGGTATGTGTATCGATATAACCTTGAGGCGGTGGTAGAGATCTTCTCTTAATTTGCCTTCCGTGAGTGCTTTTTCAAGATCGATATTGGTGGCGGCGATTATTCGCGGATCTACTTTGACCACTTCGTTTCCGCCGACCCTGACGATCTCCTTTTCCTGCAGCACGCGCAGAAATTTGGTCTGCATTTCCAGTCCCATTTCGGCTACCTCGTCTAAAAACAAAGTCCCTCCGCTGGCCAGTTCGAATTTGCCAATCTTTTTATTGATAGCGCCGGTGAATGAACCTTTTTCGTGCCCGAAAAGTTCAGATTCGATGAGCGTTTCAGGAATAGCCGAACAGTTTATCGCGATGAACGCCTTTTCGGCGCGCGGGCTGTTGGCATGTATTACCCTGGCGATTATTTCTTTGCCAGATCCGCTTTCGCCGGTAATCATAACGGCGACATGGCTGTCCGATATTTTTCCGATCAGTTTGTAGACTTCCTGCATTTTCGGCGAGTTGCCTATTATCCTGAATTCGGAGGCGCTGGCCGAGAGTACGCTTTCGCTCTGGGCCGCCGGCACGCTCGTTGTAATCAGATCATAAGCGGAATAGGCTTTTTTAATGAGCATTAAAATATTGTCGTTATCGAAAGGTTTTTTTAAAAAATCATACGCGCCGGATTTCATCGCCTCAATGGTTTTTTCCATGTCGGCGAATGCGGTGACGACGATAACGAATGTATTTTCCTTTACTTTTTTAATTTCCTTCAATAATTCAAGGCCGTTCATTCCCGGCATTTTTATATCTATCACGCAGACCGGCGGCTTATGTTTTTTAAAAAGCTCGAGTGCTTCGACGCCGTCGCGCGCCAGGATCGGCTCGTAGTTATTGGTGGTCAGTAAATTTTCGAACGCCAGCCTGATCGTATTTTCATCATCGGCTACAAGAATTTTTGGCTTTTGAACGCTATTCAATGCTGCCTCCCGTTTTTTTAGTTAAATTAAAAGATAACATAACCTAAAAAGAATGTCAAGAGAGTTAAATGTTAAAAAGTTAAAAGTTAAAAACGCAGGTTTTTATCCGCGTTCAAAAAAAGCATGAAAAACAAAGATAGCGGGCGTAAAAAAATGCTTGAAAATTTGACGGGGAATGTGTTATACTGACGCAAGAAATCACGGCGAAAATTATTCCCGTGAAACCATTCCATTTTAAACACAGAAAGGCAAAATCAGGTTCATTTCCATGAGCGACATTAACGAACAGGCCAATTCCATAAAAGAAAAATTAATCAGTTTCATGAAAACCCGCGAGATGGGTGATCCCATATTCAATAACACCATGCAGATGATCGCAAAACTGAAAAACGCTCAGAGCGAAGCTTTAAAGTTATCCAACGACCTGAACCAGAACCGCGATAACCCCGCGCTGATACAATCGGCGCAGGCGGCCGCCGCAAGGCTTCAGAAGATAGTCGAAGAATGCGAAAACTATATCGCGCCGAGGCTCAGAACCTCCAAACCTTCAGAAGCGGCTCACTCAGACAAGGTCATAGCGGTGCCTAAAGAACTAACATTCGTCTCCATCGACGTCCAGGGCTCTGAAGACCTGAAACAGGGCGAGGACGCGGCAAAAGTTAGCAAAGCGTTTGCGAATTACTTCGCCATGGTCGAAAAGCTGATGCGCGAAAACAACGTAAAAAAATTCAGCTGGGCCGGCGACGGCTTTATCGCCTATTTCGATTCCGCTGAAAATTCCATTATCGCAGCTATCGCTCTCATGTGTTCGCTGCCGGTATTTAACCTCGCGCAGAACCCTCTGGCTAAAAACTTCAGGATCAGAGTAGGCATCTCGACGGGCGAAGATTATTTCGACGAAAAAAGCGAGATCGGCAAAATGACCTCGAAGATTATCGACATGGCCGGCTATCTGCAGAAAAAGGCCGAAATAAAAACGGGCGTTAAAACCCTCTATCGCGCGCTGGTTTCAACCAATACGATCTTAAAAATACATAAGCACTTTAATTTTCAGAGAACTCTTAAACTCGAAAAACATCTCGTAGAGGCCGATGAAAGCAAGAACGTCCAGCAGATGAGCGCTTTCGAAATAATTATCTGAGCGTTCCTCCTTAATTTTTACGTAATTCGTCAAGATCATACAACATTATAAAGTCACAAAAACGCCGCGCAAATTTTTCACACGAAAAAATTACGCGGCGTTTTTTTCATCCCTCCGGGCTGAAAAACCATGCAGATATGCTTTTGTTTTATGGCATGCATTTTGCGTTAATTAGAACAAAACTTAAAAATAAAAACGGAGGTATTTTATGTGCAGAGAAAACATCGTCAGAATGGTTGCCGGAACATTCATCCTCGCGAGCCTGGCGCTCGCCCATTATTACTCGCCTTTATTTCTTTACTTTACGGCGTTCGTCGGATTTAACCTTCTTCAGTCGTCTTTCACCAACTTCTGCCCGCTCGAGATCGTGCTGAAAAAAATGGGATTTAAAAATTGCGCCAACTGATAAAAATATTCACAACCTGATATTATATTCTTTGACAAACTTTAAAAATTATGTTATATTCATAATAATTTATATACGTACACCGTGAGTTAATAAACCCGCGTGATTTGAACGGTTTTATTGAATAAAATTAATTAAATAAAAATTTTGATAAGGAAGTGGTATCAGGTGGATATCCTCACAGCGAAGGGCAATATCGAATCAGGCGATATGGGCGCGATGAAAGAAAGCGTCGATTTTTTAAAGAACGAAGGCACGAGCGAACATATAGAACTGCTCAAACAGACAAAACTGAAGCTGCCTATATATGAAACGGTCCTGCTCGAAAGTATCGATGCGGCAGTCGACGCGATCACCGCCCGCGGCATTAACGCGAATCAGCCTCAGTCCGCCGAACCGGCGAACCAGACCTCCACGATCGATCTTACAAAGAAGCCGGACGCCCAGTTTCCCGAAACGCCGGCCGAGCCTGTCAACGCCCCCGGAGCGAACGCGGCGGGCGGAGCGGGCGTCGAGCCCGACACAAACGGTTATTCGAAGCCGAACGACTTTCCCCAGAACGAATATCTCGATAAAGTTAAAGATATCTGGGAAAAGGGAAAAAGCGCGGCCATAAAGAACGCTACTCTTATAAAAATGAAATCCCAGCTTAATACCATAAAAAACGACAAGATCGTCCAGCTGAAGCACCTCGGCGAAACGGCCCACGGCTGTTTTATTGAAACCGGCTGCGGCGTCGCCTTTATCGACGAAAGCATCGCCAATATAAACGATGTAGACAAAAAAATAGCCAGAAAACAGGAAGACGAAAAAGAGATCGAAGAAAGCCGCGCTGAAGGCGGCTTCTGGAACGTGGTTAAGTCTTCCATCTCCAAGTTCGCGGGCTATACTAAAATCAAACTCGACATTTCGATACTTCAGAGCAATCGCGAAAGCAAACTTTCGGCGCTCGGCCAGCTTATCTACGACCGGCTCGGCGATTGCGAACAGGTCATCGCCAGGCAGACCGCGATCGGCGACGTGCTTGCCACAATTAAAGACCTCGACCGCCAGCGCGAGGAAAAAGAATCGGAAATAACGGAAATATCACAGTCAGAATAATTTAAGCGAATGTCACAATACCTGACGGCCTACCTTGAAAAAAGCTCGATGGAACAGCGGCACGATTATGCCCTGCGCGTAATATACGCCAATTTCTGTTTCATAAAAAACGAGCCGCAGAAAGCACTTTCCATGTTGCGCACCCTCGCGCGCGACGCGGCAAGTTCCGACTACGGAGAATACGCCAAATTCACGCTAAATTTAAATTCATGCTTCGACGATTCGAACCGCCCGGAAATCTACTATAAATCATATGAGCAGATAGCCCAGGCGATTTTCGATAAAAAAAACAGGCATAAATGGGACGATAAAGCGATAACCGAATATACGGCCATGCTCAGGGGGCGCGCATCTGAAAAATGGGCGCCTTTCAGCTTTATAGAACTTCTCGAGCATTTCTACCTGAACGAAGACTACCAGACGGCTATAATCGCCGCTGAATTCGTCACCGCCAATTATCCGCAGTCATGGTGGGACGCCAAAGCCCGCGCCCGCAGGCTCGACATCGAATACGGCGCCCTGATAGCGAAGTTCAAAAGATATAAAGAGCTCGGCAGGATGATGGAGTTCAAGAAGGGCTGCGGCGCGCTACAGGAACAGGCCGATATCGACGAAAAACTTCTTCTCGAAGGCCAGATAAAAGAATCGACGGCTGAATTCGAAGAAAGCGTCATAAATCTGGCGCAGCGGTATAAAAGTTTTAAGGTAGCGCGAGAGCCGTTTTTCAAGCTCTCATATATTTTCGAAGAAAGCGGCAGCCAGCGCGACGTTTTAAGGGTACTCTCTCACGTCAACAACAACTTCAACGAATATCCGGACGGCGCCAAGGCGCATTTCGAAATAGGGATGTACTATTTCAGAAGCGAAAACTACCAGCTGGCGCTTCAGTTCTTCAACAATTATCTCATCGATTATGAAAATGGACGCGAAGCGGCGCAGGCGACGTTCATGACCGGAAAAACCCTGCAGATGCAGAACCGCCTCACCGAAGCGATATCTTTTTATAAAAAGGCGCTCGCGGCGGGCGAGCCCGTATGGATACGGGAGGCTTCCAACTCCGCGCTCGAGGTCTGCAAGACCTATTACAACGCAAAAAAATACCAGGACGCGCTCGGATTTTTAAGCGACATGCGCGCGGGCAAGTTCGACGAGGGGGTCATGGCGGAAGCGGCTTATCTCGAGGGCAGCTGCAACCGCGAACTTTCCTTCACCGCCCCCAATCCGGCTGAAGCCCGCAAATTTCTCGGCCGGGCGACCGATAATTTCAGCCACCTTATGCAACGGTATCCGGAATCGTCCCAGGCGTCGCTCGCCTCGGCCGCTCTCGATGAGATACGCAGCGGGCGCATCAGCGATTCCATGCTTATAGCGCGCATATCCAACGCGATAATAGCCTTTTTCGTCCTGGGGTTTTTCATATTGCTCGGCGTAAGTTATTCGCGGCAGGACGAGCCGCTTTTTTATTTTATATTCGCTCTGCAGGCCGGATTTGTGACCGTCATTTTTTTCACGGCGCTGTCGTTCAAGTTCTTCGGCAAGCTCTGGGAAATATTATTCGGGTAGACGGACCGCCGTGTGCGCGCCCCGCGCTTAAGATATTTTCAATAAAAAGGCACGCGCCTTATAAAAATAGAAAGAAGTTGAAATCATTTGAAAGAAAAAACGAAAAAAACAGAAATTAAACCCGTTGAAAAAAAAGGCGTTTCTAAAGTCCACGCAAAAACGCCGGCACCTTCAAAATCAAAAAAACTGCAGGCTAATAACGTGATCGGAATCATCGGCGCGGGAAAAATCGGCGAGGCCATCATCTCCGGCCTTTTAGACCAGAAGGTCAAAAGCCGCTCGGAAATAATCGCGACGGCCAAATCCGCCAGGCGGGCCGCATACATAAAAGAAAACTTCAACATAGCCTGCAATAACGACAATCGCGAACTCATAAACAAATGCGGGGTCATAATACTCGCGGTCAAGCCGCAGGTAATTTCTTCCGTGCTCAGCGAAATAGCTCCGCACATAAAGGAAGGCCAGCTCATAATTTCGGTCGCCGCGGGCGTCACTACTTTTTTCATTGAATCTTTCCTGCGGTCTAAAAATCCAGTCATAAGAGCGATGCCGAACCTCTGCTGCCAGGTCAACGCCGGAATGACGGCATTTTCCAAAGGCTCGAACGCCGGCGACGAACACGTCGAAACGGCTATAAAACTTTTCGAACCGGTTTCGCGCGTGGTCGTGCTCGAAGAAAAACACCTCGACGCCGTCACCGGCCTTTCAGGATCCGGACCGGCCTATATTTACATAGCCATAGAGGCGCTCGCTGAAGGCGGGGTCAAGGTCGGCCTTCCGCGCGAGGTGGCGACGCTGCTCGCCGCACAGACGGCGCTCGGCGCCGCGCAGATGGTGCTTAAAACCCATTCGCACCCCGCGCTTTTAAAAGACATGGTGACCACGCCGGCGGGCGTCACCATCGACGGCATCATGGAGCTCGAAGAAGGAAAATTCAGGGTAACGCTGATAAAGGCCGTAATGAAAGGCACCGAAAGGTCTAAAGAACTGGTTAAGGTTTAAATAAACCGTTTGTTTTTCACCGAGAAATCTTCTCTCCCCCAGCGTGATATGCCACGGGTACGCAATTAATTAAAACAGGGGTTGAATATGACGAGAAAACTGACCTCCCCCGCCATGAGCAAATGCATCTTATGCTATTCTTGCATGCTGGCCTGCGCGCGCGTAAATTACCGCTCTCATTCGGTCACCAGGTGCGCGCTTAAAATCAGGACCGCCGGCGGCATGTCCGGCAAATATGCGGCCGATATCTGCCGCAGCTGCGAGCGCCCCACCTGCGCCTATGTCTGCCCTACAGGCGCGATGGCCGCTAAAGATGGAGGCGGAGCGCGCCTTATCAAAAGCAAGTGCATAGGCTGCCAAAAATGCGTCGAGGCCTGCAAAATAAATTACCTGCAGTTCGACGACGAATTGAAGCTGCCTTTAATGTGCACCCACTGCGGCATCTGCGTCAAATTCTGCCCGCACGGATGCATAAAGATATCGGAGCCAAAAGACGGAAATGGCGGTGAGATTTAATGCTATACCAGAATTATATCAGAGTTTTATATATCGATCTGAACTCGAAGAAGATCAGATTCGAGCACCGCGAAGACCTCTGCGAATATATAGGAGGCTCCGGGGTTTCGTCAAAACTATTCTCCGAGCTCGTCAAATACGGCGCCGACCCGCTTGCGCCCGAGCAGCCAGTCGTTTTCGCGATAGGGCCGATGTCCACCATATTCCCCGTATGCACCAAAGCGGTCTGCTCCTTCTTCTCACCGCAGACCGGAGAATACGGCGAATCGCACGCCGGCGGGCGTCTCGCTATGGCCATCAGGCTCGCCAACACCGATGCGATAGTCATCACCGGCCGCGCGGAATCGCCGGTTTACATTACGATCAAGCCCGACGACATAATTTTTCACGACGCTGAGGCGCTGTGGGACCTCAAAGTAAGCGAATCCGGCCAGTATATGCGCGCCATGGCCGGCGCGCCCGGAAACCGCAGCATCATAAGAATAGGCCCCGCGGGGGCGAACCTGGTCCCGACGGCTTGCATAAACGTCGACACGTACAGGCACTTCGGCCGCCTTGGCGCGGGAGCCGTTTTCGGCTCTAAAAACCTCAAAGGACTCGTGATCTGCGGTGAGAAAGACTTCACGATCAAAAATCCCGCCGAATATAATAAAATCTACTCCGAAATATACGACAAAGCCACCAAAACCACGCTGATGGCTAAATACCACGAACTCGGCACGCCCAAGAACGTGCTTCCGCTCAACAAGATCAACGCGCTGCCCGCCTATAACCTCAAAAAATCTAACTATGAGTTCGCCGAAAAAATTTCGGGCGAGGCATTCGCCGAAGAGGTCCTGCAGCGAAAGGTTTCCTGCTCCGGATGCCCCATCGGCTGCGTGCACGTCGGCGGGCTCAGAAAACTCTTCGACGCCGGCTACGAATACGAATCGAACGGCGTTTCGTACGATCACGAACTGGTATTCTCACTGGGAAGCCAGCTTGGAATAAAGAACACCACGGGCGTGCTTAACTTAATAAACGAAACCGAGGAAGTCGGCCTTGACGCGATATCCTGCGGCGTGATACTCGGATTCATGACCGAAGCGCTGGAAAGAGGCGATATAAGCGTATCCGAGACGCTCGTCGACCTTAAATTCGGCGATATCGACCGCTACCTCGAAGCTATAAGGCATATCGCGGTTCCGCCGAACGGTTTTTACCGCGACATCGGCCGCGGCCTTTTTAATTTCACCGCCAAAAAGGGCGGAGGAGCATACCAATACGCCCTGCAGCTCGGCGGTCTCGAGATATCGGGTTATTTCACGGGGCCCGCGCACCTGATCGGCGGTATGACCGGCATAAGGCACTCGCATCTTGACAACGCCGGCTATTCGATAGACCAGAAACTTTTAAAGGACGCGGCGAATCTCAGCGCTAAAACGATAGCCGAAAAGATAGTAGCCGAAGAGGTGGTGCGTTCGGTATATACCTCGCTTGTAATATGCCTTTTCGCCAGAGAAGTGTACGATCTCGAAACGGTCTGCCGCGCGCTTTCGACCATCGATATAAAGAAAACCCCGGAAGAACTGAACGCGGTTTCGTCGAAAATTTTGAGGAACAAACTCGATATCAGGGCGAAAATGGGCTTCGATCTGAAAAATTACCCGCTCGCCTCGAGATATTTCGAAACGCCTTCTCCTTACGGCCTGATAAAAAAAGAGTTCACCGACGAGATCATCGGCCACTATAAAGAGCTGATCGGCAGAATCTGACGCGCGGCGGCGCATCGGCGGCCGGGTGGAAACGCCGTTTTATAAAGGCGTAAATATCTGATTGACAATGGATATAAGATAATGTATAATTTCACTCTACTATCATGCAAAATATAAACGAATATTCCGATTTTAAAAATAAAATAATCCGCGTCTACGGAGAGTTGAAAACTTCAGAACTACTTCCAGTAAAGGTTTTTGACGCCGTGATCGACGAGGCGGCGATAGACGAGGCGGCGGCCAACCTTTCGGCCGACCGGTTCGTCGCGAGCGTCTGCGGCCAGATAAAAGCCGGGAAATCGATGCTTTTGAACGACATCATTTTCGGCGCGGAGGTCCTTCCGACGGCCGACACGCCCGAAACGGCCAAAATAACCGAAATATCTTACGCTGAAAATAGCGAGTACATAATTTATTTTTATACGCCCGAAGAGTGGGAGGCGCTCAAGAACTCCCCGGCGAAACTCAACGGTGCCGATACCACTTATTACGAGGCCGTGATCAGGCCCGCGCTCGAAGAAACTGAAAAGACTTCCGGGAAGCGGCTGAACGTCGAAGAGGCCCTCGGGCGCAAAACCGCCCGCGGCTCCGACCTGGCGGGGCTGCGCGATTTCATATCCGTTAAAGGCGTTTTCACGCCGATCGTAAAGGCCGTGCGGATAAAATATCCGGCGGAGATTCTCAAAAACATAACCATAGTGGATACGCCGGGGATAAACGACCCGAACGTGATGCGCTCGCTGATAACCGAAAAATGGATCAACCGCTCCGACGCGGTAATATTCCTTCTGAGCGCGGCGCAGCCTTTCACCGCCGAAGACAGAGTGTTTTTCGACCGGTATCTGGCATCCGTTCCTGTCGATAAAATTTTAATGGCGGTCTCCAAGATAGATCTGGCCGAAGAGGAATCAGAGATAAAAAAATTCGTCAGCGCGTCATTAATAAAAACGCTCGGGAAAAACGGCGAAGCGCTCGCCGCCGGCGAAAGGCTTCACCTGGTCGCTCCCATGTTCTCGCTTTTCAAAAAGTTAAAAGCCTCTGCCGCCGACGGAAAAGTCAAACTTTCCCCGGAACGCTCGCAGGAGATCGAATACCAGTTGGGCGAAAGGCCGCGCTCCTCGCCGGCGCTCAGAAATATCATTGAAAACAACGGCTACATGCCGAATTTCGTCGCGGCGCTCGAAAAAAACCTGATATCGTCGAAAAACGCGCTCCTCGAAAGCCATGTTAAAAAGATCGGGGCCGTATTCGAGTACCATTTACGCAACCTCGAAGCCGAAAACCAAAGAACGACGGAAGCAGTCGCGGCCGCGAAGGCCTCATGCGAAGACGCCCGATCGGCCGCCGCAAAAACCGCCGCGGACAGGAACGCGGCCGCGGGGTTGAAAGAAGATATAAGCGCGGGGCTTAACAGGCTGAACGGCTTTTTCAACCAGCGCGTCGAAGAGATCGCCTCGGACGCCCTGAACAAGACCGTCAAAAACGTTATCGCCGTCCAGAGCATAGCCTCTCTCACCGCGAATCTCGCCTTTGATTCCTACGGGCTGATCGAAACATCATTCAAGGAACTTTACGCCAAATTCAGTGAAAACATTGAAGAATTCAAGGCCGGCGCTCTCGCGCTCGCCCCTAAGCTCGACCCCGCGGACACCGAGATCGCGGTACTGTTCAAAAATACGATAGGCCAGCTTTTCAATAAGATAGACGCCGTGAAGGTCATGCTCGAAGTAAAAAATATAATAAACGCGGGGCTTAACGATAAAACGTTAAAAGAGCTCACCGCCGCCTGGCTTTTTTTCTGGGTCGACGAAAAAAAAACGAAGGATAACTTCAGCGAGCGCGTCAGGGACGTTTTTGCAGGAGATCTGAACCTTCAGCGCGCCATGCTCACCGCCGGCACGGACGCGGTAAGCGCGATAAAAACTTCGCTGGGCCAGCTTTTTTTCAGGTTCGACAACCGCATCGCGGCGCTGAAAAAAACCGAAGACGAATATAATGCCGCAGCGGCCGCGGCGGCCGAAGAAATTAAAAAACTGGCCGCAACGTCGGCCGCCGCCGAAGAGAAAATTAACCTGATAAAGGCGAAACGCGCTTCTATTACAGAAGATCTAAAATGATAAGCGGCGGTTATTCCCGTCCGCTCATTCTATGGAGAATATTATGTTAAATGAATATATCGACGTTAAAAAATTTTCCGAGTTTTACAACATCAATCTCAGCGAATACGTTAAGCATTACGTTTCCAAGGAAATGGACGCGAAGATCAGGCGCAAGATTTACGACCTCGAAGACAGGATAGCCCGCTTCCAGAAGGACGAAGTTTTCGTCAACCTCGTGGTCGCCGGCGAGTATAATTCGGGAAAATCTTCCGTAATCAACTCCATCCTCGGCGAAAAGATAATACCTGTCGGCGCCGAACCCATGACGCTCGCCGTTTCGATATTCAAATACGGCGAAAGGCAGAAAATACTCATCGAGTTTGAGGACGAAACCTTCCGCGAAATATCGTCTGAAGAGTTCGAAAAACTCAAACATACCTCTAAAAACGAACTGGACATGGACGTAAGCAAAATCAAATATATTCATTTCCACTATCCGGAGCCGTACCTGAACAAGGTCAACATCATCGACACTCCCGGATTCAGCACCGCCACGGAAGCGGGCGACGATAAAAAAACCAAGGACGCCATACTCCACAAGGCGGACGTTCTGCTGTGGGTCTTCAACGCCAACAACGGCACGGTCAAAAACTCCGAACTGCAGATACTTAAAGACCTTTTCGAAAAAGTCTTCAATTCGGCCGCCGAAAACGAGATAACAGGCGAGCTTAACATAACCAAAAAGAAAAAACTCAAATTTTTCTGCGTGATAAACCGCGTCGACGAAAAAGGCTCCATAGGAAGCCCGCAAGTCGCCAACGTGGCCGGGGAGTTCGAAAAAGAACTGGCGCACGGCCTCGATTTCAAGATCGATTCGCTCATACCTTATTCCGCGAAAAAAATATTCGAGCACAAGACCGAAATGAAAAAATCGTCCGCAGTCGAGCGCAAAGTCGCCGAACTCATAGGCGACGGCGACGAGCATAAAATAGAGGTGTCAAAATCCTTCTCCGAAAATAAGGACACGAAAATGGTTCTGACCGACAAAGGACAGAAAATAATGGAATGCGAGATAATAAGTTACGACGGCTGGCTTTCGCCGCTCGAAAAGATCAAGGGCGAGCTCGAGTCGATACGCGGAAACGCCAGAAATATCATGGATTATTCGATCATGAACGACCTTTACTCGCTCTATAAAAACATAACTACCATAGCTGATTTCATAATATCGCACAAGATACAGAAAAACGTCGAACGCGGCAATTCGGAAATAGCCTTCATAATAAAATCGCTCAAGGAATACAGGACGGCTTTCCACGAGCGGATAACCCTGTTGAAAAAAGAATTCAACCATCAGGTCTGGCCGATACTGTCGAAGTTCTTCTTCCAGATACAGCCGCAGGAGGGCACGCTCAACATAAAATCGCTCAAGCTGACCGGAAACCACCGCAACGCTCAGGCCCGCAAAAAAGTTTACGACCTGGTCTATTCGGCGTTCAATATAAAAAACCATATAAACGAAGAGACGTCGAAGATCTGCGAAATGCTCGAAGCCTATGACACCACGCGTGAATACCTTCTGCTGCTAGATAAAAGCAGAAAACTTATAAACGATTTCGAAATGGATTATTCTAAAAATGTGGAAGCCTTCGTGGCGGCCCTTTTTGAAAAACTGGAAAAGTTTTATCTGATAGATAAAAGTTTCTCGGGCGACAGGACCAACGATAACATATTCGCCGAAGTGGCGGCCGAACTCGTCACCCACCTGAGCAACGAATTCGTCTTCAGCAAGCCCCTGTGGAAGATCGAGGATTATTACGACGATCTCGTCGTGCTGCTTAAAATAGTCTATCTGCTGGCCACTTCAGACCTGAAGAGCAAGATAGCGGAACTCAACGAAATAAAGGAAGCCCAGGGCAGAAACCTGGCAAAGCTGGAAGAGTCGCTTCAAAAATAAGTGCGCCGGCGCAGGCCCGGATCACGCCAGCGAGAATACGCCCAGCCCGATCCTTCGGCATGCTTCGACTGCGCTTTCGACCGCTATGGCCAGATCTTTCAGGCGGTGGGCGTCGGAACCGATCGCGACGCTGCGGATTCCGCAGTCATAAGCCATTTTCAGCACCTCTTCGACCGGGTTCGTCACGTTCTGCCCGTCGCGGAAGAGCGAAAGATTGATCTCGAAGGTCATTCCTTTTTTAAATACCTTATTGAATATCCTTTCGAAATGGCCGTACGGGATAAGTCCGGCGTCGGCGTAATCGGGGTTGTGCCGGACGCCGTAGCGCTTGTATCCTTCGATGTGCGCAATCGATTTGAAAAGGCCCGAATCTATTATTTTATCGACCTCCGCGAAATAAAAATCGTAGAAGTCCGACGGACTGGTTTGGGTGAATATGATCTCCGCCTCGGAAGGTATCATTATATCGAGGCCGTCGTTGACCAGGTGCACCGAGCCCAGCATATAATCGATCTGGTGTTCGTCCGTCAGCCTTTTTTTCAGAAAATCATGAATGGAGCCGCAGTAGTCGATTTCGAGGCCCGCGAAGACGCGCAGCCCCTTATCGCGGTATCTGGCGTCGGCGGCGCGGACCTCGCCGATGTAGTCGCCGAGCCATCCGCCGGTCACGGGCGTTTTTTCGCCTTTGTGGCGGACGAATCCGAATTTATCCGCGACGGAGGGGATCGCCGTGTAATGCGGCGTGAAGCATATTTCGCTCAATCCTATCGCCAGCGCGCGCTCGCAGTATTCTTCGATGGTGTCGCGGGCGGCGTCGTAAGAGTAATCCGGATGGACGTGGTAATCGGTTTTGAATACGGGCGGCATATGATAAACTCCTGATATTTGATTGGCTTAAATAAAAGCCTGGCGAAAAAGAAAAAAGGCGACCGGAATCGCCTTAATTCAAAAAACTTATTCAGTGGAGCTGATCGGGATCGAACCGACGACCTCTTGCATGCCATGCAAGCGCTCTCCCAAGCTGAGCTACAGCCCCGTAACGGATAATTACGAAGATATTATACCAGATATCGCCGGAATTGTCAACTAAAATGTATTAAAGCGCGGCAAAAAATATAAAGGCTTTTCGACGCTTATATTTTTACGGTTATTCTTTTGAAATCCACTTCGAATTTTTCGTTAATCTTGATAGAATCCTTGTAATCGCGGTGCGATATATCTATCGAGGCGCTTACCTTATTCAGGTTCATCTTGATCTTCTTCAAAAGCGCCTGGACGCTTTCGCCCGGCCTCACGAAATAAAACAGATTATATATTCTCACGGGCAGTTTAGCGAACCGGGCGGAATGGATAACACTCGCCGATTCGTTGGTCTGCGCGGCCGCGTCCGAATGCCAGCCGGCGAAAGGGCTTAGCGATGCGCGATGAACGGCGGTCGTGACTTTCTGCAGGCTGTAAGTGAGATTGAGGAGCTTGGACTCTGAGCTCCTGCTGTTATAAATAAGGATCTCTTTGTTATTGATCGTAGAGGCGCTTTCTACGGTTATATCGGGCGGCGAATGGAATGTCACGTCTATGTCCAGATAAGAAGGCTTTTTGCGCCCGTTGAAAACATCGTCCATAACGAGCATATAATCGCCGTTTATAAGAAGTACGGTCCGCCTGACAAGCGCTTCGATCCCCGCTGAAACATAAGCTTTATGGGTTGAAGAGACCAGGCAGGAGCGGCTGTCCTCGAAATGCCTGAAACTTTCCGGAAGCCGGTATTCGCAGAAGCGGTCGAAATGGGTTTTATTGATCACGACGCAGTTATGGGCTGACAGCGTTTTTTGGTAGCGGCCGATATCGCCGTTTTTAACGAAAAGCGCCGGCCCCGCGTCGCCGATGAAATTGGCTCCGCCGTAGCTCAATATCATGTTGTGCAGGTCGTTATGCGCCAAAAATTCGAGATTTTTGAGCGTGTCTTTTACGCGGGACGATCCGCCGGTATTGAAAACGAAGTGCGTCGCGGCGTTGCCGCGGCCGAAGGAATTCACCGGCGAGGTCAGGGTAAAATATCCGCTTTCAGCGAAGCGCATGGAAGCGGCCTCAGAAATCTCGACCTGAAGGGAATTATAACTTTCTATCGCTTCCTGGCCGAATATCATGGCGATCCCGGATATCTTGCTGCCGCCGGTTAAAAATTTGAGCCCGCCGTCCATAAGCAGATACGAAGCCATTTGAAGGGACGGCTTCAGGTCGACAGGCGAGAATTCGTCGAAGGGCAGGAAAAAATATGAGTAATAATCGGCTATATTCGCCAGCTCGCCGTCAGGCTTCGCCAGGGCCGAAAGATAGCGGCTCATGCGCCCGAAAGCGTCCGTAAATTCAGCGTCATCGAAGGCGGAATTCGGCGCGAACAAGGACTGGGCGCCGCGGGATTTTTTAGATAAAATAAGAGCGTAAAGCAGCGATTTATAAACCGCGAGCTGGAAGGCCGGAGAGGCTGAAACGTGTCCGCCGTCGCGGTTGAACTGGAGCGAAACCTCTTCCTTGAGTTTCTTGTATACCTTCGCTACCGCGGGAGCTATGCGGCCGCCGACCTGAAGCAGCACGCCGTAAATGCAGCTGAGCGAGATTATCCGTTCGTGACGGTTAGCCGCCTGCGGGCGGTTCACGACCCTTTCGTAAATATGGTCGAACTGCCGGTTGAAATATTCATGGAACCCGAGTTCGTTAAATAGGGCGCCGTATTTTTCCTCGATCAGCTCGAACGCCATCAGCCATGAAACGAGGCGTTCCGCGCAGACGGCATCAGACATAAAGTTTATTCCGCAGCCGATCTCGTTTCCGGCCGCGAAACTTTTAAACAGATCGGCTATTTTCAGCGCGTATTGGTCTGCGCCCGTTATGCCGCAGGCAAGCGCGAGCCAGACCCATTCGTTGTTCTTCGCGAACTGCACGCCATAAGGCCATATCCCTTCTTCTTTTTCAGGCCCGGCTCCCAGCGCGTCGTAAAAATCGGCGGACATGTTTTTATAACCGGAAGCGGCCGGCCATCTGGAATAATTGAAATCGTTGTGCCAGTCGATCTGTTCGCCGACCTTAAAATAGACGCCGTTCAGTTCGTATTCGCCGGCGAGTATCGCGTCGGCACGTGATATGATATTTTTAACGAACCCGGGGTTTAGCTGGTTTAATCTGTCCGCCCAGCTGCCGTCCGAAAAAAAGTTGACCAGAAAATAGCCGGAAGGAGCGGAGTCTTTTTTCGGTTTAGAGGCCTGCGAGCCTCCCCTGCTCTTTTTTTCGGGCGTTTTCATCGCTTCGGGATTCAATGAAGGCTCTTTTTTTATTTCTTCTTTTATTTCTTCTTTTATTTCTTCTTTTATTTCTTCTTTTGATTCAATTTCAGGCTCTTCTTTCAGCGCGGCTTTTTCAAAGATTTTCCCGTTTTCATCCGTTTTCGGTTCTTCTTCTTTTATAACGGAATTCTGTCCTGCGCCCGAAGTGAAAAGCTCGATAATGCTCATATCGCCGCCCACCCGGAGCGGGGCATATTCGAAACCGGCGTCTTTGAGGCCTTCGGAAACGCCTTCAAAGACAAGGTATGCCGAGCGGTTCCCGGCAGAACCGTTAAGCGAAAAGACTGTTTTTGACGAGCATATATAGGGTCCTGAAAAACCCATCTTAATGCATGTGTCGGCGGGGTCGAACCTGGAAACGGCGGCGGCCTCGCGGGCGGTTTCTTCGCAGTCGGCGGCTTTAAGAAGTATTTCGGAAACGACGAACGGCTGCGATCCGTCCAGAGCCGGCCTTGTGAGTTTTATTATAAAATCGGGGCCTGCCGAGGTCCGAAGGCGCTCAAAATCTATGCTCACGCCGTGGCGGCGCCATTTGAATGTGCTACGGGATGTGATCATGGCACATTTAACGAATCGTCTGGAAGCGGTATCGTAAAACTCGACCATGATATGGCGGAAATCGGAATCGTAAAATTCGAATTCTATTATGAACCGCCCGATCTTTTTTCCTGCTCCGCCGAAAACGGCCGCGGCTTTTTTTATATTTCCGGCTATGAACGATCTGATTGTTTTAATCATAAATTTTATGTTAAATTATGGAATACTCGGGAATATAAGCGCCGTCGCCTATTACCTTGAGCAGGCCGCCCTCGATGAAAGTGTAAGGCATCACTTTACAGTTCTGGCCGATAATAGCGTTGACGATCTTCGAGTTTTTTCCGATGAACGAATTATCGAGTATTATAGAACCCAGTATCTGCGCGCCTTCTTCAATTATGCAATGGTTGCCTACCACCGAATGATCGGTTATGGTCGCGCCCGGCTGGACTATGGTCTTCTCGCCGATGGCCGCCATGGAGAGCATCCGGACTTTTTTGCTTATCTGGGCGTTCTCGCCGATGAAAACGCTTCCGCTCTTTTTCACGTCGAGCAGCGCGGGAATATTGACCTTGTCCTCCAGAACGTCTTTATTGGCTTCGAGGTATTTTTTGGGATTGCCGATATCGAGCCAGTAGTCGTTCGAGTTGTAGGCGTGGAACGGAATTTTCTTCTCCAGAAGGGCCGGATAAAGGCCGCGTTCAAGCGAATAATTAACGCCCGCCGGGATCATGTCGAAGATCTCGTTCTCGAAATAATACGCGCCGGCATTGATCATATTAGTGGTGATCTCGTTCGGCCCCGGTTTTTCGACAAACGCGCGGATCCGGTTGTTTTCGTCCGTTTCGACGAGCCCGAACTTCGACGGGTCTGAAACGGGGACCAGCGCGATGGTGACCTTCGACTTCTTTTCCTTGTGCAAATCGAGAAGTTTTTCGAGGTTTATATCCGTCAGGACGTCGCCGTTTAAAATAAACGCCGACTCGCCGTTAAGATGCTTCGACGCGAGTTTCACGGCGCCGCCGGTTCCGAGCGGCTGCGTTTCGAGCGAATAGATGAGCTTTACGCCGAACGCTTCGCCGTCGCCGAGCACTTTTTTGATTGTCTGACTTAAATGGCCCGTGGCAAGTATAATTTCAGTCACACCGTACATCTTAAGCAACTCGATCTGGTATATGAGAAACGGCTTATTGACTATCGGTATTATCGGCTTGGGCGTATTGGCGGTCAGCGGCCGTAGCCTGGTTCCGAAGCCGCCGACAAGAATGATTCCCTTCATATCGATCCCCCGCTTTTATATATTAAATGGCTGTTCCAAAGCAGTATAACATTAACGCTGAGTTATATAATAATAAAATAAAGTCCATTTGTCAACACGCGCGATATATATTTTTTAATACCGCCTTACTTGACTTTTATAAAATTATGAAGTAAAATGAGAAAAAACAAAACGGGTGATATATCTGGCTGATAGTCTTTCCTTTCAAAACCATAAACTTATATCCCTTATCAGCGAACAGGCGAAAATCGCCGAATTCGATACTGTTCTGCATTTCGCTCAGACCTGCAAAACGCTCGAATTCTATAGTTATACGCGCGCGGAAATTCCGCCGCTCATAAGCGGATGGCAGTCGCTGATCGCCGATTACATCAAATCTGACGACATAACCGGCGAAATTGAAAAACTCACGCCCGAAAGCCTTTTAAAACCCGAAAACAATATTCAATTTTCACAGTATTTATCCGTCGTCTTCGCGGATTTCAAAGAAAGATACAACTCGATAATAAGGGAAACCATCCCCTACGACGCTAAAATGTGCGGCGTGCTATACGCGGGCGTCAGCGAAAAGATCGACCGCCTTCAAAAGCGCCTCGCCGGATCAGCCTCGACTCAATCCGCCTGCGGCGGCGCCGCCGGAGAAAAATTCGAAAAATATCACCGGGCGATAAGACTGAATCTCGAATCACTTGAAAACGATCTTAAGGAGTATTTTTCGACGGACGATATGACCGAAACGTTCTTCAAGACGGACGGCGACAGGAAAAAAATCGCGTTGAGCCACAAAAATCTTTCTGCTGATTTCAAGATCAGCGCCGCCGACGCGGTCAATATCTTCGACAGGTTCATTAAAGACGAAAACGTGATAGGCTTTTCGTTAAAAGACACCCATTACGTGGCGGTCAGGCTTTGTTACGATTACCCCATGATCGATTATACAAACCGCTCGTCTCTGCTTGTGGCCAGAATAACTTCTTTCGTGCCCTCTGAACGTGACCTGAAATTCGTCAGGCAGGCGGTAAAATTATTTTATATAGCAAACGAGCGCGTGGTCAGCGAAATTGAAAAAATCATAGGCTCGATCAAGGTCGAACTGCTGAAAAAAATAGCCCTGCCGCACGATACGTTTAAAAACATCGACGGCTACTTCAATTCGCTCTTCGAGATTCTGTGCGTCAACTGCGGCGCGAAATACGCTTTTTTCATATGCGCCGGCGAAATGGACGAATCCGACTCCGTCAAGGCGTACGGCTTTTCCGACGCCCATTGCGGCCTGCTGATAAACCGCCTGGCGCCGGTTCATTCGAAAATAATAAAGTCGGCGTGCGCTCTTCTCGACGACCGGAAGGTCGTTCTCATAAACGACCCGCGCGAAAAATTAAAATTTTTAACTTCCGAAATTTCAAATTTTCCCGAATACGCCTTTAACGAAGCACTTGTCGCGCCGCTGCGCCAGGACGAATCCCTCAGGGGCCTTATGATATTTTTCAACGGCGGCGGCGAAAGCCTTTATCCGCAGAGCGAAATAATCATTGAAGCGGTAAGCGGCTATATCATAAATTTATTGTGCAACTGCCTGACCTGTTTCAAGTTGAAGCAGGAAAGCTCCGACTTCAAGGCCAGGCTCGAAGAGGCCGTCACCAGTGAAAAAATGAAACTGCTCGCGGCCATGTCGACCGGCCTGGCCCATAATTTCAACAACCTCATGGCCGTCATACTCGGCCGGGTGGGGCTTCTCCAGCGTTCCATAACGGATGAAAAGGCTCTGGCCTCCCTTAAAGTGATCGAAGACACTTTAAAAAACGGCGAGGATATCGTTACGCGCCTGCAGGCTTTCATACCCAGAAAATCCGTCACTTCAGGATTTTTGCTTGCCGATATAAATAAACTTGTAGCCGAAGTGGCCGAGATCGCCAAAATGCGCATCCAGGCGGAATCATACCTGAAAAATATAACCATCGATTCCTCCGTCAATCTGGCCAAACTTCCCCAAATTTTTCTGAATTCAGATGAAATACACGAAGCGCTGCTTAATATCGCCTTCAACGCGATCGAAGCCATGCCTCACGGAGGCGACATCTCCTTCGCCTCTTACCTGGAGGGCCCGAACGTCTGCGTTTCGATCAAAGACACCGGTGTCGGAATGAGCAGGGAGGTCCAGCAGAAGGTTTTCACGCCTTTTTTTACCACAAAGGGGCAGATCGGAACCGGCCTCAGCCTTTCATATACCTACGGCGTTATCCTCAAGCACAAAGGTAATGTAGTCATAAAAAGCACCGCCGGCAAGGGCGCTGAAATGATCATCAAACTGCCGGTCAACATCGAAATTGCCGGAGCGGAGTCGCCTCTTAAAAAGATCGAAAAAGTAGAATATAAGAGCCGGATAATCGTCGTCGACGACAATAAAAGCATCAGGGATGCGCTTAGTGAAATAATCAAGACCCTGGGCCATGTTCCGTTCGCGGTTTCAAGCGGCGAAGAGGCCTTCGGGCTGCTGAAAAAAAGCGATAAATACGATTTTATTTTCACCGATTACAAAATGCCCGCGGCTTCGGGCATCGACGTCGCGCAATATGTTAAAAAGAATTATCCGCACATGTTCGTCATCATAGTGACGGCTTACAGCCAGAGCCTCGATGAAATGGACGTCGAGCCCGGCATCGTCGACGCGATAATCGGCAAGCCATTCAACATTTCGACGATAGAAAGCACTATCAACGCAGCGCTCGACAGAAAAATATCAAATTTTAACCGGGGGTAAGTTTTATGATTTTTAAAAAAAATCCGTGTTATGGGACCTTACTTACATGCGTTTTCAGCGTCGCGCTGGCTCTTATGCTTATCCTTCCGCCGGCCTGCCTTTCGCAGCCGCACTCGCCCGACCCGGACGCCGCGCGGTTTTCATCAGTCGACGACTGTCTTATCTTAAGCCGCGATACTTCGCCGTTCGCCATCGAAAAAAGTTTCTGCGAAACTTTTTATATGCCTTCGTACGAACTCGATTACGGCGAGGAACACCTTATCGATCTCAGGCCTTTTTACGGCGGCGGCGATTCTTTAATGACTGCCGAAATAATACGCGGCGGCAATTTTGACGCAATCGAGGCCGAAAGGCGCGGCGGCGCATTCGTATTCAAACTGAAAAATCAGCCTGAACGCTCTCTTGCGCCTGCCGATTATTCGATCGTCATCCGCGAACTCAAAACGTCTAAAATTCATAAAATTATAAAATACGCTGTTTTTCCCGCAAAAAAAAGATGCGGGGTCAGCCTCTTTTTGGCTATGAACGAAGATCTCGCCGCTGCGCCGAACTACGAAGTATATATCGCCGGCGATATGAACGGCTGGGACCCGAAAGCATCAAGATTGTCCTACGATAAGACCGCGAACGCGTACCGCGCGGATTTCGATTCCATAAGTAAAGGCCGCTATAAATATAAATTCGTCATCGGCGGCAAATGGGTTTACGACCGCTCCAACCCCGTTAAAGAGGCCGACGAATTCGGCTCTTTCAATTCGATATTCACGGCGGGCGACGCTCCGGCGGCTGACCGCCTTATTCCGGGCCCGGCTTTCAGCGAAGGCCGCATCACAAGGCTTAAGATCTTCTATGACGGCAATTCTTCAACGCCCGCGCTCGCGGCCTTCTATAAGGGTCTTCCTCTGGGACCGGGCTGCGTAAAATTCGATCGCGCGTCTAAATCGTTCGATATCGTCATCGACGAAAGAAAATTTCAGGCTGTAGATCATATCAAGCCTTCGCTCATGTTTTACTCGTTCACCACGGCTGAAGACGGCTTTCTCGAAGCGGTTTCGCCCGAATACTGCTTTTATAAAATTCCGGGACGCGGCGGCGCATCAAATTTCAGGGACGCCGTGATTTATTTCGCCATGACCGACAGGTTCTTAAACGGCGATAAAACTAACGACAGACCTTTAGGCGTCCGCGGGCTCGATAAAAAATGCGATTTCTACGGAGGCGATATCGAAGGTATTTTAAAGGCCGCCCGTAACGATTATTTCAGCGGGCTCGGAGTGAACCTGCTATGGATATCGCCCGTACTGAAAGGAAACGGCAGGGCGTTCCGCGACTCGCTTCCGCCGCGCCGGAAATTTTCCAATTATCACGGTTACTGGCCTTACTCGCTCGACGAAGCCGAGCCGCGGCAGGCGTCTTTCGAAAAAATCGCCGGCGCCGTCAGTGAACTGCGTAAAAAATATTCGATAGAGGTCATACTCGACGCGGTCTTCCGCCATGTGACCATCGACAGCCCCGTATATAAAAAACATAAAAACCTCTTTCTGGGGCTTTACCTGAAGGATAAAACGAAAAACGTCAGGCGCTTCGACGAATATCCCGAAACCACATGGTTCGACGATTTTCTGCCCGCGTTCGACTACGCCAATACGCGCGCCGTCGATTTCATGGCCGCCAAAGCCGAAGGCTGGATCAAAAATACCGGCGTCAGAGGGTTCCGCCTCGACGCCGTCAAGCATATTCCCCACAATTTCTGGAGCGCACTGCTCGAAGGGCGCGATAAATTTTTCACGGTCGGCGAAACCATCGACAGCAGAGAAAAGATAGCGTCCTACATAGGCCCCGGCATGCTCAGCTCGCAGTTCGATTTTCCGCTTTATTTTGCCATCGTAGACGTTCTGGCTAAAAACGGCGGCTCCGGCTTCGAAAGGCTCGACCGCGAGATCGAAAAATCTGAAGAAATATTCTGGAATTCGCATAAACTGACATCGAATCTGATCGGCAATCATGATTTTCCGCGATTCATGGCTTACGCTGACGGCTGGTTCGACGGAGGCGCAGGCGGCGACGGCAAGGAACTCGGTTTCACGGACCCGCCGCGCGTCAGAGACCCGCGCAACTATGACAAGCTCTCTATGGCTTTCGGCCTGATATTCGCGCTCAACGGAATGCCGCTGATCTATTATGGCGACGAATACGGCGAATGCGGCGCGGGCGATCCGGACAACCGCAGGCCCATGAGGTTCAACGGCAAACTCAACGCGTTCGAGACGAAAAACCTGAGCCTGGTAAAAAAACTCGCGGCCATAAGAAAAGCTAACCCTGCGCTGACCGAAGGGACCCGCGTCACGCTTCTGGCGGACGCGACGCGCTACGCTTTCGCGAAGGTCCACTTCAACGAAACCCTTATCGCGGCGTTCAACAAAAGTTCGAAAGCCTCCGTCATAGAGGTTGACACCGGGCGCCTGGGCAGGACGGTTTCCCGCGGCGGACGCGAAATATGTTTTTATGATCTCATAAGCGGAGAAAAATTCGTTCCGTTAAAAAACGGAAAACTTAAAATAACTATGAAACCAACCAGTTTCAGATATTTAGAAATCTTAAAATGAAAGGAAATTCATAATGAGCGGGATTAGCAAAAAAATAATTCTGGACGGCGAAAGCCTCACGCTGAAAGACGTTTACAGCGCCGTACGGGAGGGAGCCCATGTGGAGCTCGCCAAAACGAGCGTTAAGAAAGTCGAAAGATCCAGAAAATACGTGGAAGACCTCGTGAAAAAAGGCGCCGTAGTTTACGGCATCACGACGGGTTTCGGCGAGTTCGCCTCGGTCGGCATCAAAAAGGATGACGCGGCCAGACTCCAGAAAAACCTTATCATGAGCCATGCCGCCGGCTGCGGAGAATACTACGAACCGGAGTTCGTAAGAGCCGCCATGGTCCTGCGCGCCAACGCCCTGGCGAAAGGCTATTCGGGCATCACCACGCGCACGCTTCAAACTCTTATCGACATGATAAACCACGGCATTACGCCTATGGTGCCAATTCACGGATCGGTAGGTTCTTCGGGCGACCTGGCGCCTCTTGCGCATATAGTCCTGGCTATGCTCGCCATGGGCGAAGTGCATTACAAAGGTAAAATAATGAAGGCGGCCGGCGCGCTTAAACAGGCGAAGATAACTAAGGCCGAGCTTTCATATAAAGAAGGGCTGGCGCTGATCAACGGCACCCAGATGATGTGCGGCATAGGCGCGCTTCTTGTCAGACGAGCTCATCAGCTCTATCTTCTGGCCAACGTCACGGCCGCGCTTTCGACCGAAGCCCTGATGGGCACGCCGCGTGCGTTCAATCCGCTGATATCGATGGTCAGGCCTCATAAAGGCCAGATGCTGACATCGAAGATAATGACTGCGCTTATGAGCAATTCGGGCATCGTCAAAAGCCATACCGAATGCGGCGAAGTGCAGGACGCCTACTCGATTCGGTGCGTCCCGCAGGTCCACGGCGCGGTTTATGACGCCGTAAAATACGTCGAATCGGTCATCAACGTCGAGATGAATTCCGCCACCGACAACCCGCTTATATTCGTCGACGAAGACGAAGTGATATCGGGCGGAAATTTTCACGGCGAGCCCGTAGCGATCGCCATGGATTTTCTCGGCATCGCCGTCTCGGAACTCGCCTCCATCTCCGAACGCCGCTCCGACCGCCTTGTCAACCCCAATAACAGCCACCGCACGCTTCCCGCGTTTCTCATAAAAAACGGCGGATTGAACTCGGGCTTCATGATAGCGCAATACACCGCCGCCGCGGTGGTCTCCGAGAATAAGGTCCTTGCGCATCCGGCCGTGGTGGACACTATTCCGACCTCCGCCAACAAGGAGGATTTCAACTCGATGGGCTCAATCTCGGCGAGAAAATGCATCAAAATAATATCCAACGTCGAATACGCCCTGGCCATAGAACTTCTTTTAGCCTGCCAGGGTATCGATTTCAGGCTGCCTGTAAAGTCGTCGAAAAAACTCATGAGCGTGCACGCGGCCGTCAGAAAGCAAGTTACGCACATGAGCGAAGACAGGGTCCTGTCCGAAGATATAAACAAAATCATCGACCTCATAAAAATGCCCGAATTCAATGCGCTGATAGAAAGTATATGCAAATAGAGTAATATTTCTCCGCGCCGGAGAAATATTCAAAGGGGGAATTTCAATGTTAAAATCGAAAAAAATATTGATTATGGCGGTCCTGTTCCTTATTCTTCTTCCGGCGGTGTATATGAGCCAGGGCTCGGCCGTCGAAAAAGCCGAACCACAGCGGCATCCGGCGTCGGCCGATACTCAGGCCGCGGGTTATAACAGCCTGTCTAAATTCAACATAACGCACCATCAGGGCGAAAAAGAACTCGTCATCGACGTTAAAGGCGCCTTCAAAGACGGAGTCGACGCTTTCATAGACAACGGCCGGCTCGTTATCAGGTACAAGAACGCCGACGGCTCGCCCGCCGAGGAAAGTTACGCGCTTCCGGCTTCAGTTAACGAGAACGGCTTGAAAAGCGAGTTCCGCGAAAATCACATAACGATCACCGCGCCGCTGCTTGCCAAAAACGAGACCAACCAGAGCGCTCTCCGCTCAAAAATGGACAGAATGAAAAAATGGCATTCGCTCGATAAAGACATGGATTCGCTCTTCGACTTAGAAAATAAATTCTTCTCCAACGACGACGTTTTCGGCAAAAATTTCTTCGACGACGAGTTTGAAAGAATCAACCGCCAGATGCGCAATATGACGAAAATGCAAGAAAATCTGGCGCGGCAGATGACATCCCGCGGTTTCGGCCCGAATGAAGCCGCCACGCAGTGCAAAGTTTCGCATAAGATCGAAAACGGGAACGTAGTGGTCACCATCGAGGGAAGCCGTCTCGATAACCTCGAATTCAAGGTCGAAGACAATATATTCAGGGTTCAGAACAAGATCAGCGGCCTGTCGGAGGAAACTTCCGAAAACCAGATATCAAAAACGAGCTTCCAGTCATCGTTCGCTGAAAGTTTCACCCTGCCCGAGAAGGTCGACAGCGCGAAAATGAGAATAGATAAAATCGACGGCCGCATCACCGTAACTCTGCCCATCGTCAATTAACGGGTTGTTTTCACTATTGACAATAAAGATATATTCTGTTACAATCAGTCGAACGGGTCGATCCGGCCCGGACTGATCGTAACGGAATAATTTTAATTTTATAAAAAATAGAAAAGCGGTGATTTAATGAAAAATGCCATAATCGACGGCGAGATCGATATACTCGTTCAGGCCTACAGAAGCGAAAAAAAGGAAATACAGAAATATAACCTCGCGCTGAATCTTTTCAAGGACGATGAACGCGCGAAAGAATTCTTCGAAAAACTCATAACGGATGAAACACTCCACCTTAAATGGATACGCGAAAAGATAGATATCATCGAGCCCGATTTTTTCAAAAAATACAACCAGAGCGACATTCTGATATACAAGCTCAACGAAGAGCACGCTAAAAAGATACACGTGGTGGACATGCTCAATTATTCCCTCTACGAGGAAAAATTCGGCGCGCTCTTCCACGGTTTCTGCAAAGATGCGCTCGACGACAAAAATTTAAAAGAGCTATTCCGCGAGCTCGAAGCCGCTGAAATAGCTCATATTAATTCGATAAAATACGAAATCGACTATCTGGATAAATCCGCTAATAACCGAGCGTCATAATCGCCGTTTCTATGGACGAGATCCTGGCGTTGTCGCCGTCCTCCTGCGAGGCTATCGCGAGCTGCTGCTTCGCCAGCGCGTCCTGGTTGTTGTAATAGTAGAGCGTGGCCAGCAGCGAGTGAACCGCCGCGTTCGAAATGCCGGTGCCTATTTCCGACACATACCTGAAGTTATAATCCACGACCGTGCTATCAGTGGTGGTCCTGCCTATACTTTCTATAAGCGAGACCGCCTCTTTTATTTTCGACGAGTCCTCGAGAAGATACGCCGCCGCCAGGCCGACCTTCGCGTCCTGCACGGTGGAGCGGGCCGCGTAACCCGACGCGAAATCATTCTTACCGTCTGAAATAACGCCGCTCTTTTTTACCTTCGCCCAGCCGATGCCGGCGTAAGCCACGGCCATCTCCTCCTGGTTGGGATTTGTCACCAGGGTTTTCTGAAAAGCCGCTATAGCGCGGTCATAATCTTTATCCACGAAGTATTTCATCGCCTGCGTGATGTTCTGCGCCGGTTCAGTATAGGTTGGAACATTATCGACGTCGTCGACGCCGCCTATCTGCTGAAGCGTCGCCGAATCCGACGACTCGGTTTTGTTGACGCATCCGGTCACTCCCGTGAACACAAGCAGCGCGGTTATGACCAGAGCGTACGCCGCGAGAATTTTTTTGCCGTCCCTCATATTCGATACCTCCATTTATATCATGATAAAAACCGTTTTTATTTGATCACGGCTATCTTGCCGTATTTCTCGAGCTTGCCGCCGCCTGCGTCATAAGCCGTTATCTTGTAAAAATATACGCCGTTGCCGACCCTTGAATTATCAGCGTTCATAAGCAGCCATACTGGCGAATCGTGCTTTCCGGCGGTCAGATAACTTGGCGCGAGATCGCCGAAGTCATATACCAGTTCGGCGTTAGCGTCGTATATCCGTATATTCATATCGGAAATATTTTTGCCGAGCGTATAGTTAATGTTGAGTCTAGTTTTCGCGGGGTTGGGATATGAAACGTAATTGACCACGTCGAAGAAGCCGGCCGCCTGAACCTGCAGACTCGGCGCGTCCAGAACGTTTCCGAGTTTATCTTCGGCCGAGAGCGACACGCTGTGAATGCCCGCGACCGTGCGCTGCGGAATGTAAAGCGTCAGTTTCGAGGTCTTTTCGTCGTATTCGTGCTTCATGAGCACGCCGTTGAGGGTCGCCTTTATTTTCTGCGCTTCTATACCGGCGCCGTTATCGCTTAATTCGACGTCGAATTTTTCTGATATGACCTGGTTTTCGAGCTCCACGGGCACTTTCACCGCGGGCGGCGTCGAATCGCCAAACACCGCGAGCGAGGTTATTTTGTCTATTTTAGCGTTGAGCCTGAAGTCTTTGATATCTCGCGAAATCAGTTCCCAGCAGCCGTTCTTCGAGTTAAGACCGAAGAGGCCCGCGTGCTCGAGTTCTCTGGTCGAAGCGCCGGCGAGATCGCAGTTGACCTCGATGGCTTTATTGGCTTTCAATCCTTCAGGATATATCTGATACACTTCGTTGATGAGTTTCAATTCGCTCATCTTCTCCGCCGAATACATTTTCGGCGCCGCCGCTTCGCCTTCCACCGCTATGTATCGCGATACGTTGGTGAAATCTGGCGTCATTACGAGCATTACGTCGCGGTCGAAAGTCGCCTCGCCGAAGTTCATATTCATCTTTCCGTCGAGAGAAACCATTTTAGCCGGTGCAGAAGCGGTTATTACCGATGACGTGAATTCGGCTATGGATTTTCCGTTGATGATCGTGCTCTTCGGAGCGATCTTGCCTTCGACCTCTATCTGCGCGCGGCCGGCGTATGCGGGACTTATCGTGTAGTGGCCCTTGTAAACGTTTGGCCTTGTCATTGCAAGCACGTTACTCAGCAGCGTCTCGTTGGTGCCGTCCTGCCATACGCGTATGGTCGGGGTGGCAATAAGAACTTCCGCCGTAGCCGATTGCACGTATTTAGTGCTTATTATCAAGCTCTTTTCATCGAGCGGGTTCATGTAAGCGGATATGAGGAATTTGGGCGAAAACTTCTGCGTAAGCGTCAGGGTGTTCACTGCATTGCCCATGTAGTCCTGCGCGTCGTAGACCGTTATTATATATTCACCGTTGAATCCGAACGCCTCGAACGGAACCACCGCGTAACCCATGTAGAGGCCGTCGACGAACGACATCATATTGAGCGTCTGCTCGTTCTGAAGCGTATAGGTCGGCCTGAAAGTGACGCGCGGCGGTTTTTCCGCGTTCATGTCGGCGTTGAATTTGATCGAGAAAATTACCTTCCAAAAAGACGGAGCGATAACGACCTTGTCGGTCACATATGAGATCTTCACGCCTGTGGTTATCAAAAGCAGGCCGTCGGAATCGCCGGCTATGCCGTTAACATCGCCTGCCGTTACTGGAACGGCTGCAGGATCGCCCGTGTCGTCAACCTTGACGGCGAACTGCCTGCCGAAAGGCTCGTCCTCATATTCGGGCGCAGTAGCGCGGAATGTGATCTCGACGGTCTGGACGGACGTGTTCTGATTGACCTTTTCGCCGAGCAGCACGGTGATTTCGCCCGTGCCTGATTCGTATGTGATGACGGACTCGCCGCCGCGCGGCACGCCGTTGAAGCGCGTCGTGGTAAGCCTTCCGTTAACGTATATCTTCGACTGTGAAACGTCGTAATTTGTGAACGTCGTTTTATCGGTAAGCGATGAGCCTTTCGGGAGCTCTATTACTACCTTGTTCATGCCGGTGTCGAAACTTCTGAACGAAGGTTTGAGCAGCAGTTTAAAATCGCGGGCGCCTGATTTTCTGAGGACATGGCCGGGAAGAAGTTCTCCCACGCACTTTTCGACCGGCATTATAACCGATATGAAAAGGCTGTAAGTGCCTACGTTGCCGGCGATATCGACGGCCTTGATGACCACTTCGATAGTGCCCCTGATATCGGGCGTATTAAACGATGCCCATACGGCCTCTCCGTTGATGTATGACTGCGCCGCGACGGCTTTGCCGAGGCCGAAAGCGCTAAGATCCGCGGTTATATCGGCGGGGCGGAGCGAAAGATCGTCCAGGATGGCCTTCATTTCGAGAGTGTCGCCGCGAGCCTTTATGATATTTTTACCGTAAGCGCCGGTGGTTTCCGCCGACATGAATTTAGGCGGAAGTATGTCGTCGGAAGTTATGTCTATGGCGACAGGGTGAGGCGTCGCGCCCACTCCGGCTATCGATGTGATAGAGGTGAGCACCCTCGACAAATTAAGACCGGAAGCCGATCCGGCGGCGGTCCTGCCCGGAGAGAATATGCCGCGCACCGTGAATGTCGCGCCGTTACCGAGTATAATGACGGCGATCTTCGGATCGCTCGACGCCGTTACCGCTGCGCCCATGCCGAAACTGTCGCCGGAGACCGGCAGGACGAAATCGGCCGGCACTGAGCCGTTAACGATTATGGCCTTGTTGAAGTAAATTTCAAGCCTGTCGCCCGCGCCCATGCCGAGGCCGTCGCTGTCGACGAATTTGGCGGAGCTAATAAGCGGGGCGGCGGTGTCTTTCGACTCGATAAGCACGGGAACTCCTGCCTGCCAGTCGTTGCCTGATATATCCATGATGTGGCCGGTAACGTAGGTCGTCGTGCTGCGGCCGATCGCGGTCTGCGTCGCGCCGAATAGCGATATCACCGGGTTAGTCCCGAGCGTGATGACCAGCTCGCGGTTATTGGTGCCGGCGGCGAATTTCGGGTTGTCACCGAGGCTGCCGTTGATCAAAGTGAAGTCTGCGAGCGAGACCTTATTGGATATCATAACCATCTCAGAGAACGCAAGCGTTATCTTATCGTTGACCGTTACGCCGTTGCCGTCGAGATCTTCGAATTTTGCGCTGACAAGCGTCGGCGGGACCGCGTCGGAACCGGTTATATCGACGGCGGACGGAAGCGCACGCGCGGGATTTCCCGACAGATCGGTTATAGTGGTTACGAAACCGTTGATGTTGATGCCTGAAGGCGAGCCCATGGTAGAGTTTCCCGACATATAGGTGCCGGCGATAGTGAGCATGGGTGACGCGCCGAGGGTTATGGTTATCTCATTCGAGCCTGAAACGCCTACGGTCGGACTTGAGCCGAGACTGTCGCCGTTCACGGGCAGAAGAAATACCGCAGGGCCGGGCGCGCTGGCGACGATGGTCCTGGAGAATCTTAATCTAAGCAGATCGCCCTGGTTGACGCCATTTGCATCAACGTCAAAGTAGATCGCGGCGACTATGACGGGGCCGTTGGAGTCTGATATGTCAACGAAGCCGGTCGAAACGGGATTGTTACCGACTATATCGGTGACATGACCCGCTGTGAAGGCCGCGGCCAGATCGATCGCCGACGCGTTGGGATCGGCCGGATATACTCCTTCTACTACGAGCGTCGGAGCGTTTCCGAGTACGAAAGAAACTTCGTTCGTGCCAAGCAGCGAACCTGTCTGAAGGCCGCCGACGCCGAAAGTACCGTTGACTATATTGAAGTCGCTCTTATTTACGCCGTTTATGACGATGGCCTTCGAGAAAACGACCGACAGAGTGTCGCCGCCGTCTATGAGACCGTTGTTGTTGGCATCGCCGTATCTGGAGGCTATGATCGTCGGACGGGTGGTATCGTTGGAGTAAATGTCCTTCGACGTGCTTCTGCGCGCAGGATTGCCCGCTACGTCCTTGATATGGTCGGCGTTAAAGCTCATGGATATGTCCAGGCCCGAAGAACCCGCATCAGTCGGATATACGCCGGCGATCTTAAATTTCGGGTTGTCGCCGAGGGTGATTATTATTTCATCGGTTTCGCTCTGGACCAGGGCCGTGGGACTGCCGAAAGAATCGAGCGCCTCGGTAAGCGAGAAATCTGATATATTCAAATTGGATGTCAGTATCTGCTCGCTGAACCTTACATAGAGCCTGTCGCCCCTGTCAAGGCCGTTGGCGCCTACATCCTCGTATCTGACGGTGGTCACGAACGGCGAGAAAGTGTCGGCGATATCGATGACCGATCCGCCCTGGACGAAATTGCCGATCAGGTCCTTGAGCGAGGTCGCGCCCGCTCTTATGCCGATACCGGAAGGCATGCCCGTCGAGATCAGAGAAGGCGTGTACGTGCCGTCGGGACGGAATTTGACGCCGGTCTGAAGGCCTATGAGCACTTCGTTCGAATTGGCGGCGTTTACCTCGAAAGTCGCGCCCGCGCCGAAACTGTCACCGGCGACGGGTATAAGGAAATCGCTTACGCTCATTCCGGGAGGCGTCTCGATTTTAACTGGTTTATTGAAAGTGAGCACCATTCTGTCGCCCGCCGAAACTATCAGGTCGTTGTTGGCGTCGTCGATCCTGGCTATCATAAGCTGAGGGCCGGCGGCCGAAGCCGATATGATGTCTACGGGAGTGGTTCCCTGTGGCGAGTTTCCGGAATAATCCGTAATCGCGCCGGCGGCTCCGGTGCAGCCAATGCCCGAAGGATTGCCTGCCGCGTAAGCCGGAGGCGGCGTTTTGAAGATCCCCGCTATCGTAAGTACGGGATTCAGGCCGAGAGTGACGCGTATATCCACCGCGGTAGTGCCGGCGGTAAACTGCGCGTTCGTGCCGAGGCTGTCGCCGGGTATCGGAAGCGTGAACTGCGCGGCGAAACTCGTTCCCTGTATCTGAAGGCTCTTGTCGAACTCGAGGCCTAAAATATCGTTCTGGCTGACGCCGTTGCCGTCGATGTCGTAATATACCGCGGTCAGAAGCACGGGGCCGGTAGTGTCGGAGCCCGTGATATCCTTGACCGACGAAGGCATTCCGGCGTTTCCGTAAAGGTCGCACACACCGCCGGAGGTCGTCATATTGGTTGAAACGTCAATACCGGAAGGCGAGTCCGCCGTCGTATTGACGGCGTTAAATACGCCGGGAATGGTGAGTTTGGTGCCGGCGCCGAGAAGTATCCTCAGCGTGCGATTATTATCGGCCGCGACGCTTAAATTAGGGCTCGTGCCCAGCGAATCGTTGGTAACGGGAAGGTTGTAATCGGACCCTGCAAAATTTCTGAATATTATTGGTTTATCGAAGAGCAGATCGAGCCTGTCACCCGCGTCGACGCCGTTGGCGTTCATGTCCTGCCAGCGCGCTGAAACTACCGTAGGGCGCAATTCGCCGGTCGGACCTGTAATATCGACGGGCGCGACCGCGGGAATGGCGTTGTTGCCAGCCTGGTCGGTTATGTGACCGGGCTGAAGCAGAGTCGAAATGTTTATACCGGAAGGCGAACCGGCCGATGTGCTCGTCAGCGAGAATACGCCTGGCACCATTATTACGGGATTCGTTCCGAGAGTTATGGTCAGCTGGCTCGTCGAGGGGCCGACCGAGAAAGTCGGGCCGGAGCCGAGTATATCGTTTAATACAGGCAGAGTGAAATCGGAATCCACTACGCCCGAAAGAAGTATCGGTTCGGTGAAACTTAACACGAGCGTGTCGCCCTGACCCATACCCATGTTATCCACGTCGGTATATACCGCCGAAGTTATCGAGGGGCCGACGCCGTCGTCGATATCGACCGCCACTGAGGAAGACAGCGTGTGGTTGCCATAAATATCGGTTATGGAGGCGATGTTAGGCTGAGCCACGTCGATGCCCGAAGGGGCGCCGGCCGTCGAAACGGTCGCGGAATAAAGCCCTACGGGATTTATAACGGGGGCCGAGCCCAGCGTTATTTTCAACTCGCGGTTATTGTTGCCCGCACCGAATCCCGGCAGGCCGCCGAGAGTATCGTTGGTGACCGGCAATCTGAAATCGGCCACCACGGGATTTGTTATTGTGATGGGTTTGCTGAATACCACGAATAAAAAGTCGCCCTGGTCGACGGCATTCGAGCCATTGGCGTCGTTATAGCGGCAGCCGATGACATTCGGGCCGGTCGTTTCGATGGGCCCGATATCCACTCCGACGGGCGCGTTCTGGCGCGCGCCGTTGCCGGATATGTCGGTGATATTGGTAAGCGTGCCGGAAACATCCATGCCGGTCGCGCCGGCGGTCGTCGGATAGACGCCTTTTACGGTCAATAGCGGACTGTTTCCGAGCTTGACGATGATCTGGTTAGGCATGGTATCGTACCATTCAAACGAAGGCGTGGTGCCCAGATTCGCCGTGCCGGCGGGAAGCACCGTGAAATTAGCCGCGGTGACGCCGGTAAGGACGTTATTCACCCATACCGACGAAGTGACGTTTTTATCGAAGGTGAGATACAGTTTGTCGTTTATCGTAACGCCGTTGGTATCGACGTCTTCATATAAAATGGTTGTAATGCGCGGGCCGGTAGTGTCGGCGGAAGTTATGTCGATGCCGACCGGCGTGTTCTGGCGTGCGTTGAATCCGAAGGTATCGGTTATGTTGCCGCTGGCGGCGCCGACGGTGGACATGTCGATGCCTGAAGGTGAAAACTGCGTGACCGCAGCACCGTTATAAACTCCGGCAATACTCAGATACGCGCCTTCGCCGAGCGTTATAAGGATTTCCTTTGCGGTGGCGCCGGGCGCTACGGTTATGCTGACGCCGAAAGTGTCGCCCGCGACCGGAAGCGTGAAATCGGTCTTTGACGGCGGGTTGCGGATTATAACGTCCTTGTCGTAGCCGAGGCGCAGCGTGTCACCGGAGGAAACGACGCCGATCGGGGCGTTGTCGATCCATACGCAGCTGGTTATAAGGGGACCCTGGCCGCCCGACTGTACCGTTATGAACTTCTGCGTAGAAGACGTGGCCTGGTTGCCGCTGCCGTCCACAATTGTAGTTACGGGGCCGACCAGATCTATCGAAGACGTAGTGGCGCCTAAGAACGTTAGCGCCGTTCCCGCGTCGAGCGATATAACCATTTGAGTGTTTAGGGGGCCCGTCGAAAACGTCGGATTATTTCCCAGATTACCGTTCTGAACGTTGAAGTTGGTTTTCAGCGGAGTATTCAAAGTGATAGGTTTCGAAAACGTCACCGTGAGCCTGTCGCCTGCGTCAACCGTGTTCGAATTGTTAAAATCGTTATAAACGGCCGTTAAAAGAGTGGGACCGACAGAGTCTGAAGACTGGATATCGGTGATCGATGTAGACGGTATCGCCACGTTTCCGGAGATATCGGTGATCGAGTTGGCGGGAATGCCGCCGGCTATGATGTCGATACCGGAAGGCTGGCCGGCGTTGTTGTTTCCGCTGTAAACGCCGGGCACGATAAAACGCGCCTGGCCGTTGAGCGTGAACGTTATTTCATATGTGCCGGTTTTAACGTAGGTCGTAAAGTCGAAATTGTCGCCGGAAACCGGCAGATTGAAAAGCGTCCTGGTCAGCGCTGTAGCGGGAGGCGGAGGCGGAAGAGGTATCACAATGGCCTTGTTAAAAGTCACTGAAAGCGAGTCGCCGTTTGAAACTGTTCCTGAATTATCGACATCGGTCCAGCGCGATACACTTATCTGCGGGCCGCTTTCGACGACACCGGTTATGTCTATCGGCTGCGCCGCGGGAACCGCCGGCTGGTTCTGGTTGTCTATGATGGTCGTGGCGCTCGGGGCGTTTATGTTTATGCCCGAAGACGTGCCGGTAGCGCCCGAAAATGCGCCGATTATTGTAAGGCTCGGATTCGCGCCGAGCGTTATTTTAAGCTGGTTGGCATTGACGCCGGTCTGGGTGAATGCCGGCGACGTTCCGAGCGAGTCGGCGCCATTGTTGGCCGGAACTACGAAATTAGCCCCCGTAGGGTTATTCGCCGTTACGTTCTTGTTGAATGTAAGTATAATATAATCGCCGGCGGTTACGCCGTCTTTGGTTACGTCGGTAAAGACGGCCGCGGCGATCGTCGGGCCGCCTGTCGCTGCGGCTACTATATTCACAGCGGGAGTTGAATGGACCGCGCCGTTTCCGGAAATGTCGCTTATCGACTGCAGCGGGCCGCCGCCGTCGTTGACGTTGATGGTCGAATTGGCCGCCGCGGGCGGATTGAACTGCAGCGCCGCGCCCGTGCCGAGAGTTATTTTAACGCTGATATTATTCGCGTTGTTGTTCAACTTTTCAAACGTGAGGCCCGCGCCGCCCAGATTTCCGTTGGTAATGGTAAAATTCCCAACTACGATCGGGGTCGTGTTGAAAGGATTGACCATAATAGGCTTCGAGAAATCGAGCTCGATTATATCGCCCGCGTTGACGCCGTCATTACCTACGTCGGTATAGCGCGCAGCGATAGGCGTCGGGTTTGCCGTATCGGTCGAACCGATGTCCTTGACCGTCGAGTTGGTGGCGGTATTTCCGTAAATATCGGTGATCACGCCATTAGCTATGGTCGATGAAATGTCCATACCGGACGAAGAGCCGGCAGCGACGTTGCCGTTATAAAGCCCGGCGACCTTAATCGTCGGAGCGGATGAGAAACGAAGTTTTATCTGAGTCGGAAGCAGCGCCGGAACGGCCGTGCCGGGAGCCACTACAGTGAACGTGGCCAGGCTGTCGCCGCCGACGGGAAGCTGGAACGCCGCCGAAGTGAGCGTAGGCGAGCAGGTTATAGCTTTACTGAATGTGAGCGTGAGCTCGTCGCCGGTGGTTATTCCGTCAGGCGGCGCGCCGGTATCGGTAAATACCGCGGTTAAAAGCGTAGGCCTCGTCGTGTCGGTGCCGCCGATATCCACCATGGTGGACGCTTCCGCGGGATTGCCCGTCTGATCCTGTATGTTAGGGCTGTTCGGGGCGACTATGTCTATTCCGGAAGCGCTCGCGTCGTTACCGAAAACGCCCGCTATTACCAGCGACGGACTGGCGCCGAGGACCAGCCTTATCTGGCTTGAGGTAAGACCTGTGTTATTCGCCGTAAAGCCCGCGCCGCCAAGGCTCGAGCCCGCCGGCTGCAGCTGGAATGTGGCCGTGGTGACGCTGGCCGCGGTGAACTGTATCGGTTTATCGAAGGTCAGAACGAGCGTATCGTTGGCGGTAACGCCGTTGTTGTCGACATCGGTGAAAACGGCCGTCGTTACCTTCGGGCCTATCGTGCTCGAAGATAATATGTCTCTGAGTGTGGTGGCGACGGCGCCAGTGCCCTTCCAGTTCTGTATCTGGGTAGTGCCGTTAACTACGTCGATCTGCGAGCGGTTCGCGCCAGTGAATGTGACGGTCGGCGCAGTGCCGAGCGTGATCCTTAATTTTCTGTTATTCACTCCGGCCGCGGCGGCGGTGAATGTAGCGCCGGTGCCGAGCGTTAAATTCGAAAGCTGGAAAGCGGCAATTGTAACGCCGGATAAAACTATGGGCTTGCTGAATTCGATATCGATGAAATCGCCCTGGCTGACGCCGGCTGGCGCGTTGTCGGTATATAAAACAGTATTTCCTATGGTGGAAATGCTCGGACCGGCGGCGTCGGTCGAGCCGATGTCGCGCGCCGCGCCCTGCGCAGCCGCTTTATTTCCATAAATATCCATTATGGTATTATCCGCAATATTATTTATTATCTCTACTCCCGAAGGCGAGTTGGCTGAGGTCGACCCTGAATAGACCCCCGGTACCGTTATGCTGGCCGGACCGCCGAAAGTCATTATCAGCTGGCGGTTGTTCGCGCCATTCAGAGCGAACGTGGGATTATCGAGGTTGTCGCCCGTCACCGGCAGGGTGAAGGTCGTCGCGGCCGTGAAAGCTGCGGTACCAAGTATTATCGGCTTATCGAAGGTCAGCGTCATAGTGTCGTTCGCCGAAAGGCCGTCCATGATGCCGTTCGCGTCCGCGATATCGGTGTATTCAGCCGCTGTGACGGTAGTTATGAGCCTGGGGCCCTGCGTCGACGCGCCGGCGATGTCCCTGTTCGGACCGCCGCTTGCGCCCGGCACCTGCTGGGCGCGGTTGCCGAAATCGTCGACTATATTCGGACCCGTCAGTATAACGTCTATGCCCGAAGGCGATCCGGCGATGGTATTTCCGGCGGCGTAAACTCCGGCGATTTTGAACGCCGAACCGTTCGCGACGGAAAAATCGATCTGGTTGTTGGTACCGGCAATGAGAACTCCAGTTCCGGCTATGCTGTCGCCCGTGACCGGCATCGCGAAATCCGTTGCGCCGCTCACATTGGTGTTATTCATTACTATAGGCTTGCTGAAAACCATTACCATTTTATCGCCCGTGTTAACCGTGCCGGAATTGTCGACATCGGTAAAAACGGGATTTGCGTTAATGAACGGACGCGGCGCGTTAGGAAGCTCTATGGACGCCGGGTTTACAAGCAGGCTCACGACCTCGTATCCCTGCGTGCTGTTGGCGGTGTTGGCCGCGAGATCGCGTATCGCGTTAGCGGCCGACGGAGAGTATCTTATGGAATTTATAAGGTTCGTGCCGGGCGGCGCGACGAATCTGATCGCCGGATTCGCACCGAGAATTATAGTTACCTGAGTGTTGAGCGGACCCGCGGTGACGCTGGCGCCGGGGCCGAAACTGCCGGTTGCGTCCTGAGTGAAAACGCCGCCCGCGACCCTGCCGAGCTGGAATATGCTCGCCGAAAGTGGCGTCTGGCCGACCTGGCCGGTCTGTATCTGTTCGCTGAAAGTCACTATTATCTGATCGCCCTGGTCGATACCGGGGGTAGATCCGGTTTCCATATAATTGATGCCGGTGATCGTGGGAATGCCGGCGTCTATCGTGAACGTAACGGGATCGCCACTCACGAGCGTTTTCGGCGCGGCCGTGCTCTGAAGGTTATTGCCTACGAAGTCCCGGCCGGTGACCCAGTATGTTATGACCGCGTTGTCGGCTGCGGTCGTTAACGGAAGCGTCGCCTTCAGGGTGGTCTGGCCCTGCGGGTTCTGAGCGCCCTGAAGGGTCATCGTAATAGGCGCCTGACCGGCGCCGTTGATCGTATAATTAAGCTGCATGACCGCGGCCGCCGGAGTTCCGAGCGTCCAGTCTATATAATCGAAATTAACCCTTACTTCATGGGCGGCCGGCGGCTGGCGCGAACCGTCAGCAGGACCCAGCACGAGCGAATTAACGTTCGGAGCGCGCGAGTCGCACCAGTGAACCTTTACTTCTATAGTGGCCGCCGTGGTGGCGTTCCAGTTGGTAAGGCTGTCGAACGAGTCGACCGCGAATACGGTGTACTTATATGTCTGGCCGTAGCGGTTATTGCCGGCGTCCCATGTGGTGCCGTCTTTTGCCGTATCGGCGACCTGGCCGCCATCGAAGGGCGCAACCGTATCCGTAAAGTTAAGGCCTGTCGTATTGTTTATGATGATCGTCGAAACCGCGGCCGATATAAGATCGCGGTAAACCCTGTAGGTTATCGTGCTGCCCGGGTTAGCCGAGGGCGGAACGTTCGACCATGTGAGATTCGCCGTGCCGTTAGCCACGTCGGTGACGGCTATCGGAATCGGCGCCGCCGGCGGAACAGCTTGCGCTTCCGCGACGAACAGCCATAACGGCAGAGTTAAAATAAGAACCAGTGAAAAGAAATTGAATAGACCAAAACGCCTTTCGGCATGTTTCCCCAAACATTGCATCATAGATGATCTCCTCATATATTTTTATAATATTTACTTGTCTTCCGCAGGGCCGTTATTTCTATATTCCAGGCCTCCGCGGGCGGCTTTTCGTGTAAAACACTTCTGCCACTTTGTGTGTTTATCGGATAAATATTGCAAAGGTTTATATATGCGGAATAAAAAATGTCTATTAATAGCCGATTTGAAGCCTATTTCACATGCCGCCGCTCCCGCGCGCCGCCTCCTTAAGACCGGTGACCGCCTTCTTCTTTTTCTAAAAAATTTTTTTTACGTTCACGAAAAATTCAGATGCTTGCTTGATGCATGACAAATTATCACTATATAAAGAAAAAAGGAGCCGTCCCAATTTATCTTTTGGGACGGCCCCTTTTTTTTAGAGTTTATCTAACGATCTATTTCTATCGTTTATATTAAGCCGAAACTAGATCTTCGCTTTTTTGATCGATTCGATATATTTGAAGAAGTCGACTTCGTTAGCGGTGAGGCCGAATTCATAAATATAGCGGCTTGCGAGATAAGTGCCGAATATCGCGCGCAGATAATTCATAGGAACTCTCTTGAGTATGGTTTCGATTCCGAGTTCTTTTACGATAACTGCGGGGCAGTGGTTCTTTATTGCGTATTTCCAGATGTGTTCGTCTTCGTATAACGATGATTCGCGCAGAGCGTCGGTGATTTCGTTGATCTTGTTCGACACAACGTCGCTTAATATCGTCATCGGAGTTTTGGTTCTCTGGTTTTCGCGCCACATAGCTTCGAATTCCATATGAGCGTTGTTTTTGATCTTTTCGATGATCTGATCGGTATACGCTTTTCTGAATTTCATCGACGCTTCTTTAGTAACGTCTTTAGCTACGTTTTTATCGGATATCATCATGTATTCCTGATACTGCTTGTCGTCTAAAGCGAGCGAAGAGAGAACTTCGAACGACGAAGAGGTAACGCCGCCCTTGTTGGCTGATGCGTCTTTAACCAGTACTACGCCTTTTTCTTCGAGACGGAGACGGGCTTCCTGCGTGATGAACAGGTTCGCGCCTTCGGATATGAACTTCCAGAAAGGTTTGCCTTCTGCGTCGAAGATCTGGTTGCAGTTATTGATATTGATGGCTTTCGGACGGCCTCCGCACGGTACGAATAAGTCGGCCTTCGCATATTTGGTAAGATGGAAGGTGTTTCTGAAAGTTTCGCCGTTGGCGATTACTTCGCCGCCGGGGAGTTTTACGTCTTTTTCTTCGATTAGAACTCTGAACCCGTCTTTCGAAAGTTTCGATTTGTCGAAGTTTACTATCATTTTGCGTTCTTTAGCGAGTCTTGTGAGTTCTTTTCTGTCGAGGCCCTTCGGATCGTAAATTACGCCCGAGCCATCAACTATAGCCGTGGTTTTATCTTTTGAAATCAATATTTCGTTGCAACCGAGATCGCCGTCCGGGCCGCCGGTCATGAATTTAGTTATGTTTTCTTCTTTGATGCCGTGTTTAGCGAGCATATGCATAGCCATTTCATGCACGCCTATGGTGGTCATGCCGTAACGGTCGTGGGGAATGCCGCCGATGGATACGTCTTTACCTGTGGTGAAGGCTTTCCAGAACTTGTAGCCGCGCTGATGCGCGCGTTCGCATGCCCAAAGCATAACTTCAGCGGTGTTTTCGTCCGGGCCGAGGAAGAGTATTTCTTCTTTGCCGTAGTAGTCGACGACTTCTTTATGGGGAAGCAGTAAGAGGTCGAGTACGCCGTCGATATATTTTTTGAATGCGGGTTCGGCTTTGTCCTGCGACTGCCAGTTGAGCAGTACGGTACCTTTCGAGCCGCCTTCGGGGATGTCTTTGTTCTTTCTCTGCTGGGTATGAGCCAGGCCGTAGTTTTCGTCGAATATGAAATCGGCTTTGAATTCGAAATCTTCATAAGTTCTCGATTTGACCAGACGGATACCGCCGCGGGCGATGTCGCGGAAGCGGATGTGGTAGCCTATGAATTCTTTGCCGACCAGGAAGAAAAGGGCGAACGGGGTATCGGGATAGTCGACCTTATTCAGGAAGGTCGGATTGAACCTGTATGAGAGGCTTACTTTTTCGGTTTTGTAGAAATTGGTTTTGAGAATGTGGTTATTGAAGGTGTTGAACGAATTGAGTATAGCGAGTTCGACTTCGTTCACGCCGTATTTTTTGACGAGCTCGGCGACTTTCAGACTTGCTTTTTCGTAGTCGCGTTTTTTGAGTTCGGGATTGAATTTTTCGTTGAACGCGTTGTAGGCGGCTTTAATGAATTCGGGATTATTGGCTAAAACGTCGGTTATTTTAGCGCGGGTGAAAGTATCTTTCACGAGGCTGGTTTTGAGGGTTCCGAGTTTGCCGATAAGTTCGGGCTGTTCTTTGAGCGCTTTTGCGATGCTTAAGTATTCTTCGTTGTGCGAAGTGAGGAACTGATGAGCGTATTCGGATACGGATACTGCGTAAAGCGTCTGCTGCGCACTAAGGACGTTATTGTAGAAAAGATGGTTGATCTTCGTTTTAGGAAGGATGGCTACCAGGGTTATGTCTTCTACTATGTTGTTAATTAATTCTTTATCGTTGGTTTTGGTTATGTAGAACGAATATATGGTTTTACCGTTAGCGAAGGGAACGACGAATTTGCGATTGGTATATAGATTGTAGGTCGAAAGGACGTCTGAGAATTTCGAAATGAAGGTTTCGCTCGATTCGGTGTTGAGAGCGATCATGAAGCGGGTTTCGCTGCCGTCGGAGGTGTTGGATACTTCTACATAGGGAGTGGCCCAGCCGGACGATTTTTCCCATATGTTTTGATAGCGTTTCTGAGTTTCGGGCTGAGCGATTTCGAAGAATCCGGTTTCGACCGAGTTTGCATAGGTGAAATCGCCTTTGACGTTCTTGAATTTCGGCGTATATACGAAATAAAGTCTCATGTGCGATTTTTTATTGGTCATGCCTGATGTTCTGTAGCATTCGAGACGATATGAGGGATATTTTTCTTCGAATGCGCGTTCGGTGTCGACGGCTCTTTCAGCATAGTCGTCGATCATATAGATAGCGCGGTCGGCAAGTTCCTGCTTCAGGTTGATGCCGCCTTTTTCCTGCGGGAAGTTCTGAGAGATGATTTCGGTCGCTTTGATCGATTCGATGTGTTTTGCGATCTCTTCGACGGAAGTGGTCTGGAAGTAATATTCATGAAGGCCGAGGTTGTTTAAATACCACTGCAGAGTAAGACGGATAGTTTCCTGCGAGTAATTGCCGCTTTCGTGAAGAAGGCTTTCGAGTTTTTCGATCTCTTTCAGGCCGAGTTTCGCCTTCGATGCGATTTCTTTTAATTCAGGAACTTTAGTGGAATTTTTCTGGGTTGTTGCCATATTTTTTGCCCCCGTATTTAACTTCATACCAACTTGGAGAACATACTCTAACTCCATACAGAGTTGGTTATTTTTTTATTGTGTAGCAATATTATACCAAAAAAAAAGAAAAAATGGGTATTTTTTTGTAAATTTTTTAAAAAATTATTTTCAGAACGGTATTTCGGGACGCCGGCCGGTCTATTGCTCAACGAAAAGGCCGCGAATGAGATTGCTGTCCATATTGATCTTTTTGAGCGTATCGCCGAAATTAAAGGCTTTTGCCTCGTCTTCGAAAAGTTTTTTACTCACGCATATTATCTGGGGCCGGCTTATCTGAGAAGCCGCATCCTTGCTGAGCGCCGCAATCTTCCTTTCGTCGGTCGAGGTGAAGCGCAGAAGTATCAGATCGATATTGTTGCCCCACTTTTTATACTCGCAAAGGCGCGTGTCGAATTTCTTCTGATAATAATCGGCGTCGCAGACGGCGTAAAACGGCATTTTTTTAGACGCGAAAAATTTGCGCAGCACGGTTACGAAATTTTCGAATTTAGAGATCGCGTATTTTTTAAAGATGTCCTCGTGCGCCTCGTTCAGCGCGGCGACGCTTACGCCGGTGTTTTTTTCGAATTCCTTGACGGGCGCATCGTTGAATATAAAAAGGGCGCGGATGTCGTTTCCGGCCGATGGATAATGCGGCATCCTGAGGTTGTCGATTATAACGGCGTCGAAGTAGCCCGATTTTATTACGTCATCGAGATATTTAAGCATGAGCGCGCTCACTTCAGGATTGGTGAAATCGGCGAAATAACGGTCTTTTTCGACTGACGCCGAATATTCGCCGAAGGCGTTTTTCATAAAATATTCTTTTTTACTGTCGAAATAATACTTCCCAAGATTCAAAATATCGACCAGCGCGTATTTTTTTATTTTACGGTAATCGCATTCCTGCCTGAATTCATTGAGAACTACCCTGGCGCGCTGTTCGTCGCCGCATTTGAACACATCGGTCTTGACTATGCTCTCGCCATCCTTCAGAACTTCTAGCGCCGCGCCGTTTATCGCGCTTGACTGCAGCTCGATAAGGTTTTCGGCGAATTTATAGCTCACGACGTCGCCGTATTCGCAGCGGATCACGGATATTCTGTGTTTTATAGGATTTTTCGAATTGTAATTTTCGATCTTCTGCGACAGGTCGAGCGTTTTAGACCGGAATATCGTCAGCTGCTTTTCGCCTTCGATCAGCTTTCCGGGTTTTATCTCATAAGGCTTGTACTTCGAACCCATGACGAGCATGCTTTTAAGTTTCGTGAAACATTCTTTCAGAGCGGAAATATCGGCGGAATAGACGCGCCTGAAATCCTGCAGATCGTCAGACGCCAGATAATCCATGCCGTCCGGCGAGGCTTCCGCCGCTTGAGTCTGGCCGCTAAGATCCGGCGGATCGATCGCGATATGTTCGCTTCTTATATAGCCGCGCGCGCCGCTTTCGAGCGCCACGTTATACCATTCGTCCTGCCGCGACAGTATTTTAAAACTTTCTTCCTTTTTGATGCGCATGACGCTCGTGGACTCGAAGCCGGGGCTCTGCATAAGACGCGCGCTCGTAGCTTTTACGAATCCGCTGATATCGTTTTTCAAAAAATATTCGTCGCTGGAAGTCAGCTCGTCGATGGCGTTGAGCCGGCTGGTTCCGGAACCTATGCGTCCCGCCCATTTCGTCAGCTCGCCGTCGGCCGGTTCTCTCTTCAAAAGTATTTTGTAGGCTTTTTTAATGAATGAAATGTCGTCGTTAGATTTATCGGATATCTCCTCGAGTATTTTTTTGTTTTTAAAATAAGCCGCTTCGGTCTTTTTCAGAGTTTCTTTTATTTTAGCGCTGTCGAGCACGCTTTCTTCGGCGGCCGGCGCGGCTGAGGCCGAAAACAGGCAGGCCGCAAGCAAAAAAGCCGCCGCCATTTTATTGATACGTATTTTTCTTTCGTTATTCACTTTAATCGATACCACCGTTTCTAGTTCTATTTTAATCATAAAAATGGATTATGTATACATATCATTTTCAAATTTCACCGGTTATTTTTCGACCCTGATAAATGACAGATTGAAAGAATTAAAAATTTTTAAAAGATGAAATAATGTCGCACAGCAGGCGAAAATGGTTGATCAGCCGCCTTAAAAGAAGCGGGTTGAGCACGACGCGGTAATATATTTCGGGCGGCGCGCCGAATAATTGCTTGATCTGGTGCGGCTTCAAAGGCGCCAGGTTCTTGTTGAACGGATTGGTATGCACCATGTCGTACGAGATGACATATCCTCCGTTTTTAACCACCCTGCGCATTTCCGATGCTATTTTTGCGCGGGCGCCCGCGCAGGTCACTGACGAAAAAACCGTGAACTGGCTGACGAAGTCGAAACTCGAATCATGGAAGGGTAGATGAGACGCGTCAGCGTTAATGACCATGCCAGGCTGCGGACCGGGCCCTCGCGATGCCAGCCTTTCGAATATAAGCTCCGCGCCGTACATATTGTCTGGCGCGAATCCCATCTGCGAGAACATATTGAAGAACGCCCCGCCGCCGCTGCCGATATCCAGGAGGCAAGCCCGGCTCAGATCAGCCGCCCGGATCTTTTTGCGGTTGAAAAAGAGCGCTATATGTCTTTCAATCTCGTGCCTGATATAAATGACCGCCGGATTCAGCCGCTCGTAAAGCTCAGCGAGCCGCGAATCGGAGTCGCGCCGGCTGTATTCGGCCTTTATTCTGGATATTTCGCCCTCGTCGTTCATAGAGTGCTATTATAACACAGTTCAGCCAATATATCAAGTAAATCGCCCGCGCAAGATTTCTGTTTTACATTTTATTTTTTTTCTGCTATAATTATTTTTTTAAATATATAGATAATGGACGGAAACAAATGTCTAAAAAAATCGATCTGATCCTTAAAAACTCCGCGTGCGTCAAAACGCAGGAAGCGGAACTTGAAAACGTTTATACCGCTAAACTTCCGGCTATCACTAAAAACATAGTGAAATCGCTCGAAAATAAGTCGTCGCTGGACCACGTCGGATTTCCCATGGTGCCCTCGAACGAATCGCTGGTCGAGATCGTCAATCTCATGCGCGCAATATTTTTTCCCGGCTACTTCGGCGAGCAGGAACTCGACCGGCCCAACGTCGAATATTATCTAGGCGGAAAGATCATAGCTCTGTATAAAATTTTATCCCAGCAGATAGCCAAGTGCCGCATGCACGACTGCAAAGACAAACTGAAAGTATGTTCGAAATGCACAGCAGTCGGCAAATCCGAAGCGATCAACTTCATAAATAAGATCCCCGCGCTGCGCGAAAAATTGTCGAAAGACTGCAGGGCCGCTATCGACGGTGATCCGGCCGCCCAGTCGGCGGACGAAGTCGTGTTCTGCTATCCCGGATTTTTCGCCATCACCATCTACCGCGCGGCTCACGAGCTGTATCTTCAGGACATTCCCCTGCTTCCGCGCATGCTGACCGAATACGCCCACACGCTCACCGGCTGCGACATACACCCGGGCGCTAAAATCGGCGAAAGTTTCTTCATCGACCACGCAACCGGCGTCGTCATAGGCGAAACCACCGAGATCGGAAACAACGTAAAACTTTATCAGGGCGTAACTTTAGGCGCTCTGAGTTTCCCGCGCGACAAGGAAGGCAACCTCATCCGCCACCAGAAACGCCATCCGACCATCGAAAATTACGCCGTCATTTACTCTAACGCCACCATCCTCGGCGGCGACACGGTTATCGGCAAAAACGCGGTCATCGGCGGTAACGTGTGGGTAACGAAATCGGTACCGGCGAACACGAAAGTGATAGTCAACGCGGGAGAGGAACGCCAGATCATAATAAAGCCTGGCGATAAAAAAACATCAAAAAAATAACTAAAACGGATAGGGATAGTTGAAAGTGGAGAACGGAGAGTGGAGAGTTAAGGAATTTTGAAGAAATTATATTGGTTTTTATTATTAATCAACGTTTTTTCAAAATTTCAAAAATCATCAGTTCTCAACTCTCCACTCTTAACTCTCAGCTTACTAAAGGATATTTTTAAAAAATAATTCGGAGGTAAAAAAATGACGGACCATAAGCCCAAAAAGCCAACTAAAATTGAAGAGTTGAAAATTCCAGACCGCGTAATAGTGTTTCTGATCCTCTCGGTTTTAAAAGACGCCGCGGTCAACGGCGAGAGCGAATACGGCATCGCAGAAAAACTCAAAGTGCCTAATTTCGTTATTAAACCCATCATAACCGACCTCAAGGAAAAGAGCAAATTCATTGAGACATTTACATCCCAGATCACCAATCAACTTCATTACAGAATACTTACCGCCGGTGACATCGCCCAGACCGAAATGATGAAGATATACCAGTATAAAAGTTATATCGCGCCGATCGCGTTCGAAGACTATTGCAAAAGCGTCACGGAGCAGGCGGCCAAACTCAATCTGAACACCAAGCTCGACGACATCAACGATATCTGCAAGCAGCGCGGACTGCATCTGTCGGACGATTTCAAGATGGAGCTCAAGACGCTTGTCACCAACAGAAGGCCTTTTCTTATATACGGCCCTCCGGGCAATGGAAAAACAGCCATCACGGAAGTTCTGCATAATCTTCTGGACTATACGATCTATATTCCATATTCGATTTATCTCAACGGCGACATCTATCCATATTTCATCGACGGCGTGCACGAATCGCTCGACGCGACCATCGACAAGGAAACGTTCAAAACATACGATAACCGCTGGATATACGCGACACCTCCTAAGATAGTCGTCTGCACCAACTCCAGCGTCGAATATTTCGACATGCGCGGGCTGATACTTCCGCCGCAGGTAATCGCGAACCTCGGCATGATGATCATAGACGATTTTGGCCGCAACCCGCCTCACAATCCCAACCAGAAAAGCTCGATCGAAATACTCAACCGCTTTATCACGCTGTTCGAATCGGAGGCTGACGTTCTAGAACTCGGCAACGGCCGCGCTCGCTTTCCGGTCAAAGAAAGAATAATTCTGTCGTCGAACATGAAAATGGACGACATACTCGATCAGGCTTTCAGGCGCCGCCTTCCGTTCAATCTCGCCACATATAACCCGCCTACCGACGTCGCCGAAAAAATATTCGTCGACTCGGCGAAAAAACTCGGAGCAAAATTTTCTGACGACGAGCTCAAAACGCTCTTCACCTTCTTCGAAGGCCTGTACAAACAAAATAAGATATCGGTCCCCGGCTCCGACGCGCGCGACATGCTTACATATATCCGCGCAACCAAAGACGTTCCCGACCCGTTCCTCTTCACTAAAGAAGACCTGCAGCGCGCCTTCGGCAAACGCTACGACGTAATAAAAGAAAACGTGAACATGTTCTAAATTTTAAATAGGCAAAGCATTTTTAGAAATAAAAAAAGGACCGTCCGAATTGTAATTTTCGCCGGCCCTTTTTTTATGAGTTTTATTTTGAGTTTAATTAAAGGATATGTTGTCTGCTTGATTTAACCGTCAAAAATCCTCAACTATTCTCTGTTCTCTATTATCTGTTCTCTATTCTCTATTCTCTGTTCTCTATTCTCTGTTAAAGGTTTATCTCATCTTGTTGTAAACTTCAACCGCCTGTGCGTGTTCCTTGCTGTCGGGATATTTTTCGACGACGGCCTGATACATAAGCTTGGCTTCCAGGCCGCTG
>Ga0209212_1000620_pt1 | contig 67104 bp, 52 predicted proteins | sample RifGroC2_FD_183996 | JGI IMG/M metagenome (GOLD analysis project Ga0209212, IMG submission 183996) | Groundwater microbial communities from Rifle, Colorado, USA - Groundwater C2 (SPAdes) (version 2) | ecosystem: Environmental > Aquatic > Deep subsurface > Groundwater | place: Rifle, Colorado...
CCGGAATCTCTAACGAACCGCCGGATGCCGAACGGCACGTCCGGTGGTGTGAGAGGACGGCTGGCCAATTAATGGCCAGCCTCCTACTCGATTAAGGCATATCAGCGAGTCAACATTCCGGCTCACGGTAAACACACCAAAATAAAAGCACTTTTCGTTTTGCCTGTTTATTAATATTTCGGATAACTTATAGAAAGATTTCATGACAAAGCTTCCCGGCACAAAGCCATCAAAAGCCAAGACAGTGGCAGCGGCTTTCGCCTGCCATAAAAGTCCGTGAAACGGACTTTTATGGCAATGCGACAAATCATCGCAGCCCTAGCTGCGATGATTTAACATCAGGGATAGAGAGGGGATCAAAAGGGGAGAGGAAGGGCCATCGGCCTTTCCACTCCCCTTTTTTTGATTACCGTTTCTATTTTCTGTTTTCTATTATCTGTTATCTATTTAAAGTTAAAACTTTTTCCAGAAGCTGGTTTTCGCCTGTGGTTTGATCAGCTGGCGCGCGCGTTCGGCGTAGGGCGAATCGATGGGCGCGTGAGTAATGACGGCGATATTTTCGCTCACGGCCTCGTCCATCATGCCTTTATCGCGGTAGGCCTGACCGAGTTTGAAGTGCGCCTCGAAGTTTTTCTCGTCGTACTTAATGACCTCTTTGAAGTGAGAAATAGCTTCTTCGGTGAGCATCTTCTTCTGGTATACTTCGGCGAGTTTAAAGTGCGCGTCGACGAAGTCGTGTTTCTGGGCGATGGCGGCCTTGTATTCGGAAATAGCCTCGTTCATCATGCCTTTTTCTTCGTTGATCATGCCGAGGTAATAGTAAGGCTGGTATTGTTTCGGCGTGAGTTTAATGATCTTTTCGAATTCTTCGCGCGCGTCTTCGAAGAGCGAATTTTCGAACAGGGTGACCGCGAGATTGAAGCGCGCGTCGTAATTGTTCGGGCTCATCGAAGAAATTTTACGGAATTGTTCGATAGCCTCGCTGGTGAAGTTTTTGATCTTGTACAGGCGGCCTAGTTCGAGGTTAGCGTCGATCCTGTTCTCGTTGATCTTAAGTGATTCTTTATACTGGATAATGGCCGCGTCGTAATCTTTCTGTCTGGTATAAAGCGCTCCGAGTTTGAGGCGCGCCTCGATATTGTCGTGGTGAAAATCGATTATCTTGCGCAGGTAGTTTTCGGCCTGAGTGGCGTTCTGGCCTTCTTCGGAGGCCTCGGCGACTGTGAACAGCGTTTCGAGGTCGTCCGGTTTTATTTCGAGCAATTCGTTGCCGGTTTCGATAACATCGTACCACATCTGCTTATTGAAGTAGCACTGCGACAATTTAGAAAGCACGGCCGCGTAATCGCCAGTCTTCTTCGTTTTAAGCTCGCGGTAAAGCGTGATGGCGTTATCGAAATCGCCGGTTTTAAAGTAAAGATCGGCGAGGGCCGCGACGGGTACGGGATCGTTTTTAGAGGCGTCGACGGCTTTTTTATAATGTTTGACGGCTTCCGGATAGTTTTCCATGGCCTGATAAGCCTCCGCCAGAGCGCTCATGCATTCGAAGCCGGCCTGCCCGGTCTCGATCGCTTTTTCGTACTGCGCGATGGCCTCGCTGTATTCCTTCGACGCCATGAATATCCTGCCGAGGTAATAGTTAGCTCCGGAAAGCGCGGGATTTATCGCCAGCGCTTTTTTGAGTTCCTGGCGCGCCTCGTCGAAGCGCTCGCATTTAAAGTAAATTTCCCCCGCAAGAGCGAATATCTTGTGATCGCCGGGGCTGGCCGCCGCGGCCTTTTTAAGGGCGTTAAGCGCGTCGGCGTATGATTTTTTGAAGTACGATATGAGCGCCGTTTCGAAAAGCGCTTCGCTGTTGGCCGGGTTAAGGGCGGCCGCCTTCTGGAAGGTGGACAGGGCTTTTTCGTAGTATTTAGCGTCCTTGTAATAAACGCCGAGCTGGTAGAAAAGCGCGTCTGATTCGGGGCTGGCAGCGGCGGCCTGTTCGATGAGCCCTATGGCGCTTTCCATATCTTCGCGCTGCCTGTATATTTCGGCGAGATTGACGTATGATTCGACGTGGGCGGGGTTTGCCTCGACAGCACGCTTGAAGTATAATATAGCTTCGTCGGGCGAGCCGCCGCGTTTTTTAGCCAGGCCGATGTTATAAAGGGCGTCCTGGTTCTTGCCGTCCGAGCCCAGAACGATCTCGAAGGCCATGGCGGCCTCGTCGTCACGTTCAAGCGCGAAGAGTATTCTGCCTTTGAGGTTGAGGTATTTTTTATCGTTAGGCGACGCCTCCAGGGCGGTTTTGATCAATTCGAAGGCCGTCTGGAGCTTTTCGAGCCTGTAGTTGATATCGGCCAGGGCGTATGTCACCGCGTGGTCTTTATCGGAGAGTTCGAGAAGTTTGTCGTAGGCCGAGGCGGCTTCTTTAAGTTTTCCGGACTCGTTATATATAGAGGCCAGTTTCGCGAGCATGCCGGCGTCGTCGGGTTTTGTCTTGAGCGCCTTTTCGAACCATTCGATCGATTCTTCGTAGAGTTTTTTATCGTAGGTCGCCATGGCTATCTCGGCGAGAGCCTCGGCGTTGGCGGAATTTTTCTTTATGACCTTAAGCAGGTGGGCGATGGCTTTTTCGGGTTTTCTGATGAACCGGTAGAGTTTGCCGAGTTCGAAATTGACATCGGTGAGTTCAGGTTTATATTCGACCGCCTTTTCATAGAACTCGATCGCCTTTGTCTCGTGGAAAGTCTGCTGGTAGAGTTTTCCGAGGTAGTAATAACCCATGGGCGCTTCGGGTTCGCGGCTGACGAAATCGTGCATGTATTTGAGCGCTTTTTTCTTGCTTTCGTCGCCGGGCATGAGCGAATAAAGCGAGCCGAGTTCGTAGAGGATCTGGCTGTTCTTATTGTCGAGCTCAAGGAGGCGTTCAAACGTTTTAATGGCCTCATCTGAGCGTCCGGCCTTTATGAGCGCGTATCCGAGTTCCCACAGCGCGCGGTCGAATTTAGGCGCAAGGCCGATGGCCTGGTAGAACATTTTGATGCCGCCTTCGATGTCGCCTACCCTGGTGAGCACCTGCGCCTTGTTGTAATAGAATTCGGGCATATCGGCTTCGGTGATGTTTTGTTCGATGCTGTCGAATATGGTTTTAGCCTCGAGCACCTTTCCTTCTTCGTTATAGATGATGCCGAGTTCGAACTGCGCCCTGTAATATTTCGGGTTTATCTCGCAGCAGCGCATGAAGCTGGCTTCTGCGTCGCGGTAGCGTTTCAGCTCTTTCTGGGCGAGGCCGAGATAGTAGTGGGCGTCGGTGTTATTCGGATCTTTTTTAAGCGCGTTAGCCGCTTCTTCGAGGGCCTGTTCGTAATGTTCGGACTTATAGAGCGCCTCGGCTAGTTTCGCGAAGGTATCGGATGTGTTGCGGTTGAGCGAGATCTTTTTCAGCCTGACGATAGCGTCGTTGTATTTGGCGTGGGCTATCTCGATAAGCGCCTGGTGGTAATTAGCCTCGATATTGCCGGCGTCTCTGGCGATCACTTTTTTGAACTCAGACTCCGCGGCCTCGAAGTTATGTTCTTTGAAATTGATATATCCGAGCCTGTTGTGTATCAGCAGGATATCGGATGACAGCGACTGCGACTTTAAATAGTTCGCTTTCGCCTGGGCGTAATTTTCGACGTTATAATGCGATTCGGCGAGGTAGAAGAACGAGTCGGACGATGTGCCGTCGATTTTGACGCACTGCTCGAATTCGCCCCTGGCGCGTTCGTAAAGCCCCTGCTCGAAATTGACGAGTCCGGAGAGGTAATGGGCGTGGAAGCTGTCGGGCTTCATCTCGATGACGACGTTGAGGTGCTTGAGCGCCTCGGCGTATTTTTTCTGCTTGAGGTAAAGCTCGCCGGCCTCGACGCGCGCAGAGGCATTCGAAGGATCGGCTTTAACGGCCCTGTCGTAATATGTGATGGCGTTGGCGGTTTCGCCGAGTTCTTTATATACCGAAGCGGCCTCATAGTCGAAACCGAGTTCCAGATAATATTTCAGAGCTTCGCCGTACTGCGCGCGAGAGCGGTATAATTTAGCGAGATTGAGCATCGCGCCGGTATTTTTAGGCTCGCTCTTAAGGATTTCGTGGAACACTCCGAGTGCTTCGGGCTCGTGTTTGAGCTTCATATATATTTCGGAAAGTGCGTTAAGGATATCGAGGCTGTCGGGCCTCATTTTAAGGGCGCCCTGATAGAGAAACATGGCTTTATCGAGCTGTCCGCGAGAGTATAGTATTTTGGCCATACCCAGGCGCGCGTCGACGTTGTTTTCGTCGACCTCGTAGAGCCTTTCGTAAAACGAAAAAGCGTTATTGGTTTCGCCGAGCGTTTCCTTGATGCGCGCCAGATTGAGAAGCGCCCTCACGTTCTTCGGCTCGGATGAAAGCAATTTAAGGAAGTAGCTGACGGCTTCGGGGAGCCTTCTGGCGTTCATGAGGCATTCGCCTATTTCGAGGGTGATCTCGGGCATATCGGGCGAAAGTTCGAGCGCCTTCATGAAAAGGGTCGTTGCCTCTTCGTAGTTCGCGTTCGATTTTTTGAGGCGTGCTAGCTTGATGAGAGCATCCTTATTAGCCGGCTGGAGTTCGATGACTTTTTTGAAACCGGCCGCGGCGCCGGCGAAATTGGATAGCGCGAGCATCGACTGGGCGCTCATGTAGTTGGCGTTGACGTTGAACGGCTCTTTCTCGAGAACCTTGTTAAAGCAGGTCAGAGCCAGTTCTTCTTTGTGCAGGTCGAAGTAAAGGCCGCCGAGCGCCATATTGACCTCGGAATATTCAGGCGCGATATCACGGCATTTCATGTAGTTATCGACCGCGGCGTCGAAGTTATTCATTTTCTTCGCGCAGTTGCCGTTGAGAAGGTAGGCTTTGAAGTCGCCTGGTTTGATTTTGATGTATTTATTGAGCGCGGTCTGCGCCTCTTCGTAGTTCTTTCTGCCATAGTCTATTTCGGCGACCTTGTAAAGCGCCTCGAGATCGTCGGGCGAGTATGTGAGAAGGCGTTTGTAATGCGTCATGGCGTCGTCGAAGCGGCGCAGCTCGAACTCGCATTTAGCCAGGCTCGATATAAGCTCGAGGCTCTCGGCGTATTCGTCCGCGACGCGGCTCAGATAGAACATGGCGTCGTTGTAATTGGAGACGCGGGCGTAAAGTATGCCGAGCTTCAATTCGGCCTCTTTGAGTTTTGGCGAAATGGTCAGAAGCGTTTTATAGCGGTCTATGGCTTCGCTCGATCGGTCGAGCCTGAAGTAGGCGTCGGCGAGTTTCTTGACGATGTCGCCATCGGAAGGCGCCAGGGCGCATGCTTTTTCGAGATATCCGGCCGCGGCCTCCGCGTTGTTTTTAATGAGGGCGATCTCGGATAGCTGGACGAAGCAGGTGAGCGAGTATTTTTCGTCGTTGATAGAAACTATATAACTGAATTTTTCTTCGGCCTCGACGTACTGTTTGAGCATGAAGTGGCAGAATCCGCATTTGAGGACGGCGTCTATCTCGGTAGCGTCAATGGCGGGGGCTTTCTGGTAGCATTCGAGGGCGCGTTTGTAGTCTTCGAGTTCGTAATAGACCGCGCCGAGGTGCATAATGCATTCGACGAAGTCGGGCTCTATTTCGAGGGCCTTTTTCATCATCAGTATGGCTTCGGAAACGGCGCCCTGCTGCTTGAGTATGAGTGCCATGCCGAGGTAGGACCTGTAGTCTTTGGCGTTTTCTTCGATAGCGTTGCGGAAGAGCACGAGCGCCTCGGAGCCGTTGCCCATATCGCTGTATGTGCGTCCCATTTCGAAATAGGCCCTGGAGTTTTTCGGCGCGATGTCAAGAGCGCTCTTGAAATGGCGCATGGCTTCTTCGAGCATTCCGCGGTCGCGGCAGACTATTCCGAGTTCGATGTTAGTTTCGAGGTCGCGCGGATCGATCCCGTAGGCGCGTTTGAGCGATTCGAAGGCGTCGTTCACGCGCGCGTCGCGCAGCTGGCATTTAGCGAGAAGCACGTAAGCCTCGACGTGGTCGGGCTCGTATTCTATGACGGCTTTGAGTTCGGCTATGGCTTTGTAGTTCTGATTGAGCGCTATGAGGTTTCTGGCGTATCCGACGCGCGCTTCGACGTTAGAAGGTTCTTTGGCGACGAGCGCATCGAATATCGCCGCCGATTCTGCGTATTTGAACCTGGCGTGGAGCATGCGCGCCAGAAGCAGGCGCACTTCGGTATTTTCAGGCTCGAGTTCCTCGACGCGCCTGAAATTTTCGATTGCCTCCTCGTGCATATTCTTCTGCTGGTATATCTTGCCGAGCTCGATGAATATACTGACGTTCATCGGTTGAAGGGACGCGGCCTCGTTTAGCAGGTTGACGGCCTTCTGATAGGCGCCCTGCTGGTTATAGACTTCGGCCAGTTTGAAATAGGTGTCGATATTTTTAGAAGTGATAGCTTTCTGCAGGTATTCGGAAGCGCTCTCCAGATCGTTCTGATCGAGGTAGATCAGGCCGAGGTTATAGTGCACGCGGAAATCGTCGGGCGATATCGCAAGCGCCTCCCTGAAGTGCTGGACGGCCTCTTCCCTGCGGCCCATTTCGCTGCATGTGATGGCGAGCGTGTAAAGCGTTTCGGACGAATTCGGATTGTATTCGAGTGCTTTTTTGAGGTATTTAACGGCCTGGTCGAACATTTTTTTGCGGGTGTATATCGAGCCGAGATTGATATAGCTGGCCGTGTCGGCGGGATTTATCTCCATGGCGCGCCTGAATTTGAGTATGGCCTCGTCGAGCATGGAGTTGCACGCGTAGGTCTCGCCGAGCAGATTATGCGCTTCGACGTTGTAAGGAAGCAGCTGGACGGCCTTTTGAAGGTATATAAGCGCGTCGTCGTAAATGGAGTTTTTATAGAGCGCCTCGCCGAGTTTGAGGTACGCTTCGCTGTTGGCGGGATTAACCTCGAGGACCTTTTTAAACGATATGATGGCGCTGGCGTACATGCCTTCCATGATATAGGCGGTGCCCGCGTAGAACAGCGTTTCTTCGTTGTACGGATCGGACTCGATGACCTTTTCCCATTCGCCTATGGCTTCTTTGACCAGACCTTTGTGGAATTGGGCAAGGCCGTTCTCGAAGCTGCACTGCACGTGGAATTTTCCGTTCTCTTTAAGAACGCGCGCCGTGGCTTTTCTTACCTCGGAAGATCTGTCCTTGAGAAGCGGTATAAGACCGTCGAGGGACTTTTCGTTACCGATGCGGCCGAGAGCCCCTATGAGCGAAAGTTTGACGTCTTCGGACTCGTCGTCCAATAATTTCATGAGCGGATCGACGCACAGGTCGTTGCCTGTATTTCCAAGCGCCTCGCAGGCGGTCTTTCTGACTATCGCGTTGTTGTCGGCGAGCGCGCGGCAGATGGGGTCGATGACCTCGTCGGTCGCGATGCGGCCCAGGGCCGTTATTATATTTATTCTGACTTCCTTGTTTTCGTCGTCCACGTATTTTACGAAGGTTTCGGTGCAGGACTCATTGGCGTTCGAAAGCAGGGCGCGGGAGACATTGATCTTCACCTGCGAATTTCTGTCGGCCATGGCTTTCAAAAGCGCTTCCATGGCCTTTTCGCCCCCGATTTTTTCGATGGCGGTCGCCGCGTTGGCGCGCACTTCCCACTGCCTGTCGGCGAGAGTGTCTATCAGCGCGTCTATCGCCCGCTCGTCGCGGATCTCGCCGAGGGCGAGGACGCTGTATTTGCGGACGTCTGCGTTGGTATCTTTTAGCGCGGCCATGAGCGGCTCGAGCGCATTTTCGTCGCCAAGCCTTATAAGCGCGAAGCTGGCGGCCGCGCGCACCTGGCCGGAACTGTCTTTAAGCGCCTCTATAACCGATTTCTGGGCGCTGAAATCGCCGATATTTGCCAGGGCCTCTATCATCTTTATTTTAAGGGGGCCGAAGCCGGACGCGAGCGATTTGACGAGGGGTTCCACGGCCTTCGCGCTGCACAGCGAGCCCAGCACGCCCACCGCGGTGAGCCGCACGTCGTTGTTAGTGTCTTCGAGAAGTTTAATGATGTGGTCGACGGCTTTTTCGTCGCCTAAACGTCCGCAGGCCGCCACGGCGGCTGCGCGTATATCGCCGTTAGGGTCGGCGAGCATTTCGATGAGGCTGTCCACCGCGCGCTTGTCGGCGATCTCGCCGAGAGCTACTATGGCCGCTTCGCGCACTTTTTTATTACTGTCTTTAAGGGCCTTGATAAGCGATTCGACCGAACGCGCGTCTTTGATATTGGCGAGCGCGTTGGCGACAAGTATCTGAACTTCGGCGTTGTTGTCGGTGAGGCTTATGCACAGCGGGTCGACGACTATGCGTGGATCCATCTGCGAGAGGGCTTTTACCGCTTCGAGCCTCATCGCGACGGAATTGGATTTAAGATCGTCAATAAGCTTTTCGACTTTTTTATCCATAAAAAACATACCATCCTTGTAAAAAAATGAACACAAATCCAATAAATATTATATCATATTATGAACCAAATAACAACAAATTGTAAAGAAAAAATACTGGAAAATTAAGTTATTTTAAGACGTTTTTGCGACGGTACCCGGACTGCGTTTATAAATTTCCGCGAGCGCCGATGCCGATTTCGCGATGCTGTCCCGAAAACTCATGCCGACGACTCTTTTTCCGGTTTTCGAATCCGTGAACATCGATTCGGTGCCCTCTTCGAGAAGATGGGCGTAATCTATGGTGATCTCGGTCCCGGCCGCCAGATCGCGCGCGGCGAAAACGAAGCCCAGATGCCATATACAGTTCGGATCGAAAGAATGGTTGTAATAGCACTCGTCGTCCCAGCCGGAGACGAAACTGTAATAATCCTCGAACCAGCGGACGCTGCTGGTATATTCCACCGACTCAGGGCTCATCAGGTTAATTTCATCGACCTTATATAATTTTTGTATCCCGTCGGGCGCCGAAATGACCGTACCGCGAGGAATATCAAATTTAACGAATATTCCCATGCCGGCCGCGTTGATCTCCGAATGCCTGACGGTATAATCGATTACAATCATAGGACGCGATCTTCTCCTTCATGAAATTACCCGTATTTACGGGTAAAAAAAAACGAAAAAATATGTTGACAAAACGATATAATTTGGGGTATAATACAATCACAAAATCGGGGCGTAGCGCAGTTGGCTAGCGCACTTGTATGGGGTGCAAGGGGTCGGAGGTTCAAGTCCTCTCGCCCCGATTTTTATTTTAAGGGCTTCTCTTTTCCGATAAAATCCCCGAACCTAATCCCGTAACTTGCCATGAAGCAAACGGCTGGAACAGCCACCAGGGCGATCTGAAGCGCGTGAAAGAAGACCGCGTAGGCGACCGCCGTATTTTCAGGAACCGAATAAAACGTCAGCCCTTCCTTGCAGAAAAAATGAAAAGTCCCCACGAACCCCGGCGGCGGCGGTATCACCAGTGCCACGCTTATTGCCGCCTGGATGAAACACGCGCTCAGAAAAGGACTTTCGAGGTTTATCGACATGGCGCGCAGCGAAAACATTATGGTCGCGGCGGAAACGAACCACGAGACGACAGTATACGCGAAAGCTGCCGCCAGGCGTTTTTTATCGCTGAAAATCCCCGCGCCCGAATTGAACGATTTCAGAAGGCCGGAGATTTTAGCGGCGGCGTCCGGCGCGGCAGAATTGAAAAAAGCCGCGAGCCTCTCGCGGGCGGCGCTTTTTTTAGACATGAACCGCAGCGCCGCGAGGCCTCCGAGGCATATAATCGCGACCAGCGCGAGAGCGGTCCTGATATATCCGACGAGCCTGTTATTCAGAGGCATGGGCGAAAAGCCGAGCACGAAGGCCAGCAGGAAAACCTGCCCCGCCAGGTCAAGGAGCCTTTCAACGAAAATGACGCCCAGCACCGCGCTGAAACTCGTGCCGCGAATCTTTTTCATCACCAGCGGCCGGGAAAATTCCCCCAGCCTGAAAGGAAGAACGTAGTTAGCGAAAAGTCCCAGGTAAAAAACCTTCAGGGAATCGTAATAGCTTCCGCCGGCGCCGGCGAGCAGCATATGCCATCGCGCGGCGCGGAGGAACTGCGTGTAGAAAAAAGTAAGGACGGCGGCGGCCAGCCACAGCGGGTCGAGCGCCGCGGCCCTGGAGGCGGCCTTCGCTAGGTCAGCGTTTTTCAGCGCCAGCCAGAGGAAAAAAAGCCCTATGAATATGCTCGCGGCGATTTTTAGATATCTCATAAGCACACAAAAATAAAGGGGCTTAAGCCTTGCGGACAAAAGCCCCTTAAATATATAATAGCTTCAGGCTATCGGGATGAAATTAACGCTTCGAATACTGGTATCTTGCACGAGCGCCGCGCTGACCGTATTTTTTACGTTCTTTCATGCGAGGATCGCGCATAAGCAGGCCGGCTTTCTTCAATAAAGGCCTGTTGTTCGCGTCGACGACCAGAAGAGCGCGGGCGATGCCGCAAGCGATAGCGCCTGCCTGGCCTGATATTCCGCCGCCGTAAACGTTAACGGTAACGTCGAACTGGCTCTGAGTGCTTGTAACGTCAAAAGGAACGTCCATTTGATGCAACAAAGTCTTCAAACCGGAAAAATATTTTACCGATTCGACTCCATTGATGGTTATCGTGCCCTTGCCGGGTTTTAAAAACACTCTGGCTACCGAAGATTTGCGTCTTCCGGTACCGATGGTTTTCTGAACTTCCATTAATTTCCCTCCTTGTTAAGGTAATAAAATTGAATTTATTTGTTAATTCTTTAAATACTGCTATGCGTCCGGATTAAGCTTCTATCTTGATGGCTTTAGGCTGCTGCGCCTCGTGCGTGTGCTTGTCGCCTTTGAATATTCTGACGTTTCTCATAAGATCGCGTCCGAGGGGACCTTTCGGGAGCATTCCCCAGATGGCTCTTCTGAGAATTTCTTCGGGATGGCGTCTCTGCAGTTCTACGAAATTTTCGGATTTGAAGCCCTGTGGATAACCGGAATGCCTGTGGTACATTTTCTGGATGGGCTTTTTGCCGCTGAGGCGGACTTTTTCAGCGTTGATTATTACCACGTTGTCGCCCATATCGAGATAAGGCGCGAACGTAGGTTTGTGTTTGCCCCTGAGTATAGAGGCCACCTGGCAAGCTAAACGGCCCACTATAGCGTCTTTCGCGTCTACCAGGACCCACTCTTTCTTAACTTCGCTTGCTTTTAACGCGTGTGTCTTCATTTCTAAAGTTCCTCCCTTAAATAATAAAGCATTTTAATGCAAGTAATTTTATATTGAAAAAAATTGTTGTTGATTAGAAAACCCTTGATTTTATTATTTTCGCGTCAGGGGAGAGACAAAAATAACAAACCATGCCTTTTTTTAATCATTTTATTATACATTATTCCCGAAAAAAAATCAAGTTTTATTTTTATTTTATTTCTATTTTTTAAAATACTTTAAAATCGGCCGATAAGTCCTCTCAGCCCGCGCATATTTTTTTAATGTATTTTTCTTGACTATATCTGTGATTTCTTATATAATTTTTCCGGAATAAACTCAAAGGTTTTTCATATATAAGGAAGAACCGCAAATAAATATAAGGAGTAATGTATGAAGGTTAAAATGCTCGGCAAAAAACCTGAATTATGCACTGCCTGCCACGAATGCGAAAACACCTGCTCCGTCGTTTTTTTCAAAACGCAGGAGATCGGGAGGGCCCGCCTCAGAATCACGGAAGATCCCGCGAAAAAAGAAAAACGCATCATCACCTGCACCCAGTGCGGAGTTTGCATCAGCATCTGCCCCACCGAGGCCATAAGCAGAAATAAAGCCGGAATAGTAGTCATAGACAAGGCGAAATGCGTCGGATGCCTTTCCTGCGTGGGGTTTTGCCCTGAAGAAGCCATGTTTCAGTACAAGGACGACACGCTTCCGTTCAAATGTATCTCCTGCGGCCAGTGCGCGAAAAAATGCCCTACGGGCGCCATATTTCTGACCGAAAACGAAGTCGCGTAACGGAGCCTTCAAGCCGATAGTATTTCCGGGAAATTATTTAAATGGAGGAAAAAAGTGGAATACAAAAATTCGATAGAGAAGATGAAAAGCGCCCATAAAATATTGAAAGAATTCACCTACTCGCCGAAAGCCGTAAACAAAGGCTACAGCGGAGAAACTCTGTACGTGAATCTTTCCACCAACGAAATAAAGATAAAGACCGTCACCGACCAGATGAAAAACATATTCATCGGCGGGCGCGGATTCGGCCTGTGGTACCTGTGGAACGCCGTGACGCCGAAAACAAAATGGAACGACCCCGAAAACGAAATCATAATATCTCCCGGTCCCATCGCCGGCATAACGCAGTATCCCGGAGCCGGAAAATCTCTGGTGGTAAGCCTTTCGCCGCTTACCGGCTCGGCCATGGACAGCAACGTCGGCGGATATTTCGGCCCCTACATGAAATTTTCGGGCTTCGACGCACTCGAGCTGCAGGGCAAAGCCGCTAAAGACGTAGTCTTGTTCATCGACGGCGACAACGGCCGCGTGACCATCGAAGAGGCTCCTCTCGAAGACGTCGACAGCCATCTCGTCTGCGAGCAGTTGACCGAAATGTACGCAAAAGACGAGCAGGACCGCCTGCACGTGGCGACCGTCGCATCCGGCACCGCGGCCGAACACACACTCATCGGCCACCTCAACTTCTCCTTCTATGACAGGCGCCGCAAAGGCACCCGCCTCAAACAGGCCGGCCGCGGCGGCATAGGCACCATATTCAGAGACAAAAAAATAAAGGGGCTCGTCGTCAGGACCACCAACATAAAAGGCAATTCAAACAACCCCGCCGACCAGGAACTGCTCAACAAGACCGGAATAAAGCTGCACAAGGAAATCCGCAGCAACGACGACAAGCAGTGCCACATGAGAACTCAGGGCACGGCTCATCTTGTCGAGATCATGAGCGACTACGACCTTCTTCCCGTCAACAACTTCAAGTACGGCTCGCACGAAAAAGCCAGGCAGATGGCGTCCTGGGTATGGGGCCAGAAATTCACGCAGGGCATCCCCGACGGCTGCTGGTTCGGCTGCACTATGGCCTGCGCTAAGGCCATAGACGGCTTCGAACTCAAAACCGGTCCCTACAAAGGGCATAAAGTAATAGTAGACGGTCCGGAATACGAAACCGTCGCCGGCGTCGGCTCCTGCTGCGGCATATTCGATCCGGATGCGGTGGTCGAAATCAATTTCTACTGCGACACATACGGCGTCGACACCATCTCCTTCGGCACGCTCACGGCCTTCGCCATGGAATGTTTCGAAAATAAACTGATAACCGAAAAAGAAACCGGCGGCCTGAAATTGAACTTCGGCAACCATGAAGCGTCGCTCGAGCTGCTCCATCAGATGGGCCGCGGCGAAGGTTTCGGAAAGATCGCCGGCCTGGGCGTACGCAAAATGAAGCAATATTTCGCGGAGCACTTCAAGGCCGACCCGAAGTTCATGCAGGACATCGGCATGGAATGCAAGGGCCTCGAATATTCGCAGTACGTATCGAAAGAATCCCTCGCGCAGCAGGGCGGATACGCGCTCACCAACAAGGGCCCGCAGCACGACGAAGCCTGGCTGATATTCATGGACATGGTCAACAACCACATACCGACCTTCGAAAATAAAGCCGAAGCGCTCCATTACTTCCCTCTGTTCCGCACCTGGTTCGGCCTGAACGGCCTGTGCAAGCTTCCCTGGAACGACGTCGAGCCCGAAGACAACCCGAAAACCGCCGAGCCCGCTAAAGTTCCCGAGCACGTGCAGAACTACGTCAACCTCTTCAACGGCGTGACCGGCAAGAAGATCGATAAGGACGAACTTATCAGAATGTCCGAACGCGTTTACAACTTCCAGAGGGTATTCAACCTCAAAATGGGCTTCGGAACGCGCGAACACGACATTCCGCCGTACCGTTCGATCGGCCCTGTCACCTGCGAGGAATACGAATCGCGCAAAGACCGCTATGACAAACAACTTAAAGAAAAAGCCGGCGTCGATCCGGCCGGACTTTCGACCGAAGATAAAGTTAAAAAAATGCGCGAATACCGCGAAAAACAATACCAGATGCTGGTCGACGCCGTCTACAAGCGCCGCGGCTGGAACGAACGCGGAATCCCGAAACCAGAAACGCTGAAAGCGCTCTCGATCGATTTCGAGGACGTAATGGGCCTTGTCAAAAGCAAAATATAGAAATCACTCCGGCGGGGCCGATGAATAAATTTAACGATCTAAACGGCAAAATTAACGGCATGACGCAATGCGAGTTCGAGGCGGAGTTCTACAGGCGTAACCCGCCCGGCTCGCTCGCCGTGCTAAAGAATAAAACCGCCGCCATAGCGGGCGCGGGCGGCCTCGGCTCCAACGTGGCCGCGGCCCTGATCAGAAGCGGCGTATATAATCTCATAATAGCCGACTTCGACATGGTCGAACTGTCGAACCTGAACAGGCAGCAGTTCTTTTACGATCAGATCGGCGCTCCCAAGGTTTCGGCCCTTAAAGAAAACCTTCTTAAAATAAACCCTTTCGTCAGAATAACCGCCGTCGCCGAAAAAATATGCGAAAGCAACGTAAAAGAAATATTCGGCAGGGCCGATATTCTAATCGAAGCCTTCGACAGGGCAGAAATGAAGGCCATGCTCATTGAAAGCTGGTGCGCGGCTTTCCCGGATAAATTCATCGTGGCAGCCTCGGGACTGGCCGGAACCGGTCGCGGAAACGCTATCAAAGCCGCCGTCTACGGCAGGCTCGTGCTCTGCGGCGATCAGACGACCGAGGCGAACGAGACCACGGGACTAATAGCGCCAAGAGTGGCCATGACAGCCGCATTGGAGGCCAACTGCGCGGTCGAGATTCTATTGAGCGGAGGGATCGGAAATTGATCGAAGTGAACGGACAGGAAGTCGCGTGGCGCGAGAACCTCAGCGTCAGAGAACTTCTGCAGATATGCAAATATTCTTTTCCCCTTCTTATCGTCAAAGTGAACGATGAATTCGTCGCCAGGAGCGATTACGATAACTTCAAGATCCCCGACGGCTCGAATGTGAGCGTCGTCCACCTGATGAGCGGAGGCTAAACGAAACTCCTCCGGACGAATGCTCCACACTCTCCCGCGCACGGGCGCAAATTAAAGCGATGGTGAAATATGCCCGCGAAATATCAGTTACTGCTCATTACAAGCAATATAAACCTGGCCGTCAGGATCGACGAATCCATAAAAGCGTCCGGTCCGCAGACTTTTTCAATATACATGGCCGTCAACGCCGAATCGGCCCGTAAAGACCTCGCCGCGAGAAAATTCGACGCAGTAATAGCCGAACCGCTTTCCTTGAAACTCACTTCCACGCAAACAATAGACGCGGTCAGGAAAATAAGGCCCGAAAGCGCGCTCATATTGATCGGCGACGAATTCCGCGACGAAAGCGAGACGCTCGCCGCACTCAGAAACGGCGCCCAGTGCTGCATCTTGAAATCAGACCTCCGCGCCGGAGAATTCGTACCGCTCGTGAACGCCGCGATATCGAGGCAGCGGTTTATCAATTCCGTGGCGGGCGGATATCCTGAAGCCGAAAGACCCGGCAAGCAAATTCTCGCGGCGCTGAACTACGAAGTAAGGACGGCGCTCACCAGTATCGTCGGCATGAACGAGCTGCTTTTGAAAACACCGCTCAGCGAAGAACAGAAAGAATACGCCGACATTATGGACCGGTCATGCGAACAGCTTTTGAAAACTTTCAGTGACGCTATGGAAATATCTAAAACCGCCGCCTTCTCCGGGCGGCAAGAGCGCTCCGATTCCAGTCCCGAAGCTCAGGCACGGTCCGCGGCCTCATTCGGCGAAGGCTTTTGCGTTCTGGTAACCGAAGATAATTCGTTCAACCAGAAACTTATCAGGGCATTTCTTATCAAAAAAGGCTTCGGCAATATCGAAACAGCCTTCAACGGCGAGCAATGCGTCGCCATCTACAAGAAAAAAAATATATCGGCGATCATAATGGACTGCCAGATGCCCCTGATGGACGGCTTGAGCGCCGCCAGGCAGATACGCGAATACGAAAAAACGAACAACCAAAAGCGCGTGCCGATAATAGCACTTACCGCCGACACGATCGACGGGACGCGGGAAAATTGCATTAAAAACGGAATGGACGATTATATAACCAAGCCGATAGACTTCGAACGGCTGTACGACGTGCTATCACGACTGGCCTCGTGCGGGGCCCCGGAAACCGCTGCGCCTCCAGGCTCCCCGGCCACAGGCGCATTGGCGAGCGGCGACCCGCCTGAGGCTATTTTCGACCTCAAAGTGATAGAAAGCCTTAAAAAACTCCAGGTACCCGGAAAACCCGATATCATAGGGCAGTTGTTCGATATTTATCTCTCCGAAACGTCCGCGAAGATCGACTCGCTGAAAAAAGCGATCGCGGAAAAAAATCAGGAATCGATCAGGCATATAGCCCACAACCTGAAATCCAGTACGGCTAACGTAGGCGGCGCAAGGCTTTCCGTCATTTTCAAATCTCTGGAAATCAGGGCTAAAAATAACGAGATCGACGGCCTGGAAATTTTTATTGACCTGATAGAAACCAATTACGGACTGCTGAACGAAAAACTGGCGCAATTCAGGGAAAACAAGGAGCTTTCATGAATTCCAACGGCGATTTAAAAGAAGATATTTTCAAAGTTCTGGTGGTTGATGACGAAAAAAGCGTGAGATTCCTGCTCGCCCAGATGCTCGAGGGCGAAGGCTACAGGGTGTCCGAGGCGGCCGATGGAGAAAGCGCGATCGAAATTTTCAGAAAAGAAAAGCCGGACATGATATTGATTGACGCCATGATGCCGCTCCTCGACGGCATGAGCACCTGCCGCATAATCAGGAAACTCGAAGGCGGTCAAAAAATTCCGGTGCTGATGATAACGGGCCTCGACGACGACAGCGTCGTAGATCTGGCTTTCGAATCGGGCGTTTCAGATTTCGTTACCAAACCCTTTCAGTTCAGCGTTCTGCGTCAGCGTGTCAAAAGAATGCTTCGCCTGAAGGCCGCCGAATCGATTATAGAGGAAAACATCGTAAAAGAGCGTTCCATAACCGAATTCGTCGAAGACGGCATTATCATAACAGACCCGCTGTATCATATCATCTCTTTCAACCCTGCAGCGGAGAGCATTTTCATTTATAAGGCCCACGAAGTGATGGGAAAAAATATATCCTGCATAATCCCCGACCTTACGGATGAAACGATAAAAAGCTCATCAGCAAAGGCTAACGAGAGTAAAATTATAAAAATCAGAAAGGAAACGGCCGGCGTAAAAAACGGCGGCGAAAAAATTCCGGTCTGCCTGACGCTGAACGGCCTGGATTCAGGAAATAAACTCATCAGCATCCGCGACCTGACGGAAAAAAAGCAGACGCAGAGCACCATAAAAATGGCCGAAATGGTTTTCGAGAATATCAAGGAGGCCATTTGCGTCGCCGATTCCGACTGCGTCGTACAGTTCACGAATCCCGCGTTCAACTCGCTCACCGGCTACACAGAATCTCATATCGACGGCAGTTCGCTGCGGCTGATAATTTCGGATCCGAGATCGCGTTACGATTTCGATAACGCTTTCAAAGAGGTCCAGCCCGGCGGCCAGAAACAACTCGAAATATTCATCACCACTAAAAATAAAGCCGCGCTTCCCGTTATGATGCTTATAAACCTTATCGAGGCCGAAGGCCTTCCGGCGCATTCGAAATACGTAGTGATCTTTCACGACATCACCGAGCAGCTCAAGCTGAGGGCCAGGCAGGAGGCGCTTCACAAGCAGGCGGCGAACATTCAAAAAATGACGCTTCTGAGCACTATTTCGGCCGGAATAATCCACGAAATAAACCAGCCGCTGAACTCGATCAAAATATTGTCCGACAGCCTTCTTTATCTTAATAAAAAAGGGAAATCCATCGAAACGTCGAAAATTTTCGAAAATTTACAGAAAATTTCGGACCAGATAGTAAGGATCGATGAAATTATAAAACAGATGCGCGCTTTCACCGGATACAGGCAGGGCCAGGCCGCCACGAAATGCGACCTTAACGCAGCCGTGGAAAAAACCCATGAGCTTGTTAAGCACCAGCTCTCACTGAAGGCGATAACGCTTCATAAAAAGCTCGGCGCCCGCGTTAACGACGTCCCGGGCAACGTCAATATCATCGAAGAAGTCGTCCTCAACCTCGTCATTAACGCCATCCAGGCGTTCGAAAAGGTCCACGGGCGCGAAAAAGAAATTATCTGTGAAACCAGGCTCGAAGAAGATAAAGTAATATTCGAAGTTTCCGATAACGCCACCGGCATTGAAGATGAAATAAAAGAAAGAATATTCGATCCCTTCTTCAGCACGAAAACGCTGGACGGCGGAATGGGCCTGGGGCTCGCGATCGTCAGCACTATTCTGAACGGATACAACGGCAGGATAGAAGTTTTCAACAACAATTTCGGCGGCGCGACTTTCCACGTCGAGCTTCCGGCGGCCGCGAATTGTGAAAAGCACGAATAAATCCAGTAACGGAGAGCTACAGTGAATATCCTTATAGTTGACGACGACAATGCCAGCCGCGAGAGCATATCCATTTTTCTGAAAGAACTCGGCCACAATATAACGGAATGCTCGGACGGCCTCAGCGCGCTGAAAAAATTTTCGCCGAATTATTATGACGTAATTTTTTCAGACATTAAAATGCCTCTCATGTCAGGCATCGAACTGGTCAAAAAGATCAGGAGCCTTCCGGGCGGCGGCGACGTGAATATAATTCTTTTCACTGGTTTCAGCGAAACCAACAGCGCAATCGAGGCGTTAAGATATGGCGTTTACGATTATCTGCTGAAGCCGATCAACATAGAAGAAGTCGTCAGCGCCATCGAAAGAATCTCTCAATTCAAACTGCTCAAAAAAAAGAACGAACTTCTCTCGGCTGGAAGCGGCAGGCAGACCAAAGATTCCGGGGACTCAAATTCCGAAACAAACACGGAGCAGACGGCATCCCAAAGCGACGGCGGACGGCAAGAAAAATTTCGAGCGGCGGACGGCAAGAACGAGCAGATCACCTCAGGACGCGCGAAGCGTTTGCCGGGGGCGGGCTATTCTTTCGGACTGAATAAGATCGGCGTGTTTTCAGATGAAATGAAAAAAATATTCAGCTACGCGAAAATGCTGCACGAAGACAGGAGCATTCCTGTTCTGATCGAGGGCGAAACCGGCTCCGGCAAGGAAATGGTCGCCCAGTTCATACATTACGGCGACTGCAAAGAAAATCGCCTTCCTTTTGTCGACATCAACTGCGCATGCATCTCCGCAAATCTCTTCGAAAGCGAGCTGTTCGGTTACGCCGCCGGCGCCTTTACAGGCGGCCTCGACAAAGGCCAGCCCGGCAAACTCGATCTGGCCGGCGGCGGCACTATTTTCCTGGACGAGATCGGCGATATGCCTCTTGAAATGCAGGCAAAACTGCTGCGGGTCATACAGGAAAAAGAATATTACAGGGTCGGCGGACTGAAAAAAATCAAAACGGATCTTCGAATAATATGCGCAACGAATATGCGTCTCGAAGAACTTGTCCTCAACGCGGGCTTCAGGCAGGACCTGTATTACAGGCTGAACGTCGGCAGGATCTATATTCCGGCTCTCAGGGAGAGGCGGGAAGAAATTCTCCCGCTGGCCGAAATGTTTCTGGCGGATATTTCCGGAAAAAAAGGGAAAAAACTCAGGCATATAAGCCGCGGCGCGGAAAACATTCTTATGGCTTATGACTGGCCCGGAAATATAAGGCAGTTACGAAATGTTATCGAAAGAGCGGTATTTATGTACGACTGCGCGTCGTTAGAACCGGAGCATCTTGACGTCATTAGCAAATCCGTCAGGCCCGGCGGCGTTAATCAACGCGCGGCGGTCAATGGGATCGACGGCGGCGGCCGGACGAACGAAACGGCGCAGGAGGAAATCTGCGATCTCAAACTTCCCGCCGGAAAGAACTTCCCATTGAACGATCATATTTATTCCATAATAAAAAAGGCGCTGATTTTGAACGGCTACAACAAAACCAGAACGGCTGAATATCTCAATATAACAAGACGAACGCTTTATTCTTATCTTAAACACATCGAAAATAAATAAAAAAAAAGCCCCATCCATTCAGATGAAGCTTGCCTGTTATTTAAAAAATAATTCTGGCAAAATTAGGGGTAGGTATGAAGTTAGGCAAATACTTGCCTTAGAGAAATTCTATAAAAATTTTAAATTCGATCAATGAACTTTTTTACGTTTTTTATATAGCAAATAACGTGCCAACTTTTCGCCCCTATTTTTCAGCCTTTTTTTCTATTATTTGATTAATTTTGTTAAATATTCAATCAATCCGAAAATTTGAGTGCTTATTTTTTACGCATCGTGATTGGTTCATGATTAATTTTTGAATAGATGATGATTAATAACTCTATTTTATGAAAGACGGATGATGGATGATCGGCATATCCTGTTCTATTATATGCGCGGTGTAAAAATCGGCGAAGTGAAGTATGGTCAATAACGGCGTTTCACGGTGCGCCACGTCTCTTCCTTGCGGTATATACTGGCCGTCATGATAGGTTATGGCCTGCGCCTCGTCGGCCGAAAGGTCGAAAAATTTCGAAATCAGGAAAAGCGAGCGGATCGCAACCTGCATTTCGACAAGGTTTTTATTTATTTCGTATCCTTTTTTCGTTTTGAGGTAAAGCGGCGCGCCCGGAAGCCCCGCCTTTCCCGCATCGTGAAAAAGGCCGCAGATGACGCAAGACTCATCGGAAAGTTCCGGCATCAGAGCGCTTTTTATCTTAAGAAGGGTTTCGGCGACGCCGACGGAATGATACAGCAGCCCGTGTTCCATATTCAAATGATATATGGTGGAGGCTGGAGCGTCAAAGAACTCGGTCTTCTGCTTTAAAAATTTCACGAAATCATTGAACTGCTTTTTTCGGAGCAACACCTTTTCCGATAAATATTCGAATTTTTTAATATATTCTTTATAATTGAATTCAGGCATTTTTACCATCCTTTTTAATTGAGATCGGTTCCTGTAAAATTTTAACATAACCACCGGATATTGTCAAAATAAAAATTGATTTATGCCGCGCAAAATTCCCCGGGCGGCGTACTAAAAAGGAAGGGCCAAAACCCTTCCTCTTTGATTTTTTTATGAGCGTGTTTATTTACAGCCGGAATATTATTTGCTCCAGTTGTAGTTCGACGCGTGTTTTATGGTTTTAAAGTTGAACTGCTTATGAAAGAGCGTCACGTTCCTGTTGCGGCCGTTCATGTTCAGCGCCTGCATTTCAATTGTGACGGTAGGGTTGAACAATATCTTGCGTTTTTTACCGAAGCCCCACCATTGCTTGGCTTTAACGGTCACTTTGTCGAGAAGGCCGGGAAAATTGCGGCCTATGGTTTTAAGCATAGTGCTGTTGTGGCCGTAGGGGTTTTTGAGCATCGCCGCTAAAACAGCGTCGCATCCGCCGAAATCACCGGTCATGAAGTCTTCTTTTTTGATGCTGACCATGTGCATCACCGAGTGGACGTGTATCTTGACTTTCAGCGCGACGTTTTTCAAAGGTTTCGCGTGATAGTTTTTGCGCAGCTGCGATATGAAATGCTGCTTTGCTTTGTCGGTAGTGACGATCACGCCGAGTTTACGTAAAAATATCAGCTGGTTGAACGCGCGGTATATCATTATAGGCGCATCGTGCTTCTTGCAGAACGCTTCGAAATTGGTTATCTTGCTTTTAGGCACCACGCAGTAATAGAGTATCGGACCGGAAGCGCGAGTGGAAGAGGATCTCGTTACTGCGCCCTCGTCGTCCGCGGCGGCGTTCAAAACGATATCGCCGGAAGCGGATTCGGCCTTCGAAGCGTCGGCCCCGGCGGGCTCGGCTATCTGGTCGTTTTCTTCAATGCTCCATATCTGGCGCATTTTTTCATAGTCCGCATAGTCGTTATTATCTGACGCATAGGATGAAAGGGCGGAAAATAAGATAATGAATACGGCAACCGTCAACACCAGGAAATTGTTCTTTCTCATTACTTCGACCCCCTTATTTTATTTTTTTGCAAAGTAATACTCGAAATTTTTCTTTTGGTTCCGTTTTTTTAAAAAATTTCAAAAAAATTTCGGGGTAAAAATAAAAGGCCGCCCGAAGGCAGCCTTTTTTAAAGGGATATATTAATTTATATTGATATACTTTCGATTATTTGTTCCAGTTGTAGTTAGCGGCGTGCTTTATCGTTTCATAGTAGAATTTGTTGTGATAGAGCGTGACGTTTTTGCCTTTGCCGTTCATGTTAAGAGCTAGCATTTCGAGCGTAACAACGGGATTTAAAAGCATTTTGCGTTTTTTGCCGAAACCGAGGTATTCTTTTTCTTTTACCGTTACTTTATCGAGAAGGCCGGGGAAGCTTTTCGCGATGGTTTTGAACATCGAGCAGCCGTGGCCGAAGGGTTTTTTGACCATTTTGCCGAGTATCTCGTCGCATCCGCCGAAATCGCCGGTAACGAAATCTTCTTTTTTGAGGTTAACGCCGTAAGCGATCGAGCTGACGTGGATGACCACTCTGAAAGAAACGTCTTTCAGCGGTTTCGCGTGATAGTATTTGCGGAGTTTGCCAATGAAATATTTGTCTTTGGGATTGACCGTAACTACGACGCCGAGTCTTTTCATGACGACCAGCTGGTTGAAAGCGCGGTAAACCAGTATGGGAGCGCCGTATTTGTTGCAGAGCGCTTCGAGGTTGGTTACCTGGTCTTTAGGAACCACGCAGTAGTATAATTTAATGTTTTCAGGGATGGGCGCGTTGCCGTTATCGGGAGCCGGTATTGAGGGAGCCGAGGGAGTTCCGGGATCGCCGGGAGCGGGAACCGGTTCTTCGGCATTTTCGCCGTCTCTGGCCTGCATGAGCTGGCGGGATTTCGAGAACGTGGATTCATCTTTACCTGCCGCGAAAGCGGGATTAATAGAAACCATAAATACGAAAATAAGGATGCTTAAAATCCATACGCTGTTTTTTCTCATAAGTAACAAAACCCTCCTGTAATATTTGCGTTTCACTAATTATACAACAAAATTTCGCTTAAATCAATACCGTTTTTTTATTTTTTTATTTTTTGCGCCCCGGGCCTATTGAATGCCGGTTTCACCGGTGGTCACCGGGTTCGCGGCGCTGGTTTCGCTTTCGGAGGCGCCCTGCCCGGAAGCGTTTTTAGCCTGGTCCGGCTGTTCGACTTTGGCCAGCTGCTTTATCAGCGCGGTTATGGCGGCCACCTTATCCGAAGGCAATTTTTCCATGATAAGAGCGCTGCGTTTGTCTTTCATGCGCGCTAAAATTTCGAGCAGCAGAGAGTTCTCGATACCGTTCAGAGCGTCCGCGGCAAGCTGCGGATCCATCCTTTCGTACATTTTTGAGAACTGTTCCATGGTCTGGTCAGACACGATCTTCTGCTTTTTAGCCTCTTCGAAATTCTTTATATTTTTGATCAGTTCTTTTTCCTTTGAAATAACCTCGAGTTCGCGCTCGCGCAGATCTTTCTCCCACTGGGATAATTTTACGCTCTGCTCCTCGACCATGACCTCTTTGTGTTTGAGTTTATCGGCCATGTCCTTGTATGAACTTTCCTGCTCGTAAATCAGGGCCTTTATTTTGCTTTCCTCCGAGGATTTTATGATCGTCGATTCTCTGATATAGTCTTTTATGTAGGGGTTTTCAAGGACCGTCTGCGGCAGGAAATCGCGAACCTTTATTACGCCGAGAAAATCGAACAGCACGGCGATAACGACGAAAAGCGCCATAAGGATAACGCTGAGAAAGGCTATAAGAAACCACGTCATCAGCGCGCCGAGAAATCCGCTCTGCTGAGGTTTTTTTATCTGCGGCTTGGGGGCCGGAGCTTTTTTCGTTTCCTGCGCTTTCGCCTGCTCGCCCGCGCCGGGCCCTTCATGTTTTTTCTGAACTGCCATATCTTATTTTTCCTCTGCCTTCATTTTCGTTATTGCCGGCGGCGTTCACTCGCCGCGCGGCTTGTTGTTCGCTATCTCGTCCATCTGCAGATTGTCCTGCTTATTGTATTCTTTCCTGTAGGCTGCGAACTGGGCCTCCCTGAGTTTTTCTATTATCTTGCGCTCCCTGACCGCTTCGGCGAGTTTTTCCTTGACCTTTAAAACCTTTTCCTTCGCCTTTTCAAGGTCGGCTTCGAGCGCCGCCAGCTGCTTTTTTAATAGTTCTATATAATTCCTGCTTATAATAAGCGAATCTATCTGGATGCTGGTTTTTTTATAATTCTTCGAATCTTCGATCAGGGCCGCGATCGTCTTTTTCGTATCTACTATCTTGGCGAAAATTCTCATTTCGGCGCTCTGCGCTTCGGCGAGTTCCTGTATCACGAGTTCCTCGCGCTTCCGCCTCAGGTTAAGCAAAGCCTCGAGTTTAAAAATAAATTTTTTCATCTATATATATTCTTCAATTCTTTAAATTCTTTTTGTAATTTGATCAAAGCACTTATTTTGATTTAATTTTTCTTGTTTTACCTTGCGGCGAATCGTAATTTACTTGTAATCTTTCAATATTTCCTGCAGATCGTCGACCGCGTCTTCGAACGAAAAGCGCTCCTGAACGGTCTGTTTCATGTAATCGCACATGTCGGGATAAAGCGCTTTCGCCTTGTCGATCTGCGGGTTAGAGCCGTCGACATAAGCGCCTATGTTGATGAGTTCCTGCGCCTCGCTGTAGACCGCGAGATTGCTTTTGAAAATATTCGCGAATTTCTGGTGGTGCTTGTCGACGACGTCGGTCATAAGCCTCGAAATCGAGTCCAGGACCGATATGGCTGGATAATGGTTCAGCGCCGCCAGTTTTCGCGTGAGCACGATATGGCCGTCGAGGATGCCCCTGACGGTATCCGATATGGGCTCGTCGAAATCGTCTCCGTCGACAAGGACCGTATAAAGACCGGTTATGCTGCCTTTTTTGGAAGTGCCTGCACGCTCGAGCAGTTTCGGCAGTATCGCGAAAACCGAGGGCGGGTATCCGCGCTGGGCGGGAGGCTCGCCGACCGCGAGGCCTATTTCGCGCTGGGCGCGGGCGAAACGGGTAACCGAGTCCATCATCAGGACCACGTCAAGGCCCAGATCACGGAAATACTCGGCGATAGTGGTCGCCACCATAGCGCCTTTCAACCTGACAAGCGACGACTGGTCGCTCGTCGCGACTACGACCACTGACCTTTTGAGGCCTTCCTCTCCCAGGTCGCGCTCGATGAATTCCTTCACTTCGCGGCCGCGCTCGCCTATCAGCGCTATCACGTTGATGTCTGCCCTTGTGTTCCTGGCGATCATGCCCAGAAGCGTCGATTTTCCGACGCCGGAGCCGGCAAATATACCCACACGCTGGCCCTTTCCGAGAGTGATAAGCCCGTCTATGCACCTGACGCCCGTTATAAGCGGCTTGGTTATGCGCGGCCTGGTGAGCGGGTTCGGCGGCTGGCATAATGTCGAATAAAAGCCTTCGGGATTGTTGATCGGAGGATGGTTGTCGAGCGGCCGGCCCAGGCCGTCCACCACTCTTCCTAGAAGGCGCCTGTCCACGGCTATTTTGAGCGGCGATCCGGTCGCGACCACTTCGGAACCGGGCGCTATGCCTGTTGTTTCGGCCAGCGGCATCAGCTGGACCTTGTTTTCCTTGAACCCCACCACTTCGGCCGCGATCGCCGGCAGGTTACTGTTTCGGGGCTTTATCATGCATACTTCGCCGAGGCAGACATTGGGCCCGAGCGATTCCACGAACAGCCCCACGAGTTTCGTGACGCGCCCGTTCATCTTTATCGGGTCGATCTTATCGAGCAGTTGATAATATTTATTGAAGTTGAATTCCATAAAATAAAATAAAGCGGTGCTTTATAAACGCCGCGAGCCGTCTTAAAAGTTTAATAAGACTGACGCGCCGGTTCCTCGCCTTCCTCTTCCTCTTCCTGTCTGAGAGCCTCCTCGAGCATCTTTTCGACCTCGAGCATCTGGCTGGATATGGTGGCATCGATATTGCCCATATTGGTGGATATTATGCAACCGCCGGGCAGTATGTTGTTGTCCTCGATGATCTTGACCTTTGAATCGACGGGAAGCGATTTCAGAACGTCTTCCTTTCTTTTTGCGAAAGTCGAAATATCTTTCAGATTCATGTAAATGTTTATGGTGTCGCGGTCGACGATCTTCGCTATGGCCTCGTTAACGGAATAGTATATAACGTCGCGGTTCAGAAGCACCTCGCACCTGGTTATCTTTTTCGATATGGCCATGGCGAGCTCCACGATCTGCTGCTCGGCTTTTCTAATGATCTCATCCTTTTCGTGCAGCGCCTCTTTGAGCACCTGCTCTATCGCTTCGATTATCGATTTGGCGCGCTCGACGGCCTCGGCCTTGCCTTCGGCGAAGCCCTTGTCGAACGCCTCTCGCCTGGTGTCCTCTTTTATCTCCTCGCAGATCTTTCGGGTTTTTTCCAGCTCGTTTTTCTTGTACAGATCGACGCTCTGCTTTATGTTGGTTTCGTTCGTCCTGGCGTTTTTGAGGATAACGTCGGCCTGAGCGTGAAGGCTCTTTATCTCTTCGTTCATCCTGTCGATGTCCTGCTGGAGCTTTACAAGAACGTTCGAAGTTTCGATCTTTTCGAGGGACTTCGAAGAATCGATAATGATGGGTCTGTTATCGAAATTAAAGTTCCTTACGATACTAGACAATTGTTTCTTCAGCTCCTCCGCGGGTTATGACGATTTCGCCGGAATCTTCGAGGCGCCTGATAGCGTTGACGACCTTCTGCTGAGCGTCTTCGACGTCGCGAAGGCGGACGGGCCCGAGGAGGTCTATGTCTTCGGCGAGCATCTGCCCGGCGCGCTTGGACATGTTCTTCATGAATTTTTCCTTGACCTCATCGGTGGAGCCCTTGAGCGCGAGCGCGAGGTCTTTGATTTCGATCTCGCGGATGATGCGCTGGATGCCGCGGTCGTCGATGAGTATGACGTCCTCGAAGAGGAACATTTTCTTTTTGATCTCTTCGGCGAGTTCCGTAGCCATCGTTTCGAGGGTTTCGACGATCTGCTTTTCCGTGCTGCGGTCGACGAGGTTCAATATGGCCACGGCCGTATCTATGCCGCCGACGGTCGCGCTGCCCTCGTCGATGACCAGCGACAGTTTCTTTTCGAGAATTGATTCGACCTCGCGGACGGTTTCGGGCGAGGTGCGTTCCATCTGCGCTATTCGTTTTATTACCTCAGGCTGTATTTCGGGAGACAGCAGTTTCAATATGGCGGAAGCCTTGTCGGCCTGCAGATAGCCCATGATCATGGCGATGGTCTGCGGATGTTCGTTCTGGATAAGATTGAAAAGCTGCACAGGATCGGCCGTTCGCGCGGTGCTGAAAGGCCTTACGTACTGCGACGAAGTGAGGCGGGAGAGAGCCTCTTTGGCGCGGGCATCGCCGAGAGCGGCGTTGAGTATCTCTTCCGCCGCCCTGATGCCGCCGGTCGCTACGAACTGGTTGGCCCTTATCATCTCAAAAAATTCGCTTACGATGTCGTCCACCACGTCTTTATCGACGTTCTGGAGGCGCGAGATTTCCAGCGTGATGGAGTCTATCTGGTCTTCCGGAAGCCCCTGAAGGAGCTTTCCGGAAAATTCGGGGCCCAAAAACAGCGCCAGCACAGCGGCTTTCTGCCGCCCCGTAAGAAGTTTCGACTTTTCTCCCATTTATCTTTCACCATTCGTCAGATTTTTTTATAAAGTTTTAATTTACTTTCCGCCCGCTCCGGTAAAATAAGGAAGGCAAGAAAAGTTTACATAACAAATTTTATTCGGAATTGAGCCATATCTGAAGCAGCGTGGACGCGTCTTTCGGCGACTTGCTGATAAAGTCCTTGATGAGATCGACCTTCTGGACGCGCTCCCTTGCCTCCATCGGCAGGATGTCTTCGGGCGCGGAATCTTTCTTGATTTCAATAGGCTTGAAGTGCGTGATAATGAGTTCCTTGTTCTTCCACACGAACCACAATATGAAGAAAATTCCGCCGGTGGGGATTATGACCAGCAGAAGCTGGAAGAACATGTCCTGCAGCTTGTCCTGCTGAGCGCGCGACTCCTGTACCTTCATGTCTTCGCGGTTGAACGGGTATTTTTCGACGACGACCGTATCGCCGCGCTGCTTGACTATGCCGGCGGCCGATATCACGGCGTTCTCGATCTTGACCCTCTGAGGGTCGGTGAGCACGTCGTCGACCACTACGGATACGTTGAGGCGCTTGACGTCGCCGACGGCGTATATTATTTTTTCCTGCTTCTTGCTGAGGTCGTAATTTTTCTTGGTGGATTTGCTGGCGTACTCGTCCTGCTCATTTTTAGACTCGGGATAAGTAGGAATGTTCGACTGGGTCCCCGGGACGCCGACCGGCTTTTTGCCCTTGCCTTTAAAGGTTTCCTCGTTGAGTTCCTCCGAAACGACGACGCCGCCTTCTTCGCCCTTTATAGGGGGTATCAGCGACTCGTCGAACACTTCGCGCTTGTCAAAATTGAGTTCGGCGTGCACGGTGACCACGGAACGGCCGCCGCCGAGAATTCTGTCGAGCATCTCCTGCAGCTTGAGTTCTTTTTCTTCAACGTATTTTTTCTGAAGGGTGTACTGGTCGGCCGCGAAATTGTCGGTGTTCTTGTTTGAGCGAAGACGCTTGGAGACGTCGACGAAGTTCTGGTCGATTATGCTGACGTTGTCCTCTTCGATGCCGGTGGCGTTGGCGACTAAATTCCTTATGCCGGTTATCTGATCGTTCTCTATTTTCTTGCCGGTCTTAAGCACAATGAAAACCGTCGCCTTGTCCTGCTTCTGGTCTTCCTTGAACGTGCGCTCGGGAGCGTAAAATATGTGCAGGCGCGCGCTGGATATTATTTTCGACGATCTTTTTATGGTAGTTTCTATTTCGGCCTGCAGCCCTCTTAAAATGTTGAGGTCTTCTATCTTGCGCGAATTGGAGAACGCGTTCGACGATTTGCCGAAAATATCCTCGTAGCCCTTGCTGCGGTCGGGAAGAACGTTGTCTTTCGCCAGTTTCAGAAGTATGATCTCTTTTTCGGCGGAAGAAACCATTATGGTGGTGCCGTTATCGGATAACTTGTATTTGTAATTTCCTTCCTCTATTTTTTCTTTTATATTCGAGGCGCTTTCCAGGTCGAGGTTACGGTATAAGACGATGTAATCGCCGCCGCTGAAAAAGAAAGCGAAAAGAAGCACGCCGGCGAAACCGAACACCGTTACCGAAATAATGGCGGCTTTCTGCCACGTCGCGAGATTTTTAAATTGTTCGAAAAGCATTTTAAGATAATTCATACTCTGATCCTAAATTTAATTTTTTTAGTTCTTAAAATATAGCCGCCCCCAAAAATAAAGTCCGCCACACGCCTATACCTGCATCCTCATGACTTCCTTGTATCCTTCGAGGAGTTTGTTGCGCACTTCGATGGCCATGTTCAGGCCGATCTTGGATTTTTCCATCGCGATCATTATATCGTGGACATTTTCGAGTTTGCCGGTGACCAGTGAATTGACCTTTTTGCCCGAATTTTCTTCGAGCGCGCTCAGGTCGTTAACCGCCTTTTTAAGAGCCTCCGAGAAATCCCCTATCATATCGCCCGCTTTCGCCTTTCCGGCGGCCGTATTCGCGTTAGTCTGTCCCATTCCGGATGTGAGCGGTTTCAAAGCGGTAAAGTTCATTGAGCCTATTTTCATAATTCCGTCCTTTTATTTCGATGATTAATAATCTTAAAATTCAAACGCCCTGGCCTGTTTTTTAAAGGCCGCCGCTACGATTTGGCGCCGATTTCGAGCGCGCGCAGTATCATGTTCTTGGAGGAATTCATGGCCGTCACGTTGGCCTCGTAAGCCCTGGAGCAGGTTATCATGTCCACCATTTCCCGGACGACGTTCACGTTCGGATATGCCACGTAGCCTTCCTGATTCGCGTCGGGGTGCGCCGGATCGTAAACCATGCGCGGAGCGGAGTCGTCTTCAGTTATGCCGACGACCGAAACGCCGGCCGGTATGGAGTTGCCGATATTCTTCGACGAGAAAAAACGGCTGTTGTTGTCCCGAAGTGAAAAAACCGGCATCTGCCGCCTGTAGGGGCCGCCGTCCTCGGTGCGGGTGACGCTGGCGTTGGCGATATTGTTGGATATAGTATCCATCCTGACGCGCTCCGCCGTGAGGCCCGAACTGGATATATCTATCGATTTCAGAAATCCGCTCATAATTTATTTGCTACACCCTTCCCGCGCGGGTTATGGCGAGGTTGATCTTGGTGAGTTCGTTGTCGAGCACCGATGCCAGCGTGCGGTACTGGATGGTGTTCTTCGACAGGTTCGCCATTTCTTCGTCGATATCGACGTTGTTGCCGTCGTTTCTCATCGACTGGTCTTTGACCGTTATTAATTTAGGCTTCGCTTCGGACGCCGAACCTGCGCCGATGGTGACGTGTTTTTCATTGGTCTTGCGGCCCCTGAAGCTCTGGCTGTCGAGAGCCTTGGCGAGTTCGTCCTCGAAAGTGACCTCCTGCTTTTTATAATTGGGCGTGTTGACGTTGGCGATGTTGTTGGATATGGCGTCATGGCGCATCATCGAAACATCCATCGACTGTTTGACATAAGCGAGTCTCGGGTCTGAAAACAAAAAGTCTCTTATCATGCTTACCGCCTTTTATGGTTTATGTTCAAAAAAATATATTACTTTTCACTAATATTAATCCGCCGCAAGGCGTTTCAACCTACAGAAAATATTTATTGAGGTCTTTTGACCTTACTATGTCGCCGAGATGCTCGCGAACGTAATTTTCGTCGATCGCGACGCGCGCGATGTCCGGCGAGGGCACTTCGAACAGAACGCTTTCGAGTATTTTCTCACACACTGTATAAAGTCTTCGGGCGCCTATGTTTTCGAGCGTAGAATTGAGCTCGAACGCTATTTTGGCTATTTCGGCTATCGCGGAGCCGTCGAATTCGAGCTCGACGTTCTCTGCGGCAAGAAGCGCCTGGTATTGTTTTATGAGGCTGTTCTTAGGCTCGCTCAGGATCCTTATGAAATCTTCGCAGGTGAGGCTTTTAAGCTCGACCCTTATCGGGAAGCGCCCCTGCAGCTCGGGTATCAGGTCGGAAGGCTTCGATATGTGGAAAGCGCCTGCCGCGACGAATAATATGTGGTCGGTCTTGACGGGACCGTACTTGGTGCTCACGCTGGTGCCTTCGAGTATCGGCAGAATGTCGCGCTGAACGCCTTCGCGCGAAACATCGGGACCGCGGGTCTCTCTGGCGCCGGCGATCTTGTCTATTTCGTCGATGAAGATTATGCCGTTGTTTTCAACGCGGAAAAGCGCCTCTTTGGTAATGGCGTCCGGGTCGATGAGCCTGTTGATCTCTTCGGCGTATAAAAGGGAGCGCGCATCGGCCACGCTGACCGTTTTTTTCTTTTTGCGCTCGGGAAACATTCCGCTGAACATACTTCCCATATTAAAGCCCATTTCCTCGAGGCCCTGGTTCGAGAAAACCTCGACCAGCGGCATCTGGCTTTCTTTGACCTCGATCTCGATCATCTTGGTTTCGAGCCTGCCCTCGTCGAGCATTTTCTTTATCTTGTCGTAGGTGGACTGGTAACTTTCCGAAGGCGCGCCTTCGCAGCCTTCCTCGCGTCCGGCTTCGCGCCCCTGCTGCTGGTCCTGGACGGGCCCGTCGAACCCCGGCATGCCGGCCGATTTGGCGACGGCCTGGAAGATGTTGGCCAGAGGGTTCGTTCGCTGCGGCTGCGCCCCGGGATCGCGCGGCAGAAGCGCGTCCAGAATGCGGCGGTTAACATTGGTCTTGGCCTTTTCGTCGAATCTTTTCGTGTGCTCTTTTTTCACCATGTTTATGGAGAACTCCACCAGATCGCGCACCATCGACTCGACGTCGCGGCCCACGTATCCGACCTCGGTGTATTTCGACGCTTCGACCTTGACGAAGGGAGCGTTCACGAGTTTTGCCAGCCTGCGGGCGATTTCGGTCTTGCCAACGCCGGTCGAACCTATCATTATGATGTTTTTGGGGATTATCTCGTCTTTAAGCTCGCCCTTGACGTTCATGCGGCGGTAGCGGTTGCGCACAGCTATTGCCACGGCCTTTTTGGCCTCGTTCTGGCCGATTATGTATTTGTCGAGATAATTCACCACTTCCTGCGGCGTCAGTTTAGATTCTTCCAATTCCATCTCCCGTTCATTTTTTTTCTAAAGTTTCGATCGTTATCTGCGAGTTGGTAAAAACGCATATTCTGGAAGCTATTTCAAGGGATTTGCGCGCGATGTCTTCGGCGCCCAGAGCGCTGTTTTCAAGAAGCGCCAGTGCGCTGGAATAAGCCATGACAGACCCGGAGCCTATCGCTATCGCGTCGTAGTCGGGCTCGACTATGTCGCCCGCGCCGTTTATCAAGTAAATATTGGCCGTATCGGCCACCAGCAACATCGCTTCGAGGCGCCTGAGGTATTTGTCCTGCCGCCATTCCTTCGCGAGCTCGTAAGCCGCGCGGGCGAGCGAACCCATATACTGTTCGAGCTTCTTTTCGAACATTTCCAACAGCGTAAAAGCGTCGCTGGAGGCGCCCGCGAAACCGGCGAGGACCTTCCCTTCGTACATTCTGCGGACCTTTTTCGCCTTAGCCTTAAGGACGGTGTTGTTGAACGTAACCTGTCCGTCGCCGGCCATGGCTATAACACCGCCGCGTTTTACCGCGACGACCGTCGTCGATTGAAAAGTTCCTGCGCTGCCATGGCCGCCGTCGGCGGAAAAATTAAAAGCGTTCATTTACCCTCTTTTTTTGCGTTATGCGCGCGGATGCGCCTTGTTGTAGATCATTTTCAGCCTTTCCTGGGTAAGGTGCGTATATATCTGCGTCGTGGAAAGGCTTTTGTGGCCGAGCAGTTCCTGCACCTGTCTTATGTCGGCGCCGTTTTCTAAAAGGTGCGTCGCGAAGCTGTGACGAAGCACGTGCGGGCTCATTTTTTTCTGGAAGCTGAGCTTGTCGAAATATCCGTTGATTATCCTGCGGACGCTCCTGTCGGAGAGCGCGCCGCCTTCGGGGTTGAGGAATATATGCTCCGCCCCCGGATGGCTCGTTTTATTGCCGGCGATAAGTTTTACGACGAACGACATAGCTATGTCGCCGACCGGCACCTGACGCTCTTTCGAGCCTTTACCGACGAAAGTGATGGTCTTGGTGTAAAAATCGATATCGGTGAGTTTTAAATTGCACGCTTCGGATATGCGCAGGCCGGACGAATAAATAAGTTCGAAAATAGCTCTGTCGCGGAGAGATTCGTAGTCGTCACAGGTAATGCTTTCTAAAAACTCCTTGACCTGGTGGTAATATAAAAATTTCGGCAGGGGTTTATCGGCCTTCTGCCTTGAAATAGTGCAGAAAGGGTTCGCGTCGATATAATCGTTTTTTAAAAAATAATCGAACATGGACGAAAGTGAAGACAGCTTGCGGTTTATGGTGGTCTTCTTTTTGCTCTGTTTGTTTTTTTCGCCGACGAAGCGTCTTATTAAAAAGGTGTCGATTTTAGGGAAGTTTTCAGAGAAGTTTTCTTTCGTCACTCCATAGTGGGCCGAAGTGAACGCGATAAAATCCGAAATATCTTCGGAATAAGATTTTTGCGTATTCTTCGAAAGATTGAGAACTGACGATATATAAATCAAATACTCATCGATAACGTTCATAAAATGTACACCGCGTTACTTTAAAACAATCGTTAAAGTCAGCTTTTAAGCATTAAAAACATAAAAGCAAACGGAATGAGGCCGGTATGGTCTCTAAAAACAATTTTACCATATAAATAATTATTTGACAATATAGAAGTGAAAAAAAAGTCGATTTTTTTCAGATTTTTTTGAGCATGCCAGCGAGCTTTGAAATTTGCTCGCGCGACAATTCGTGAAAAGTCTCTTTAGGATAAGATTTCGTGTCGACGAGGCCGAAATTCGAGTTCATCGGGACAAATTTTTTCATGGGCGCCCCGCTCATCGTAAGATATTTGAAAAGCGAGCCGGCCATGGTTCGGCCGCAGTCGATAAGATCAAGAACAGACCTGTTTTCGCCGGTTTTAGCCGCATATACGATATTGAGCGCCGCGAGCTTTCCACCGGCTATGGCTTCGCTATAGCCTTCGGAGCCGAGGATCTGGCCGGCCGCGAAGATTGACGGATCTGATTTCAGACTGAGGTTGAAGTTTACCAGCCCGGGCGAATACATATAACGGTTTTTATGAATCACTCCGTAGCGGAGGATCTTTATTTTTTCGAGCCCGGGTATGACCGCGAGCACGCGCGCCTGTTCGCCGAATGTCATTTTGGTCTGGAAGCCTACGATGTTAAAGGCCGAGTTGAGGCCGTTCTCGGTCCGAAGCTGCAGCACCGCGTAGGGCATTCTTCCGGTGCGCGGGTCGTCGAAACCTTTGGGCTTCATGGGGCCGAACCGGAGCGTATGCTCGCCGCGCCGCGCCAGCTCTTCTATCGGCATGCAGCTTTCAAAAAAGATCTCTTTTTCGTTATCGCGCGGCGGAACAGTTTTAGCCGCGATAAGTTCGCGGTAGAACGCGAAATATTCGTCTTTATTGAGCGCGATGTTCAGGTAATCGTCGGCGCCCTTCGAATATCGGTTTTTCCAGAAGGCCCGAGACATGTCGATCGAGCCGGCCTCGACGATCGGGGAGACCGCGTCATAAAAATAAAGGTTGCCGCTGAATTTATCGGCGAGCGAGTCGAAAAGCGCGGCCGTGGTGAGCGGTCCGCTGGCTATGACGAGCTTCTCCCCGCCCGCGAAAGCGGAAAGCGATCTAACCTCTTCTCTTATGAACTCGATATTGGGATCGCCCGTGATCTTTTCTTCTATGATCTTCGAGAATTTTTCGCGTTCGACGCACAGCGCCTGGCCGCCCGGCACCCGCGCGGCGGAAGCCGCCGCCAGAACGTGCGAGCCGAGGGCCTCGAGTTCGGATTTCAATATTCCGGGGGCGCTTTCGGGCTTCATCGAGCCCAGCGAATTCGAGCAGACCAGCTCGCAGGGCGCGCCGGTTTTAAAAACCTCAGGCATGACGGCCGGCCGGCATTCGAAAAGCCTGACTTTGAAGCCGTGCTCCGCGAGGGTAAGAGCGGCTTCGGCGCCGGCGAGGCCGGCGCCTATAACATTGACAGGATGCATAATTTATCGTCTTTACCTGAACGCGTTACTTGAGGTTACTCGGTCTTAGCGGCTTCGGCGCCGCCGGCTTCTTCGACCGGCAGGTCGCGCTTGTAACCGCACTCTTTGTTGGAGCAGTTTATTTTATTGCCTTTTTTCGATACCTTTACGACGGTGTGGGCGCCGCAATCCGGGCACACTTCGCCGCTCGGCCTGTCCCACGATACGAAATCGCATTTCGGGTATTCGGTGCACGAATAAAAAATGCGGCCGCGCTTCGATTTTTTGACCGCGACCCGGCCTTCACAGCCGGCTTTCGGGCAGGGAACGCCGATGTCTTTCTGGATGGGCTTGGCGTTTTTGCATTTCGGATAAGCGGAGCAGGCTATGAACTGGCCGAATTTTCCGCTTTTGAGAACCATGTCGGAACCGCATTTTTCGCACTTGCCCATAGACTCGGCGACGCCCGCCGGACCTGCCTCGGGCTGTGTCTCGGCGCTGCGTTTCTCGAATTCTTCGAGCCTGTCTTTAAGGTTGAGCGTTTTTATGGAATCGGCGCGGAACATTCCCGAATTGAAAACGACGAAGTCCTGCGGAATATTTTTGGTGTTTCTGCAATAAGGGAACTTCGGGCAGGCAAGGAACTTGCCTCTGGCCGAAAAAAGAAGCACCATAGGGTTTTTGCATTTATCACACACGATGTCGGTCTGCATATTCATTTTTTTGATGTTGCCATCGGCAAAGGTGAGCTTTTCGTGGAAAGGAGAATAAAATTCGGCCAGAACTTCGCGCCATTCTTTTTTTCCGTCTTCGATGCTGTCGAGTTCGTCTTCCATTTTCGCGGTGAATTCGACGTTGATGAGGTCGGTAAAATACGATTCGAGAAGCGCCGAGGTGGCCATTCCGATATCGGTGGCGCAAAACTTCTTTTCCCTGATCTCGACGTAATTGCGGTCGAGGATGGTCTTGACGATCGTCGCGTACGTCGAGGGGCGTCCTATTTTAAGTTCTTCAAGAGACTTGATGAGCGAGGCCGTCGTGTAACGCGGCGGCTCTTTGGTGAATTTCTGCTGGGGAACGATCTCTTTGGCCGAGAGCGGCTCGTTTTCAACCAGACGCGGAAGGCGTCCGCCGACTATAGCTTCTTCATCGCCGTCGGCGTCGTTTTCGACCTCTTTTTCCTCGACGTTCTGGGCCTCGATATCGTAGAGCGCCAGAAATCCGGAAAATTTAAGTGTTTCGCCGACGCTTTTAAAAACTGCCCTGTCGGAGCCGATCTCGACGGTAACGCTGTCGAATACCGCGTCAGCGGTCTGCGAACCCACGAAGCGCTTCCAGATCATGTTATAAAGCCTGTATTCGTCGGCCGTAAGGTGTTTTTTTAACTTTTCGGGAGTGTTGTTGACTTCCGCCGGCCTTATGGCTTCGTGCGCGTCCTGCGCCTGCGATTTGGTTTTATAGATCCTTTCGGCGGAAGGAAGATATTCATCGCCGTATTTGGCCTTGATGAAACTTCTGGCTTCAGCTACAGCCTCCGGCACGACCCTGTATGAATCGGTACGCATATAGGTTATCAAACCGACTGTGTTGCCTTTTTCTATCTCGATGCCTTCGTATAATTTCTGGGCGACCTTCATGGTCTTCGAAGGCGGAAAATTAAGCACGCGCGAAGCCTCCTGCTGGAGGGTCGAGGTTATAAACGGGCCGGAAGGCCTTTTACGTTTTTCTTTGTTGAGGACCTTGGCGACCTGGTAATTCTGCTCGTTGCACGCTTTTAATATTCTGTCAGCCTCTTCGGCGTTTTTGATCTTGGCCGCTTTTTTATCGAATTTGAACAGCCGCGCCTTAAAAGTTTCGCCCGACTGCGGTTTCTGGAAAACCGAATCGACGAGCCAGTACTCTTCTTTTATGAATTTGGATATTTCTTCTTCGCGCTTGCACACCATAAGCACGGCTACCGACTGGACGCGCCCAGCCGAAAGGCCCTTTTGAAGTTTGCGCCATAGAAGCGGAGAAAGTTCATAACCGACGAGCCTGTCGAGCACGCGCCGCCCCTGCTGGGCGTTGACCTTGTTCATATCGATAGGCTTCGGGTGCTCGAGCGCTTCGAGAACGACCTTGGGAGTGATGGCGTTGAAGGTTATGCGCATGCTGGCGTTGACGTCGAGTTTAAGAGCGCGCGCCAGGTGCCATGAAATGGCCTCTCCTTCGCGGTCAGGGTCGGGCGCCAGGTAAACGCGGTCGCACCTGGCGACCTCTTTCTGAAGGTCTTCGATGACCTTATCTTTTTTGGGTATGACTTCGTATTTCGGCTCAAAATTGTTTTTCACGTCGACGCCGATGTCTCTTTCGGGCAGATCGATAACGTGGCCCATCGAGGCTTTTACCTCGAAATTGCCGCCGAGTATCTTTTTTATCGTTTTGATCTTTCCCGGAGACTCGACTATAATCAAGCTTCTCAAATTGTCTTTTTCTTTAACCACTATAATCCCCCAAACTCAATGAATAATAATGTTGTATATTAAAAATATTTATCGCCCGATAAATTTTTACTGAATGTAGCGCACCTTGAATTCGATAGAATCTTCAGCGCCTTCCCTGCCGGATATATCGATGGAGCGAAAGCCCACCATAATATCGTCGATCTCTTCGATCGTGGCGTCTTCCGCGAGGTACGTGTTCAAAGTTTCGAGCACCGATTCTATTTCTTCGTGGGAAATGGCGCCGCTTTCCAGAAGTTCTGTAAGATAGCCCCTGGCTTCGTACGACAGAAGTCTCTCCTCGACAAGCGTGAAAAATCGGAAACTGTTCTCCGACGGTTCTTTAAAAATCGGCGCGCCGGGCTTTTCGCAACCCGGTAAAATCGACTCGCCGAAATACCATTCGAGCGCTGCGTCGATCTCGCTGAGCAGGAACCCTTCTTTTATAAGCTCCAGCCGGGTCTTTTTAAAGTCGCTCCCATTTTCCTTCATCAGTTTTATAAATTTTAAAAAAATCTGCACGAGTTTATTCATCAGTTTACCTGGTACCTCTTTCCCTCGAGCGCCGTAACCGCGCCCTTTAATTCAAGGCCGCTCAATATCGCCAGCAGCCTGCCGACGGCAATCCCGCGCCGCGCGGCTTCTTCGCCGAGACGCTCCACCTGAGGCGGCGCGTCGCATTTTACGCTGAGCTCTTCTATGAGCGAAACGACCGTTTTCTCGTCTTCGCTCAAACTGGCGCCTTCGCCGTAATCGAACTTCATGTTGGCATCGCGGCCTGCATTTCCGGACCGTTTTCCTGTAACCGCGCTTTTATTGGCGCGGCCGCCCGCGGTTTTTTCTTCGCCGCCGGTAACCGCGTCCGCGAATAGTTCACTTAATATATCGGCGCTATTTAAAACAAGTTTTGCATAGTTTTTTTTGATCAGTTCGTGACAACCCGTAAGATCAGTCCTGTAGGCGTCTCCGGCTATCGAGAATACTTCGCGCGACTGATCGAAGGCGTATCTGGCGCTGATCAGGGCACCCGACCTCTCGCCCGCCCCGCAGACCAGAGTCGCGCGCGATAATCCGGTTATTATGCGGTTGCGCAGTACGAATGTATGCTTTTGGGCGCCCTCGCCGGGAAGATACTCCGATATCGCCGCGCCGCGCCGCAAAATCTCGCCGTAAAGGCGCCTGTTCACCGGTGGATAAACCAGGTCAAACCCGGTTCCGAGAACCGCGTAGGTCGCGACGCCGTTTTTTATGGCGCTCGAATGAGCGCAGGCGTCGATTCCCGACGCCATGCCCGACACTATTGTAAAACCGGCCCGGGCCAGGCCGTCGGTTATCTTTTCGCACATCGCCATCGAATATGGCGACGGCTCGCGCGTTCCGACCACTGAAAAATTATTTGAGCCCGGATCGAAATTCGAGCCGGCCACGAATATCACCAGAGGAGCGGCTTCTATTTCCTTCAGCGCCGGCGGATAATCCGCGTCGAAGATCGATATTACGCGCGCCGTAACTGAAGCGCCGTATTCGCCCGCGATTTTCGTTACGAAATCGTGATATTTTTCAACGGCCTTTTTTACGGTTTCATTAATGGCGGCATCGCCGGCCGCGCGCCGGATTTTTGCCATTATCCTTTCAAGCGCGGCCTTGTCGGACTCTTCTTCGGGCGTTTTTTTGAAAACGCCATTGACTATGTCGGACACGCCCGAAAAATATTCGCCTATCAAAAGCCATCCTGATTTTGAGTCATGAGATGCGCGGCTCGCCGCTATCAAAAAACGATTGTATATCTGCGCGTCGGTTAAATTCAATAATGCACCCTTATAAAATATTAAAGTTCTGGTTTCTTATTAAATGCACGGCTGATTTTTATCAGCCAGAACCTTACGTTTTCATTTTCTTCTGTTTCCATGACCTTCTGCAGCGGTTCTTTTATTGCCGGCCCCATTTCCATCATCGCTTTGGCAATAGGCTCGCGCCTGTCGACGGGCGCGCCCATGAGCGCGTCATAAAGAATGTTAAAGGCGTCGGCGCCGCAAAATCCGAGAGCTTTCGATATTATCGCTTTCGTCTTTTCGTCGGCGCGCGAAAGCATTCCGACGAGCGCCTCGGCTTCGCCCAGCTTTCCAAGAGACAACATGGCGTATTCACGAACCCAGTCGTTGCCGTCTGAAAGCGAAGCCTTGAGGTTCGGTATCGCGCTCCTGTCGTTTAAAAAACCGAGCGCGTATGCGCAGTTGTAGCGCATTTCATTGTTTCCCATTTTAAGGTTTTCCAGCAGAAAGCCGAACGCGGCGTCTTTTATATTCTGAAGCACCGTTATAAGACCGGCGCGTACATCTTCTTTCGGGTCGCCCAGCGCGGTAACTAGTTCCGTTACGAACTTGTGACCGTATTCGATCAAAAGGTTTATTGAATTTTCGCGAACGAAATAACTTTCGTCGGCAAGCCATTTTATGAGCCTTGAAATAATGACGGGATTCATGTATTCGGACGCGGCGCCCGCGAGCGACAATTTCAGGCTGTGAGTGATCGCCGTCTGGCCCTGTTTGACTTCTTCAGGGTTTTTCATATAAAGCAGGATGTGCTCGCTGAATGAATCAAAATCGGAGCACAATGCCTTTATAAGCCAGTGAACCTGGTTTTCGGACAACTGTGGTTCCGAACCTTTTTTTTCGGCGGCGATCGCCGCTTCGCTCATTTTTTTCACTATTATATAACTGGACTGTTTAAGATTGTAGATGAGGTATTTGCAGGCGCTTTCGCAAACATAGAAATCGGAGTCGTTGAGCGCGTCAATTATTTTTTGTACGGTCGCCTCGTCGGAAGCGAACCTTATCGCGTAGGGCGCATGCCTTCTGAGAGAGAGCGTTGGCGAATCCATGCACTCGCTTAAAAGTTTATAGGAGGGGGCGCCTATTTTGAAAAGGACCTCCATCAATATGGTCGCTATGCGGTCGCTGCAGTTTTTAAAGACCTTCTGCACAAGCGCTATGACCTTTTCGCCGGTCTCCACAAGAGATTCGATTATTATTTTATCCAGTTCGGCGTCTTCATTGGCGAGCGCCTTTATAAGCGAGATTATGACCTTGTCGTCGTTTTTGATCTTGCCTAGCACATGGGCGGCTATAAGTTTCATCGGCTGCGTTCCGCCATCGAGCATTTTGAGCATCAGTGGAATGTTTATTTCCTTCATACTGCGAACGATCCTGGCGATGTTCATCAGAAGCACGCTGTCGTCGATCGCCGTCGCCTTTAAAAGCGGTTCCACTGCATTTTTGCCTATCGAAATAAGGGAGATCTCGGCCTGCTTCTGTATCGAATAATTTTTGTTCTGCAGGTAGAGTATCATTTTGTCGATAGCGTCCTTATTACCGTTACGGCCTAAAACCACCGCATAAATAAAGCCCGGCTCCGATTTCGGATTGCTGTCGAACATCTTCGCGATCATGGCCAGCTGATCTTCGCTCATGCCTTCTGAAAAATGATCAATGGCGTTTTTCTGAGTTATCTTATTTTTACTTATCAGATCGTCAATTGTAAAATCAGCCATTTATGCTCCTTATCATTTTAATTTAATATTGGCTTTAATTTGCTGCGGCTTGATCTCGAGAGGAACGCCGGCGCCGTGTATCGCTAATTCCAGAATGACGCTTCCGGTGCCGTGGGAGCCTTCGCCCGTAATTTTCGAATCGAGACTTATGGAGGTGCTGTCGAGTTCGTTGAGTTTATTGACAGGCGCGTTGACCAGGATATCTATGAATTCTTTTTCAAGGACGATTTCATATCCTGGCTCTATGGCCGGCGGATTGATCTTTACTTTGCTGAATTTCTGGTTTTTATAAACGGGCTGAAGCGTTATGGTTATTGATACGGGCTTATTTTCGACGGCATAGCCAGAATCGGCGGGAACGTTAAGGTTAACGTTCTGTACAAGGCCGGATTTGATATTCGAAACGTCGACAGGCTCGGTCAATATTTCATTCACCTTCTCGATGGTTTCGGCGGGCCCTTTTATAAGTATGGCCTGCGGCTCGCATAATATGGTGGCTATTTTATATCCGGGGCCCACCTTTCCCGATATCTGGGCGACTATATTGACCTGCTTCGACGGGAAAGGCTGGATGTCGACGCTTATTTCAGCCTCCTTCGGCGTTAAGGACACGTCGGCGTATTCGGCCGAAGCCGACAATTCCACCAGCGTAAGCTGCTGCTTCTGGGTAAAACCGGCGTCGAGATTGGCGACGTCGGCAGTCGCCAGTATGCGCTTGACGCCTCCGATAAGTTTCTGCGGCCCCTTTATTCTCACCATTGCAGGTTCGGCGCCGTAACTTTTTACATAATAGCCTTGTTTCACAGTTCCCTGAAGAATTACGCTAACTTCGGCCGTGCGTTCTTCGATAAGCACGGGCGTCACTTCGATCTCGCGCGGCTCTGTTTTTATGAGTTCGAGTCCGCGCGGAAGCGCCACGTTAACCGATATTTTATTGGCCGTATCGGCGACAGCCTTGGAAACGTTGGCCGTCGCAACCATTTTAGATTTGACAGGATAATAATTTTCAATGATCTCGCGCCTGCCGCCGCGGATAAAAATATTGACCTTCGACATCGCGTTTTTGTAGGCGCAGTCGCTTCTTTTTTCGGTAAGCGCCAGCTCGACCTCGAACTGCCTCTCTACGACAGGATTGACTATGACGTTGACGTAAAACCAGCCGATAACGGCTAATATTACAGACAACGCCCTGAGCCAGAAATTTTCGAACGCTAAATATCTCATAACTGTTCCTGCTTAAATACGCGGCTTGAAAAGCGGCTTATTCTGAATCGGACTCAACATCCTCTTCAGCGCGTCTTTCAGGTCGTCTTCATTGTGGGGATTAAGTATGCCGTTGGCGCCGATCGATATTTTGCCCGTTTCCTCTGAAACGACCAGGGAGACCGCATCGGAAACCTCGGTAATGCCTATGGCCGCGCGGTGGCGCGTGCCGTATTCCTGCTTCAATTTCGGGTTGTCGGTCAGAGGCAGGATACAGCCGGCCGCGTCCACCAGGCCGTTTGATATAATGACCGCGCCGTCGTGCAACGGCGACTTGGGATAAAAAATATTTTCCAGCAGAACGGCCGAAACGACGCCTTTTATAAGGATCGTGGAACTGGAATTTTCAAGATGGTCTTCCAGGGCCGTTTCGCGTGCCATAACGATTATAGCGCCGATCTTCGCCTTTGAAAGTTTGACGACCACCTTATGAACCTGGTCGATGACCTTTTCGAGTTCCTCGTCCTTCTGGTAAACCTGGCTGCTGAACAATCCTCGCCGGCCGAGTTTTTCGAGGGTCTTGCGGAACTCCGGCTGGAAAAGTATAAGAAGCGCCAGAAAGCCTATCGGCAGTATGCGCTCGAGCATCCATATGATGGTGTTGAACTGTATCCAGGGAGAAATTATCAGCGGGATCAGAACGAAGATAAGGCCGCTCAATATCTGCCTGGCGCGGGTACCCTTGATGAGCAATATGAACTCGTAAACTATGAAGCTGACGAGCAGAATATCGATGAGATCGAATATACGAATATCGCTTAAAAGGTATATCAGCATTTACAATTACACTACCACTTTTTTTCGGTTTTTATCGGTTTTTAAATAAGTTTATATTTTTCAAGAACTGACATCATTTTTTTTCTGTTAGCGTCGGTCATGAGGGTGAGCGGCAGCCTGAACTCCTCGGAACACAGTCCCATCATTGCCGCGGCCGTTTTGACCGGTATGGGGTTCGACTCGACGAACATCGCGTTATGCAGTTCAAAGAGCCTGTCATGCGTTTCGCGCGCGCTGACCGTATCGCCGGCCATGAAATCGTTGACGCATTTTTTAACGAGTTTCGGGGCGATATTAGCCGTAACCGATATGACGCCGGCGCCGCCGACCGAAAGTATCGGAAGCGTAAGACCGTCGTCGCCCGAAAGAAGGCTGAAGCCTTTTTTCGATTTAGAGCAGGCTTTTATATAAATTTCGGATATCTGGGTAAGGTTCGCCGATGCTTCCTTTACCGCGGCGATATTTTCGATATGCGACAGTTTCTCGACAGTTTCAGCGAGCATATTGCAGCCGGTCCGGCCCGGAACGTTGTATAAAATAACTGCCGTTTCGCCGGCGTGCGCCGCGACGGTCTTATAGTGCTCATAAAGTCCCGCCTGGGTAGGTTTGTTGTAATAAGGCGTCACGACGAGAAAGCCGTCGGGCGAAAGTTTCAGCGCATGGGCGGTCTTTTTTGAGGCATCTTCGGTCGAATTCGCGCCGGTGCCGATTATGATCTTGACGCCGGATTTTTTGTCCCTGCGCAATCCGGAAGCTATTTCGAACATCTCTTCGATTTCACGCTCTTTTATGTTCGGCGATTCGCCGGTCGTTCCGTTGATAACGACGCCGTCGACGCCGCCGTCGATCTGGAAATTCATTATTTTTTCGAACGCGGCGGTATCGAGTTTTTTGCCGCAAAATGGAGTTATCAGAGCGGTAAAAGTACCCTTGAACATTTTTTATCCTCGCTTGTTTTCAGAAAATATTCTATAAAATAAATAACTTCGCTTTTTTGATGAAGCGATTTATTTCGCGGATTAATTACGCATTATTATTAGACTGAATTTATATTCAAGATATTATCAAAAGTTTTTAAGTTTGTCAATATAATTTATGCGCCGCGTTCAAAACTCCTTTTAAATGAACATAATCGGACGAACAAAAAAAGGGCCCCCGGGGGAGCCCTTTTATTTTATTTGTTTTCTTTATATTTTAGAACTTAAATTTCTAACGGATTCCGATATGTCCGTTTTCAGTTATTAGAGAGCTATCGTCGAATCGACAACGGGAACGAGGTTTAAGCCCGTGATCGTGATCGAGCCTGCGGTCGCTTTTTCGTCTTTAAGCGCTTCGAAAGCGAGTTCGGCTTTGCCGTTTTCGTCGGTGACGGCGGCTTTAGCTTCTTTGCCTTCGCCTACGGTTACAGCTACGCGTGCTAATTTAACGGCTTTTCCGCCGGCGGTGACCGTTACGGCCACTTTATCGCCGCTGCGGACTGCTTTGTGCTCTACCGCTTTAGGAACGTCGCTTCTGATCATCATAGTGCAGTCGCCGAATATGTTGTACTGTTCGAAAAGCATTACGCCTGAAGACGTAGGAGCGGTGCCCCATATCTGCATGCCTTTGAGTATGCCGGTCAGAGCGAGGGCGCCGACCGAAGACTGTTTTTCGCCGGCCATCTGCACATTGTTGATTTCGGACTGCATATCGCAGGGAGGAACCCATTCAGCGTTCGTCGACGAACCGAATATGGCTGCAGCGCCTGCAGGAGCTTCGGGTGTGCCGGCTTTCATCCATGCTTCGCAGAAGCAGTCGGAGCCGCCGTTGAACTGGCCGTTAACGCATGCTACGGACCATATTACGGGGAGTTTTCTGCCGTTTTTAAGAGCGAGAGCATCGGTATTGTTGAAATATGTGGTGCCCCATGAGGTTTTCGAGCCGTGGCCGATGTAATTGATCAGTGAACGGCCTTCGTTTACAGCCGCGCTGACTTTCGCTTTGGAGGCACCCGGATCGTATATCTGATCTACCACGTCAAAGTTGTATTTCATAAGCGCGTCGCGCAGCCAGTTGGCGCGTTCGTAATCGGTCGGGCTGCCTTCGGCGCTTGCGATGCCGGTAGCTTTGCGGTACCATTTAGCGGCGTCGCCCGTGTCGGGGAACTGTTCATAATGAACGATTCTGGCCACCTGGTTTTTAACTTCGGCGGGAGTTTTTACTGAAAGTCTGGAGATGATCGCATCGGGAACATGATCGTTGCCGGCGAGTTTGGTGAAGCAGGGGTCAGAGGCGGCGCGTTCTTTAACGCCGAGAAGCGTGGGAATGAATTCGGTGTCGCCGACGAGGATGATGTAAGCGATGCCGGTTTTTTCGTATTCGTTTTTAATGAAAGCGTAAACGTTGTCGGCGGTTGTTCCAACTTCGCTCATTTTAGCGAATTTTACGCCGAAACCCTGTTTGGCTTTCCAGTCAACGAGGGGAGCGGTTTCTGCGGCGAACTGGTCGGCGGCGATAACTAAAATGTTGCCGAGTTCGATTCTTTCTATGACATCCGTCGGGTTGAAATTGATGAACGCAGTTTTGTATATTTCAGCGAATTCATAAGGAACCGCTTTTTTTACAGAAGCTTTTCTCGATGAGCTGAATTTCAGTTCGACTCTCATCTTTTTAGCGATCTTCATGATCTTTTTAGCATTATCGTACTGGAAAGGATTAACCGTCAATTCAACGCCGCGAACGTCGCGCATTACGAAAGGCTCGCTCATTACGACTTTATTTTCCATTCCGGGGAATGTGTTTTTCGAAGAATAGAAATCGGAATATTCGAAATCGACTTTTTCGGGATTGACGTTTCTTGTAAGATGGCCTTTAGAAGGAGCGGCAGCTTTTTTCATGGCGATTTCGGACCAGTCTTCGCCTATTATTTTTGCCGATACTTCTTCGCCTTCTTTTAACATCACGAAATTTTTCATGGTAGGTATTTCGGGCATGCCTTTCTGCATGTGCTTCGAAGATAAGCCGGTGGTAACAAAAGTAGCGTCGGCATCGCCGGCCCTTTTGACTTCACGGTAAAAACCGGGGACGGTGATCTCGATTATTTTAACGCTGCTTTCTCTCGTGGGAACGAGTTTCATTTCAGGAACCTTCGCACCCGCGCCTTTGGTCAGAGCTACCCATTCGGGAGCCGCGAAAACCGGAGAAACAAGGCTGAAAGCCATAACCGCGATAAGGGACAGTACTAAATACTTCTTCATTACTACCTCCATATTTTTTTGTGATATATCAATTATACCATAAAAATTAACTTAGTCAAGAAAATTTAAAAAAATGTAATCCTATAGTAATCCAATTAGTTGGTTTAAATCAGGAAGTCCGGCAATAATTTTTCGGAGCGAAGCCTCCGCAGGCGCCGTAGGCGCCGAGGACCAGCGAGCGGAGAAAAGATTATTGCCGGACGGCAAAATTATTTTGTGTCTTTATAATTTAAAAAAATAATATTTTGACTTTATCAATTACTTTGTGGTATATTTTTTTACGTGTTTAAAAATATTTCTACAAAAGTTAAATATTTGTTTTTATTTTTCACATATTCTGCTATAATATTTTACGGTGCGTTTTTCCCTTCGGGCGAATCCGTCGCTTCTGTCAACGGCGATTTTAGTTCGTTCCTTTTCAGGGCGGTCGAGACCAGACAAATCACCGGGGAAGTTTATCTTCTGTCCAACGTGCGCTGTGGAATTGAAAATGCATCGAAGCCGCTAAATTTTTCGGCCAGGTTGAATCCGGTATGGAAAAATCTTCGGGTCGACGCGGGGGCTTTGGAAGACGTCTATCTGATCGTCGAGCCTCTCGCTTTTTACGGTCCGCTGAAAAACATATGCACTCACAATTGCCTTTGGTTCGAGTTCAGGCAGAATCATCCGGCCGCCGGCGATGACGGATTTAAAACCTACGGCATCGTCGCCTCGGGGCAGATGCTTAAAAATTTGAAAGGCGAATTTTTTTTATTCCAGTTCACGTCGAAAGAAGATTATTTCGAGCTCGCTTATTATACCGACAGGAACCTCCGGCTTTACAAACTGGATCTGAGCGCAGAACAGAAAAAACGGCTGTTTTATAACGCTATAGTCACCGCCAGCGAGCGCGCCGCGAAAGAAAGGTATCACATAATCTATAATCACTGCGTCAACAATATGTTCGAACTGATAAACACGGTACTGCCTTCATATCAGCGTTTCAACCCCTGGCTCGTTCACGGTATCATATTCAACCCCGTGTTCTGCGCACCTGATTTCAACGAGCTGATATTTAATTTTCACGGGCTTATAAAGGAAAAACTGCCCATGTTCAGAGGATCATACTGAAGTCCGGATCAACTTTACGGATCGTTTTCGAATGTTATTAATTGAAAAATCGTGATGAAGTAAAATAAGAAAATGCTGGATTCATTAACACAAAAAAATAAGAAAGACCTTCACATATACGTTGTTTTTTCGATAATAACGATATTTGTATTCCTGCTCCTCGCTTATTTTTCCTTCGGTTCTCTCATAAACTACAAAAACGATATAGTTTCTTCTTTTTATAACAAGACAAGCGACCCGATAAAAACTTCGGCGACCTCGGTCACAAAACAGCTCATCCTTATAATCATCGACGGCCTCAGTTACGCCGATTCTGACAAATTGCCGGCCCTGAAAGAGTTCAAAACCAAATCAGTATATTCAAAGATCGAAATACTCCAGCCGACGCTTTCCATAACTTCATGGATGACATTCATGACCGGCGCGGCGCCCGAAATTCACGGGTTCGTATCGCCGCTGGGCGAAAAGATCAAATACGAGCCCTGCGAAAATATTTTTACTTCCGCGAAAAGCCGCACGTTCAAAACCGCCGTATTCGGCCATCCCGACTGGAAAAAGGCCTTCGGCGGGCATATCGACGTTTCATACTACGCGGGCTTCAAGCCTGATAACACCGATATAATCCAGATCGACTCGCAGATAATGTCCAACGCGATGAGCCACATAAGGTACCAGAAGCCTGAATTCTCGGTCATACACCTTCCGGGCCTGGATAAAACCAGCCACCTTTTCGGCCGCGCCGGGCACGAATTCAAGGTCCACCTCCAGAAACTCGACGATATTTTAAAGACTTTCCTGACATCGTCGCTGGTCAACGACCGTTACGTTATTATAACAAGCGATCACGGGCACGTCGTCAAAGGCGGCCACGGCGGAGGCGAACCGGACGTGACCGGAACCCTTTTCATGCTCGCCGGCCCCGACGTTATCGCGGAGAGCAACATCAAATTCCTGCAGATCGATCAGACCGACATATGCCCCACGATATGCTCTCTGCTGGGCATCCCGATACCTTACCTTAACGGCGGCTCTTTTCTGGCAAGGCTTTTTTCATTCCCCGATTACATAAAAATACTTAAAATGAAGGCGGTCCTCTCGCAAAAATCTCTGTATTTCAAAAATTACGTCCTTGCATCCGGAGGCAGGCCTCCTAATATTTTCAATTATGAGGCCTATGCCTTCGAGATCGAAAAGAACGCCGGAGAAAATTACGCGCAAACGCTTGTGGGACTTGAAACCTACGAGAAAAAGGCCGGGATCGAATTCAAAAATCTCAAGGACGAAGGCAATTTCTACAAAAAACTTTACCGTTTTTTTTACCTGAGTTTCATCCTGGCCGCGTTTCTGACGTTCCTGGTCTATAAGTTCAAGAACCGCTACAGGCTGTTTTCCGCGCTCGCTCAGATCGTCATATTCTATAGCATTTATTATGGAATATATTTCTTCCGCGGCTTCAGCTTTTCGCTCTCCGACTTCAACGACTACGCGTACTTTGATTCGTTCATGAACAATCGCCGCATCGAGGCGGTCTGCGCCCTGCTGCTTTCGTACACGCCTCTTCTGATGAACTGTTTTTTCATGCATAAAAGACTTTACACATGGCTTAACTACGTCTTTTTTCCCGTTTTCATCGAATTCAATTTTTACCTGTCATTCACCCTTGCCGCCCAGTGCGCATATTACATCTTCAGTTTCGGGCCGGTCCTGACGAACTCGCTTCCCGAAATGAGTTCAGCGCTTAAATATTATTTCGATATCCAGCTGATGATATTGACTCAGGCAGTTTCTCTTTTAATTGCCGCTGCGGCCTACTTCGTTCTCGCCGCCGCGGCCCCCAGAAAATCCGGGGACGGCATCTATAAATCATCGGAAATCCTTTGATGTTCAAACAAAAGAAAGATGGTAAATTAATGCGAAAAAACGCTTCGGTAAAGTATTTTAAATTAACGGCCGCTTTGATCGCGGCCCTTTTGCTTTTATTTCATGACGCCCCTCTGCGCCCCTTGTCCGCGGCTGACGGCGGCGGCGAATGCACCCTCGCCGGCGCGGCCGGATATTTCGCCATGGAAGGAGGGTGCATCGTCCTTAAAAACCGAGACCGCAACACCCGCTTCGTCCAGTCGCTCGATTTCGTTAAAGAAGACGGCGGCTATTTCTTCATAGGCGTCAAAAACATTTCGGCCGCCGAAAAAGACAGACTCGCCTACACCATGGGGATAAACGAGAAGGGGCTGATCTGCGTTTCGTCTTCGCCTCCTAACAAAATAAATTTTAATTTCCGCGGCCGCAAATACGAGGTATATCATCCCGGCATGATATTGTCTAAAATAGCCACCGTGGATGAATTCGTTGAAATGGTCCTCAAAGCCGGAAAGATCGGAAGCGCCATGAACTACATCGTGGCCGACTCCAAAAAAATGTGCCTGGTCGAAGCGGTAGACGAGATACACTACGACTATAAGATCGTCGTTAACGGAACCGTTTGCCAGACGAACCACTACCACATGGAAAAAATGCTGAAATATCAGGGCATGCCGCTCAATCCGAGTTCGGCGAACCGTCTGGCGCGGGCAAAAGAACTCGTCATCGGAAGTGGAAAAACTGTCTCAGTCAGTGACTTCATGGCCGCAGCCGCCGACCACGGCCGCGCCGCCGAATATAACGATCTCAATATATGCCGCCATCCCGACTCCGATTACGGGTCGAAAAAATTCGACGGCGGCACCATATCTTCGATGATACTCGTCAGCCGTCCCGGAGAGCCCCCTCACGCCTACGTCGCGATAGGCCAGCCGTGCACCGCCGGCTACGAAAGATTAAGCATAATAAACGGCGCGTGCGCCGTAAATCCGCTGAAAAAAGTCCTATATAACAGCGGCGCGGCTAATATGGCCGCCGATTTCACGCGCGACGCTTATTATCATTTTATAATGCCTTTCGTCCGGAATCATTAATAAAGTAATAATTTATGGAGGTATTCATATGGGAAAATGCATAAAATGCGGCTCTGAAAAAATCGTCGCCGGAAAAATGTCGGGTTTCGCCGGCGTTCAGATAGAAAAAAAGGAATGCAGCTGGTTCGAGTTGAACACCGCTAGTTTTATTCCGCAGCCTCTAGTGTGCATGGACTGCGGCCACGTAGAACTGGTCATCGGCGAAAAAGACCTCAGAGAAGCCAAAACAATCACTAAAAATTAAAGATAAAATGAATAAAAACAAAGAATTCACGCATCTGGACGAAAACAACAAGGCGAAAATGGTCGACGTTTCAGCCAAGACCAGAACGGCGCGCTCAGCCATAGCGCGCATCACGGTAGCCTTCGACCGCGCCACGTTCAAAAAAATCAGCGAAGAGGGCGTCACCAAGGGCGATATATTCGCCGTGGCCAAGATTGCCGCGATAATGGCCGCTAAAAAGACGGCCGAGTTGATCCCGCTCTGCCATCCGATATTTTTAAGCTGCTGCGACGTGAAATTCGTCATGAAAAAAGACGAAAATGAAATACTGATATATTCGCTCGCCAAAACCAGCGAGGTCACGGGCGTCGAAATGGAGGCCATAATCGCCGCGCAAACCGCGGCCGCCGCCGTTTACGACATGTGCAAGGCCGTGTCGAAAAAGATTAAAATAAACTGTTGCGAGCTCGTCTATAAAAGCGGCGGCAAAAGTGGAATATTCAAAAACGATGATATATTCGGGACCGCGCTGAAGGATATAGAAGACTGGCTTGAATGAACACCGGTTCAGTTGAGGCGTTTTAATCCCGGCGGCGTCTGACCTTTGGCCATTTTAAAACCCTTGTCTATGAGGTTTATCCTTTTGGTTTTACTCAGCATGAACTTCGCCTGCGTCATCGTGCTGAAAATCCTTTTCACCGACTCTTTTGATGAGCATTCGGGACATTCGACGGCGCCTTCGACGAAATCGGAGCGAAGCGCAAAAACCTTCTCGAAGACTATCGAGCATTTGCCGCATTCAAATTCTATTAATGGCATTTTTCACATCACCTTTTCAGCCCCGTTACGCGGGGGCGGAGCGTCCTCGAAAATATTTCTTATTCTTTCGCGCCGAACTGCATGAGCAGCCTGGCTATGTGCATGAGGTTCTTGGCCTGCGCTTCCGCGAGCGGCGTCATATCGTCGCTGTCTTTTACGTTCATTTTTGCGTCGTGAAGCGCCAGCATTTTAACCACTTCGGGGTTTTCATACAATACGGCCGTATGAAGGGCGGTGTCACCGTCAGCGTCCTGGGCGTTAACGTCGGCTCCCATGGCAATGAGAATTTCGATCATTTTGAGATGGCCGCCCGCGACGGCCTGCATGAGCGGAGTGATCCCCTTGGCCGTCTTGACGTTCAAATTCGCCCCCTTGAGGGCGAGGTAGTCGACGAGCGCGCATTCATTGTGCAGCGCGCCGTTATGAATGAAAGTGCGTCCCTTCGCGTCCTGCGCGTTCATGTCGCCGCCGCGGGAAAGCAGCATGTCCAGAGCATCCTTTGAAACGACCTTGTGTATCGGCGCCTCGCCCCTGTCGTTCTTTTCGTTCACGCCGATGCCGCGCAGCATGAAAAATTCCATGATCTCTTTTTTGTTGTGTATGACCGCGAGGTGCAGGAAAGTTTCCCCGTCCGGGCGTTCCTTCAAAAGCTCAGGGTTTACGCGAAAAGCGTCCATCAATCCGACGAGATCACCCGCCTTGATTTTTTCGCAAATGGCTTTCACTTCTTCGTTTACTTCGCTCACCGCACACCTCCATCAGTCCGTTCAGAGATCACAAAACAAAAACAATACTAAACACGCCAGTATTAAGTGGAGAGTTAAGAGCGGAGAGTGGAGAGTTGTGGACTTTTTTACATTTAAATAAAGCGTTTATTTATCGCAAGCGCTTAAATTCAAAATATCAAAATTCCTTAACTCTCAACTCTCCACTCTCCCTTCTCCGTTCTCAACTATGCGTTATGCACTATAAACTATGCACTACTTCGTTATTACCGTTCCCGTCTGGCCGTTTATGGCCTTTTCGATGAATTCCGGCGAAGTGATTATGACCGTTTCGCCGCCGTTTTTCAGAAACATTATGGCGGCCTGTATCTTCGGCCCCATGGAGCCCGCCGGGAACTGCCCTTCGGCGAGATATTTTTCAGCTTCGGCCAGACTCATTTTATCGATAGTCTTCTGATCGGGCTTGTTGTAATTGATGCAGACCTTTTCGACGCCGGTGGTTATCATGAAGATATCCGCCTTTATTTCGGCCGCCAGTAGAGCGGAAGCGAAATCTTTGTCGATGACCGCGGCGGTGCCTTTAAGCTCGCCCTTATCGGTCGCGATGACTGGTATTCCGCCGCCGCCGACCGCTACGACTATGAAATCGGAGTCGATAAGTTTTTTGACGGCGTCGATCTCGACTATTTCTTTAGGCATGGGAGAAGCCACCACGCGGCGGTATCCGCGGCCGGCGTCTTCTTTAATGTTCCAGCCTTCTTCTTTGACCTTTTTATCGGCGTCTTCCTTGCTCATGAACGATCCGATCGGCTTGGTTGGCTTTTTGAACGCTTCGTCGTTTTTATCTACAAGGACCTGGGTGACGACGGTGACCACGTTCTTTTTGATTCCGCGTTTCTTGAATTCGTTATAGAACGCCTGCTGGATCTGGTATCCAATGGCGCCCTGCGTGTCAGCTCCGCACGAATCGAGAGGCACTTCGTGGAGTTCTGTGCGCGATATCTCCGAGCGTCTTAAAATGAAGCCCACCTGCGGGCCGTTTCCGTGAGTCATTACGACATTGTAGCCTTTTTCGACCATGCCAGCGACGTGCTTCACGGTTTCGCAAACCGCGAGGTACTGATCGGGAACGCTCTGGTGGTCTTTATCTTTAATTAATGAATTTCCGCCTACAGCTATTACAGCCTTTTTCATCGACTATTCTACCTCCGTAATTATTTTTTAAGTTCTGCGACTAATTTTTTCGGGAACGCGGCGTAAAACATGGCCGCTTTAATTAAATGATCGACAGGGACCTGATCGTCGACCGAGTGCGCGTAAATTTCATGCGCCGGGCCGAAGCCTATCGTGGGGATGCCCAGACGGCCCATCGAAGCCACGCCGTTGGTGGAAAAGGTCCACTTATCGACGCGCGCTTTCTGATCGAGCGCGGTTTCGGCTGCGCTTACGGCTGCGTTGGTGAGCGGATGCTTTTCGGGGAGAACCCATGTGGGATAATATTTTTCCTGTCCGACGGTCAGGCCGGTCCAGGATTTTTCTTCGTACTGGAGAACTTCGACCTTCGCGTCCTTCGAATTGGGCGTCGCGTCGACGATCTTCTGGATCTCGGCGACCGAGGTTTCTATCGTTTCGCCTACGGTGAGCCTGCGGTCGATATATATCGTGCATTCGTCGGGAACCGCGCACAGCGAAGGAGTCTGACATTCGATCTTGGAGACTGTGATGGTGCCTTTTCCGAGAAACGCGTCGTCTTTAAGTCCGCCCTGGTTGAGTTTTTCGATACCGGCTACTATCGGCATCATTTTATATACGGCGTTCACTCCGCGGTCGGGTGCCGAGCCGTGGCACGATACGCCTTTGGTGACGACCTTCATTTCCATTCTGCCGCGGTGGCCGCGGTAAACGCCGAGATTGGTCGGCTCGGTGATGACGACGTAATCGGGAACGACCGTTTTGGTGTCGCGGATCATGTGCAGCAGCGGTAGGCCGTCGCAGTCTTCTTCCTGGCAGGTTCCGGTGACGTACAGCGTATAATCGTCTTCGAGTTTCAGCTTTTTGATTATGGCTGCCGCGTAAACCATGCTCACCATGCCTGCGCGCTGATCGGTGGCGCCTCTGCCATAGATTATGCCGTCTTTCATATCGCCCTTGTAGGGATCGATCTTCCACGCGTTCCTGTCGCCTATTCCGACGGTGTCGATATGGGCGTCCATCATGATCTTGGTTTTGCCCTTGCCGAGGCGGCCTATTATGTTGCCCATTTTGTCTATGATAACTTCGTCGAAGCCGACTTTTTTCATTTCGGCCTCTATACGTTTGATAACCTTTTCTTCCTTACACGATTCGCCGGGTATAGCGATAAGATCGCGCATAAATTTTATCATTTCGGCTTCGAGATCTTTTGCTGCCTTCATTAATTGTTCGCGTTCCATAGTGTTGCCCATCCCCTTTTTTAAATTTTCGAGGGACAGAAATTAATTCTGTCCCTGTGATTTATGATCTATAGCGATTGTTAGAACTCAACAGTTACGCCACTCTTTTTTTGTGCAGCGCCGCTAAAACCTTGGCGGGATCTTTGAATTTTGCAAGAAGCATCATAGCGGCTATTACGAAAGGCTTGTAGCCGGCTTCTTTATATGTTTCAACCCTGTATTTTTCGAACACATCGGCGGACACTTCGCCTTCTTTGCAGGAAACGCCGGAAATGTCGGCAGGCAGGCAATGCATATAGAGGGCCTTGCCGCCTTTAGTGTGCTTCATCATGCCCTTGTTGCATTCCCAGTTCTTGAATTTCGCGTTGTTGGCAAGACATTCTTTTTCAAGCATTTTAAGGCCGTCGAGGTCTTTTTTCATGAGCAGGTCGGTCCTTCTTTTCATAACGTTGAACGGCGCCCATGATTTAGGATAAACTATGTCGGCGCCCTTGAAGGCCTCTTCCATGGTCTTTACGTGGGTGAATTTTCCGCCTGATTTTTTGGCGTTGTCTTTAGCGACTTTGAGCGTATCGGGTATAAGATCGTAGCCTTCGGGATGCGCGAGCGATACTTCCATGCCGAATCTGGTCATCAGGCCGATGATGGCCTGCGGAACCGAGAGAGGCTTGCCGTAGCTGGGAGAATATGCCCAGGTCATAGCGATCTTTTTGCCTTTCAGGTTTTCCACGCCGCCGAAATAATTTATTAAATGCGAAAGATCAGCCATGGACTGCGTCGGATGGTCGATATCGCACTGGAGGTTGACTATTGCGGGGCGCTGGTGAAGCACGCCGTTTTTGTAGCCGTCGTCGAGGGCTTCGCCGACTTCGCGCATGTATTTATTGCCGGCTCCGAGATACATATCGTCGCGGATGCCTATCACTTCGGTTAAAAACGAGATCATGTTAGCTGTTTCACGGACTGTTTCGCCGTGCGCTATCTGGGAGGTGCTTTCGTTGAGGTCCTGAACGGCGAGGCCAAGAAGGTTCGACGCCGAGGCGAAGGAAAAACGGGTTCTCGTCGAATTGTCGCGAAAATTAGAAACGGCCAGACCAGATTTGAAGACCTTGCAGCTGATATTGGATTCGTATAATTTTTTCAATATCTGAGCGGTGGTGATCGTAGCGCTAATCTGCGCGTCGTTTTTTTCCCACGTGAGAAGAAAATCAGTGCCGTACATTTTGTGATTGAGTTCGTCGAGTTTGGATATTAACTTCATTGCCATTTAAAAATACACCTCGTGTTTTTATTTTTTATGGAATAATTATATCATACTTTCAAGACACATTCCATAAAATTTTTAATAAAATTACCCGGAATAAAAGCCGGCAAATCGCCATCAGAGTCATATCGTATCCAAAATGAGGTAATTTATAGAGTTTTTTAAGAATTATAAAAACGCCCGGTTTTCGCGCATGTTTTTCTTTAGCCGCTCTTTTGTTTTGCGCGCATATGTGTTATAATAATGTTCTATGCAGGACGACAATCCTTTAAACAACATAATTTTTTTAAAATCCTTTCTGGACGGATTTCCGGCCATGACATGGATAAGCGATATAACCTCATCCCGCGTTTATTTCAACCGGGCGTGGCTCGATTTTACCGGCCGCGCGCTTTCATCGGAAGCTGGGTTCGGCTGGAAGGAAAACATTCATCCCGGGGACTCCAACGCCTGCATCGCCGAATACGTGTCGGCTTTCAATTCGCGCGGAATTTTTTCCGCCGAATACCGAATCATGAATAAAAGCGGCGAATACAGATGGATCAGGGACTCCGCCTGGCCGTTCGACGACGGCGCCGGAAATTTTTACGGTTATTTAGGCTTCTGCCAGGACGTCACCGACAAAATAAACGGCATACAGGCCGTCTGCGGCCCCCTGTCGGCCGCGAGCTCACCCGCGGTCGGAAAAGCGGCATTCAAGATCGATAAATGCGCGCAGAGTTACGATATACTGGTAGCCGAAGACAATATAATAAGTTATATCCTCATCGAGGAATTGTTGAAAAAAATGGGGCACAGGCCTCAAAAGGCCGAAGACGGCCTGCGGGCGGTCGAAATGTTCGAAGCCGGCAGATACGACATTATTTTCATGGACATCCAGATGCCCGTCCTCGACGGCTACGAAGCCGCAAGAAGAATTAGAAAGATCGACTCCGGCGTACCGATAGTGGCGATAACGGCCAACGCCACAAAAGGCGACTACGAAAAATGCATGGAAGCCGGAATGAACGATTACCTCTGCAAGCCCATCGACATCGAAAAATTCGGCAAGATCATAAGCCGCAACGTTAAAGCCTTCGCGACGAAAAACTCCGCGGCGGCGGCGCCCGAACCTGAGGCCTTTCCGGCGGTATTCGACCGTCAACGGTTCGTAAGAAACACTTTTTCGGACGATAAACTCGCCCGCGATATCATTAAAGTTTTATTCGAAGACCTGCAAAATTACCTCGCGCTGATTAAAACTGCGGCGGCATGCAATGATTCGCAGACGGTCTACAAATCGGCGCACCGGCTGAAAGGTTCCGCCATCAACGTCTGCGCCGACAGGCTGAAACAGGCTTTGCTGAATCTTGAAACAGCCGGCCGCGAAGAGCGCTTAGACTCTATGGCAGACCTTGTTGCCGCACTCGACGATGAAGTCTCAATATTCAACGATGAAATAAAAAAGTACGGGTATCTACATGTCGATTAAAAGAAAACTGATGCTCATAGTAGGTCTCGCCCTTTTAATGACGGCGCTGTTAAGTTCTATCTATATAAAAAGGCTCGTAGAGGAAACCGAACACCTGAATTTTCTTTCGACCGCCCGCGCGTTTTTCCAGCAAATACAGCTCACGCGAAGCTGGGTAGCTCTGCAGGGCGGCGTTTTCGTCGAGAAAAAAGCGGGCGTGGAAACCAATCCTTTTCTGAAAAAGATCAAAGAGCTCAAAGTCGATATCATGGATACCGTAGGCGTCGAATTTACCCTCAGGAATCCGGCTCTCGTTACCCGTCAGATATCCGAACTGGCCCAGAAGAACGCCGCTTTCAAATTCCACATAACGAGCCTGAATCTCATCAATCCCCAAAACGCCCCGGACGCTTTCGAGACGGCGGCTCTTAATTCCTTCGAGACCGGAGTTAAAGAGCGCTTCGAATATATAGAGAGCCCCGGAGGGGAAATATCAGGATTTCGTTACATGGCCCCGCTGTACGTCGAAAAATCCTGCCTCGCCTGCCACGATTATCAGAACTACAAAGAAGGGCAGGTGCGCGGCGGCATAAGCGTCACTCTGCCGGCGGGAGGCGTGATTACGGCCTCCCTCGGCGCTCTGGAGCCTTTTATCATAACGTGGGTAATAACCATCCTGACCGTGATACTGATCATATATCTTACTTTCAACCATTTCGTGATCGCCCCTCTCAAATTTCTGGCCGCCGGCTGCGAAAAAGTATCCGCCGGCGATTATTCCCGAAGCATAAAGGCGCCAGCGGGCGACGAGATAGGTTCTCTCGCGGAGGCGTTCGATAAGATGCGCGCTACCGCTTACGATTATATGACCGGCCTTGAAAAAAAGGTCGAAGAAAGAACCGCGGACCTGGCTAGCGAGCAGAAAAAGGCCGACGAGGCGAGAGACCTCGCCGAAAAGGCCAGCAGGGCCAAAAGCGATTTTCTGGCGATGATGAGCCATGAGATAAGAACGCCGTTGAATGCGGTGACGGGATTTTGCGAACTGTTCGATAAAAAAGGCCTTTCGGAAGAGCAGGCTGAAACCCTCGGATATATAAGATCCAGCGGGCGTTTTTTGAGCTCCATGATCAACGACATCCTCGATTTCTCCAAGATAGAGGCCGGAAAACTGGACCTCGAGAACGCCCCTTTCACGGTAAGCGCGGTCATTGAGGAAACCGTCAGCATCTTGAGCGCAGCCGCCCTGAAAAAAAACCTGTCGTTGAAATGCGAAGTGGACGGACGGCTGAAGTATACGGTGATCGGGGATTGCAGCCGCCTGATGCAGGTCGTGCTGAATCTTATGAATAACGCCGTCAAATTCACGCCCGAAGGTTCCGTCCGCGCCAGGGTCGATATTCTCGAAGAAACCGGGAACCGCGTCAAATTGAATTTCGAGGTCGCCGACGACGGTCCCGGAATAGCCGCGGACAAATTAGAGCGGATCTTCAAACCTTTCGACCAGGCGGACTCTTCAACCGCCCGCATCCACGGCGGCACGGGCCTGGGACTCGCGATAGCGGATAATATTGTAAGGCTCATGGGCGGTGAACGCATATTCGTTGAAAGTGAAACGGGCCGCGGCAGCAGATTTTACTTCACGCTCGGCTTTGAAAAGGGGCCGGAAACGTCTGAAATGAATAAGCCCGAAAGCGCCCCGGCGCACGGGGGCGGATCGGACGCGGAAAAGACCCGGACGCGCAGAGCCTATAAGATATTGCTGGCGGAAGACAATCCCATGAATGTAAAACTGGTAACGAAACTTCTCCTAAGAGCCGGACACGAGCTCAGGACCGCCGGGAACGGCCGGGAAGCCTATGAAATGGCCTGCGCCGAAAAATTCGACGCGGTCCTTATGGACATTCAGATGCCTGTCCTTAACGGATTGGACGCGACGCGGCTGATCCGGGCGGCCGGAATTAACATTCCGATAATAGCCATCACCGCGGGCGCGGTCGACAGCGAGCGCGAGGCCGGCCTGGACGCGGGTATGGACGATTATATGACCAAGCCCTTGAACGTACAGCGACTCGAAGCCCTTATCCGCGAACTGATCGAAAAAAAATCACCTGAACAGTAAAAGATCATGGGCCGAAGGAACTTAAATTTCCGCGGCCCATGATATATTTTCGGATATTATGCCGGGCCGCGAGGCCCGGCGTTAATTTTCTGCTTTTACGCGCCGGCTTCCTGAGCTTTTTCGAATTCATCTATAAGCTGCTGCGCGATATTGCCCGGAGCTTCTTCATAATGGTCGAAAGCCATCTTGAACGAACCGCGGCCCTGTGTAAGCGAACGCAGATTCGTCACGTAGGTGAGTAGTTCTGCCAGCGGCACCTGCGCTTTGATGACCTGGCACTTGCCCTTGGCTTCCATGCCCATGATCCTTCCGCGGCGGGAGTTGAGATCGCCCATTATATCGCCCATGTAACTTTCAGGAACGATAACTTCGATAGCGTAAATGGGTTCGAGCAGATAAGGGTCCGATTCGCCGAACGCGTTTTTAAACCCGAGCGAGCCGGCCACTTCGAACGCCTGCGCCGAGGAATCTACATCGTGATACGAGCCGTCGTAAATGGTGACCGCCACGTCGATAACGGGATAGCCGGCGATAACGCCCATGGCCATTTTGCCTACGACGCCCTTCTCAACGGGGCCGATAAACTGTTTCGGAACGACGCCGCCGACGATCTTGTCGATGAACTCGAAGCCCTTGCCGACGTTAGGCCTTAATTCTAGGTGGCAGTCGCCGAATTGGCCGCGGCCGCCCGACTGGCGTTTGAACTTGCCCTGCGCCTTAGCTGCCTTTCTGATGGTTTCGCGGTAGGGAATGCGCGTGGGCTGCATTTCGCAGCTGACGTTGAATTTGCGTTTGATCTTGTCGATCATCATTTCAACGTGGATCTCGCCCATACCCGATATGATTGTCTGGCTGAACTCCGCCGAGGTATGCACTTTGAATGTGGGGTCTTCTTCGGCGAGTTTCGAAAGCGCGGTCGAAAGTTTCTGCTGGTCGTCCTTGGTTTTCGGAAGGATCGCCTGACTGTAAAGCGGTTCGGGAAACTCGATGCGGGCAAATTCTACCTTCGCCGAGGCGTCGGCGAGCGTGTCGCTCGTCTTGGAAACTTTGAGTTTCACTATAACGCCTATATCGCCGGCATGGAGTTCGGCTACGTCCTCGCGATTTTTGCCGCGCAGCGAATAGAGCGTGCTTATTCTTTCAGACTGGTTCGTACGTGAGTTCACAAGATCCATGCCGGAGAGCAAAACACCCGACATGACTTTTATGAAGTTGAGATCTCCGAGGCCCGCCTCGCCGAACGCTTTGAATATATAGATCGACACGGGCTCGCTGTCTTTATATGAACGCTGTTCTTTAGCGTCGGTTTTAAGATTGACGCATTCTACCGCAGGCCTCTGCGCGGGGTTCGGCATGAACTCTATAATGAAATCGAGAAGGGGCTGGATGCCGTAGTTGGCGGTCGAGCAGCCGGTCAGAACGGGAAATATTATTCCATCGCGGATGCCGGCGAGCAGGGCCTTCTGAACTTCGGCGTCGCTGAGCGCAGCGCCTTCTAAATATTTCATGGCGAGGTCTTCATCCGCTTCGGCGGCGGCTTCTACGAGTTTCTCGCGGTATTTTTTAGCTATGTCGTTATATTCGGCCGGTATAGTTTCTTCTTTGCAGGTTTTGCCGTCGGCGGAAAACGTAAAGGCTTTCATTTTGATTATATCGATTACGCCTTTAAAACCGGTGGATTTGCCCATCGGAATGGTGACGGCGAGTATCTTGTTGGTGAGTTTCGTCGATATATCTTCGAAAACTCTGTCAAAATCTGAGTTTTCTTTATCGTTCTTATTCACGAAAAATATGATGGGAGTTTTGACGTTATCGGCGTAATCGAAAGCTTTTTCGGTTCCCACTTCGACGCCCGCGTCGGCCGATATGGTAAGAAGCGCGAAATCCGCGGCCTTAAGGGCTTTAAGCGTTTCGCCGATGAATTCGTCGTAACCTGGAGTGTCTAAAACATTGAATTTATGGTCTTTATATTCGAACGGGGCGATGGCGGTCGAAATGGAAGATCTTCTTTTGATTTCTTCCGGATCGAAGTCGCAGGTAAGAGTTCCGGCGTCTGATTTACCGAGCCTGTCGATGGTTCCGGTCGTATACAGCATAGCGTCGGTGAGGCTGGATTTACCCGAACCGGAATGGCCTAGAGTACACAGGTTTCTGATTTTTTCAGTTTTAAATACCTTCATTGGTTTCCCCCTTAATTTTTCGCGGATTTATTAAATCGCTGTAATCATCATAAAAATATTTTAAAAATTGATAGTTGATTATACCACATGTTTTTTAATAATTCAATATAAAAATAAGGAAAATATCGGCCGGGAAAAACCGGGTACGCCGGCGCAAAAAAAAATTAAGGGAAATTAAAAAGCCGCCTTTTAAGGCGGCCTTTTGCTATAATAATAGACGATTATTTTCAACGCTTCTAAGCGGCTGCGCTTTCGCTTGCCGTTTCCACGGGGGTTTTCATGCCTTTGTCGCGCATCAGTCTGTGGAGTTTGTTTTCAATAAGGTCGAATCCGTTGGGAAGATCGAGCATATTGACTTCGGGTCCTAAAATGTCCGAATAGTTTTGTCTGATCCACATTTTAAGCCTGTCGCGCAATTCATTTGTCCCCGAAACATTGAAAATGTGTTTTGAATTTGCTGCCGGTAATACCATTGAATGTTCACCTCTTTATTTATTTTTATGCCGTGAATTAAATATCGGCGGGGGATTGAAAAACTTTAGGCTTTTTTTTATTGACTTATTACGCGCTTTATAATACAATGATAATCCTTAAATATGCTTAATATCGATTTAATCAACCCAAAGACCTTCGAACTCGCTAACGGCCTGCCGGTCACGCTCGCCGGCGATTTCTGTCCTGCCCGTCCTTACAGCGCGATCGTATTTCTGGCCAAATGTGGCCTTTACACCGAGACCGCCGAGAATAACGGCATCACTCACGCGCTCGAACATATTCTTTTCAAAGGCAGCAGCAAATACTCCAACTACGATATAACATCCATCATAAATAAACTCGGCGGCTCGGTCGACGCGTTCACAACCTCCGATTCCCTGGGGATCGAGATCCTGATACCCCACAGGCGCATAGACGAAGCGCTGGAAGTGCTTTCGCAGCTGGCGCTCAGACCGGTGTTTCCGGAGGGCGAAATAGAACTCGAAAAAAAGGTCATCATAGAAGAAATGCGCTTTTACCGCGACGATCCTGAAGATCTGGTCATGCTTAAACTTGAAAAAGCCTGCTATAAAGGGTCCTGTTATTCGCGAGAGATCCTTGGCACGCCCGAAAGCGTTTCGCGGCTTAATAAAAAAACGCTGGACGCCTACCACCGGAATTATTTCACCCCTTCGAACTGCTCGCTGACGATCGCCGGAAGTTTCGACTCGCTAAAAACGCTGAACTCGGCCGAAAGGCATTTCGGGCCGGGAGTCTGGAACCGCGCCGCGTCGCCGGCGAAAAACGACGATTACCTTAAACTGGTCAACGCCCGCGGCTGTTACTCCATGAAAAGGAGCGGCAAATTCGCCCAGAATTATTATGCGATAGGATTTCTGACGCCTTCGTCTCTAAACGACGAGCACATATTTTCGATGTTTTTGCCATACGTCTTTTCTTCGCTGAAGTCGTCGACGCTTTTGTATATGCTTAAAGACGAATATAACGCGGTCAACAGTCTCACTACGGATCTTGTCTTCAAATACGGCATGTGGATGGTGACGGTGCTCGCTTCCTGCGCGCCTTCGAAAACCGTTCTTGTAAAAAAAATAATCGGGAATTTTATCACGGGTGTTTCCCGTTTCGTCAGCGAGACCTATTTCGATTCGATCAAAAGATGCTTTCTTCTCGACTACATACAGGAGATCGAAAATCCGCGCACCTATTGCGGAGAACTGTCGACCTTCAACCACATACTCGGCCCCGGCTCTTATAACCGCGTCGTAAAAACCATGCTGGGCGTTAAATACGCCGATTTCATAAAATACCTGCGCGAACAGGTCGAACCCTGCGTGTATAACCGGGTCGAATTGACCGCCGGCCCTTCCGGGACGGCGGCCGGAAAGGGCTGCGCCACGACGAAGCTTCTGAAAAAGATCGATAGGTTCGACGGCAGCGCGGCGAAGCGTCTCGAATCCGAACGGACCCGCAGGGGCGGCGCACCGGGAGGCACGCGTCCGAAAGCGGAAACCGCCGAATTAAACTGCAATTCCACGCTGTGCGCGCTCGTCGACCCTTCGGCCGGCTATTCCACGCTGACTCTCTTTACTTCCGGCGGAGTGTCGGCATCTCTCAAAGCGGGCGACGCCAACGTCCTCGCGGAACTTTTCGGCAAGAAAACGGCGGGGAGATCGATGTACGAAAATTACATGCTGTCCGACTGCCGCGGAATATATTTCGACTGCAATTCATACCTCGACTATATGAAATTCGAGGCGGTAACGCCGGGCCGCTGGACCGGCGACAAACTCTCTTATCTCTCCTCGCTTTTCGATGAATTTCATTTCAGCCGCAATATGCTCGAAAAAGCCCGCACGACAGTCAAAAACACTATAAAATCAATTCAGGACGACGTATTCGAACTGTCGTTCTGGGGATTTCTGACCAACCTGTTCGAAAAAACGCCTTACGAAAAAGCGGTATTCGCCAACGAAAAAAAACTGAACGCCGTCGATTCCGCCGACGTTCTGAATTACTACGACGCCATGCTGAAAAGCCCGTTCATGGTCATTTCCGCGTCGTCTCCCGAAAACTGCGCCGATATGATCCGCGAAAAATTCAGCGGCCTGATCGGCCGCGGCACACGAGGGCACGATAAAGCCATGCTCAGACGCGGCCTGCGTGCTGACGTTTTCGACCGCGAGCTCCTCTCCAGACAGTCGCAGTGCACCATCGTGATAGGCTCCGCGGCGCCGGCGTTCAGCGATCCCGACTGCGCGGCGTTTTCGGCTGCAAACTACATACTCTCCGATTACGCCGGAAAACGCCTGTGGAACATCAGAGAAAATCACGGGCTGTGCTATAACATTTTTTCCGAATATATCCCGCTGGGCCTGGCCGGAGCTTTTTTCTGCTACGCGAACACTTCGGCCGAAAAGATCGAGCCGACATGCGCTAAAATAACCGAAGAGATATTGCGGTTCGCCGAAACCGGCCCTTCCGCGGACGAACTCGCCGACGCGAAGATCCAGCTTATTAAGCGGTTCGAGAACTCCGCGTCGTTCACCTCGGCGGCATCTAAAATTATGGGTCAGTATGTCTTTTATGACAGAACGGCCCGCGGATTCCACGATTACGTCCAAAACATCGAATCGCTCACCTGTGAAAGTGTCGCGCGCGCCTTCGGCAAATACTGCGCGCAGGGGAGCCTTTCGCGCTTGAAAATACTGCCGCGCTAGCCAGAGTTGAGAGTGGAGAACTATGGACTTTTTGATATTTTAATAAAACGTTAATTTAAAATAACGCCATTCAAAACATCAAAATTCCTCAACTCTCAACTCTCCACTCTCCGCTCTCAACTAAAAAAATAGTAAGAGCTTTATAAATAATGAAAGACCTGTACATACTCGCCCCATTATTAATAGTCATACTGTCCGCCGGACTCGGTTTTTTCGTCTACGAGCGCGACACTAAAAATCCGCGCAATTATTTTTTTCTGGCGCTGATGTGCGTTTACATACTTATCAATTTATTCGAAATAAAAGCCGTCATGGCCGGCGGAGCGGCAGGCGCAAAATCATATCTCATAGCGCAGGCGCTCCCATTTCTCTTCCTGCCGCCGGTAGTTTTCTGTTTCGGCAACGCCTATAACAACTTCATCAGGATCGAGCCCGAGTGGCTTTACTGGCTGATAAACCTCCCGTTTTTCATAGTATTTCTCGTGCTTGCGCGCCTTATAGAAAACGCCTCGCTCAAGCTCAGCGTCGGCGTCTTCGACGGCGGGTTCGCGGTGCACGCCGGTTTCCCCGCCGATTATCTGGTGCCGTTTTACGCCCTTGCGGCGGGGTTTTCGCTCTGGCCATTCGTTAAAGGCTACAGGCTCAGATCGGCCGACCCCGCTTTTTACGGCGAGACCGTATCGGTCTTTTATTCGATAGCCGTTCCGGCCGCCGTGGCATTCGGTTTTATGACCTACCTCAACTTCTTCCATGACGCCTCGTACGGCGGCGCCTTTATTTATCCGCTCGGGGTTTTTCCGGCGACCACATTCCTTTCAGTGGTGCTTCTTGCCATGTCGATAGTCAGGCACAAGTCTTTCAACATTTCCATAATGTTCAATAACGCCCTCATATACTCGGCCCTCGCTATAATCATTTCGGGCGTATACGTCGTGATACAGAATTTTCTGGAAAGTTTTTTTCAGAGCATCTTCAAGTCGAGCGCCGAGATCTACGGAATTATATCGGCGCTTATAGTGGCTTTCCTCTTCGAGCCGCTAAACAGGAAACTCAACGATTTCATAAATAATATCATCGATTTTTTCAAATCCATCAATAAGCCCATCGGCGCGGAAAACGAAGCGCCGGAAGCGCGCGCTCATTTTTCGTCTGCAGACCTCAAATCGCTCGAGCTCGCCTATCTGGTTTTCATTTTCTGCTTCACCGCTCTGCTTTTCACCGCTAAACTCGCCCCCGACCTTTCCCCGCGTACGGTATACATGATATCGGCCATGACGCTTTCGCTTTCCGCGCTATATATACTTTACAGAATACTGCATCTCCCTTTCAATATGATCGCATACGCGGCGCTTTCGATATTTTTCATTTTCACTCACATACTTTTCGTTTCGCTCACGCTGGGCGCGGGTTTTTACTTCGAGGCGTCCGGGGCGCTCGTTTCGCTTCTGTGCCTGATATCGGCCGCCGGCCTTATCGGCCGGATAATAGCCGTCAGAATCGACGAGATCGCGTTTTTAATACCGCTATGTCTGGTGGCCGCTTTCGCCGATATCTGGTCGGTCTTTTACGGCGTCACCTCGGAACTGGTGACCAAAAAATCGGCCGCGCTCGATTTTCTTCTGCTGCGCTATCCCACTCTCGGCTCGGGCCATCTGAAACAATATATCGGAATATCCGATTTTTTATTCGCGACCATTTTAATGGGCTGCGCTATGAATTTCAAGTTGAACGCCAAAAAGACATACGTCGGCGTAGCCGTTTCTTTTCTTCTGACATTCACGACGGTCGTAATAACCTATAAGGGCATTCCGGCCATACCGTTCATAAGCCTGGCGTTCATAATTGTCAATGCACCGCGCCTCAGAATAAATTACGAGGACATCAAGACGATGTTCATCGTTATATTCGGAGCAGGCGCGGTTTTTTACATGATATCAATACTGCGGAGGATAATAAGCAACTGATGGCCGTTAACGAAAAAAACGCG
>Ga0209212_1000621_pt1 | contig 67022 bp, 53 predicted proteins | sample RifGroC2_FD_183996 | JGI IMG/M metagenome (GOLD analysis project Ga0209212, IMG submission 183996) | Groundwater microbial communities from Rifle, Colorado, USA - Groundwater C2 (SPAdes) (version 2) | ecosystem: Environmental > Aquatic > Deep subsurface > Groundwater | place: Rifle, Colorado...
CATGACTTGCGCCACCTGCCACGAGGTGCACAACAAAGAGAACGCCACCCAGGACAACTACAAGGCCGGCACCCCTGCCAAGGTTGTTCTCGGTACGCCGCAGAACGCACCGAACTACTTCCTGTATGCCAAGCAAACGGAGTCTCTGATCTGCCTGTCTTGCCACATCAAGTAGTTAATGCCATCTGGAGGCTGATAGCCTCGTCAAATTTGGCCTTGGCGGTTGGAAACAACCGGCTGAAGCATTGAAAAAGGGGAGTTTCATGGTTAAAAAAGGACTACTAACGCTGGTTTGCCTGACAGTCATGTCAGCGGTCTGTGCCTGGGCCGCTACGACATACTCGGTGCGAACCCAACTAACGAACTCCGGGGGTTCGATCAAGGTCGGAAACAAGGCCGCACAAACCGCCGGCATCGCATACACCAACTGCACCACGGCCGTAACGGTTGTGGTCACACCGAACGCAGGTTTCAGGATTACCTCTCTGAAGCAGATCGACGGCGCCACTGCGACGGACATCACCCCGGCTGACGGGACCGTGGCAGCAACCGTTGACATCACGAAACCGACCCCGGTCGATCCGAAGCGCCCCGCGGTGCTCAAGGCCCAGGGCCTGACCGCGACCTTCGCCTCCACCAACACCGTCGTGGTGCCGAAGACCTGGCAGCTGCAGCTCACCAACACGAACCGTGGCGGTACCATCACCACCAACGGCGCAAAAGGGCTGACCCTCTCCTCCGTGGGTCTTCCGAAGCTGGTGAACTACACCGACGCCACACCGGTAACCGCTACCGTTAATGCAACTGCCGGCTACAAGATCAGGAGCATCACGACGACCGGCGCCGCTGCGTTTTCCAACAACAGCACCGTCGCGGTAGTCACCGGCATCCCGGCTACCGGCAAGTCCGTGAACCCGGTGCTGGTGACCTACAAGCTCAATGCCTATGCGGTCGCCACCAACGCAGGTATCGCTCCGGCCAACCCCTCCGTCTCCCACGGCGGCGCGGTCAGACTGATCGTCACCCCGACCGGCTCCAACAACAGGGTTACCTCCCTTACCGTCACCGGCGGCAGCGTAGCGCTCACCGACCGTTTCGGCACTGCGGTAACCCTGCCGTTCCAGGGTCCGGTGAAGGCAACCATCTCCAACATCACCTCCGACATCACCGTTACTGCCGCCTATGGCCTGGATACCACCGCCGCCATGGAGAACAACTGCACCAACACCTGCCACCTGGGTCAGAGCGTCAGCCAGGCGGTGAAGGACTTACCGGCCAAATGGCTCGCTTCCGACCACAAGGCAAACGGCATTGACTGCGTCACCTGCCACACCACCATGCCCGGCCCGATCGTCAAGGCATCCGTCGATGCCAACACCTTCACGGTCACCGAGGCCAGCGCCGGGACGGTGGGAACAAACTACTGCTCCAGGTGCCATGCCGCCAGCGTCACGAAAGTGCTGGCGTCGGTCCATTACACCAAGCCCTCCGGCGCGCTGGAATGCACCAGCTGTCATGCCGCAGGCCACAACCCGCAGTTCAACGCGGAATCGTGCGCGGGATGCCATGCCGTGGTGAATGACCATACGGTGGCGACCATTGGATCCAAAACCTGCATGGAATGCCACGACAAGCACAACCCGTCGACGGTCACCGGGACCTTGGGCCCCGTGACACCGCATCCGGCTGTCACCTTGTACACCTTCGAAGAGATCGGCATGCAGATGGCCGGTGGAGCGATGGTGCCGGTTCAGGTTGACGCCAACGGCAAAGGTATGCCGTACAGTCCGAAGCAGACCTGCGGCACCGCCGGCTGCCACGTGAAGAACGGCATCGATTACACCTACGACAAGATATCCGATCACGCCTTCCACTCCAACGAGGGGAGAAGCGAATATCAGGACTCCACCGACGGGAAGTTCAACGCCACCAAAAACAAGCCATGGACTCAGTCAACCGCCATGGTAGGCAAGTGGTGAAGCCCCTCGCTTCGCCAGTTGGCGAACTTAATGAATCAGACCCCCGGCTCTTCTTCCGTTTCGACCCTGAACTACATCAACAACATGAGCAACTTCGTCGCAGGCAGCAGCAATACCGTAGTACCCGGCACCGTTACCAACAGCGGAAGCCAGTTCACCATGGTCGACCTTTCGGCCTGGGACCTCGCCACCTCATGCGGCAGCTGCCATCCGGGCGGCGGCTTCGTGGAGAAGGACAGAAACGGCAAACGCTTCAGCATGATGAACCCGGCCGTCGACGGATATTCTCCCTACACCATGACCGTGTTCGATCAGTACGATCCCAATACCGGTCTTCCCAACCATCAGCTCATGCCGTCCCCCTGGTCTTACCCGCTCTACATGAACGGCGAGGCGGTCATCACCCCTGCCGGCTGGGGCCAGGCCATGACCATGAACCTCCCCGACGGCACCGAGATGAGGGTCGAAGACCAGCAGGTGATGATGCCCAACGTCAAGGAGATGGACTGCCTGATGTGCCACTTCGACGGCTACAGCAACATGATGTCGTCCGTTATGGCCTACAGCGGCGCCCATAACGCCACTCCTTCGTTCGGAGCCGGCTTCATGAACATGTTCACCCAGGCCTATGACTTCAACTCCGGCCTGCTGATCAAGAACGCCGACAACACCGTTTCCCTGTCGCCGGCCTTCTTCGCCAAGATGAAGGGTGCTCCCCCGACCCAGAACTGCCGCAACTGCCACATGCCGTCGGGCCTCAAAGACCTTCCGGACATGTTCAGCGATTTCCTCTCCAGCGCACCGATGGCCTACACCGGCAACTTCGCGCAGTCGTTCACCGGTCTTACCATGCCGGCCTACGACTTCGGCGCCGTCTTCGGCTTCAGCACCGACTGGGCAGTGGGCCCCTTCGCTACCTCCCCCACCCTGTACATGACCCAGACCGGCATCGGCAGCTTCACCCCCGGTTACGCCACCATGATCCCGGCCGGATGGCCCTCCGCCATGGGGAGAACCGAATACAACCAGGCGGCATTCGACAACTTCTCCACGGCAATGCCCGGCATGAAGCAGTACTTCGTGGGCGGCGGCAACCCGGCCGGCATCGGTCTCGGCCCGATCTTCTACCAGGCCACCCTTGAAAACGGCATGCCGAACCAGAACGCCCTCAAGAAAGGGTCGGTCCCCTTCCCGAGGGCCGAGTGGTTCAAACGTGGCGACATGTGGGCCCCCGGATTCGACGTCCATCTCAGCCTCGAATGCTCCGGCTGCCACATGAACACCGGCACCACGAAAGTAGACGTCTTTGCCGCGCCGATGGATGCGAGCAATCCCAACACCGTCTTCGACGGCAAGAGCCTCTGCGATCCCGGCAAGGGGTATGACAGTGCAGCGGGCGTGGAAGGAAACCCCGCCAAGAGAAGCACCGTCAACAGCCAGAATACGGTCAAGAAGTGCGAAGACTGCCACGTCACCGGCAGAAACAGCGACGGCGTCGCCATCGACACCTTCGGCGCCTCCAATCCGCTCACGGCTCATCAGGCTGCAGGCCTGCTGAACAACGTCACCCAGGCTGTCAAGACGACCAACGGCAGCGACGAAGTGCCGTTTGTCGGCAACCATCTGGATGTCCTGGACTGCACCGTCTGCCATCTCGCACGCCAGCAGATGGTGGTCCGCGAACTGGACTCCACCTCCGGCAACCGTTATCCCAACATGCTCGGTTACGCCACCGAGCGGGGGATGATGGGCATGTTCTCCGATCCGATGCCGGGGATGATTCCCGCGGACACCAACCTCCGGAAGTGGGACCCTCTCTACTCCTGGCAGAAGTTCGGCAACTACATGAAGACCAATGACGACAGCAGTGTAAACACGAACTGGCGCCGCAAGGTCTACGTGGCCAACATCATCACCGCAGCCATCTGGAACAACATCGACCCCACCGTCGATGCCAACGGCGACGGGGTTACCGGCGCCGAGCCTTCGGCCCACGCCGGCGATTATCCCGGTCAACACACCGCCAACTACGACGTCTGGATTTCACGCGATCTTAAGGCCGGCATGAACTTCGGTCCCTCCGGTTTCGCTCCGATCCCGGTCGGCTTCGGCGGCGGTGCCTTCCAGGCTGCCTATGATCAGACCGGCGCCTTCACCGGTGCCTGGCAGTTCGTCGGAGTCTACGGCGGCAACGTCGCATTCTCGACTCCGGAGGAGATCTCCGGCTACAAGGCGTATCGCAACCAGATAAAAGGAATGGTCGACAACAAGGACTGGAGCGGCACCCAGCTTACCTTCCTGGGCGGTCCTTACAAAATGACCCACGGCGTACGGCCGACCCAGACCTTCGTTATCGGCAAAAGCTGCACCGACTGCCACTCCGCCGCACCGATGGCCCCCCTGTTCAAAGGGGAGTTCGACATGCTCGGTACGGCCATCAAGGCCGCGGCAGGGCGGCAGTTCATGGAATCCCCGGCTGAGCAGTACACGGTCGTGGGCGCCAAGGACGACGTCGAGACCGGCGCCGAATTGTCCACCAAGGCCGGTGGCGGCATTGAACTCAGGTTCGACGAGCTCGGCACCTGGAATGCAGTCACCAAAACCTTCACCCCTGACAGCAACGGCACCTTCAAGAGGGTGAAAGCCCTCGACAGGTCCACCGTTCTTTACCCGATCAACGACGGTTCTGTCGTATTCACAGACGTCACGGGTAAAACCTATGCCAATAGGGCTGAATGGATTGATTACCTGACCAACCCGGCCGCAGTCACCGATGCGGCGAACAGCGTAGCACCGTAATGGTTGAACCGGGTCGAGTCTTGTCAACGGCTCGAACGACTGAATAATTTATTGATATGAAATGTGCCCGGTGGTTTACGCCACCGGGCATTATCATGCGCGATTGGCGCTTGACCTTCAGTATCTATGCAGATGATCAAAGCCTGTTACGCAAAGAACGCGAAGAGGCGCGAAGAACGCAAGGGAAAACAAGTCTTGGGGTTAAACCAAAATCTGACCTGATTAGCAACAATCTTCCGCTACCAACAACTCTCCCTCCCCTTCAAGGGGAGGGTCGGGGTGGGGATGGGGTAGAGTCTGCGTCAGAGCACACCCCCATCCCCCTCCTGTCCTCCCCCTTGAAGGGGGAGGGACGTACAGCGGAAGATCAGCGCTAATCAGGAACCAAAATGCCCGTACTTTGCCTTCTTCGCGCGCAGTTCTTCGCGTCCTTCGCGTAACAGCTTTTGCACTGGAAATTGACGCTAATCGGGTTTATCAAGTGAGGAGTTTAAAGATGAGTAAATTCAAAGTTGCCGCCTGCGCCTGTTTCATTGCCCTGACGCTCTCCGGCATGCCCGCGTCGGGATTCGACGGCATGGATATCGTCCAGGTAAAGAAACTGGCTGCCCAGGGGAATCCGGATGCCCAGTCGAAATTAGGCGTTCTGTACGCCTCAGGGGTGGGGATGAAGATGGACAAGCAGGAAGCGGTCAGATGGTATCGGAAGTCGGCCGAGCAAGGGGACCCGGTGGGGCAGTGGAATCTGGCATTCATGTACGTGAAGGGGGAAGGGGTCGAAGCGGACTTCACCGAAGCGCGCGCACTTTTCCGCAAATCGGCGCAAAGCGGCTTTGCCAACGCCCAATACGATCTGGGAATGATGCTTCTTCAGGGGCTGGGTGGCAATCAGGATCGAAACGAGGCGGAAAAATGGTTCCGTATGGCAGCGGAGCAGGGATACCGGGAGGCCAAAAAGATGCTGCAGGAGCTGGATGCCAATTAACATCAGCCGCCGCGTCACCTTCTCCCCCCGCCCCAACTGCCATTCATAGGAGCGGCATCCAAGAGTCCCCTCTCCCTCCGGGAGCACTGCCATTAAGTTAAGCGGTGATTCCGTGAATCATGTAGGGTGGGCCGTGCCCACCATCAGGATGCGGTTGTGGTGGGCACGGCCCACCCTACCTCTCATTCCCTTAACTTAATGGCAGTGCCCTCCGGGAGAGGGCCAGGGTGAGGGCGCTGCCATGACAGAACTGTTGCCGCTCCATGGATGATCCCTCACCCGCCCTTCGGGCACCCTCTCCCGGAGGGAGAGGGGTTTACTTAAGATCAGCGTTTTCGGATATCTGACTGGCAGCGGTGATCAAGGCTGCGTTTGCGTTTGCGTCTGCGGCAGCAGCAGCTCGATCTTGGCTTCCTTGCGCGCCGCAGCGACGAAACTTTCCACGGCCTCGTTGGTCTTTTGCATTTTGAGATAGTTTTCTATGCTGTCTCTGGCTGTGGCTAACGATATCTCCTCCGCCTTTTTCCGGTCCGTCAGCTTGATTATGTGGTAGCCGAAACCGGTCTCCACCACCTCGCTGACAGCCCCCTGTTGCAGGGCAAAAGCTGCCTGTTCGAAACTGGGAACCATCTTCCCCTTGGCGAAATAGCCAAGATCGCCTCCCTGCTTGCTGCTGGGACAGCCCGAGTTTTCCTGGGCCAGTTTGGCGAAATCCGCACCCCCTGCCAGCTCCTGATGCAGCTTATCGGCTTTTTCACGGGCCGCCTTCCTCTCTTCAACCCCTGCCTTGCCGGCAACGGCGATCAGTATGTGGCTCGCCCTCACCTGTTCTTCCTGGCGGAACTTTTCCGGACTCTGATCATAGAACTTTTTGATCTCCTCTTCGCTGACCACAGGCTTGGAGGCGATATTCGTGTTAACGAAATAGGCAATGGCAAGGTCGCGGCGGGTAGCCTCGAGCAGCATCTTCTCGTCCATGCCGATCTTCTGGAGTTCCCTGTCATACCCCGTCGGGTCGGGAAAACCCTTTTTGATCTGAGCCAGTTTCTCCTGCGCCTGCTGGTCGAGTCCCTTTATTTCGACCTTCTGGCTCGCCTGGTACAGCAGTTCGGAGCTGATCAACTGATTGAGCGCCTGCATTTCAAATTCCTTTTGCAGAAGCGGTGGAATCTGCAAGCCGGGCTTGTTGGTCATCAGGATTTTCTTGGCCCGCTTGAGTTCTGCGGCGCTGATCGCCCTGCCGTTCACTATTGCCACGGGTTTGTCAAAATCAGCGGCAGAGAATTCGGCGTTCGGCACCGCCGGGGTCACTTTGGAAGATGGGGCCGAACAGGCTGAAATGGACAGCAGGAGCATCGAGACGGCAACTGTTTTCGGTAACGCGCTTGAGAGATACATCGATAGATTTCCTCCGTTTTGGATGCTGGTTGATTTTTTGTAAGAATAAGCGCCTCACGGCGCCGGTCGAAGGCTTCCGGAGTTACCGGTCCGGGGGCGACGTCCGGCGCCGGCGGATGCGCCCGTCATCCCTTCCTGAGCACCCTCTTCTCGCCCTGCCGGATGGTGAGGCGTTCCTGGTCGAAGCACTCCAGAAGCGGGATCATGAACTTCCGGGAGAGCCCGGTCAGCTCCCTGAAGGCCGGCGGCGTGATCTCCCCGTTCTGCCTCAGGTAGGCGACCAGCTTTTCCCGGACCTCGTCCAGCGCCCCGGTCGCGTAGAACATTTCACCGTTCACCTTGGCGAGCCTCCCCTGTTTGCCGAGCAGATACAGGTGCTCGAGGATCTTCTTTTCGCTGCAATCGAAGCTTGAGCAGAGCTCCTTCAGGGAGGGAGGCTCCAGCCATCCCCGCTCCAGCGCCTCGACGATCCCCGCCTGGAACCCGGCCTGGTCCAGGGTCACCGTGGCGCTGCGCCCGGGGAGCCGGACGATCTCCCGATCCGAGAGAGCGCCCCCCTCCTTCTCCAGGCTGGCCAGCAGCGGCCCGAAGAAACGCGGGTCGCTGCGCTTCGGGATGCGGGACTTGAGCTCCTCCTTCCCGATCCCCTCCTGCATCGGATTGTCCCTCAGGTAGGCGAGCATCTCTTCGGAGAGCTTGCGCTTCAGCGCGGCAAAGGAATCCCTTCCCAGGAAGATGCGCGGCTCCTTAACCGGCTGGACCAGCGCCCCGGCGCTGAGCAGGGGGGGGAAAGCGGCCTCGATCCTTCGGGCCGACATGCCGCTTCGATTCATCAGCTCCTGGAGCGACATCCCCGACAATAGCGACGACTCCACCATGAGCCGGATCCGGTCCTGGTCGCCGCCGGACTCGACCGCGTCGAGGAGCATGAGGGCGTCGTCGGAGCGCCTTCTCCTTCGAGGCGGGGCCGGATCGAGGACGCTTCCGCCCCCCAGGGTCGCCTGCGGGGAATAGGTCCTCAGCACGAAGGGGTCGCCCGGCAGCAGCAGCACCGGCCGTGCCAGGCGCAGCTGGGCGTAGCAGCTCTCCCCGGGCTCCAGGGAGCCGCGGTCGAACAGCACCACCTGTGCCGCGACCTCGTAGGTCGCGGAATGAAGCCTCAGCGTCGCGCGGTGCCTGAGCTCCCGGGGAGCCGAAGGGAGGTAGTTGAGCCGCACGTCGACGGCGCTGGTGGCGCGATAGAGCCCCCTGGGCGCCACCACATCCCCCGGAACCACCTCGGTGTGCTCCACTCCCTGCAGGTTGACCGCAAGCCTCTCGCCGCTTCCCCCCTGCTCCACCTTGGTGCCGAAGGACTGCACCCCGCGCACCCGGCAGGCAATGCCGCGGGGGAGCAGCTCCACCTCGTCCCCAACGCCAAGGGAGCCGCTCAGGAGCGTCCCGGTCACCACGGTACCGAAGCCGGTCACGGTGAAGACCCTGTCGACCGGAAGCCGGAACGGGGCGTCCTCCCTCTTCTGTTCCACCTGGCCGGCGGCCCTGGAAAGCTCGGCCTTGAGACGGTCCAGCCCCGCGCCGCTTCGGGAGGAGACCGGCACCAGCGGTGCGCCGTCCAGGAAACTCCCCTTCAGGTGGTCCCGTACCTCCTCGGTCACCAGGTCGAGCCACTCGGGATCCACCAGGTCGCACTTGGTGAGGACCACGATGCCCCGTTTCACCCCGAGCAGCCCGCAGATCTCCAGGTGCTCCCGGGTCTGCGGCATGATCCCCTCGTCGGCGGCGATCACCAGCAGGACCAGGTCCATCCCGCCGACCCCCGCCACCATGGCCCGGACGAAGCGCTCATGCCCCGGGACGTCGACGATGCCGAAGCGTACCTCGCCGGGGAACTCCAGGTGGGCAAAGCCGAGCTCGATGGTGATGCCGCGGGCCTTCTCCTCCTTGAGCCGGTCCGTGTCGACACCGGTCAAGGCCTTGACCAGCGAGGTCTTGCCGTGATCGATGTGGCCGGCGGTGCCGAGGATGAGATGTTTCATGGGGCTCCTTTTTTATGGCGCCTGGGCGACAAGCGCCGGGACCTTTGCCGGCGAGCCCGGGTTTCAACCCGGCGCGAGGCTAGCTCCACTCCGCTCCCTGGAGGCGGTTCGAGCAGGGGGGGTCACCGGCCGCGGCGTCGTCGCCGCCGTAGGGGGATCCTTCCTCCTCCCTGGTTCCATCGGAGATGCCGAATTTCTTCATCCGGTAGCGGAGCGTGTCCCTGCTGGTTTTCAGGTAGCGGGCCGCCTTGGTCTGGTTGCCGCCGGACTTTCTCAGGGCGAGCTGGATCAGGAGCTTTTCCAGCTCCTCCAGCGAGATACCGCTGGCAGGAAGCACGATGTGCTCGCCGGCCGCGTCCGACCTGATCACCCCCGGGGACTCTTCCTGCTCCGCCTGGCCGCACTCCCTGATTTCGGAACTCAGGTGACCTGCGGAAAGGATCTTCTCCTGCTCCAGCATCATGAGCCGCTCGATGCAGTTGCGCAGCTCCCGGACGTTTCCGGGCCATTCATACCGGGCCAGATGTTCCAGGGTTTCCGGTGCGGCTCCCAGCACGTTTCTGCCATACTCCTCGTTGAGGGTCTCGATGAAGTACTGCACCAGGGTCCCGATGTCCTCCTTGCGCTCCCGAAGTGACGGCAGGGAGATGTTCATGACGTTGAGCCGGAAGAAGAGGTCCGCCCGGAACTTGCCGTTTCTGACCATGGCGGGGAGGTCCTGGTGGGTGGCCGTTATGATCCGGACGTTGGCCTCCACGTCTTCCTGCCCGCCCAGACGCCGGAAACGCTTGGTCTCGACCGCCTTGAGGATCTTCGCCTGCATGGCGAAGGGCATGTCCCCGATCTCGTCGAGGAAGACCGATCCCCCTTCGGCCATCTCGAAGACACCCTTGTGCATCTTGGAGGCGTCCGTGTAGGCACCCCTTTCGTGGCCGAACAGCTCGTTTTCCAGCAGGTTCTCCGGGATCGAGGCGCAGTTGATCTCGATGAAGGGCGCCTCGGCCCGCGCGCTGTGATAGTGGATCGCCTTCGCCACCAGCTCCTTCCCGGTGCCGCTCTCTCCGGTGATCAGCACGGTCTTCGCGTCGGTATCGGCGCAGATCTTGATCATCTTGAAGACCTCGATCATCTTCTGGCTGTTGCCGATCAACTTGTCGTGGTCCGACTTCTTGCGCAGTTCCCTGCGGAAGTAGTCGACCTCCTTCTTGAGCCGCCTCTTTTCGAAGGCACGGTTCACCACGTGCTTGATGGCGCCTAGGTTGAACGGCTTGCCGAAGAAGTCCTCCGCCCCGTCCTGCAGCGCCTGGACGGCGGAATCGGCATTGGCGTAGGCGGTCATCATGACTATGTAGATCTCCTCGTTGGCCGCCTTGAATCTCTTCAGGAGCTCCAGGCCGTTCAGGTCGGGGAGGGAGATGTCGAGCATCACCAGCTCCGGCTTGAAACACTCGAACTTCTGGAGCGCCTCCTTCCCCGAAGCAGCGGTTTCCACCTGGTACCCCTCCTTCTTTAGCATGGCGGCAAGGGACCAGGAGATCAGCTTTTCGTCGTCTACTACCAGTACTCTGTTATTACTCATTTTTTCGTCCCTTCACGGGCATAATGCGGCAGCAGTTGCTCCCGCCGGCGCTCTCTTCTTGCTACTGGCGGCTCGCCAATTCCAGGGCACACGGCCAGATGCCGCGGCCCACGAGGTTCATCCCGGTCTCACGCATGCAAATCCGGGACCGGCAGGCTGCGCGTCCCGGCCCGCGGTCCGCCGCAGCGAGGCCAGCGTGCGCCAGTCCCGCGTTTTATACTATATAGATTTTTACATGTATAGGGAATTCCGGGAGCGCCGGCCAAGGCCGGCCCCGTGCTTAAGCAGGGTCAAATGACCCTTATCGGGTGAAATGGCGCAGCGCAGGAACCCCCCATCGCCGCTCAGTTGGTCCCCCCCTCCCCTTTGCCGCGCCCGCGGGGGTAGCAGCGGCAAATCACGCAGATGAGGGTGGGTGGTTTGAGCCGGTTCCAGCCACCGCGCACAAACTGGCGCCTTGCCGCCTGCCGGCGCGGTCCCCGATGGCCGCGGCACGCCAGGGGAAATGGAGCTGGGGAGTGCGGATTTGGCGGGACTGGCAGGGTCTGTGCAGCTATTGCGGCCACTGAGATTACCAAGAAGGGGACGGCACGGCAAAACGAAAGATTCTTTCGAGCAGCTGCGGCCCATATAGAACCAACGGAGTTGCCTATGCAAAATCAGCATCACGAAAAACAGAGCCCCCAACTGGACAGTTTCCTGGAGATCTCAGAGCACATCGGCACGGAGGCAGCGCTGAAACAGAGCGAGGAGCGCTACTACGACCTGCTGGAGAACGCCAACGACCTGATTCAGAGCGTGGACCAATACGGCTCCTTCCTGTACGTTAACCGTGCCTGGAAAGAGACCATGGGATATTCGGACCAGGAGATCGCGCGGCTGAAGGTGTTTGACGTCATCAGTCCTGCCTGCAGGAACCACTGTTCGCTGCTGTTTCAGGAGATCATGAGCGGCAGGACCGTTCCCAGGGTGGACGTGCAGTTCACCGCAAAGAGCGGGAAGATCGTGGAACTTGAGGGGAGCATCAACTGCAGCAGCGTCGACGGCAGGCCGCTGGTGACCCGGGGCATTTTCCGGGACATCACCGAGCGCAAGGAGATCGAGAGGGAGCTGCAGGAAAGCGAAGACCGCTACCGCAAGCTCTTCGAGCATGCGCCGGAAGCGATACTGGTGCAAAGCGGGGGGAGCTACATCTACGTGAACAACCAGGCCTGCACCCTTTTCGGCGTGCAAAGCCCCGAGCAGCTGATCGGCACGGAGGTCGCCGCCAGCATCCATCCCGATTACCGGGAGATGGTCGAGGAGCGCATCCGGGAGGTGACAGACACCGGGACCGCCTCTGCGCTTAGGGAATCGAAGATCCTGCGCCATGACGGCAGCGCCATAGACGTAGAGGCGACAGGAACGCGCATTACCTTTCAGGGAAAGCCGGCGACCCAGGTGATCATCAGGGACATCACCGAGCGCAAGCGTGCGGAAGAGGAGCGGAAGGAATGGAACAGCAGGCTGGAAAGGAAGGTGGAGGAGAAGACCCGGCACCTTAAGGAGGCGCAGGCCAAGCTGATCCAGTCGGAGAAGATGGCGACCCTGGGGGAGGTGATTTCCGGGGCGGCCCACGAGCTGAACAACCCGCTGGCCGGAATCCTGGGCGCCGTTCAGATGCTGCGCCGATCGGCCTTGTCCCAACCGATCGGCAGCGAACTCATGGAAGGGATCGACGTCCTTGAGGACATAGAGAGCGCCGCGGCACGCTGCCAGGACATCGTCAACGATCTGATCCGCTTCTCGACGCAGGCGCGCTGCAATTTCAGCCAGATGGACATCAACCAGGTGCTGAAGGACACGCTGGACATCATGGCAGAACAGTACCAGGCGATGGAAATAACGGTGAACTGGTGTGCGGACCCGGAGCTTCCCGCCATCGAGGGAGATTTCGTCAAACTGCTGGAGGTGTTCGTGAACCTGTTGCAGAACGCCAAGAGCGCTCTGCCGGACGGCGGGACCCTCGACATCACCGTGAGGCAGGTGAAGAAGTACGCGGAACTGCCGCAGGTCGTCATAAACATCCGGGATAACGGCTGCGGCATCCCGGCGCAGAACCTCGGCAAGATCTTCGATCCCTTTTTCACGACCAAGCCGGTCGGCAAGGGACCGGGACTCGGGCTGACGGTGAGCTACGGCATCATCAAGCGGCACGGAGGTGATATCGACGTGCGCAGCGTCGCCGGCAAGGGAACCAGAGTCACCGTCACCTTGCCAGTGAGGCAACCCAGGCAGTAACTGATTAGCAACAATCTTCCGCTACCAACAACTCTCCCTCCCCTTCAAGGGGAGGGTCGGGGTGGGGTAGAGTCTGCGACAGAGCACACCCCCATCCCCCTCCTGTCCTCCCCCTTATCCCTCTGCAATAGCCTGGTTTCAACCGACCGTATCGTGAGTCGTGGTTCCGAACAGCCCGGCATAGATACACACTTAAAAAGAATTTTTTCGTTGTTAACCGCTAACCCTGCATGATATGCTGCCACCGCTTCAATCAATGAGACACCCCCTGCATGTATTACTTCAACAGGGAGACACCTATGGAACGGATATTAAGGCGTGTTTTGCTTGCAGGGGTACTCTGGGTGCTGATCTTGTCCGGTTGTAACGGAGACAAGGTTGGAAATGAGATCAGCGCGGCGCCGGCAAGTTTGGACAAGAGCCGAAACCTCGCGCCAGTCACGTCGCCAGCTACTCAAGGCCCTGTGGTGGACGGAATCAACGCCTTGGGATTTCATCTCATGCGGGACACCGGCGGGAATGGCGTGGTTGCTCCCTTTTCGGCTTCATTATCCATAGCCCGGCTCGAAGCCGGATCCAACGGGGATACAAAAGCCGCACTCAGAGCGCTGTTGCAGACCGATGCAGCGGCAATGGATCTCTATGCCGTCCTGAACGAGCTTGATCTGGGTATCAACAGCCGGATAGGCACTGCTTCTCTGGGCGCCCAACCCTCGCGAGGTGAAGCCCAAGCATGGGCTCAAGCCCGCTATGGCTACCTTCTCAGCTACTTCGACACCCTTGTCGAGAACTTCGGCCTGAAGCCATTGCGTGTCGACTTCGATCTCGCTCCGGACGACCAGTCTCAGACAGTGGCAGGTTGGGCGACACAGGCATCCGGGCTGCCGACCCAGGTCACCACAACCAAGGACACCCGGTTTGTGCTGGGAGACGCGATTCGGCTCAACGCCTCATGGGCTGAGCCTTTCGATCCGGCGCTCACTGAAACCGGAACTTTTCAATTCATTGAATTTTTAACCAGAACCCGGGTCCCTTTCATGAACAAGAGTGCCATACTGCCACAGACTTCAGGAGACGGCTTCGTGGCACTGGCGCTTCCGCTTCAGGGAAGCCAGCAATTTTTGATAGTGCTGCCTGACGCCGGTCGCTTCCATGAAGTGCGAACCGCACTCACATCAGTGCGGTTAAGACAGATCGCCGCCGCACTGACCCCCGCACAAGTCAATCTAGCCTTGCCGAAATTCACACTGGATAGCACCATCCCCCTTGAACTGGGTGTAGCGTCCGTTAAAGGCACAGCAGACTTTTCAGCCTTGGATGGGACCAAGGAACTATATGTCTCCTCGGCCGCCCACCATTCCCAATTATCAGTGACTGAAGCGGGACTGCAGGCAGGGTCTGCCACGCTGCTTGCACTTGATGACCTCCGGCCGGAAACGTGGACCAGTAACGGATTCGTAGGCTATGCTTCATTCAGCAGCAATACAGAGCCCTATTTCTGGGACACTACCATTATTGTCGGACGCCCCTTCATTTTTGCAGTCAGAGACACCATAACCGGCGCCATTCTGTTCCTTGGCCAGTTGATGAACCCAACTCCATAGAAGATCCGGTGGGGTTAACTGGGAGGAACCAGGTGATGACGATTGTGCTTTGCTTAGCTGGCGCAGTGGGCATAAGGGGCGCCTCTTCGTATCTGCCATCGTGCGTCAGCCACCGCGGAGATCAGTTGACGGAAGAAAAGGGGTGACCGCCAAACATCCATCGGGAGAACGCACAATTGCACGGGCTTCCACTCGCGCCCTCCGGGCTACCACCGCTTCAGGAAAATGGGCGGATTGGATAACGAGTTGTGGTCAGAAATGAACCAATACAATTTTCCAATCCAAAGAAGATCATATGACATAGGTCTAGGAGAGAGGTGAAGCATGTCAGAGTTTCTACGCGCATTTCGGCTCGGAACTGTGAACCTTTTTGGAATTGCCATTCCAGGCTTTCTCCTTTTGTTCTTTGCCACAATTGGTCTTCTGATTCCCGCACAAATTTTCATATTGAACTATAATGAAGTTAGTAACTGGCACTTTTCGATTGAATGGTACAACTCAACGAAGTGGTTCATGATCGGAACATTTGTTTTAATCTCTTATGTAGTTGGTTTTATATTGCGTCTTACATCTCCAGACAAATTAGATGGCATCAGTATTGAAGTGTGTGATAGTCCATTATTTCTAAATGGTGATAAAGGTGTCAGATTCCCATACTTGAGATTAGGACCATATTTACGTCAGCAAGGCCATGATGATTTACAGAATATTATCTCATGGGATATATCCGGATGCTCCGATGATTCTATACCTGAGAAGGTCCAAAAGTGTTCAAATACAACAATTAACCGCTTGAAAGCCGAAATATCATTCAAATGTCCAGAACTGGCTGCCACGGTAGAATCAAACGAGGCCCATATACGCTTAATGTCTGGCACATGGCTGGCAATTCGAACGACTCTGCCGCTAGTGGGTTTAGGTGCTTTTATTTGCTTATATGTTTCAATACCACTTTTCAAATCATACTTAAATCCTACCTTTTCTAAGTGCCTAGCTTATTACCACTTACAACTCGTATCTAATACATTTCTAATTGTAGGCATGATATGGAGTAACAAAAAAATTGAAAGGCTATTTCATCCTAGAAGAGTCGGAGAGTTGCTTTTTATTCTTCAAGCGGTATTCCTGGCTAGACAATCTGACAACTCGGACACGAGTACTGCTGATAACGATGCTGAGGCGAAAGGCTGAAGACGACACCTTCCAGTGCAGAAATTGCGGAAGAATTCGTTCAGTGATAGGGGTTAAGGAATTTGCTGAGGAAGGGAAGCCTGTGGCGTCAGTCTAGCTTCTTCTTGATCGTTGATTTAGTTACTCCCCGACGTTTCCAGGCTTGACGGGAGGAACTAGCCCTAGTTACCCCTTGAAGGGAAATATAATGACAGAGAGAAAAAAGTCCGGCATTCTTGAGAAGAAAGCCCTGACACCTTACGAGTTGTTGTCACTCATTATCTCCGCAGCCGGACTTGTAGCAGTCATTATAGTATGGACTCAAACTAGACAAATGACTGCATCTCTTGAAAGTACGGCTTGGCAGACAGTCCAGAGTCATCAGCTAGAGTTAAACAAAGTATTCATTGAAAATCCTGGTTATATGCCTTATTTCTACTCAGGTGCCAGCATCTCTGAAAGCGACAAGAATTATAATAAGGCCGTTGCCATTGCAGATTTGAAGCTTGACTTCTTTGATTCCCTATATGGGCAAGCAAAGCACCTGCCGGAACTTCAGGGAGATAGCGCTGCGTGGAAGGCATGGGAAAGGTACATTCTAGATAGCTTTGAGCAAAGCCCCATAATGTGTAAGCGCATCAACGAAGTGCCCTGCTGGTACACTTCCGATTTCCTAGAGGTTGCAGGGAGGAAATGTGCTCAGACGCCGAAATGCTTGGAGCAGTCAGAGGGGCGTAAAAGATAAATTTGCTGGCGCGTGTCGGAGTGGCCAATGAGCTCACGAGGAGGATCTGGTGAGGACAAGAAGAGCTTTTATTCTTTTATTTTCTTTTGGCGCTTATAAGTTAATCCTGACCCCGCAACTTATTCGAAATCCGCTTTGGACAAACCGGATTGACGGAGGATGGACAGGAAAGTTCCGTAAGGAATCTCTCTTCGAGGGGCTGGGACAATGACGGTGTGGATACCATCGTGGAATTTCTTATGACTACCGGTCTGCGAGACTTCATGAAAGCCGTACCTCAGGAGCACTTTTATTACGTGCCTGGATGAGTAGAGCTTAGGCATGGATCGTCATCTCCCCGACTAGGGCGGCTCCTATCTCGCGGAAGGATGACGGCTCCTGAGGGAGATCGTTGCGCAGGTACAGTTCCATTGCGTCTACAAGATTTTTGACAGCCTCATCTATGGTCTTGCCGAAGCTGGAGACATCAACATTGAGGCATTGCGAGACGTAGTAATTGCCGTCTTGGTAGACCAGGTACTTGAACGATTTCATAATGCGCCTCCCACTTTTTCATTTATCCTAACACGACGGATGTCCTTGTACAAAGTTCAAAAGGTCAACGAAACCTCGTTGTGGGCATCGCCCGGTCTGCCGGGAGTCATTTCCGTGGTTACGTCTCGCACTGAACCAGCAAATTCCTATCCCCATCATCCGTTCTTTCCCTCTCCACTGCATCCCCGCTGGCAGGATCGGGAGCTTCGATCAGATGGTCGGGACTGATCCGGAGTCGGCTCTGCTCAACCTGATCGACACCGGACGCGGTGATCGCCAGATGTCCCGTTTCAAGACGTTCCACCCACCCCTTGGCCTTGAGGTACCACAAGTGGAACTCCACCAATTCGGGCGGCGAGTGGAGGAGATGAGCCATTTCCAGGTCACCCATTCCCGGACTGTCCATGTTGCGCCGGCGTTGAACGTACAGCAGTGAAAGCAGGCGCTCCCGGGTTATCTGGTCGTCGCCGAAGGCGGTCCTGTCGCTAGCCTCCGATGCGAGCCCCCATTTACGGTTCCAGTAATCCTGATACACGACGTCATAACCGGCACGGATCTCCGGGTCTGACAAGGTCCGGTGAGCCTCGACGATCTGTTGGAATCGGCTCGTGTCGGCAGATTGGGTGTTGTCGGGATGGAACTTCTTGGCGAGATGCCGGAAGATGCGCTCAATGGTCTCGGCGTCGGCGTTCGGATGCAGCTGCAATAACTCATAGTAATCCACGAATTCATTTCCGCTCATGAAGTATACCCTCTCCACATCGTGTTTTACCTGTTCCAGCAGCCGGTTTCATCTGCGCGGATCTTCCACCCTCAGGTACGGCTCAACCCTGTTTTGGGTGGCAGGGGTGAGATTTTGCCTGTGGGGAGCCTGGAGGGCGCCCGATTCCATAGATGATACTAATGTTGCTCGAAATGTCCAGCAGCCGACCCATGTTAAAAGCGATCTAGCTGGCTCATTCCAAAGAAGAATTTAGCTGTCCGGCGCTAACTTTGTGATATTCTGCCACCGCTTCAGTAACAGGTTATTCGGGGGTCTGACTTACGGTTGCCTTCCAGGCAAGTACCAGGGAGACCAGCATTGCAGGGGGTTTGAAAATAGCAGAGCTTCTCTGACTGTTAAGAGCGTCGTGTTGCGATAAGCTATTGGGTAGTTCCCCTCCCGATGTGAAGCATGAATACCCGAGGAGATTAGCCATGGAAAAGAATCAGGAGATGGAAATTCCGCGACGCATGCAGGACTATATCGACAAGGCAGGCCGCTATCTGGCCGAGCGGGACCGTTATATCCACGAGGAGGTCAAGAAGTGGAAGTTCGACACCATTGCGGTGCATGGTCTCTATACGGTTCGCGACGCCATCGAGGATTATCAGGGATCGATCATCGAACCTATTTTCATGAGCACTGCCCAGGCCTTCCGGGACTCGGACGAGATGGCGGCGGCACTTGCTTACAAGATCCCCACCTGGGCCTATTCGCGCATTGCCAACCCGTCGACCTACTACTACGAGTGGACACTGGCGCTGCTGGAAGGGTACGGCTTCGACGGGGAGACGTCCTGCTGTTCCACCTCATCGGGGATGTCGGCAATCATGACCGCCGTGCAGCCTTTCCTGCGGGTGCGCGGCCATGTCCATGAGCCGCGCAATATCGTCGCCACGGCCCAGTGCTACGGCGGAACCTTCCAGCAGTTCACGGTGCGGCTCATGCAGGAGCGCGGTATCGAGGTACGCTGGGTGCTGGATGCCACCAACCTGGATGAATGGGCCTCCAAGATCGACGCAAACACGCGGCTGGTCTACGGAGAGTTGCCGAGCAACCCGCAGCAGGGCTTTTTCGACGTCCGGGCCGTGGCGGATCTTGCCCACAGCCATGACCTGCCCCTTATCTGCGATTCCACGGTGGCAACACCGGCTCTCTTGCGTCCCATCTGCCACGGCGCCGACATAGTCGTGCAGTCGGCCACCAAGACCCTGACCAGCAGCGGTTTCGGTGTCTGCGGCGCGGTCATCGCCCGGAAGAACCTGGTCACCAATATCGACGACGACCAGCTCAAGTCGGACTTCTCACTCTGCGTCAAGTATCTGCAGAACAGGGACTTCGGGCCGAACCTGCACCCTATGCAGGCCGTGATGACCCTGAACGACATGCGGACGCTACGCTCCAAGATAGACATGATGAGCCGCAGCACCATGAAGGTGGCCCGATTTCTGGAAAAACATCCCCGCATCGAGAGCGTGCAGTACCTGGGGCTGCCCGACCATCCGCTCCATGACCTGGCGAGCCGCTACATGTGGCTCGTGGATGCGGAGCACGACGAACAGTACGGCAAACCGGTGAACCGTTATGGGCATTTGATGTCGTTCTGCGTCAAGGGAGGTGCGGCAAATGCCCGGCTTTTCTTCGACGGCCTGCAGCGCATCTGGCGAGCTACCGATCTCGGCCGCATCAAGAGCGTGGCGACCATACCGGCCATTTCCACCCACCAGCAGCAGGGAGAAGCCGCCCGCACCCTGGCCAACATTCCGCCGCACATGGTCCGGCTCTGCGTCGGAGGTGAACATCCCGACGACATCATTGCCGACCTGGACCAGGCGCTGCATAAGGTGGGAAAGAAATAATCGGCAGGGAAAAGACCACTCTCCCGCTTGGTCTTTTCCCCTCCGCTGACGGGCCTGCGCGTCGAAGCGCGGGCGCGTCGCGGGAGGGAGGGATGATTAGCGCCCCACGCAGCTATGCAGCGCTTTGTCGGAGACAAAGTTCCTTGGCTTGGCACCTACTCACTCTCCTCCCCCTTCAGCAAGAACACCCCCATCCCCCTCCTGACCTCCCCCTTGAAGGGGGAGGAACCTGAACACCCCCTCGACTTGCCAGCGGTAGCCTTGGCGAAGGGTGCTTGCCAGCCGTAGCCTTTGGCGAAGGGTGCTTGCCAGCCGTAGCCTTTGGCGAAGGCTGGGGGGGAAAAGGGGTGTCTCTGCGAGGGGGACCCTCATGAAAATATGCGTCTAACATTCGACTATGAATAAAACGCGTGATATCATGGGTATTCTTCCCATTCACTCTCTGAGCGCCAAAGGCCAAGCACGGACACCTTATGAATGATTCTCTCAGCAAGCCAAGTCGCCTCGTTACATTCCGAATCGTCGCTATTTACGCGTCTTTCAGCGCCCTGTGGATTTACCTTTCCGACCATGTGGTGGGTTTCCTGATACCCGATCCCTCGACCATCGTCCGGGTCTCCGTTTTCAAGGGGATCCTCTTCATCATCCTGACCTCGTATCTGCTCTTTCAACTCATCGCCCGGCATATCCGGAAATTCAACCTGGCGGATCAGGCCCTTCGGGAAAGCGAGAAGCGGCTTAACAAGGCGCAGGAGATCGCCCATCTCGGCAGTTGGCAACTCGATGTGGACGGCAACGTCCTTTCCTGGTCCGACGAGGTCTATCGTATCTTCGGATTACAACCACAGCAATTCCAGGCGGATTACCAGGCTTTCCTGGAAGCGGTGCACCCTGATGATCGTTCGGCGGTGGACGCCGCCTATTCCGAATCGGTCAGGCAGGGCCAAGACAGCTACGAGATCGAGCACAGGATCGTGCGGAGATCAACGGGAGAAATACGCTACGTACATGAAAAATGCGAGCACAAGAGGGATGAAGACGGCAGAATCATCCACTCCCTGGGGATGGTGCACGACATCACGGAACGCAAGCGGGCCGAGGAAGCGCTGAAAAAAGCCAACGACGAGCTGGAAATGCGGGTGGCCCAGCGCACCGAAGAGCTGGAGGAAAGCCGGCTGGAACTCGAGAAGCAAAACGAGGAACTGCGCTTGACCTATCGTGAGTTGGAGGTGCAGGCCGCCGGACGGATCCGGACACTTGGAGAACTACGGGAAAAGGACCAGATGCTGATTCAGCAAAGCCGCATGGCCGCCATGGGGGAGATGCTCGGCAACATCGCCCATCAATGGCGCCAGCCCCTGAACGTGATGGGGCTCAAGGTCCAGTACATAGGGTTGGCCTACAGGCTCGGCGGGTTCAGCGAAGAGCTTCTCGATGAACATATAGCCAAGGTGATGGAAATTCTCCAGCACATGTCGCGGACCATCGATGATTTCCGGGATTTCACCACGCCGGACAAGGCGAAAAGCAATTTCAGAGCGGATCACCTCGTCGCTAAAACGCTCTCCCTGGTTGAGGAGAGCTTCAGCGAGCGGGGAATAGCAATCGAGGTCAGTACCAGCGGCGAGCCGCAGATATGCGGGTATCACAACGAGTACAGCCAGGTGCTCCTCAACCTCCTGATGAACGCCAAGGATGCATTTGTGGAGCAGGGAACCAAGGATGCGCGGCTAACGGTGCGCTCATTTACAGAAGACGGCAGGGCCGTCGTGACGATCACCGACAACGCAGGCGGCATCGACGAGGGGATCATGGACAAGATCTTTGACGCCTACTTTACCACCAAGCTGCAGGGGAAAGGGACCGGCATCGGTCTGTTCATGTCGAAAAACATCATCGAGAAAAACATGGGTGGCAGCCTCACCGCGCGCAATACCGGGGACGGCGCAGAATTCAGAATAGAGATCTGAGGTGAGGCAGGCGGAATTCTGGAAGCTTGGGAATGCCGATGAAGCCAGCCGGAATTCAGGAAGGCGCGCAACATCGATGAAGCAAGGCGGGAATCCGGGAGGGGGAACACTCGAATCCCGGAGTCGCAGTTTGCCAGTGGAGAGGAGCGATCATGGCGGAGATGGAGCTGTTCTGGAAGGTCGAGGACCAGGTGGCACGATTGGTGGAGCTGATCAGCCAGGATGCCAACTTGCGCGAGGCTCCGCTTAGGCGGGATGTCCGTTCTCTGGGGCGCCTGCTGGGAACGGTCATCCGCGAACAGGCCGGCGAGCAGGCATTCACCGCAGAGGAGGAGCTGCGCCATCTGGCGATCAGGCACCGGCGACTGAACGACCAACTCGGTGAGAGCTCGGTCGATTCTCCCGTTGAACGGGAACTCCAGGAACAGGCAGTGCAGATTGTCGGCAGGATGCGTATCATCGAGGCCTACCAGATCGTCAAAGCCTTCTCCACCTTTTTCGAATTGACCAATGTGGCTGAAACCAACCACCGCAAACGCCGCCAGCGTGCCGCCGGACTGGCAGGTAAAAAAGCGGACAAGCCGGGCTCTCTCAGGGGTACCCTCATGCGCATGCAGAGGGAGGGGATCTCCGCCGAAGAGGCGTTGCGCTTTTTGCAGCAGGTGCAGGTCGTTCCGGTGTTCACGGCGCATCCCACCGACGTGGCGCGACGGGTCGTTCATTTCAAGCGCCGACGCATCGCCCGGGAGCTGGAGGTGCTGGACCGGCTCCCTCTGACCGATACCGAGGCACTGCAGGGCCAGAGCGCCATGCTTGCCGAGATCACCGCATTGTGGCAGACCGACGAGGTGCGCCGCCGCAAACCAACGGTGCTCGATGAGATCAAGATGGGGCTCGACCATTACCCGGATTCACTGATAATGCCGATTGAGGAATTCTACCAGGACCTGTCGGCGGCATTCAGTGAAGTCTACGGCAGCGCCGTCCGCCCCGCCCTGCTGCCGAAGGTGGTCAGTTTCGGCTCCTGGATCGGGGGGGATCGGGACGGCAACCCGCATGTGACGGCGAAATCTACCGGAGAGGCCTTGCAGAAGGCGCGCGAGATCATCCTGAACAACTACGTCTCGGCCCTGGAGGAGTTGCGCCGTCTCCTGACCCCCTCGCTTTGCCGGATTCCGGCCACCCCGGGGCTTGAGGCCGCCCTGAACCGGTACCATGACACCCTTAGCCTGGGCGATCCGGAGAGCGACACCATTCCGGAGTGCGAGCGGTACCGGCGCATGGCGGGGTACATGCTCCATCGCCTGCGCCGCTCCCTGGACGAGCCGGACCACCGCGATGCCTACCCGGCTGCCGCCGCTTTCGAGAACGACCTGCTGATCATGAGCGAGAGCCTTGCGGCCAACGAGGGGGAGCGCCTGGTCCGCGCACAGATCGATCCGCTCTTGCTGCGGGTGAGGACCTTCGGTTTCCACCTGCACACCCTCGACATCCGTCAGCACGCCCGGATTCACGACAATGCGGTAGCCGAACTGGCTACACTGAGCAGGGCCGGCGCCGGTTCATCCGCGGTGCTGCCGGCGACACCCGGCCCGGAGACGACCGAACTCCTCGACACCCTGCGCACCATTGCCACGCTGAAGCGGCGTTACCCGGCCGAAGCGATGCGCAGTTATGTGATAAGCGGCGCTTCCCGGGTACAGGACGCACTCTCCCTGGTCTGGCTTTTGGAGCTTTGCGGCGTGCGGGTTGCAGCCGACGCTAACGGCGATCCGGGTCTGATGCCGGTCCCGCTCTTCGAATCGATCGAAGATCTGCGCCGTGCGCCGGAGATCTGCCGCACCCTCTGGAATTTGCCCGAGTATGCGCCGTATCTCGACTCCTGGGGGCGCAGGCAGGAGGTCATGCTCGGCTATTCCGATTCCAACAAGGATGGCGGCATGCTCACCAGCTCATGGGAGATTCACAAGGCACACCGTGAGCTGCATCGGGTGGCGGCCGGCTGCGGGGTCAACCTGGTGCTGTTCCATGGCAGGGGAGGCACCGTCGGCCGCGGCGGCGGTCCCACCCACCGGGCCATCGTGTCCCAGCCCGCAGGCTCCTTCAACGGCTCCCTGAAAATAACCGAGCAGGGGGAGGTGATCAACTGGAAGTACTCGGATGCCGCCCTGGCTCAGCGTAACCTGGAGCTGATGGTTGCCGCCTCCCTGGAGGCGCTGGCGCGTCCCGGCCAGTCGGGGTTGCTGCCGGAGGGCTCCTGGGAAACGGCGCTGGAGGAGATGGCAGCCGATGCCTACGACTTCTACCGGGCCCGGATTGCGGAAAATCCCGACATCCTCCCCTACTTCGAACAGGCGACGCCGGTGCAGGAATTCGAGCTGGCCAAGATCGGTTCACGACCGGCCAGGCGCGGCGCGGCCCGTGACCTGAGCGACCTGCGGGCCATCCCCTGGGGGTTCGGCTGGATGCAGAGCCGTCATGTCATCCCCGGCTGGTTCGGGGCGGGGTACGCGCTGGAGCGTTTTGCCGCGAAGGGGGAGGAGGAAACCGGGTTGATGGGTGAGATGATGCGCCGCTTCCCGTTCTTCAACGATCTGATCCGCAACGTCGAGCTGGCCCTGACCAAGGTCGACCTGCCTCTGGCGCGGCGCTACTCCGAGCTGGTGCACGACCGGGAACTCCGGGAGCGTGTGTTCTCGATGGTGCTGGAGGAGTACCAGCGTACCCGCCGGGCCGTGCTGGCAATCACCGGGCAATCGCGCCTGCTGGAGAACAACCCGTCCCTGGCCCGTTCCCTGCGCCTGCGCACCCCCTATGTGGACCCGCTCAGCCTGATCCAGATCGAACTGCTGCGACGCAAGCGGGGCGGGGAGGAAAGCGAGGAGTTGGACTACGTGCTGGCAGCCACCATCAGCGGCATTGCGGCGGGGTTGCGCAATACCGGCTAGCCGTGCGGGGTATGCCGGGCGCCGCAGCTGCCCCAGTTCCACCCCCGCTCCACCCCACCCCATCCCGGCCCCACTGCCATCGAGTTACCTGATTACCCCCCAACCCGCCTGAAGCAGGTTTTGTCGGAGTGGAACTTTACCTGGCTGCAACGCTCCTGATACCTGATCCCCCCCTTTGACAAAGGGGGGACAGGGGGAATTTGCCTTTCAAGTTCCTCAGAAGCACCCCACGCAGCCACGGCAGCCCTTTGTCGGAGACAAGGTTCATCCTCCCTGTGCACCTGCTAACTCTCCTCCCCCTGGAGGGGGGAGGTCGGGAGGGGGGAAGACACCGGCTTCTGCGAAGAACCGGCCGAGTTCCCCCTCCCTAGCCCTCCCCCTCGGGGGCACTGCCATTAAGTTACCTGATTAGCGTCAATCTTCCGCTGTTCAGGTTCCTCCCCCTTCAAGGGGGAGGTCAGGAGGGGGATGGGGGTGATTTTGCGCCGGAGCTGCCCCATCCCCACCCCAACCCTCCCCTTGAAGGGGAGGGAGTTTTTTCAGCGGAAGATCAGCGCTAGTCAGGTTAAGTTAAGCGGTGACTCCGTGAATCATGTAGGGTGGGCCGTGCCCACCATCAGGATGCGGTTGTGGTGGGCACGGCCCACCCTACCTCTCATTCCCTTAACTTAATGGCAGTGCCCTCCGGGGGAGGGGACAATTTGCGTGTGGGACTAATCTATTGCGTAACTTTCTCAGAAGCGCCGATCTTCCGCTGAAAATACTTCCTCCCCTTCAAGGGGAGTGCCGATCGCGGGGCGATGCCGCTCCTGCCCGATTTCTCAGCATCCCACCTAAAATTCATTCTGAGAAAATTTCCGTTGTTTACCGCTAACTTTGCGTGGTATGCTATGCCGCCGTTTCAGGTGAGATGGCGTGGGGACCCGGTCGGGAGAGCGGTGGCAGAAAGTCCCCTTTTCCGCCGCTTGTCCCCGGGGAGGTTTCAAGGGGTGTACCGGGGCGTCTGCCCCGGCATTCGGCGTTTTCCAGTGGTCGGGCAGTTTCTGCCGCTCGTATACCAGTAAGCAGAAGAAAAGCATCGAATACGGAGAAGGGTTTATGAAACGAACCGCTCGAAGTTGGTACCTGCCAGGCATAATGTTCGTGATGCTGTTGGTTAGCTCCCCTTGCGACGCTGTAGCCGGTGCCGTAGGGAGTGCTTCAATAACGGCCTCATCCCTTTTCTCTGGTGCAACCACGAGTCATGAGTTGAGATTCATTGCAACAGGAGGGCTCCCTGGCGGGGCAACGATCAGCGTGGAATATCCGGTCGGCTTCGATGTAGCGGGTGCGACCAAGACAAGATACGCGAGCGACTACACGCTGCAGGGGATTTCAGGGCGGACCGTCACATACACGGTGGTCAAACCGGTAAGCGCAGGCGGCACCCTGTACGGGTGGTACCTGCATACAGACGGTATCGTGAATCCAGCGGCGGCAGGGACCTACTCCCTGAAGGTTTCCACCAGCATCGACATGACCCAGGTGTTGGTGCCGGTGACGATCAAGGCCCCCGGCGGCGGCGTAACTGCTGCTTCAATGACGGTCTCCTCGCTCCTCTCGGGTACCACAACCAGTCACGAACTGAGATTCATCGCAACAAGCGGACTCCCTGCCGGAGCAACCATCAGCGTGCTGTATCCGCCCGGCTTCAACGTAGCGAGCGCCACTAAAACGGAATTCACCAGCTATTACACCCTGCAGGGCACCTCAGGGCAGACCATCACCTACAATGTAGTCAAGCCGGTAAGCCCGGGCGGCACCGTCTACGGGTGGTACTTGCAAACTGACGGCATCGTGAATCCGGCGGCGGCAGGAACCTATTCTGTCAAGGTATCGACAAGCAGCGACCCGCCTCAGCTGTCGGTGCCGGTAACCGTCACGGCCGCCGGCGCTGCCGTAAAGAGTGCATCAGTGACGGCCTCCTCACCGGTCACGGGTGCAACGGCGAGTTATCAATTGAGATTGATCGCAACCAGCGGACTCCCCGCTGGAGCGACCATCAGCGTGCAATATCCTGTCGAATTCAATATAGCGGGCGCCACTAAAACACGTTACGCGAACAAGTACAGCCTGCAGGAAATCTCGGGGCAGACCATCAGATACACCGTGCTGGACCCGGTAAACGCAGGTGGAACCCTGAATGCATCGTACCTTTACACCGACGGTATCGTCAATCCGGCGCGGCCAGGAGCCTACACGGTAAAAGTATCGACCAGCAATGATCCTGTTCAGGTGCCAGTGCAGGTATCGATCACGGAGCCTCCCAGACATGCAGTGGCCCTTGCTTTTGCAGGAACCGGGGGTGGCGATGTTAACGGAGACATGTCGTGCAGCAAGGGATCTAGCTGTCCTCCCGTTGCATTTGTAGAAAACACGATCGTTACACTGATCCCGACCAACTATTCCGACTCCGTCTTCGGCGGGTGGAGCAGCGAATGCACGGTGGTTGACAACAACTGCCAGCTCACCATGGACGGACCCAAAAATGTTGCAGCTACCTTCATTCATGCCGATAAGATCAGAATACTGGCCAAGCCTTACAGTTCGCTGCTTGCGGCATTTGCCGAATCAACTTCAGGGTTGATACGAGCAAGAGCCATAGAATTTGTTGAAACCGTAAAAATAACCCGTCCGGCCGCCTTCAAGGGTGGCTTCGACGCCGAATTCAGCAGTAGCAGCGGAAGCTACACGGTACTGAAGGGGAAATTGACCATTGGAGCCGGCGGCACTCTGCGTGTCCAGGGACTGGTTATCAGGTGATGGATGTGTTTTAGCAGCGGAAGATCATCGCTAGTCAGGTAAAACTATGAAATATTTGCGCCGCCATTTGCACCGGTCTCGTCCGGTTCTCACTCCAAACACTGAAAGGAAAGCCATGAAAAAAACCATTTCTGCACTCGCCGCATCCTTCACCATGGTCCTTTGCTGCTGCGGCCTGGCCCTCGCAGAGAAAGCCGCTTTCGTGCAGCAGGAAGACGCCCCGCTGAAGGTTCTCGCCTACGGCACCAAATTCGGCACCAAGGCGGACAAGCCAAGGGTCGTGCATGAGGTCAAGTATCAAAACCGGTCCAAATCCGAGGTCGTAGCGGCGCGCTTTGGCATTCTGGAGTACAACGGCTACAACGAGAAGATCGACAGCTTTATCGGGTACACCCTTGAGGGATCCAGCGCGGGAGAGAAGGACAGCGCAGAGTTCGTAAACGAAGAACCGCATGCCATCTTTTTCGAGGACTTCGGTGCCGGCTATCTCTGGGTTGATGCCGTGCGCTTTGCTGACGGCACCATCTGGAAGGCGAACCGCACCCTACTCCTGGAAGACATGAAAAGGTTGAACTCCGAGATCACCGGAGTCGATCTCACCGAGAAGAAGAGTCTGCCGGCAGATTGACCGGAACCCGTTCCCATCCCTTTTCATCGAGAAAAGCCGCTCAACTGACCAGAGCGGCTTTTCTTGTTTAGAGACCCAAAGTCTCCGTAGGGGCCCTGGGTGGGGAGAACTCGCGTGGGCAGAGCTACACCTTACTCAGAAGTGCCCATTTTGCGCTGATTCACATCCCCCCCTCCCTACTACACCGACTCCCCATCCCTCCCCTTGAAGGGGAGGTAGTTTAGATAAACTTCCCTGCGTGAGAAGCGAAAAAGATGTGAGAATCCTGCCATTGATATGATATTGTAAGCAATCGCTCATCCCGCTTTGTTGCGCAACGGGGAAAGATTGATATCCTCATTAATATGCCGGAGTCGTGGCCGGGGTGAACCGGCTTCCTCTCAATCCCGTGGCTGTACAATCCAAATGCTGAATGGAAGGTTCTATGATAGCGCGTATTGACCACCTCAACATCGTGGTGAGCAAGCTGGACCAGGCGAAGGAGTTCTTTTTCCTGCTGGGATTCACCGAAGGGATCGGTTCGGATCTCGACTCGGGCTTTCTGGAAAAGGTGACCGGGATTCAGGGCGCCAGGGGGCGTTTCGTGGCGCTGCATCATCCGGGCTCGAACCTGTCAATCGAACTGTTGAAATTCGACGGGGATGCGGTCGGTGCAGAAGGGACCGGCAGGGCCGACCGGATCGGGCTGCGTCATCTCGCCTTCGCGGTTACCGATATCGAGGCGGAAGTTCAGAGGCTGCAAGAGCACGGTGTCAAGTTCATCGGCCCCATCCAGACTTGGGAGAAAACCGGCAAGAAGCTGGTTTATTTCCACGGTCCGGACGGGATTCTGCTTGAATTCGCGCAGTATCCGTAATAGAAGGGGATGGTTAAGGTCGCGGCTCAGGAGAAGTAGATGTCTCAGACAGTTCAGGTAATTAACGGCAACGATGGCTTCGCGCGGGAACGGGAACGCCTGAAGCGGCTCATAATCAACGCGGAGCGGGCGGGCGTCGACAGGTGGCGTCAGATCTCCTTTGTGTACCGGGCGGCGGACAGTTTCAGCAGGCGGGTCCTTGCCCGCTCCTTCTGCCACACGGAAATGAGCCGCACGGCCGGCTGCAAAACGGGACAGTGCTGCAAGTGCCGCCCCGATGTCTTCGAGTACGAAAAGGGGGTGCTGGACCTGTTGCCCAAAAGGACGGACGACACGGGATTCTGCCCTTTCTTCAACCTGGGCAAAAGGACCTGCGGCGTTTACGGCGTAAGGCCTTTCGCCTGCCGGATCTATTACAACTTCGCCCAATCCGGCTATTACTGCCAGAATCCCAACGACGCCACGCTGCAGCTCTTCGATGGCGTGAAGCGGCACCTGGAGCGGATCCTCGGTCCCTATGCGGGCGGTTACCTGCCATGATCTTGAAAAACAAGACACCCCGGAATCTGGCCGAGTCGGTCTGCGCGGAACTCAGGAAACGCCACGTCGGGGTACCGGACGAGAAGATCATCATCGATCTCTTCGAGACCATGTACTACTCCAGCCTGAGAACCGAAGAGTCGGAGCCGGTCACCTTCCACCTGGTATTTCTGGATCCCGCCCAGCCCGACCCCAAGCCGCCGCGAAATCCGGTGAAGGATCGCTGGAGCTATGTGCCGTTCGCGGAACCGATCGAGTTTTCGGTCTCCAATCTGGTGAAGATCTCGAAATCGACGGACCTGCGTACTTCTTCTTTCGTGGTATGGCCGGGCAAGGACGCGCTTTTCATCTGGGGGCTGGTGGATCAGCAAAACCGGTTTCACAAGTTCCTGAACCGAAGCGCCGAAATCGAGGCCGAGAGACCGGGTCTTTTCCAGGCGAGCGTCGAGGGGATCGGGGTCATCGTGGTCTACATGCGCTATGAGAAGGTTGCAGAGCTCAGGATAAACGAGCTGATCCGCAACTCGGTGGATCTGTTCCGGCAAAGTCCGATCAGAGATCTTCTGAGTCCCGGCATCGACGCCCATCTGCAGGCGATTCGCAGCAACGTTGCCGACGACATCTATCCGGCATCCGGCCCGATGGACGAAATCCACACCCAGCAGTGGCTCTCCGTGCTGTGCAGGATTCTGCTCAGAGTCCAGAAAATCGGAAACGGCGGCGCGATGCTGATCACCCCCGACATAAAGAGCCCTGATCTCAATATCAAGTACAGGATAGACTACGAAAGGCTGCAAACGTCCCTCGGAACCAATGCGGCAACCAAACTGAAGGCGGATTACCTGGAGAAGCATCTCCTCAATCTCAGCGAATCGAAGTCGAAGGTAATGCCGTCCAACCAGTATTTTCAGCTGCGGCGATTCGAAAAGGATCTGAGAGCCAGCAAGAACGAGATAGACGGGGTGATCTGGTTCACCGCCCTGCTGACCCGCGTGGACGGGCTGGTCGTGATGGATCGCAACTTGGCCGTGCGGGGATACGGGGTAGAGATTACCAATTCCCGGGAGCCCGCCAACCTGTTCATCGCCAGCGACAGGATGGCGACGCCCGGCAAGCTGCGTCCCGCAATTTACAACCATTTCGGTACCCGGCACAGATCGATGATGAGGTACTGCTTCCAGAATCCGGGGAGCATCGGCTTTGTCGTCTCTCAGGACGGAGAAGTGCGTGTCATCACGATGGTGGGCGACTCTCTTGTGATGTGGGAGAACATCAAGCTCAAATACTACAGCTATGTCTCCAAGAAGAAGTCGGCGTAGCTGTGCAGGGATAAATACTGGAAACGATGCCGCCACGGAGACATGGCGCTCACTGAGAAAGACAAAAACCATCCGGATAGCACTCCACGCCGCTGACGGCGCTTTGGTCGAAGACAAAGTACTCATCTTCGCTGGCACCTGCTCACTCTCCTCCCTCCGGAGGGGGGAGGTCGGGAGGGGGGAAGCCTGCGGCTTTTCCGAACAACTGGCCGTTTTCCCCCTCCCTAGCCCTCCCCCTCCGGGGGCGCTGCCATTAAGTTAAGGGAATGAGAGGTAGGGTGGGCCGTGCCCACCACAACCGCATCCTGATGGTGGGCACGGCCCACCCTACATGATTTAACTTAATGGCAGTGCCCTCCGGGGGAGGGGACTATTAAGCGTCAATATCGAATTGTTGACTGTACAGTTTCCCGAGCACTGCCAAGGGAGAGGGAGAGGACCAGGCGGAATCGGGGCATTTCGTTAGACGAATGATGCTTGTTTAAGTTGCACTCCGTGTTCTCCGTGTCTCCGTGGCGCCAACTGCTTTTAACTCGAGGCCGACATGAAAACTCGTACTACGCTGCTCTGCTTGCTTCTAGTCGTCAGTTCCCCTGTGACGGTACCGGCCGGGACACGCACTGTTTCCACCGGCTCCACGATCGTCTCGGTCACGGTCTTTGCCGATCGGGCGCAGGTTACCCGCAGCGCTGCACTCTCGTTGGAGGCCGGCACCAACCTGGTGACCCTGGATGGACTGCCGCAGCTCATGGCCGAGGAGTCACTCCGGGTACAGGGTAAGGGAACGGGCCCGGCGCGCATCTCGGGGGTCACGGTTAAAAATGTCTTCCTGGAACGGATCCAGGAGAAACGGGTGCTGGAGCTGGAGGAACAGATCGCCGCAGTGAACCGCAAGGTGGAGAGCATCGAGGCGCAACGCAAGGCGCTCATCGCTCAAAAGGCCTTTATCGAATCGATACGGGTGGGGTGGGGGGAGCGGATCTCCAAGGAAATTGCCATCGGGAAGCCGACTGCCGCCGAGATGGGAGACGCTGCGAAGTTCGTGGGCGAGGGGATCGGCAAGATCGAGGAACAGCTCTATGACGCCGAGGCCGCAAGGAAGCCGCTGCTAAACCGCATCGCCGCTTTGAAAAAGGAGCTGGAGCAAAACAGGGCGGACCGGATGAAGGAGGTGCGCTCAGTCCAGGTGGCGGTCGAGGCGGACCGGAAGATGGCATTCTCCCTCGACCTCTCCTACCTGGTCAGCCAGGCCGGCTGGGAGCCTAGCTATGACGTCCGTCTCGGCGCCGACGGCAGGGAGGCCGAGCTCGTCTACCGGGCCCACGTCTGGCAGAAGAGCGGCGAGGACTGGCCGGGGGTGAAACTCGCGCTCTCCACTGCCAGGCCCGAGGTCGGCGGCGCTCCGCCGGAGCTTACCCCGTGGCACGTCTCCCTCTACGAGCCGCCGCGCCCCCTCCCCTACCCGCGCACCTTCAAGGGCGCCCAAGAGCTGACGACCATGCCCCCCGGGCTAGGCGCCCAGCCGCCTGGTGCGCCTGCGCCCGCGGCAGAGCAGATGGAGGGCGCGCTCCCCGTGCCCGCGCAGGTTGCGCAGGGACAGACCTCGGTTCTCTTCAACGTCCGCGCGCCGGTGGACATTCCCGGCGACGGCACACGGTCCGACAGCATCATCGCCATCGAAAAAGTTCCCGTCACGGCCGAGTTCGTTACCGTGCCGAAGCTCTCCCCGCGCGTCTACCTCAAGTCCGAGGTGACCAATGACACGGTTTACCCTTTGCTGGCAGGCGAGATCAATGTGTTCAACGACGCCGTTTTCACCGGGAAGGTCTACCTGAAGACGATCAGTTCCGGCGAAAAGTTCGACCTCTACTTCGGGGCCGATGACCAGATCAAGGTGAAGCGGGATGTGGCGAAGGTCCGCAAGAAGGCGGGGCTGCTAGGCAGCAACAGCGTAAGCTACCGCACCACGGTGGAGCTTGAGAACTTCAAGAAGACGCCGGTGAAGGTTTCCCTGTTGGACCAGCTCCCGCTCCCTGGAAACGCGGAGATAAAAGTGAACCTCGAGGAGGCCTCGCCCCGGCCGGACGAAACGCGACAGGACGGAACACTGGTCTGGAAGGCGACCCTTGCGCCGGGCGAGAAGAGGAAGATCTCCTGTGACATCGTCATCGAGTATCCCAAGGGGCGCGATCTGGTCGGGGTTGAGTAAAGGGGGAGCTCGGGAGGTGGAGGAGGATTTTCGGGGTGGGCAGGGCCCACCCTGCATGATCTTTAACAGGGAGAAACAGCCATGAAAGATACTCTTGCAGCAGGCATCGCTCATACCCTGAAGTTTCGCGTTCCCCCGGATAAGACGGTACCCTATCTTTATCCGGAGGCGACTCTTTTCCAGAACATGCCCGAGGTCTTCGCCACCGGCTTCATGGTCGGGTTCATCGAATGGGCCTGCATGGAGGCGCTGGCGCCCTACCTGGAGGAAGACGAGCGCTCCGTCGGCACCATGATCAACGTTTCCCACAATGCCGCCACCCCGCCGGGGATGGAGGTGACCGCAGAGGTCCGCTGCCTGGAGGTGAACGGCAAGCGGACCCTGTGGGAGATCGAGGTGCACGACGAGGTTGATCTGATCAGCAAGGGGACGCACGAGCGGTTCACGGTGAAGCTGGAGCAGTTCTCGGCAAGGCTGAAGGCGAAGGCCGCGGCGGGGCGGCGGTAGGGCAGGAGAGGGAGTTTTTCAGCGCAAGACAAGCACTTCTCGCACAAGTTCACCTTTATCCTCCACGTCCCCTCCCCTTCAAGGGGAGGGTCAGGGTGGGGATGGGGATCGGGACCGTACGCTACTGGACAAAACGCCGCCGCAGGCGGGGTGGTACTTGGAAATTACCGTACACTACAATGCCTAATGCGAAAGGACCACATGAGACCGATTTTTATTGCTGCAATCCTGCTATTTTGCCTCAGCTCCCTCTCCCATGCGGCACAGTTCGATACATCGTTCAAATTTTCCACCATCGAGACGCCGAACTTCTCCATCCATTTCCACCAGGGACTGGAGGGGGTCGCCCGGAAGACGGCGGTCATCGCCGAGGAGGTACACGGCAAACTGGTCAAGCAATTCCTCTGGCAGCCGAGAGAGAAAACCCAACTGGTGCTGATAGACGACAGCGACTTCACCAACGGACTCGCCGTTACCATCCCCTACAACACCATCTACCTCCAGGTCGTCCCGCCCAGCCTCGCATCGACCCTCGGTGAGTACGACGACTGGCTCAAGGTCCTGATCACCCACGAGTACGCCCATATCCTCAGCTCGGACCCGGCGCGGGGCTACTGGATGGTCACCAGATCCATCTTCGGCAAGCCGCTCCCCTGGCTGGACCCGCTCTCCGGTTTGCTCTTCCTGGTGACGGCCCCCCCGAACACGTTCATGCCGCGCTGGTGGCACGAAGGGATGGCAACCGGGGCGGAAACGGAGCATACGGGACAGGGGCGCGGCAAAGGGAGCTATTACGACATGGTCTTCCGCACCGCAGTCGCCGAGGACAATCTCCCCTATGTGGACCAGATCAACGGCGATGTCCCGTACTGGCCCGCCGGCAACCTCCCCTACATGTTCGGCTACCGGTTGCAAAGACACATCACCGACACCTATGGCAAGGATGCCACGGGGAAGCTTGCCATCGCCCACTCGGGGCGCTTCCCCTACTTCATCAGCGCGCCGCCGGAAGATCTCTCCGGCGGCAAGAACTACCGCGGGATCTACGCCGACATGATCGCAGCGGTCAAAAAGGAGCAGTCGCAACGGATCGAGATTCTTTCCAAGGCTCCCTTCACACCGCTTCAAGAGCTCTCCAGGATGGGTGAAAATCTCACCAATCCGAGGTATTCACCCGACGGCAGCCGCATCGCCTTCACCAGGCGCGACCCGCACGACCACACCATGACCGTGATAACGGACAGCACCGGAAGCAGGGTCATCGCCCGATTCCGCCGCCAGTACTCGGACGGGAGCATCTGCTGGTCGCCCGACGGCGCTACCCTCTACTTCACCCAGGCGGAGATCAATCGCGGCTTCAACGTCTATCAGGACCTTTACCTTTATGACATCTCGCGCGACAAGACCACCCGTCTGACCCGGGGAGAGCGCCTGGGTGAGGTGGAGATCTCTCCCGACGGCAAGACCTTCGCCGCCGTGGTCAGCTCGCGAGGGAGCCAGAACCTTGCCCTCATCAATGTGAGCGAGGCGGGAAAAGGGACGCCGGCCCGCCTCCTCACCGGCTACGCCATGCAGCGGATCTCCTCGCCGCGCTGGTCGCCGGACGGCAAAGCGCTCAGCTACGCGCTGACGGACAACGGGGGACGCACCGTGATCCGGCTCTACCATTTGGCGACGGGGAAGGACCAGCCGCTTTTCACCGTGAGCCACACCGCAGCCTTCCCGGTCTGGTCCCGGGACGGCTCCTGCATCTTTTACATCTCCGACGAGACCGGGGTCTTCAACCTTTTTGCCTACGACCTGAAGCAACTGAAGAGCTACCAGGTGAGCCACCTGCTTGCAGGCGCCCTGCAACCCGATCCTTCGCCCGACGGCAGGTCGGTCGCCGTTTCCAGTTACAGCTCGCGCGGCTTCGGCATCGCGCAGATGACCCTGGATAGATCGACGTGGCGGGAAACGAGGGGCCCTTCGCTGCCGCTTTCACGCGATCCGGCTGCGCCGCCGATTCCGTCTGGTTACGTCACAGACGGGATGGGCTCAGGCGTGACGGGAGCAGCCGATAACGTTGCAGTCGATAACGTTGCAGTCTACCAAGGTGCAGCCGACCAAGGTGCAGCCGAAAACGCTGCAGTCGACGTTACCCCAGCCGGCAAGGATGCTGCGGCCGGCGACACTGCGCAAACAGCCTCGTCCTCCTACAGCGCCCTCAACACGGTCTACCCCCGCTTCTGGCTGCCCAGGATCTCGGATGACGGCTCGGACCAGGCGGTTCCGGGAGCCTTCACCGCGGGTGCGGACGTGCTCGGCTACAACTCCTATGCGCTCGCCGTCGATTACGGCTCGGAAAGAAACCGGGGCTATTTCAACCTCATCTATCAAAACGACTACTTCTATCCGACCCTCTCCGTGAGGGCGCATGCACAGCCGTTTCTGTACTCGGACCTGTACGAAAGAGGGGACTATTACGAATTGAACCAGGGTCTTACCCTCGAGGCATCCGTTCCGCTCAATTTCCTGGAATCCCGCTACCGATTCAGGGCCGGGTATCAGCTGCTGGACCAGAAGGCGCTCAGCGGACTGGACAGCAACGACAGGTTCAACGGAGTTACGGTCTTCCAGGGGAGACGAGACAACATCTTTGCCGGCATCGGTTTCGACAACGTTCTCAGGTATCCCTATTCGGTGAGTTCCGAGCAGGGACGCCGCCTCTCGTTTTTGTATCGGCGCTTTGCGCGGGAGATCGGCGGAGATCAGGACCTGTCGGAATACAGCGCCCAGTACCACGAATACCTGCGTCTCCCCACGGCGGCGTTGCAGCACCACGTGCTCTACCTCCGTCTCTCCGGCGCCCTTGCCGACGGCGACCTCCAGTTCGGCCAGCAGGCCTTCCAGATCGGCGGCGTTCCCTCCGATCTCAACCCGTATCCGCTGCGCGGCTACTCGGACCGCTCCGTGACCGGCAAGTATGTGGCGACGGGAACGGTCGAGTATCGGGCGCCGCTTTTCTACCCGCTGCGCGGCATCGGCACGCTCCCTGCCTTCGCGGAAAAGGTTCACGCCGCCGTGTTCATAGACGCGGGAAGGGTCTGGGACGACCGCAACACCCTTGCCGGCAACGAGTTAAGAATCGGCGCCGGGATCGAGGCACGGGCGGACGTAACCGTCGGCTACTGGCTCAAGGTGACCCCCGCCCTGGGTATTGCCCGCGGCTTCAACCAGGGAGGAGAAAATCAGCTATACTTCACCGTGTACATCGGGCTTTAGTCGTCCGAGGGGGCAACGGAGAGAAACGATGCGGTAAAAACATAACGCCTTCACTGATAAAGGAGGAACAGCGTATGAGAATTATCGTGGTCGGAGCAACCGGCACCATAGGCAAGGCGGTCGTGAAGCAGTTGGCCTTGGAGCATGAGGTCGTCAGAGCGGCCTCCAAAAGCGGTGATTATCGGGTCGACATGACCAGGAAGGAGTCGATAGAGAAGCTGTTCCAGGAGGCGGGTCCTTGTGACGCACTGGTATGTGCGGCTGGAGTTGCCAGGTTCGGACCGCTTTCCGAACTGACCGACGAGGATTTCCAGCTCGGGCTTTGCGGCAAGCTGATGGGACAGGTCAACCTGGTCCGTGTCGGGCTCAAGTACATGAACGACAACGGCTCCTTCACCTTGACCAGCGGGATTTTGAGCCATCAGCCGATGCCGGGAAGCGCGTCGATAAGCATGGTTAACGCAGCACTGGAAGGATTTGTGCGGGCGGCCGCGCTCGAGATGCCGCGCGGGCTGCGCATCAACGTGGTCAGTCCCCCATGGGTCAAGGAAACCCTGGAGGCGCTCGGAATGGACAGCTCAGGTGGCATGCCTGCGGAACGAGTCGCACAGGGATACAGGGCGAGCATCGCCGGGACACGAAGCGGCAACGTCATCAATGCCTGGGACTTCGCCTGAACCTCCAGTTGCCGGCCGTTTCTGCGGCTCAGGCAAGCTCAGCGGCGGCAGCCGTTTCCGCTGAGCTTGCCCACTGCATCTCCACCGCCTTTCCTTGACGCCCCCTCCCCTCAACCTGCCCGCTCCCGGCCTCGATTTCCCATCCCATCAATCCTGCATACCGGTTCCCCCTCCCGTCAAGCCCGTCAAGGGAGGGGGAGCTGTGTCACGAGCGATTATGGCGTTGGATTGACTTTTGAACATTTCGCACCTACACTGGCATGGATTAATGGCTAACCTCCAATGTCGGTTGAAGATATGGACTTAGTTCGAGGCGCTTGCAATATGACCCAAGAGGCAGACATCACAAATCTTCAGCAGATGCTCGATCGGATCGAACAATCAGCGAAGGATCAGGAGCGAGTCTCTCTGGGCAAGATTGTAGAAGGGGTTGGCAGCAGGTCATTCGGGCCCTTGTTGCTCTTGGCTGGCGTCATCATGGCTTCGCCCCTCACCGGCATCCCAAGCATGCCGACCACCATGGGCATTCTGGTGCTGCTGATCGCCACGCAACTGCTTTTCCGCAAACAACACTTTTGGCTCCCTGATTGGCTGCTGAAGCGCTCGGTCGCGGCGGAGAAGCTCGCCAAAGGGGTCGAGTGGTTACGTCCGTCAGCGCGCTTCATCGATCGCTGGCTGCGCCCGCGACTCCCTGTTTTCATCGACGGCGTCAGCATCTACATCATCGCCATCGCGTGTATCGCCATAGCCCTCAGTATGCCGGCAATGGAGTTGGTCCCCCTGTCAGCCCACATCGCCGGTCTCGCTTTGACCGCCTTCGGCCTGTCGCTCATTGCCAGGGATGGGTTGCTGGCCCTGCTCGCCTTTGTGGCCACTGCCATCACCTTCGGACTGATTGTCTACAATTTGCTGTGAAATGCTGAGCATGCGCGAAAAACCCCCTCCCCGGCCCTTCCCCGTGAGCCTTCGCCAAGGCTACGGCTGACAAGGGAGGTAGGGTGGGCCGTGCCCACCACAACCGCATCCATGATGGTGGGCACGGCCCACCCTACACGATTCGGAATCACCGCTTAACTTAATGGCAGTGCTCCTGACCTCCCCCTTGAAGGGGGAGGGAGCTGAACAGCGGAAGATCAGCGCCAATCAGGTGATTTAATGAAAGGAATTCCTTGAGGTTTGTCTCGCATGGAGATAAGTTATAGAAAGAGACGCAGGATCGTCAGAGGATCAAGGCATGCGGCTTTGGACAGTACACCCTAAATACATGGACTCCAGGGGACTGGTCGCGCTCTGGCGCGAAGCACTGTTGGCTCAGGCGGTTCTCCAGGGGCGTACCTTCGGCTACCTCCACCATCCACAACTGATCCGGTTCCGGCAATCTACCTCCCCGGCAGGGTCGATAGCGTCCTACCTGCAAGGTGTGTACTCCGAGTCAATGCTGCGTGGCTACCGCTTCGATAGATCGAAAATCGCCTCTACCCACTCTGCGGAAGTTATGGTAACAACGCTGGGGCAGCTCGATTACGAATGGGCGCATCTGAAGGAGAAACTGCGACTTCGGGCACCGTCATGGCTCGCCGGCATCGAATCGATTTCACGCCCTGATCCTCACCCCTTATTTCGCCTCGTCCCCGGGCCGGCAGCCGAGTGGGAGGTGACGCATCAGTTGAGAGTTGAGAGTTGAGAGTTGAGAGTTGAGAATGGAGTAAAGGGAGAGTTCAACGTCGTTCAGTTACTGTACTAGGGAGTCATCACATTGGATATGGAGCTAAAACAGAGGCAATTCAACTGCGCTATGGAGTTGTATACGAGGAAGGGCATTTATAGATTGTCAGGCAGGTTGGTTTCAACCGTAAACGTCTCCCTGCAGATATATTTACTGTACCAGATAATCTTGATCCCTATAGGTGCAGCCTGGCAGGTAGTAGCAATAGTTATCGCCTATATCGTCACCGACTTTGTAAACGGGCTGGTCCACATGTACATGGATAACAACGACAGGTATGATTCAATCGCCGGCCCTTTTATTGCCAACTTTCATCTGCACCATAAGAAACCGATGTACAGGACAAATCCTCTTCTGCTCGTATACTTCAACGAGACCGGATCCAAAGTATGGCTCATCGGCTATCTCCTTGTTGTCTCACTGTTACTTGGAGCGTCCGAACCGAATCCCGTTGCCATGCATATCCTGGTCTATGTCGGGATACTGTCTTCAGTTGCCGAAGTTTCCCATTACCTGTGCCACACCTCGAACTCGCCGGTGGCAATTTTTCTGGCGCGCATTGGACTGTTGTTGCCAAAACGGCACCATGCAAGGCACCATATGAGCGACAACAACAGTTATGCTTTCCTGAACGGCTTTACCGATTCTCTCATCAACCTGTTAGCGATGAAGTTATATAAGGGATACAAGAATACCACCGACCGGCATTTCGCCCTCTATTCGGGAGAGGGTTCTGACAATCGCTAGCGGGGCAGGTTCATCCGCCGCTGCCAGATGCCCATAGCCTGTTGCGCAAAGAAGGCAAGGAGGCGCGAAGCACGCAGAGAAAACAGCTCCTTTGGGGTTAATTCACTCATCCTCACATCTGGCAAATCTCGGCAGCAAAAGACCGTCAACGGTGACATTTTCCTCGAACATCGCCTCCGGCCGGGCCCAGAGTCCGCGCTCCCCATAGAGTGGACGATAGACCACGAGCAGCTCGTCGGTCTCGCTATGCCGGGCGGTGCCGATCACCTGGTAGTAATTTCCCTTGTAGTGCCGGTAACGCCCGGGCTCGACAGACATCAAAGACTCCTTTCAAACCGGTGCTCGAGATCAGTAATGCGGAGGGGGCTCCTCTTCGGAGGGGAGCCTGTTGTCGGAGGAGACCAGCCCCTGGAGGTGCTCCTTGATGATCCTCAACTCCTTGGTCAGCTGATCGATGCTGCTTTGGTGCCCGGTGACCACTTCATTTAGCTGCTCTATGACATGCCCCTGGTGCATGATCAGCATTTCCATATCCGTCAGACGTTGCTCCATGGTTTCTCCCTTGTCGGCTATTCTACTCCTGGTCGGACTGGGAAATTCTAACGCGATTCGACGCTATATCCAAGACAAATAACTTCTAAAACCGGATCGATTCTGCTAATTTCCCAAGACCGCCGGGCGTCGGAAAGGCGCCGCGGCAACGGAGGTACAAGGATGCCGGAGACACCTAAATCCAGCAGCGAGCGGCACATAGAAACCATCATGGAGCGGCTGGAGCCGGGCTCGGATCGATACGAAGTGCTCGACAAGGCGAAACAATTCAAATCGTCCTGGGTCGAGCTGGGGGAGAAGCTGCTCCAGGTGAGCTCGAAGGGACGTTTCCGGGAATGGGGCTACCAGAGTTTCGAGGAGTACTGCGTGCAGGAAATCAGGATCAAGCGCGGCACCGCCGAGAAACTGACCATGGCCTACCGGTTCATGGAGAAGGAGGAACCCCAGCTTTTGAGCACGCGGGAGGATCTGAAGCCGCTGCCCGACTACCGCTCGATCGATCTGCTGCGCAAGGCAAAGGAGGAGAAGGGGTTTTCCGAGGAGGAGTACGGCGATCTGAGGAAAAGCGTGGTGGAGGAGGAGCGGAGCCACCCGACGGTGTTGAAGAAATACAAGGAGGTAGCGGCCCTGCGTGAGGAGGTGAATCCTCTGGCACCGCTCAAGGCGAGCATCTCCGCGGCAAGGCGGCTCGATTCCACCTTGCGGGGTCTGGTCAATCCGCCGGCGCTCTATCTGGAGCAGGTAGGCGAGATGATAGGGCATCTCGAGGAGGAGCTTGAGGCGCTGAGCATGGAGAGCGGGGGTGAGGCGGGGAGCCTCAGGGAGATATAGGCAACACCGGTCACCTGACAGCCGCAAACTTCTGCCTGCCGCTCTTTTTGCGCTCCAGGTAGACCTCGAAGGTAAGCTGCGCGATGCGGAGCATCAGCGGAATTTCCCTGAGAGGGATATTCCGATCGGCAACGGCGCTCGCCACATGGAACAGCCGGTGCCAGGCGAACGGGCCCTTCTTAGAGGACTTGAGCCAAAGGGCGTCGAACAGCAGCCGCTCCAGCCAGGCGTCCCGCCGCTGTTCCAGCACCACGGTCAGTATCCGCTCAACGGCCGCCGCGGCGGTTATCGCCTTCCTGTTACCCCGCGACGCCTCGATCTCCCGGTGAATCGAGTCGTCGTCCTCGAACCAGGAAGAGAAGATCGGCTCGAAGTCGTGCCACCCGGCCGACTCTTCAAGTGAGGCGAAGTACTCCCGCTCGGAAAGGAGCGTCGGGTGACCCGATGCCAGCTCCTTGCGAAACTGACCCAGCTGGCCGGCCGCATCCAGGGGTGTCGCATTCCAGCGATCGCTCCCCAGCAACTCGGCGATCCGGACCAGCCAGTAATTCGGCGGGTGTCCCTGGCGTATCCCATCGGCTAGGGCTTGACAGATGCGCTGGTCGAGATATTCCGGAGATGAGGAAAGGAAGAAGGCCTCCCGGCTCAGGAGGGCGAGGAAATCGGCATGTTCGCGCTTGCTCTTGAAGCTTATCACGAAGGCATCTGCCACCCCTACCCCCTGCTTGAGCAGCAGCGAGCAGCTGTAATGACTTTTGCCGTCGCGTACCACGACTTGAAACGACTGCGCGCCGCTGCCGTCGACCGGGGAGGCATGGACCGTCATGGCGGGGGATTTGGCAAGCGGAGCACACTCGACGCGCGCCCTGCGGGCAGAGGTTATCGCTTGATCGATATTTCTCCTGATCTCTTCGGGAAACCAGTTGCGGGAAACTATCAGCCGTCGCAGGGTGTCCGGCGTGATGTTGCGACCCTCTCCCGCCGCCAGCAGTTGCGATACCCCCAGACGGACCTCCGGATCGGGGCTGAAGAGCATCAAGGCCGACATTTCCCGCAGTGTCGGGTTCTCCGCGTCGAGCATCTCGGCTATCAGCGCCGTCTGGAGCTCCGGCTCGTTCAGCGCGAACAGCTCCAGCATCGCCTGGACCCCTTCGAAAGGCGAGCTGAGCCCCATCGACTCGATGCTTCTGGTGATGCCGGCCATGATCTCCTCTCCGGGGAGTTCATGCAGGTCCAGCCGGGCGGCGCCCGCCGCCATCACCTTGGAGTTCGCCTCACGCAGCACGGGGAGAACCTCCACTCCGCTGTACAAAAGGGTGTTGGAGACCGCAGCGCAGAGATCGAGGTCCTCGTTCTCGAAGTAGATACGCCGCGCCAGTGCCTTTTGCAGCCTTTCCATTTGCTGTTTCGCGCCCGGCCGGCGATCCTCCAGCTCAATCCGGAAAAACTCCAGCGTATCGTATAAAAGCCGCAGCCCCGCCTCGATTTTCTCGTCGTCCTCAGGCGACTGCTGACAGATCGCCGGCAGGAGCGAAGCCAGTTCCTCGCCCGCCCCGCTGTTTCCAAACAGGTAATGTTGCAGTTCATTTTGAAGCGCCAAAAGGTCCCCGATAGGACCGGTGGTGCCGGCCTTTGCGTAGCATTCGATGAAATAGGCCATCCCTTTCGGCGCCGCACCGGCCGACCTGCGCTCCCCGGGCGCTGCCTCCTCGGCAAAGCCGGGCGGGGCGGTCCGCCCCCGCTTCACCGTTTTCGGAGTCGAGGCGCTTCCCCTGGAGCATCCCCTCAGCTGTTTCAGCGACTGCTCGATTTCCGCCTCCAGGTCCGGAGGCTGCATCACCTGGTAGAAGAGCTTCCCCGGTTTCGGAAAGGGCTTGCCGCGATAGGGCCCGCCGTTGACCACTTCACGGACCTGACGATACTGCCGGTACAGGCGATCGAGCCACTCGGGGTCGCGATTGAGCGATTGGACGAAGAACTCCAGCAGTTCAGCTGCATAGGGCGATTGATCGTTGGCAGTATCCAGATAAGGCCCGGCCATGGGTCCCTGCTGATCGAAGCCGAAGCTGATCACCGCCTTCTGCTTCACTTTTTCGTTGAATACGATCAGCAGCACCCGGCGGCAGTCGCAATCCGGGTCGGTGCAGTAATACTCCACGAAGCCATACTTGCCTCTGGGGATGCGTCCGGTCTTGCGGGTGAGAATCAGGGTCGGAATGGCTTCGTCTGCGTCGGGGATGATCCGGTAGAAGGGCTCCATAGGATGGGATCTCCTTGAAGGTGTTGCTAAGGGAAGGTTGGTACGACAACGACCGGCTCGGTGCTGCCGGCACCTAGGCCATGGCCGGAGGGTTCAGCGGGGATCTGCTGGCGAGATGCGACCTGAGCGCCAGGGAAGCTATTCCTCCCCCCCCTTATTCGGGGCCAGAATCGCGTCAACCGCCATCTGCAGATCCGGGTACGCCTCGACTCCTTCAGGAAGGCTCGCCGCATGGTCGCTGCCGTAGCCGGTCAGCACCAGGAGCGGCGTACAGCCGGCGTTGATCCCCGCCTCCACGTCGGCAAGCTTGTCGCCGATCATGAAGGAGGCGGCCAGATCGATGTCCAGCTCCAGGGCCGCCTGCTGCAGCATCCCCGGCAGCGGTTTCCTGCAGTCGCAATCCTTGAGATAGTCACCGGTTGCGTGTTCGGGGTGGTGCGGGCAGAAATAGCAGGCGTCGATGGCGGCGCCGAAGGTGGCCAGGTCCGCGTGCATGTGGTCATGAATCGACTGCAGCGCAGCCTCGTCGTAATAGCCGCGACCGATGCCGGACTGGTTGGTCACCACCACAAGGAGGTATCCCGCATCCTTGAGGCGCTTCAACGCCCAGGGGACCCCGGGGATGAACTGGAAGTCGTCGACGCGGCTCAGGTACTGCACCTCGACGTTGATGGTGCCGTCCCGGTCCAGGAATACCGCTTTTCTCTTGCCCATGTTACCTCAGATCTCCTGGCCCGTCGGCAGGAAGAGCGCCTTCTCCACAAGATCGCAGACGATATGGATGATGGCGATGTGCCCTTCCTGGACGCGCGGAGTGTCGTGGCTCGGCACCACGAGGGGAAGCTCGGCCACCGCCTTGATGCTCCCGCCGTCCTTGCCGAGCAGGGCGACGGTGCGACACCCCCGCTGCGCCGCGACCTCCAGCGCCAGCTGGACGTTGGGCGAATTGCCGCTGGTGGAGATACCGATCACCACGTCCCCTGGCGCCGCGTGCGCCTCGACCTGGCGGGAAAAGATCTGCTCGAAGCCGTAATCGTTGCCGACCGCGGTCAGTATGGAGCTGTCCGTGCTGAGTGCAATGGCGGGGAGCGCCCGTCTCTCCAGCTTGAAGCGCCCGACGATCTCCGCTGCCAGATGCTGAGCGTCGGCAGCCGAGCCGCCGTTGCCCATGACCAGGAGCTTGTTCCCCCCCCTGAAGGCGTCCACCAGGAGCGAAACCGTGCCGGCGATGGCGGGAGCAAGCTCCCTCTCGATGGCCGTCATCACCTCGCGGTGGCTTTCCAGCTGGCATGCTATCTCTTTAATCATCTACCCTCCTACGGAAATGCCAGGGACCCCGCCCACATATTAACTGCGTTCCCAAGCTCCCCCATCTCGTTCCCAAGCTCCAGCTTGGGAACGCAATGCGTGCTCGAAGCTCCGCTTCGTCAGGCCGCAAAGCCGGAGTTTGGCAACGAGTACCGGAGCCCCGGCGTCCCCTCCCCTTCAAGGGGAGGGACAGGGTGGGGATGGGGGGTGACAACCGCCTCAGGGGTCGGCGCTACTCCGGATAGCCCAGCCTGATCCTTTCGCTCAGTTCGCTGAAGGAGAGATAGCTCTGGCTCCAGGGAAAGGCGATCCCGTCGATCGCCGCCACGGCAACGGTCCCCGGGTTCCGGGCGACGACCCGCTCGAAGACGCGCCGCCTGCCGGCGTCCACCGCCAGGCGCGGCAGCGGCAGCAAAGCGATGTTCTCGTGCAGCAGGTCGTATCCCGCCTGCTGCGCCTCCCTGCAAAGCAGCGCCGGCATCATGACGCTGTAGCTGTCGCCGTGACGCGCCCCTTTGAGGAGCCAGTCGAGCTTCTGCTTCAACAGATTGAGATCCGCTCCCTTGGGAACGTGGATCGCGTAGCTTTTACCGTCGCCCCAGCGCCCCTTGAAAAGCTCAAGGGTGCGCTGCAGGTTTTCCTCCCGCCGGCGCTCCGAACCGAACTGCACCTCTTCCTGATAGCCGACCGCGGGCCCCGGCACCCGGTAGCTGAGAAAACCCTTGGAACAGGCGCGACGGGTGTAATCCCTCAGGCACCAGATCCCTCCGTCCATCCCCTCGTCGAAGCCGCCGATCTCCTGGTAGAGCCCCCTGGTGATCACCATGGCGGCAAAGGAGGCGCTGGCCACCTCCAGCGCCCCGCGGCAGCCGTTCTCGCCGGTGCTGAGGCATGGCAGCAGGATCCCCGCCTCCGGATGCGCCGAGGCGAACGCGAGCAGCGGCTCCAGCCAGCCGGCGCGGACCTGGGTGGTGTTGCGCACCAGGGCGAGGTAGGGGGCCTCCGACCTCCGGAAGCCGCGGTTCGCCGCGCGGACGAAGCCGATGTTGGCGTCGTCGCGCATCAGAAGCGCCCGGTCGTCGAGCCCGTCGGCGAACTCCTGCAAAAGCCTCTCGGTGTCCCGTTCGCTGCCGCTGTCGACCATGATGAAGCGCGCCACAGGCGTGTTGTTGATCAGGTTCACCAGGCAGTTGCGGGTCTCTTCGGGCCTGTTCCAGACCGGTATGACGACGTCTATGGTGGCATCTGTCATGATAAGTACCTTAAGGCTGTCGCAGCCGGACGCACTGCAAGGATCAGCCTACGAGCTTACCGCGACGTTGCGCAACAGCGCCAGCTCGTCCAGCACCTTGCCGGAACCGAGCACGACGCAGGAAAGCGGATCCTCCGCGGTCACCACCGGCAGCCCGGTCTCCTCGCGCAAAAGGACGTCCAGGTTGCGCAGCAGCGCCCCGCCGCCGGCCAGCACGATCCCCTTGTCCACCAGGTCGGCTGCCAGTTCGGGAGGGGTGCGCTCCAGGCAGTTGCGCACCGCGTCGACGATCGCCGTGACCGGCTCGGAGAGCGCCTCGCGGATCTCGTTGGAGTCGATCTCGGTGGTCTTGGGTATCCCCGACACCAGGTCGCGCCCCTTCACCTCCATATGGAGCAGCTCGGTCCCCGGGTACGCCTCGCCGATCTCAATCTTGATCAGCTCCGCCATACGGTCGCCGATCAGCAGGTTGTACTTTCTCTTTATGTACTGGACGATCGCCTCGTCCATCTTGTCGCCCCCCACCCGTACGCTCTTGGTGTAGACGATGCCGGCCAGCGAGATCACGGCGACCTCGGTGGTGCCGCCGCCGATGTCGACGATCATGTTCCCCGAGGCCTCGGTGATGGGAAGCCCCGCGCCGATCGCCGCGGCCATCGGCTCCTCGATCAGGTAGACCTCGCGGGCGCCGGCCGACTCCGCCGACTCCTTCACGGCACGCTTCTCCACCTGGGTGATCCCGGAGGGGACGCAGATGACGATCCTCGGGCGCACCAGGGTCTTCCGGTTGTGCACCTTGTGTATGAAATAGCGCAGCATCTCCTCGGTGATGTCGAAGTCGGCTATCACCCCGTCCTTCATGGGGCGGATGGCGGTGATGGAACCGGGGGTGCGCCCCAGCATCTTCTTGGCCTCCATCCCGACCGCCAGCACCTTCTGCTGCCCGTTCTGCATCTTCTGCACGGCGACCACGGAAGGCTCGCGCACCACGATCCCCTTCCCTTTCAGGTAGACCAGGGTATTGGCGGTGCCAAGGTCGATGGCGAGGTCATTAGAAAACATGCCGAACAGGGCATCGAAAATCTTGAGCATCATTGACTCCTTTGATTGTATATGTCAGGGCCGGTGGCCGGCCGATAAAGGGAAAAATATAGCAGAAAGTTCGCACCCTTGCAACAAGGAAAACCCGTGCGGCGATATTTGCTTGCAGCGGGGATCCGGCAATTGCGCCTCATTCTACTGTTGCTTTTGCAATTAAATTATATTATTATTCGCAACTCTTCTCTTAACATTAGAGGCCATACTATCAGTACAAAGGAGTCGAACCGGAATGCTTGGCATAATGAGGAAGTACAAACAATCAATATTGATCAAGATAGTATTCGTGGTTATCGTATTCTCTTTCATCGGGACGATCTTCCTTGTCTGGGGCAAGGGCGACGGCCAGGGCGGCCCGACGGGCTTTGCGGCAAAGGTGGACGGAACCACGATAACCCTGGACCAATACCAGAGCAGCTACTACCGCACCCGCGGGGTTTACGAGCAGATCTACGGGCGCTCGCTCTCCCCCGAGATGGAAAAGCAGATGGGGATCAAGAAGCTGACCCTGGACGGCCTGGTCGACAACGTGCTGATCCGCAAGGAAGCCAAGCGGATGGGGATCAAGGTCGGCAAGGACGAGGTGGCGGCCGAGATCGCCAAGGTCCCCGCCTTCCAGAGGAACGGCGCCTTCGACTTCAACCAGTACCAGCAGACCCTGAAGGGTAGCCGGATGACCCCCAAGGATTTCGAGGAGGCCCAGGGGGAAGAGCTCCTGGTGCAAAAGGCGCGCAAGAAGATCACCGACCAGGCCGCGGTCTCGGAGCAGGAGATCCTGCAGGCCTTCAAGAAGAAAAACGACAAGGTGGAGCTGCAGTTCGCCTCCTTCTCCCCCGCCGAGGTCAAGGGGAGCATCAGGCTCACCGACCAGGAGCTGACCTCCTACCTCCAGGATCATCAGGCCGAGTTCCAGACCCCTGAGCAGGTGAGCATCGCCTACACCCTGGTGACCCCGGCCCAGTTCGCCTCCAGCGTGACCGTCTCCCCCGAGGAGGCGCAGGGGTACTACCAGAAGAACATCGACCGCTACCAGGGCAAAGGTGGTATACTCCCGTTTGAAACGGTCAAGGAACTGGCAACGGCCGATGCGCTGAAGCAGAAGGCCGCCAAGCAGGCCTACGAGAAGGCGGCAGAGGCGGTGAACAAGTTCCGCGGCCCGGCCGACCTGGACGCTGCAGCGGCCTCCATCGGCGGCAAGGTGGAGAAGACCCCGCTCTTCACCGCGAAGGCCCCGGCGGCAGCGATCGCCGGCGAAAGCGAGCTGGTCTCGCGCGCCTTCACCCTCAAGCAGGGGGAGCTGGGAGGCCCGGTGGAAACGGCCAGGGGGATCTACCTCCTGAAGGTTGCCGAGAAAAAGCCCGCGGCAGTGCCGCCGCTGGCCCAGATCCGCGGCCAGGTGGAGCAGAAGGTCCTGGAGGTGAAGGCGGCCGAGCTTGCCAAGAAGAAGGCGGAGGAGATGCTCCCCCAGCTCGCCAAGGGTGGAGCCCAGCTCAAGGAGACCGGCAGCTTCGGCTACTCCGAGGCGGGGAGCGTCCCGGGAATCGGAACCTCTCCCGAGCTGATGGAGGAGGCGTTCACGCTCACCCCGGCAAGCCCGGTGGCGAAGAAGCCGGTCAAGATCGGCGATCGCTGGTACGCCGTCAAGCTCAAGGCGAGGGTCGAGGCCCCCACCACGGAACTGGCCAGGAATTCGGAGGGGATCAAGCAGGCCCTGCTTCCCAAGAAGCAGCAGGAGGCGCTGGACAGCTGGCTCAAGGAGCTGAGGAGCAAGGCGAAGATCGAGATCAACCCGGCGATCCTGAGCGACTAGCGGCAAAAACGTGAAAAGTGAACGGTGAAAGGTGAAAGAACCGGTAGCCGGTGATTGCACCCTGCGCGCCGTACGGTGCATTCACCCTTCGCTTTTCACCTTTCACGGATTAACAGGCGAGGTGGAGGGTGCAGCTGCACTCTTCACCTTTCACTTTTCACGCTAAACGCGATACATAAAAGGAGAAAGCAAATGACCACACCGGTACTCAACACTGATTTCCCCGGCCTGAAACTCGCCGCCCGCGGGAAGGTGCGTGACATCTACGACCTCGGGGAGACGCTCCTCATCGTCACCACCGACAGGATATCGGCCTTCGACGTGATCATGAACGAAGGTATCCCGAACAAGGGATACGTGCTGACCCAGATCTCCGCCTACTGGTTCCGCGAGATGGAGGGGATCATCAAGAACCACATCATCTCGATAGACGTCGCCGATTTCCCGCAGGAGTGCCAGCCCTATGCCGAGATCCTCGCCGGGCGCTCCATGCTGGTGAAGAAGGCCGCCCCGCTTGCCGCCGAGTGCATCGTGCGCGGCTACCTCTCCGGCTCGGGGTGGAAGGATTACCAGCAGACCGGCGCCATCTGCGGCATCAAGCTCCCCGAGGGGCTCAAGGAGTCGGACCGCCTGCCCGAGCCGATCTTCACCCCCTCCACCAAGGCCGAGCTCGGCAGCCACGACGAGAACATCTCCTTCGAGACCATGTCCGAGCTTTGCGGCGCGGAGATAGCCGCCCAGGTGCGCGAGGTGACCCTCGCCATCTATGCCAAGGCGCGCGACATCGCGGACCAGAAAGGGATCATCATCGCCGACACCAAGTTCGAGTACGGCATCTACCAGGGGGAGCTGATCATCATCGACGAGTGCATGACCCCCGACTCCAGCCGCTTCTGGCCCAAGGAGAGCTACCAGCCGGGCGGGCCGCAACCCTCCTTCGACAAGCAGTTCCTCAGGGACTACCTGGAGACGCTGGAGTGGGGCAAGACGGCACCGGCGCCCCCCCTCCCCGAGGAGATCGTGGCCAAGACCGCGCAGAAGTACATGGAAGCCCTGGTGAAGCTCACCGGCAAGGGGATCTGACCATTGAGCCCCGAAGGCCCCCCCGACCCGGGCGGGGCCTTTTTTGTGGAGCGCCGACCAGTTCCCCTTTGAAGCTGGCTTTCCCTTTGAAACGGGCTTCCCCTTTTAGAAACACCTCCCCCCTTTGAAAAAGGGGGGTCGGGGGGGATTTCACCCTGCTGGCATACGAGGAGCAGACGGCGACTCCGCTGAAATCCCCCTAAATCCCCCTTTGCAAAGGGGGACTTATTGACTGCATTCAACTCCCCCCTTCTTTAAGTGGGATTCTGCATCAAACCGCGCCAGAGGAAAACCATGCTGAAGCAGCTGTCGATTGCAACCCTCATCCTGGCCGCCCTCGCCCAACTGCTCTCCCCGTCCCTGGCCGCGGAGATCCCGGTTGGGCGCTTCAGCGCCTCGGATCTCTCCGGCTGGAGCGACAAGGCGGCCAAGGGGAAGACCAGCTATACACTGGAGCACGCAGTACTGAAGGCGCACAGCGTGCAGGCTGCGTCGGGAAAGATCAGGGCGCTCTCCGTCGACACGCGCATCTACCCGAGACTCTCCTGGAGCTGGCGCATCGACCGGGTGCTGAAGGGCGAGGATATCGGCAAAAAAAGCGGAGACGACTTCGTGAGCCGCATCTACGTGCTGTTCCCGCGCACCTTCTTCTGGAGGATGCGGGCGATCAACTACGTCTGGGCCGCCAGGATGCCCAAAGGGAGCGAGGCCCCCAGCCCCTACACGGCCAACTCGGTGATTGTGGCAGTGGAAAGCGGCGACGAAAAAGCGGGGAAGTGGGTTTTCGAGGAGCGCAACATCTACCAGGATTACAAGAGGATCTTCGGTGAAGAGCCCCCCCTGCTGGGGGGGATTGCCATCATGACCGACACGGACGACACCCGCGACGAGGCGACCGCCTGGTACGGGGACATCACGCTGCACACACCTTGAACTACCCTATCAGCTTGGCAAGCCGCGACCTCTCCTTCCCGAGACGCGCTTCCCCCTCCTCGATCGCCTTCAGGAGCCCCTTCTTGGCGCCGTAGGCCATGTCCTTTCCCTTCTCCAGGATCTCGGCGGCGCGCTCGCCCACCGACTCGGCCATGACGGTCACCTGCTCGGAGAAATCCTCGACCGCCTCGACCGCCTCCTCGCCCCTGCGGCGGACCCGTTTCGTGTAGCGCGCCAGCTCCTTGCGGGTCTTCTCGCCGCTTTGCGGAGCGTACATGAGCGCGATGCCGGCACCGATGATGCCGCCCGCCAACAGCATGAGCGCCCCGACCATTGCGTTATTTTCTCTATCTGGCATGATCTCCTCCTTTTTCCAATCTAGATGTATCGACTGCAGTAAATAGTACCCTAACAGCGGCATTTGCCAAGCGCCCATATTTTATAATGCTTTGAACGGGAACGCCGATGCGTGTATAGTTGAACCGTTGTCAACAAGGTAACCTTAGAGGTTTGTCATGGATCAGAAATATGATGTGGTCATAGTCGGCGGAGGCCCCGGCGGCGTCGCGGCGGCATACCTGTGTCACAAGAACGGCCTTTCCCACCTCCTGATAGAGTCGGGCAAAGCGGTGTTCCAGGGCATTTCCAACACCTATCCGGAGGGGAAGAACGTCTATCCCTCGAAGCCCAAGGACAACCCGGAGCCGTTCATGGTGGAGGAACTGCGCCCGCCCGACAAGCCGGTCACGGTGGAGAAGTACATCCAGTACGTGCAGCACTTCGTCCAGCACGAGGGGCTCAACGTGATGACCGAGACACAGTTCGAGAACATCGAGGAGGGACGGGAGTACCTGAGGGTTTCCACCAGCAGTGGGAGCTTCCTGGCCAGGAAGGTGCTGCTCGCCTTCGGAAGCTCGATTCCCAAGGAGCTCTCGGTCTACGGCGACGCCAAGATGGTCGCCAAGGGACTGGACGACCCCAAGAGATACATCGGCGTGCGCACCCTGGTGATCGGCGGCGGCAACAGCGCCGCGGACGTGATCATCTCGATCCTGAAAGAGAAGCGGACCGTGAACGACAAGGAGCCGGTCTACTGGGCGCACATGGCGGCGACCTTCGACGTGAACAAGGAGACCGCGCAAAGACTCGGGGAGGAGATCCTGCTGGGAGGGAATATCCGGCTGCTCCCGGGGGCGACCCCCAGGATCGGCGAGGTGGACGACGAGGGGGTGGACCGCCTGGTGATCCGGGTGAGCGAGGAGAAGTCGCCCGGCGGCATCGAGCGCTACCACGCCATGAGCTTTCCGATGAAGAACGTGATCGCCTGCATCGGCAGCCAGGGGCCGCTCTCCGTCTACGACCGGATCGGGGTGCAGACCATCGCCTGCGCGGAGGGGGTCTGCCAGGTGGCCAAGGAAGGGGACCGGCTCCTTCTGCTCACCTCGGACTTCGAATCGACCAGGAAGGGGGTCTACGTGATAGGGGGTGCCATTTCCCCCTCCTACATGCGGATCAGCAAGGGGTCGATCCAGGAGGAGCGGCACCCGAACCTGATCTACACGGCGGTGAACGACGCGCACCACGTGGTCCAGGCGATGCTCGCCAAGCTGAAGAAATCCTGACCGGCGACGACCTTCCGCCGTTCAGCTTGCTCCCCCTTCAAGGGGGAGGTCAGCAGGGGGCTGGGGAACGCCGGTTCAGGCATGGCGCCGACTGGGGGTCAAACTCTCCCTCGCCCTCCGGGAGAGGGTCGGGGTGAGGGAGTTACAGCTTCCATGAGAAAAGGCACCCCTGAGGATGCCTCTCTTGTCGTGATTTTTCCGCATCCCGCCCCGGCGCCCCCTCGCCCTCCCGGCGAGGGGATACCGGCAGTGGCATGAGCTTGGGAGCGGGATAAAGGTGCTCCGGCGGGATCAGCCGCGCAGCTCCTCCTTGAGCCCCTCGACGACCGCCTTCACCTCGGCGATCATCTCGCGCGCCTGGGGGGAGTGCTCCTTCTTCAGATAGCTCTCGAAATAGCCGATGGCGTCGGCCATCCGGTCCTGGTCGATGCAGATGTTCCCCAGGGTCAGGTAGCTCATGGTGAAGTCGGGGTCGAGCCGGATCGCCTCCAGGGTCACCTGCTCCGCCTTCTCCAGTTCGTCCATGTCGTAGTAGAGCTCGCCCAGGTTGAAGCGTGCCGTGGCGTCATCGGGATCGATCTCGATCCCCTTCTGGTAGGCGGCGATCGCCTTGTCGTTCTCGCCCAGTCCGTAGTAGAGATCGCCCATGGCGTTCAGGGCGAAGACGTTCCCCGGATCGAGCTCAAGCGCCCTCTCGAACGCCTTGAGCGCCTCCTCGGCACGCTCCATGGCGTTGTAGACCAGTCCCATGCTGACGTAGCCGTCGCAATCCTTGGGCTGCAGCTCGGTCACCTTCCGGTAGCAGGCCAGGGCGTCCTTGTGCTTTCCCGCCTCGAAATAGACGTCTCCCAGGGCGGTGAGCCCGTCCAGGTCCTCGGGGGCCAGCTCGAGACCCTTTTTCAGCGCGGCTATGGCCTCGTCGCCCTTCCCCGACTCGGAAAGAGCCTCGCCCAGGTAGAAGTACCCCTCAGCGTTGTCAGGCTCAAGGCCGATGCACCCCCTGAATGCGTCTACCGCCCGGGCGTACTCACCGGACTCTATCAGGGATATGCCGCTTGCCAGCGTCTCGTCAAAAGTTGTTCCCATTGCCACCTCCGCGCGTATACGTCTTATCATTGGCGCACACTATAGCAGAGAAGGGACGCCTTTGCCAACAGCTGAGCCGTTAAAAAAACATTAAAACAGTTCACATCTCGCTTTTCTCAACTATACTGCCAGAATCACGCAGCCAAGGAGACGACAATGCCAGAGGAGAGCGGGGAAAGAGTGGGTCTTAGGACGCTTGAGGACATCAGCGCCCTCATCCTCCATTCCCACGACCTGCAGGAGACCCTTGACAATATCGTCAACCTGGTGGCCAAGCGGATGTCATCGGACGTCTGCTCCATCTACCTGTTAGAGGAGGACGGCGAGACCCTGAGGCTGCACGCCACCCGCGGCCTCTCCAGGCTCTCGGTCGGCATCACCATGAAGACCTCCGAGGGGCTCACCGGCCTGGCCGTAGAGCAGCGCGGCGTGGTGGCGACCGACAACGCCCCGCTGCACCCGCGCTACAAGTATTTCCGCCAGACCAAGGAGGAGAAGGTCCTCTCCTTCCTCGGGGTCCCCTTCTTCGAAAGGAACAACCCGATCGGCGTCATCGTGATCCAGAACCGCCAGGCGCGCACCTTCACCCCCCAGGAGATCAGCGCCGTCTCCACCATCGCCTGGCAGATCTCCAGCATCGTCTCCAACGCGAAGCTGCTCGACTCCATCAGGAAAAAGGAGGAGGAGCGCGCCTTTTACGCGGCCGAGGTGGAGCGGCTCAAACAAAGCGGCGTGCTGAAGGATTCCGAGGGGCACAAAAACCAGAAGGCGGCGCCGACCGTACTGACCGGGATCGGCATCGCCCCCGGATTTGCCGCCGCCAAGGTGTCGGTGCTGAACCGCGGCCCGCTCAAGGAAGGGGTGCTGGAGCGGGCCCGTCCGCGCGCCGAGGAACATAGGAGGTTCCTGCTCGCCTTGGAAAAGGCGCGCATCCAGACCATCTACCTGGAGAAGCGCGTAGGCGAGATACTCTCCGAGGCGGACGCGGCGATCTTCCACAGCCACCTGATGATCCTGGAAGACCGCGGCTTCATAGGGAAGATCACCACCCTGATCGACTGCGGCCTGGGGGTATCGAGGGCGGTAAGCGAGGTGGTGGACGACTACGTGACGGCGTTCTCCCAGATGGAGGATCCCTACCTGCGCGAGCGCTCGGCCGACATGGAGGACATCGGGCGCCGGATCTGCGACGCCCTGGACGGAAACCACAAGAGCCGGGAAAAGCTGCGCGACAACCGGATCGTGATCGCGCGCGAACTGCTCCCCTCCGACCTCGCCATCATGGACCACGGCAAGGTGATCGGGATCGCCACCGAGAAGGGGAATCTGAACGCCCACGCGGCCATCATGGCGCGCGCCCTGGGGATCCCGGCCGTCTTCGGGGTCGAGGGGCTTTTAAAGCATGTCGGGGTGAGAAGCGAGGTCATCGTCGACGGCACCTCGGGATGCGTCTACATCAACCCGGACGCGAGCATCAGGCAGGAGTACCAGAGGCTGCAGGGGGAGTTCGACCTGAAGCAGCGCGCCCTGGAGGGGATCCGGGATCTGCCGGCCGAGACCACCGACGGCTGCAGGATCTCGCTGCTGGCGAACATAGGGCTTTTGAGCGACCTGCGCGTGGCGCACCTGCACGGCGCGGAAGGGGTGGGACTGTACCGGACCGAGTTCCCCTTCATGGCGAGAAACTCCTTCCCGGGGCGGCTGGAACAGGCGGCCATCTACCGCAAGGTGCTGGAGGGATTCCCCGGGCTTCCGGTCAACATCAGGACGCTCGACATCGGCGGCGACAAGGGGCTTTCCTACTTCAAGCACCCCAAGGAGGAGAACCCCTTTCTCGGCTGGCGCTCGATCCGGATCTCGCTTGAGCACGAGGATATCTTCCGCGAACAGCTGGCAGGGGTGCTGCTCGCCTCGGCCTACGGCAGATGCAACCTGATGTTTCCGCTGGTCTCCGGGGTGGACGAGGTGCGCCGCATCAAGCGGATTCTGGAGGATGTGAAAGAGGAGCTGACGCGGGAGGGGAAACCTTTTGACGCCGGGATCGGCCTGGGGATCATGGTGGAGCTCCCCGCGGCGGTACTGGGGGCGGAGATGCTGGCAAAGGAGGTGGATTTCTTCAGCATCGGGACCAACGATCTGATCCAGTACACGCTCGCCTGCGACCGGAACAACCAGCGGGTAAAGCAGTGGTACGATCCGTACCACCCGGCGGTGCTCCTCTCCATCAAGAAGGTGGCCGACGCGGCGGCCCGGGCCGGCAAAACGGCTTCGCTTTGCGGCGAGATGGCCGGCGAGCCGGTCAACGCGGTGCTGCTGATGGGTCTGGGCGTCCGCAGCTTCAGCCTCTCCGCCCCGAACATCCCGCGGGTGAAGGAGGCGATCCGCCGCAGCTCGCTGGCGCAGGCGACGCAGATCGCGCAGCAGGTGCTGGGGATGGAGAGCGCGCTGGAGATCGCCGCCTACCTGAGGGGGGTGCAGCAAGAGCTGGGGCTCTAGGGGAGCCCTGGCCCGGTCCAGCCGGAGTGACCCGTGAGCCCCTAGCCCCTAGCCCCTAGCCCCTAGCCCCTAGCCCCTAGCCCCTGTCTCTCAGATCCAGCAGTCGCCGCCGTCGTAGTTCAGCGGGTCCCCCTTGGTCCCCTTGGCCCGGTACTTGGCATTCTTCACGCAGAGCTTCAGCTTATCGAGCGCATCTTCCTTCGCCTCTGCCAGCCTCTCGCGTACCTCCCGCCCGGTCTTCGGGGTAAAGAGTAGTGCGGCGCCCGCTGCCACTGCTGCTCCGGTCAAAAACGCCAAGAGTGCCGCCTGTTCGCTTTTTTTGCACATGATCAATCGCTCCTTAGCATCTGAAGTTCACCCGAGTGATAACTTTGCTGTATTCTTACCATATTCCGAGACACATTAAAACCCCCAAGATAACAAATCCCCACTTTGGCCGCAGTTCCCCCTTTTTTGGGTTTGAAAAGCATATCGGAAATGCTATTATCCCGAAAAAAACGCAAAGGAGTTTCCATGTTTTCCTTCAGAAAAATCGGCACCCCCACCCTTGCCGCCCTCCTCATGGTGACGCTACCCTGGTCCGCGCTCGCCGAGAAGAGCGCCGTCAAGGCACCCCCCAAGGAGCAGGCGAAGGAGCAGGCGAAGGAGCAGCCCAAGGTGCAGCCCAAGGAACCGGCGAAAGAGCAGCCCAAGGAGCAGCCCAAGGAGCAGCCCAAGGAGCAGCCCAAGGAGCAGGCGAAGGTTGAGTCGAAGAGTTCGCCTGCGGAGGTCATGGTTCGGGTGAACGGGATTCCGATCACGCGGTTTGAAGTGGAGCGCGCAGTTAAGGTGATGCTGGCGCAAAGCCAGATGGAGCAGCCGGTGGCGCCGGAGATCATGCAGCAGGCCGAAGCCGCCGCACTGGAGCAGCTCACGGCGGCCGAACTCCTGTACCAGGAGGCTGCCAAGCTGGAAGTGAAGGATCTGGACAAGGAGGTTGCGGAGAGGGTGGCCCAGAACCGGGCCAAGTTCAGTTCCGAGGCGGAGTTCGAAAAGGCGCTGAACGGTGTCGACATGACCGCCAAGGACATGCTGGAATTCACCCGCAAGGACATCATAATCAGCAATTTCATCGAGAAGAGTTTTTCCGCCAAGGCCGCGGTATCCGAGGCGGATGCGAAAAAATTCTACGACGAGAACCTGGAGAAGTACTTCACCAAGCCGGAGAGCGCCAGGGCCAGCCACATCCTGATCGGCGCGGACGAGAAGACCTCCGCCGAGGAGCGCAAGAAGGCGAAAGAGAAGGCCGAGGCCCTCTTGAAGCGGGTCAAGGGGGGAGAGGAGTTCGCAGCGCTTGCCAAGGCCGAATCCTCCTGCCCGAGCAGCGCCCAGGGCGGCGATCTGGGTAACTTCACCCGCGGCCAGATGGTTCCCGCCTTCGAGACCGCCGCCTTCGCCCTGAAGCCCGGAGAGGTAAGCGACGTGGTGGAGACCCAGTTCGGCTACCACATCGTGAAGCTGACCGAGAAGCAGGAAGGGGTAACGGAGAAGTTTGACGATGTAAAGGGGAAGATCACCGAGTACCTGAAGCGGGAAAAGATTCAGAAGGATATTTCGAGCTACGTCGACGAACTGAGGAAAAGTTCCAAGATAGAGAAGCCGTAGGGAAGCTCCCCCTTCCAGAAAAGCCCCCTCCCCCCCTCCCATCAAGGGAGGGGAAGCGAGCAGCAGAAAGGCGCTTAACTTAATCTGATTAGTGCTAATCTTATCTTCCGCTGTTCGGTTCCTCCCCCTTCAAGGGGGAGGTCAGGAGGGGGATGGGGGTGTTTCTGCGCCGGAGCTACCCCATCCCCACCCCCACCCTCCCCTTGAAGGGGAGGGAGTTTTCGCAGCGGAAGATCAGCGCTAATCGGGTAACTTAATGGCAGTAGGGCCGGGGAGAGGGTGAGAGATTCTCAGGTAACGGAAAGGGCCCGCAGTAGCGGGCCCTTTTTGCATCTATTCAACTCTATCCTGTCCCGCCTCAGGGAGCGGTTGCCGGCGGGGGGACGAAGACCCTCGCCGCCAGCTCGTTATCCAGCATCAGCAGCCCCTGGCCGTTGTCGCCGATCAGCTTCAGCTTGCCGATGATGTCCCTGTCGTTTTCCTCCTCCTCGATCTGCTCCGTGACGAACCACTGCAGGAAGATATGGGAGGCGTGGTCCTTCTCCACGAGCGACAGATCGGTCAGCTCGTCGATCGAGGCGGTGATGAACTGCTCGTGCGCCAGCGTCTGCTCGAACATCTCCAGCAGGCTTTTGAACTCCGTCGGCGGTGCGGCGATGGCGGCAAGTTCTGTATGCTCGCCGCGGCTGTTTATGAAGTTGAAGAACTTCATGGCATGCACCATCTCCTCCTGGTACTGCACCATGAACCAGTTGGCGCACCCCTTAAGTCCGATGGAGCCGGCGTATGAGGACATCGAGAGGTAGAGATAGGCAGAGTAGATCTCGTTGTTCAGCTGTTTGTTCAATGCACTGCATAGTTTCTTGGTAAGCACGGTAATTCCCCCTTCGATCGCATGGCCTTGCGGCACAAGTTGCAGTAGTTCCTGTTTATCCTGCGGCACTGTCAGTGCCCTGTTTTGCCGCCGACAACTCATTCACAGTTTTCATCATATCCCCTTCCGGGAATCAATACAACGATACGTCCTCAGCGCTCCAGGAACATCTTGATCATGTCGATCGGCACCGGGAAGATGGTGGTCGAGTTCTTTTCGGCACCGATCTCGGTCAGGGTCTGCAGGTAGCGAAGCTGCAGCGATATCGGCTCGGCCGACATGATCTTGGCCGCCTGGGCCAGCTTTTCCGAGGCCTGCAGTTCCCCTTCGGCGTGGATCACCTTGGCGCGGCGCTCCCGCTCCGCCTCGGCCTGCCGCGCTATGGCGCGCTGCATCTCCTGCGGCAGGTCGATGTTCTTCACCTCGACGATGGAGATCTTCACCCCCCACGGCTCGGTCTGGCGGTCCAGGATCTCCTGCAGCTGCAGGTTGATCTTCTCGCGGTTTGCCAGCAACTCGTCCAGGTCCACCTGCCCCAGCACGCTTCTGAGCGTGGTCTGGGAGAGCTGGCTGGTCGCGTACAGGTAGTCCTCCATCTCGATGACCGCCTTGACCGCGTCGACCACCCGGAAGTAGATCACCGCCGAGACCTTGACCGTGACGTTGTCGTGGGTGATCACGTCCTGCGGCGGCACGTCCATGGCGAGGATGCGCAGCGAAACCCGCACCAGCCGGTCGATGCCCGGGATGATGAAGACGAGCCCCGGTCCGCGCACGTGCTTCACGCGTCCCAGGCGGAACAGCACCCCCCTCTCGTACTCGGGGAGAATGCGGATGGCGTTGGAGGCGAGCGCTATCAGAAAGGCAGCCGCCACAAGCAGTGGAACAATGTCGAAGATGTCTATCATGACTCCTCCCGAGCCCTTTCAGAGTGTGGAGCTACGCCCCGCCAAGTATACCCGAGCAGGCCCACCCGTCAATTGATGCCTTGCCAAATCGGCGTATACATGTTATCAAGAAAAACTTAATCCATGGGAACAGGTATGAGACCTAACATCAAGATACTACTGATAGAAGACGATCAGGGGACCCGCGAGGCGCTCCTGATACTGCTTAAGGCAAGCGGCTTCACCATGAAGGGTTGCGCCAGCGGAGGCGAGGCGCTGGAGGTTTTGAGCGGCGAGCGCTTCGACATCGTGATCAGCGACCTGCTCCTTCCCGACATGAACGGCATCGACATCCTGACCCAGGTGAAGATCGATGCGCCGCGCACCGAGGTGATCCTGGTCACCGGGCACGCCTCCGCCGAGACCGCGGTGCAGGCGATGAAGAAGGGGGCCTACGACTACATCACCAAGCCCCTCAACATCGACGAGCTCCGCATCATCATCGACAAGGCCGTGGAAAAGGGAGAGCTCCTAAGCGAGAACGTCTACCTTAAGAAGCAGCTGCGGGACAAGTACGAGTTCGACAACATCATCGGGACCTCGCAGCCGATGCAGCAGCTCTTCTCCCGGATGAAGAGGATCATCAAGACCGATTCCACCGTGCTGATCCTGGGCGAATCCGGAACCGGAAAAGAGCTGGTGGCGAAGGCGATACACTTCAACGGCAGCCGCAAGGAGAAGCCGTTCGTCGCGGTGAACTGCTCCGCCATCCCCGAAAACCTCCTGGAGAGCGAGCTCTTCGGCCACGTCAAGGGGGCCTTCACCGGCGCCGTCAGGGAGAAGATCGGCAAGTTCGAGGCGGCGAACCTAGGCACCATCTTCCTGGACGAGATCGGCACCCTTCCCATGCACCTGCAGACCAAGCTTTTGCGCGTGCTGCAGGAGCAGGAACTGGAGCGGGTAGGCTCCAACCGCCAGATCAAGCTCGATGTCCGGGTCATCTCCGCCACCAACGTGAACCTCGAGGAGGAGGTCAAGCGCGGCAACTTCCGCGAGGACCTCTTCTACCGGCTCAACGTGATACCGGTGCTGATCCCCCCCCTGAGGGAGCGCATAGAGGACATACTCCCGCTCACCAAGCACTTTCTGCAGAAGAACTGCCGCGCCATGCAGCGCCCGATCATGCATCTGGAGAAGGACGCGCTGGAAGCGCTCGAGGCGTACCCCTGGAACGGAAACGTGAGGGAGCTGGAGAACATCATCGAGCGGATCGTTGCGTTAACCGAGGGGGATGTCATCACGCTGCGCGACCTGCCGGCCAACGTCGCCAAGAGCTACCTGGACGGCGCCTCGATCAGCGTCACCCCGAGCGGCATCGACATGGTGCAGACCATAAACGAGATAGAGAAGAGGATGATCGGGGAGGCGCTGCAGCTCGCCGGTGGCGTGAAGGCGCGTGCGGCGGTGATGCTCAGCATCAACCGCACCACCCTGGTGGAGAAGATGCGCAGGCTCGGCATGCAGCTCTGAAAGGACATCTTCTCTCTCATCACTTGCAAGAAGAAAGATTATAGCCGGCTCTTGACGAGAGTTTCAAACCGGCCGAATATTCTCACCGGTCCCCTCTGCCTCTTGTATCTTGTAGATTGACGGCAAAGCCCGTTGCATCAAACGAGGCCTATCCCCGTGGCAGCCCCGTTACATTAAGCGGAGACTACCTGGGGACGTTACTGCTACCGCCTTGCATGGCGGGGCGCTCACCGCGCCTGCTGCTGAGGACCGTCTCCAACAGTTCCTTGGCCTTATCTGCTTGGTTCCTGCCTGCCGCTCGTCCATCACCGAAACGAAGGTATTAATGCCGTTCAGGCTGCGCGGAAAGCCGGCATACGCGTACCTCATGGAGCCTCTCCTCATAAAAGATCCAGCCCGAGTTCCTTGAGCTTTGCTGCCCCCGGTTTCGTGGTCTCAGGATCCCAGCCACGATCCTTATAGTACCGGGTCAGCATTGCCTCGAACCTGGTCCGGTCCAGTACCGCGCCCTTCTTGGGCCCCACGGTGAAGGCGTCCTCGAAGAAGCGGTCCGGAAGCCGGTCGTCTTCACGGCGGAAGCCTTCGCGGTAGTTGAACATCTTCTCCAGGTTGAAGATCCGTTCGCCGATCTTCTCGAACTCCGCCTTATCGTACTCCCTACCGGTAATCGCGCTTAATAGGGCAAGCATCGGCTCCTCCAGCGCCGGCTCGAAAGTGGGGAAGAAGCACATCCCCGTGGAGTCGAGCATGGCCCGCCTGTTCTGCATGGGGATGTCGTCTCCGCTCATGTGACAGGCTCCCCTCGAGGCGGTAACGTACGAAAGACCCCTGGGCTGGTTCGCCTGGATGTTGTGTGCCGCGAGTTCCAGCCCCTTCACCTGGATGGCGAACTTCTCGCTCCCCTGACCGATCTCCCTGGACAAGGCCGCCACACCTTTGGCCGCGAGCCGCCCCACTCCGTCACGCGCGGCGATCTTCTCGATCATAGCCAGTGTCGCGTCGACGCTCCCCCACCTGAGATCGATGCCGTCCAGGAACTTCCGGTCGATCATTCCCTTCTCGTAGGCCTCCATCAGGAACCCGATGACGTTGCCGGTGGAGATCTGGTCCAGGCCGAGGTCGTCGAGGGTGGTGATCGCCTTCAGCAGGCCCGGCATGTCGGAGATCATCAGGTTGGAGCCGAGCATGACGCCGGTCTCGTACTCCGGACCGTCGTGGACGACGCCGCCGTACTTCCCTCTGGTCACCCCGCTCTTCTTGCAGGCGAGCGGGCAGCAGTAACAGGCGATGTCCTTCACCCACACGTCCCGCCTTGCGGCGTCGCCGCCGATCTTGTCCGCCTCAAGGAACGTCCCCTCGCGGTAGTTGCGCACCGCCTCGGTCCCGGCATTGCTGTTCCCGACGATGGCCCTCGCTGTTCCCTGCTCGGCCCATGACTTGGCATAAGCGGTGCCGTAGAGGGCGGCTCTCGCCTTCTCCAGGGCGGCAAGAAACCCGGCATGGTCGGCGACGCCGGGCTGGCCCGAGCCCCGCACCGCGATCGCCTTCAGGTTCTTGGAGCCCATTACGCAGCCGGCACCACCCCGTCCCGCCGCCCTGCCGGCTGTGTGAATGATGCTTGAATAGGGGACGAGATGCTCGCCGGCGGGGCCGATGTAGACCGTCTTGAACCTCCGGTCCCCAAGCTCTGCCAGGATCGCCTTGTCGAAGGGATCGGTCCGCATCCCCTTGAACTTCGTTGCCTCGCGTATCTCCACTTTGCCGTCGTCGATGACGATGTAGGAAAGCACCTTGGCCTTGCCGGTAACGACCACCCCGTCGTAGCCTGCGAACCGGATCTCGGGGCCGAAGAACCCCCCCATGTTCGAGTAGGTGACGGTCGAGGCATGGGGGTAGTCGGATTTGAGCGGAGCCGTGATGGGGGACTTGGTAACCACGCATGTCCTGGAGGACGAGGGAACCGGAAACCCCGAGAACGGACCGGGCATGAAGATGAGAAGGTTGTCCGGAGAAAGCGGGTCGACTCCCGGCTTCTTGAGCCGGTCCCAGAGGATTTTCATGCCGAGCCCCTGCCCTCCCACGAACAGGTCGAGGTCCTCGCGGGGGATGGCCACCGCTTCGCTCCTGCCGGTGGAGAGATCTATGTTCAGGATCTTGCCGTGATACCCTGCCTTGCCGCTCATCGTACACCTCCGAAATCCGCCGTCCCGTACCACCCCGCCGCCAGTTGGGCCGCTATCTTATCAGGCCCGAGGCCGTAGAATTTCCTGCCACGCCGGACCTCGACATACGAGAGCGCCCCGAACGGGCAGCGCTTGACGCAGTGGGGGTCGCCGCCGCAAAGCGTGCAGATCCGCTCGGGCTTCCCCGTCTCCGGGTTCGGGGCGAGGGTACCGGTGCGCTTCGAAGCGCAGGCAGCGGCGCAACTGCGGCAGCCGAGACACCGGTCGACATCGTTGCGGATGGTGCGGGTGGCCCGATCCCTGTAGAGTGCGCGCCTGCCGCTCTTTCGCTCCGGTTCGACCGGGCACGCCCGCACGCAGGGGGCGTCGGCGCACATGGCGCAGACGATGGGGACGTCGACATCGGGATTGAAGCCGTGGACCCGGATGTTCGCATAGCGCGGGTTGCCAAGCCCGGGGAGTTGCTTTGCGCCAACGGAGGCGGGCCGGTTGCGTGACGAGCAGGCCGTTTCACAGGTACGGCACCCCGTGCAGTTCGCGTAATCCACCAGGACCATCTTGAGGACCGGCTCCCCCGAGAGAGCCCAGGCCGCCGAATGGACCCCGAACTCCCCGAACAGCACGAGGGCGCCACCCCCCATCCCTACCCCCTTGAGAAAGTCCCGGCGCGTGAAGTTATTCATCCTTTCACCGGGAACGCTTTCCTTGGTATCCATGTCTGCCTCCATTAGAAGTTGTACCGATGCTAGCTCGGAAGCGGCAAGAGGCGGTATAGCGATCCTCCCTATTTCTTGCCTGATCCTCCGACATCTTCGAAAATGGTTATAACGCCTGATAGGCGGTAATATCCATTTCGGAATAGCACCCGCCCCCCCTCTTCCTCTGTGGCAAAAATAGCTTGAGGCCGAACGATGGAAGCTGCGAACTGTTGCGGCAGGGAAAACAAAAAGACCACAGTCGAGAGGTTTTTGTTTGGATAAGGATATACCTGTGCTAGCATTTTAGCTAGGCTAGCTAGCTTGCCAATCAGGAGGTACCTATGAAAAACACCGGACGCTCCCCACATGTAGGCCATTGGCAGCTACAGGAAGCAAAAAACCGCCTAAGCCAAGTAGTGAACTCAGCTAGATCCGAAGGACCCCAAATCATCACCCTTCGTGGGGAACCGGCTGCGGTAGTCATTTCGATTGAGGAATACAAGCAAATTACGAACAACCCTCGAACGTCTCTGTCAACATTTTTTGCGCAATCTCCACTGCATGATATCGAACTTGATCTCCACCGTAGTACTGATTTGCCGCGAGAGGTAGAATTTTGAAATATCTTTTAGATACCTGCCTGGTTTCAGAGTTGGTGAAAAGAGAGCCCCAATAGTTGCCAGCTTCGGTCTGTTTGAGGCTTTGTGTATGTATAAAAAAGGGGCAGATCGTCAGCAGGTCCAGACCTGTCCCTTTTTAATAAGGTAAGCACTTTTGCTGTTCCTGAAAGCATCGATTTCAGGCAGCTAAAAAATCATTTTCCAGAGGAATCTTCTAATGCTTTCCCGCCCCTCTGAACGTCTTCGCCGACGCCTTTCACGGTATGACAGCCTGACAGGGTCCACATGCATGCCAGAATAACGACTACTGCAGCAGCGATTTGTCGTCTCATGTCCTTTCTCCTTTCAGCGTTTGGGTTTTGCACGAAACCCGAACGCACGAGTTATGCCCTAATCGGTAGACCGGCAAATTTGCCCTCCTCATCAACGGTTCCGGCTGACCGTCATCTCCATCATCTTCTCTTCCTTGCCTCCCTTGGGGATCATGTACATATCATACCTCAGGGTATTGTCATCCACGATCCTGGTCACGCTGCGCCACAGCATGGGACCTCTGACAGGGTCGTCGTAGCTGCATTCCTGCGTGATGAGGTTGCCATCCTCGCTGGCACTCCCCTCGAAGTAATAGATACCGGTGCTCATCGAATCGATCCAGGTCGAGACGTACTTCCTGGTATGGTTGTCGTACCCGATGAGGTTGATCCCCGTGAACGGGCTCCCCATCATCTCGCTGGCATACTCCTGCTGCAGGTAACGTCCGTCAAGGAGCATCTTCTGTTGGCAGGTGCCGGTGCTTTCCATCGGCGGCTTGTCCGGCTCCATCCATGATCTGGTCCTGGTGGTCCAGCTTCCCGCCAGCCTCCCCAGCAGCTTGTGGGGGGTGCCCGGAGTTGCCAGCTTCTGATACACTGCCATCATCGCCTGCATGTCCATCTGGCCTTCTTGCCTTCTTTCTTTTTCCATCTCATGCCTCCTTATACCTTAGCCCGGAACCGCCACCGGGCTACGCTTCGGTGACCTGTTGGATGCCGCTCCTTCACGTCAAAGCAGGCACCTTGTCTTTCATGATATTCCGCAGGAAAGTTAAAGTCAATCAATGCACAGGAATAGAGGCAGGGGCTGGGGGCTGGGGGCCACTGCCATTAAATTACCTGATTAGGTATGATCTTCCGCTGGAAAAGACTCCCTCCCCTTCAAGGGGAGGGTTGGGGTGGGGATGGGGGCAGCTCCGGCGCAAAAACACCCCCATCCCCCTCTTGACCTCCCCCTTGAAGGGGGAGGAACCTGGACAGCGGAAGATCATCGCAGGTTAAGTTAAGCGGTGATTCCGCTCATGTAGGGTGGACCGTGCCCACCATCAGGATGCGGTTGTGGTGGGCGCGGCCCACCCTACCTCTCATTCCCTTTAACTTAATGGCAGTGGGGCTAGGCGTCGTTCAACTTCGTCCTGCAAGATGATCTGTAGGAACTCCAGGTAACCAAGGGTTTCTTCCCGGGCCTGATCGAGGCGGACTTCCAAGGACTCGGCAATGCCTGACAGGTGCAACACCTTTAGCGTGGCCTGCATGTTGGGGGATGGCTTCATGAGGTCACCTCCCCGAAGCTGGTTGCCGGGTGCAAGAGCTTCGCACCCTCCTCAGAAACTGGTGGTGGAGGCACTGTCGCAGTCTGCTGCGGGATGCCCTTCTCCAGGAGTCGCTTAACGCTGGCGTGGCTATTGGAGCCGTTGTCTAAAAGATAGCGACAGACCTCGTCCAACTTCTGTGCGCCGTACTTTTCGCCCAGTCGGATGATGCCCTGAGCTTTGCGCAGATGCACCAGAGCATGGGGTGTAAGGATTTCATCGACCATCTGCCCGGCAAACTCTCCCATCCGGCTTGCTTCCTTCCTGCACCAGGCCGGCTGGAACTGGAGAAAGAGCTTCTTTCCTTCGGGATAATCATTCAAGTCGGTACGCCAGGTGCCAGGACGGTGGGCAGTCGGATGGGTTTTGATCAAGACGTCGTGACACAGTACCGAGAGTTCGTAAAGGATGGCATAAACGCCTGATCGATATGGGAGGATTTAAGGTGCCAAATTCTCCTGGGAAGTGAGGCCTTCATTGATAGCTTGAGTGAAGTGGCAAAGGGCGCCGAAGAATTTATGGAGATCCCACGCAGCCAGCGATTTTTAACCCGTCCTGCACTCCTGGAGTTATTCTGTCGTGCTCGGCATGACAAAAGACAGCGGAACCGGGCGATTGTTGAAGCTGTACAGTATCATGGCTATTCACAAAAGGAAGTCGCGGATCATCTCCGGCTACATCACGGCACGATTAGTAGGGTCTTGCTT